>Ga0257161_1000127_pt1 | contig 19637 bp, 20 predicted proteins | sample NR01A_FD_185954 | JGI IMG/M metagenome (GOLD analysis project Ga0257161, IMG submission 185954) | Soil microbial communities from H.J. Andrews Experimental Forest, Oregon, United States - NR-01-A | ecosystem: Environmental > Terrestrial > Soil > Temperate forest > Bulk soil | place: USA: Oregon... | reverse complement strand
CCGGGATGCGCGTCATCGGCCACCTCCCGGTCCAGGTACGATCGTTGCGGATTGGCCCTCATCTGCGCGCCGGCACGTCAGGGTGTCGCCGGCATCGAACGCATCCCGGCTCGCAATCATCATGATCGCAATCCGGTTCGCTTCCTGGGGGCTTGCGGCAAGCAGGTTGTCGACAATCTCGCCGCCGGAGGCGAGCGTGAGCCTCAAATCACCGTGGGTGGTGCTCCTGATATGGACTGGCATCAGGCGCCTCCCGCAATTCGGAGGAGGCACGCCAGGCGGTCGATCACCGCCGCCGAGGACAAAACCTCAGCAGCAAGGTCGGCGAGCTGCTCGATGAGGCTGGCCGCGGTCGTCAGATCGCGGTGCTGCTCGGGCTGATGCCGCAGAAGGACGCTCTGGGCGCGGGCCCGCAGTCTTTTTGCGAGCCCGCGCATTTCATCGGACGTCATCATTTGAGACGCCGTACCAGTACTGGTAGGCTTACTTTCAGCCATCTAACCCTCCTGGGGGTTGGGTGGTTAGGCTCGACGTCGGGGTTGCACCCCCGGCGTCGGGCCGCTCCGGGTCATCCCGGAACCTGGGAAACTCCTTTTGCCCGCCGCTCATCGAGCGACGTCACATTGTCGGCCGGCGGGTTGACGATGCGCTCGATCTGAGCGGCCAGCGCCTCGAAGGCGTGCTTCTTCTCTGCGTGGTAGGCGTATCGGTCATAGATGCCGCGCACACCGCCGACGACATGAGCAAGGCAGCGTTCAGCGATGTCGCTACCAACGCCTGCGCGGCTCATCAAACTGCGCGCGGTGCGCCGCAAGTCGTGCAACGTCCAATTTGGTATCGGCTTGGCCTTGGGATCCTGCTTGCCAACTTCGGCGAGCACCGTGGCGTCGAACTTGGCCTTGAATTTCGAGAAGTTCCCGATAGGCCGACGGCCGTCGGTGGTGAAAACGTGGGCGCCAAGATTTGGCATTCCGTCGATGATCGCCTTTGCCGCCGCCGACAGAGGTACGACGTGCTCACGCTTTCCTTTCATGCGTTCCGCTGCGATAATCCAATCACCGTTAGAAACCTCGTCCCGCTTAATACGAGCCGCCTCGTTGCGTCGGGCTGCCGTGAGGAGGGTAAGTTGCACGAAACTCCCAAACGGTCCTCGCGTGCTCTCTGCGGCCCGCCATACGGCACAAAGTTCGTCGTCGCTCAGCACGCGCTCTCGCTCATGTTCGCTCGGCTTGATGCGGCCCATGCCACGCCTGATGGGAGAGAGAAAATCGTCGTCCCTGCTGGCGTGCCAGTTCATCACTTTCGAAAGATGTGCCAGCGCGAGATGCGCCGCGCTTCGGCCGTTTTCATCTTGGATTTTGTCCAGCAGCCGCACGATCTCCGAGCGCTTGATGCTGTCGATTTGTCTGGCGCCGAGCACCGGGAAGATCAGCCGCTCGAAGACTTTGAGCCGTTGTGGCGCAGACCGCAGCTTACCGCTGAACGTTGCATTGCCATCGGTGTCGCGCGTCATCCCGCATTCGCGCTTCAGGTATTCCTCGGTGATCGCCTTGAGCGTGTTGGTGGCCGCACCCTCTTGCCTTCGACGCTCGGCGAGCGGGTCGCGGCCCTTGGCAACGGCGCCGAGCGCCGCCTTCGCCTCTTTGCGGGCTTCGGTAAGGGTGAGACCGGGCTTGAATGTCATCCGGGTGCTTCGACCCGCTACCCGATATTGGACGATGTAGCGCCTCTGGCCGCTCGGTAGGACCAGCAGGCCAAAGCCGCGTTGCTCGGTATCCCAATAAACCTGGTTGGTGTCGGCCGGCTCGGCGTCGCGGACGAAGGCAGGTGTCAACTTCTGGCGCATGATGATTTGTCCGTGCTGTAAGCGCACTACAAGCACGCCTTTGGTATATGCACGGAAACGGCAGGAAGCAATGGGAAGCGAGAAATAACGGTGGCTAAGTCATTTCCGAGCATCCTGGCAGGGGAAAGAAATGCTTGGAAGTTGGTAGAAACGCTGATTACATATTTCTGTATAGTGTAACCGTCCGGGGGTGTCGATGGCGCAGGCGCGGCAACCGGGGAGGTCATGGCAAGTTCAGGGGCGCTGCTTGGTTTCTGCGGTCTCTCCCCTTCCCGGGGAGCGCCGGCCGTCCCGTCACCCCCACCCTACCTTCCCTCGCAAGCAGGGGAGGTTAGGGTGGGGGAGAGCGGGCGGGATCGCTCCTGCTCCCAGGGGAATCGGAGGTGCCCTGGGTGTGCTGGTTCGGCGCTTGCATGGCTGGCGTCTCTGCGGATATTTGCAGCAGATGCGCACCAGCCGGCTTGCCAAATTGTCACATCAAGTCCAGATCCGCCGCGGCAAACCGACGGACCTCGATGCGCTATTGGAACTTGAGAACCAGGTGTTCGCGACCGACCGGATGTCACGACGCAGCTTGCGGCGGCTTCTCGCCTCGGAGAGCGCGGTCGCCATGGTGGCGCGAGCGCACGGGGCGATCATGGGCGTTGCCATCGTGCTGTTTCGCGCCAACAGCCAGGTCGCGCGACTCTATTCCCTTGCCGTCGCGCCGAAGTATACAGGCCGCGGAATCGCCTCGGCCTTGCTGGCAACCGCAGAGAAAATCGCGAGGTCGCACAAATGCCGATCCCTGCGGCTTGAAGTTCACGAAAGAAATCGCGGTGCTATTAAGGTGTATCGCAGGGCCGGGTATCATGAGTTCGGCAGTTACCGTCACTATTATCAGGACCGCGGTCACGCGCTCAGGTTCGAGAAGCAATTGTCGGATGTCAGATGACAGAAACCGGACATCTGATATCTGTCATCCGTCATCTGGCATCTGTCATCAGAAAGGAAAATAGCCATGACCGGCTGGGTCATCGTCGTTGACCAGCCCAAGGATTTCCCCAATGCGGATACGCCGCACAAGGTGATCACCACGAGCGAGTACCTGGCGCGGCCCCGGCTGTTCGACAGCGCGCGGCCGAAGCTCATCAATCTGTCGCGCTCTTATGCCTACCAGTCGAAGGGCTACTACGCCTCGCTGCTCGCCGAGGCGCGCGGCCATCGCATCGTTCCGACGGTCGAAACCATGCTGGAGCTGCGCGAGGCCAAGCTCTACGAGCACGCGCTGCCCGAGCTTGAAGATTTGCTCAATCGCTGCGCCCGACGCACCGACTTCCAGCCCGAAGGCGAATTCAAGCTCCTGGTGTGCTTCGGCATCGCCCGCGACCCGCGCTTCGAGGCGTTCGGCCGCCTGCTGTTCGACTGGTTTCGCTGTCCGGCTCTGGAGGTGAGCGTCGACACCGGTGCGGCATGGTACGCCATCGACCGCATCCGCATGCGTACGCTGACGAGACTTGCGAACGGGGAATCTGCGTTCCTGCGCGAGTCCCTGCACCAGCACACGTCGCGGGAATGGCGCGACCCCAAGGCGCGCACCGTGCCGAAATATGATCTTGCGGTGCTTTGCGATCCCAACGAGAAGCTGCCGCCGTCTTCCCAAGCCACCATCAAGCACTTTGCCCGCATCGCCGACAAGCTTTCCGTTGACGTGGAGCCGATCAGCCGCCGGCAGCTCGCCGAGCTTGCCGGATATGATGGGCTGTTCATTCGCGAGACGACCTCGATCGACAACCACACCTACCGGTTCGCCCGCCGCGCCTGGCAGGAGGGCATGCCGGTGATCGACGACCCGATCTCGATGATCCGTTGCATGAACAAGGTGTTCCTGATGGAGCTCATGGGTTCCAACCAGGTGCCGACGCCGCCGACCGTCATGCTGGCCGACCATGCCGATCTGCCGCGGGCCATGGACCAGCTCGGCTTGCCGCTGGTGGTCAAGATCCCCGACGGTTCGTTCTCGCGCGGCGTCCACAAGGTCTCGACGGTCGACGAGTTCAAGCGCATAGCCGACGAACTGTTCGAGGAAACCGACCTCGTTCTGGCGCAGAAGTTTCTGCCGACGGAGTACGATTGGCGGGTCGGCGTATTGTCGGGCCAGCCGCTGTTCGTATGCCAGTATCGCATGGCGCGCGGACATTGGCAGATCCTCAAGCACCGTCCCGACGGCTCGTCGCGCGAGGGCGGCCACCGCACCTTCGATCTCGATCAGGCGCCGTCCGACGTGATCGACCTTGCCATACGCGCGGCCCGACCGATCGGCGACGGACTCTACGGCGTCGACCTCAAGCAGACGCCTGACGGCCTTGTGGTGATGGAGGTCAACGACAACCCCAATATCGAGCACGGCATCGAGGATGCGGTCGGCAAGGACGAAGTGTGGATCCGCGTCCTGCGGTGGTTCATCGACCGGCTGGAGAAGTAGCACCCGCAGCAGAGAAAGGCGGCGTGTTGCACCCTTACGCACAGTTTTCGCGACTGGCGCCTCCGACTGCTCCGCCCGCGCCGTGCACCATTGCGGGCGGGACGGTGAGGGGCAACTCACCGGTCGGCAAAGCAGGTTAGGCACGAAGAAATTACACGTCTTCAAGCTCGTAGATCATGCTGTGCACGCCCGTGCTTAGCTCAGTAAGAATCGCCATGTCCGCCCCGGTCGCCCGGCCTTCCGGCGACTCAAACAGCGCGTGCTGCAGCGACGCCATGTCGTCCCAGTCCAACTCGGCGATGCGATAGTACGGCTCGCCGCCGCGGACCGCAGACGCGTTGCGGCTGAGCGTGTAGCGCCGCAGGCCAGCCATTTTCTTGGCCAACGGAATGTGCACCTCGCGGTAGTGACGGTCGAACGCGTCGACATCCTTAGGCTTGTTCCAGAGAATGACAAACCGAGCCATCGGAAGCCTCTTATTGGATGAATCCATCTCACGCGATCCTTGCTTCGGGGATGACTGCGCGAGCGGCTGCGCCTCGGCAACGCGAGGCCCGACGCCGAGCGCGAGCGATGCAAATACTGCGTTCCGCCTGCTTACCAGCACCTTCGCCATTTCACTCTCCTTTCGGCGCGACGTAGACCAACGACCCACGCCAGGCATTATTGAGAAGCGGGCCAAGAACAACGCCTAGACGTCCTCCAGCTCGTAGACCATGCTCTGTAGGCTGGTGCTCAGCTCAGCAAGCCCAAAGAATGGCAAATCGAGCATCGGAAGCCTCCCATTGGATGATTCCATCTCATCCGATCTGTACGCTAAAGGCATTTGATTCTCCTGCTTTTCACACATCTATCGATACAGACGAAGGGCCGCCCGTCTATGGCCGTTCCGCCGACTTTCTTTGCCGTCCGTCCATTGAGCCGAGCGTTTGAAGCCGCGAATTGTTCGGCGGCTGCCAAGCGGTGAAGGCATTTACCAACCAGTTGATTGACAAATAGGCATTGTCACGTAGCAACGTGACAGAGCGCGTGGAATTGCGGCAATGTCAGCGGACCGAAGCCGCCTGAGGCCACAGAGCGAGACGCAGGCCGCGTTGAAGCTGGATGAATACAACTGCGCCATATTCGAACCGTTCGCCGATGATGCCCTCGGTTGGGAAACCCAAGCCATCGCGGTAGAAGCGCAACGACGCTTCGAGGTCATCGATGCCAATGGTGATCACTGTGATTCGCGGCTTCATATGCTCACCATTTCGCCCGGGATAGACGTTGCACTGCTTTCACCGGCGTCGAGGCGGTGACCGGGAGACGCGACATTACGGCTGGTTCGAGCGCCCTTCATTGCGAAGGCATTCTCTCGAATCCTGGCAGATCAGGATCGACGTGGTCCCAGGTATGGCCACGTACGCGATAGGTCACCATCTGCGGCTTATATCGACTTGGATCGTCGAGGCTCGCAGCGTGCACGGCGATGACATCCGGCATCGCCGCAAACGTCAGATAAAGCGGTGATCCGCAGATTGGGCAGAACGCGCGAGTCTTCACATTCCCGCTATCGCCAGCGATGTCCCAATGCGCCGCTTCTCCTGTGAGCGTGACGGCCGAGCGTCTCGGAAACGTCAGGTATGATCCGTGTCCGGTGCCGCTGGTCCGCTGACAGTCGCGACACTGACAATCGTTCATCACCATTGGCTCATCATCGATTTCGTAGCGAATCGCGCCGCAGGCGCACCCGCCGGTATAAGGTTCGTTCATCGTCTCTCTCTTCCTGCAAATTTTTGAGATTCGAACGTCTTCAACGCGACGACCGCAGATGTCCTTTGTGGTGCTGCATGTCTCTCGCTTTGTTCCTGTCCATGTGCCTCTCCTGTTCCTATTCGTTCGTGCACTGCCAGCGACTCTTTACGCTGCCTCAGACACACTAAGTTCCGATCACGAGCCGCGAGAGCGACAAATGTGACGGGATTCCGTCGGCCCGATCTTCCCATCAGCAGAAATCTCCATCCCACCGATTAACTTCCGCATGGCAACCTCCGTTTCGCTTGCCTCGTCATTACAAACCGTTTGGTTGACAAATAGGGCATTGTCAAGTAGCAACATGACAGCGCGTGGAGTTGAGTCGATTGTTTGTGGACTGAAGTCGCCTGAGTTAGGAGGAGGGCGGACCGATATTATGAAGACGATTGCGACCGGTGGTGCGGCGTCTGCGATCCTGATCCAAGAGAGGGCTGAGTCCGACCATGGTGAAGAAGACTTCGCCATCGCCGCGGCGACCGCGCGGAAGACCGCCGCTCGTCGCCGATCGGCGGCAGGAGCTGGTGGAGGCGGCGTTTAGGACGATCGCCGACAAAGGATTGGAGGGCCTACGTTTGCGTGAGGTGGCGTCGGCAGCCGGCGTCGATCACTCGACGATCCATCATTATTTCGCGACCAAGCAGGATCTTCTGGCCGCAGTCGTCGATTTTGCGACCCGGCCTTTTTGGGGCACGACGCCACAAGAGGGCGAACCGCGCGAGAGACTCCAGCGACATCTCGCCGCTCAAGCACAAATGATTGCAGAACGTCCGGCGCTTCTCGCGGTGCTCCGTGAATTCGATCTGCGCGCCGCTCGTGATCCCGAAGTCGCCAAGATCATTGAAGGGCGCGAAGCAGGATGGCGCGCAGCCCTCAGAAACGTCTTTGCAAGTGGCGCAAAACGAGGTGATTGGATGGCAGGCGTTGCCATTGAAGATGCGGTCGAACTCATCATCGCGGCCGTCAAAGGCGCGAGCTTGCGCCCGCGGAGCGCGTCAAAAGCTTTGGCGCAGCTTGACCGGCTTCTTATCCCTGCCAAAAAGGGAGGCGGGAAATGAACCCTGCGGACCAGCCTTCTGCCGCACCCCGGCCGCTGCACGTTCTTATCATAGGCGGCGGGATTGGTGGCTTGTGCCTGGCGCAGGGGCTGAAGAGGGTGGGCGTAAGCTTTGCGGTCTATGAACGCGATCGCACGCCCGACGCCAGGTTGCAGGGTTACCGGCTGAACATCGAGCCGGTTGGCGCAAAGGCGTTGCATGAATGCCTGCCACCGGAACTGTGGTCGCTATTTGTAGCGACCGCTGGTGACGTCGGCGGCGGCATGGGCGTTTATGACGAACATTTAAGAGAGCTGATGCGCGAAGATCCGCCTCCACCGCCCGCGACGCCGACGGATGAAACGCATGCAGTCAGCCGCGCGACACTTCGCCGGCTGTTGCTGGCAGCACTCGAGGCGGAGGTGACTTTCGGCAAAGAATTTGTGCGCTTCGAGAAGATCACCGACGACAAGGTTAGGGCCATCTTCGCCGATGGGAGTTCGGCGACGGGCGACGTCTTGGTGGGAGCGGATGGTGTCAATTCTCGCGTTTGCCGGCAATTGTTGCCCAACGCCAAAGTCATCGATACGGGCGGTTTCGGAATCGGCGGAAAACTGCCACTGAATCCCGATGTTGAGGCTTGGCTTCCATCGCACCTGCTGCAAGGCAAGAGCATGATCCTGCCGAAACGGGACTTCCTCTTCACGGCAGTGTTTCGCCGCCGCGCGTCCTCGTCGTCCCCTGACGGTTTGCAGCAATTAGCGGGATTGAATCGCGATCTTCCCGGGGCCGATCGCGAGGACGTCGACTATATCATGTGGGCGTACGTCGCACGAAGGAGCGGCGACCTTTCGACCGCGGACGGTTTGCGCGGCCAAGCCCTCCGTGACCGCGTTGCGCAGCGCATCTCGCCGTGGCACCCCGATCTACGGCGCCTGATAGCCGAGTCGGATGAAGGTACAATCGAGCAATTCGACTTTCGAGCGGCGGTCCGCATCCGTCCCTGGCAGAGTACAAACATCACTCTGCTAGGCGATGCCGTCCATGCCATGCCGCCCGTCGGCGGCATTGGCGGCAACATCGCGCTCGCTGACGCAAGCGAGCTCTGCCGGTCGCTGAAGGCGGCCGCGGACGGCAGGACGTCATTGCTCAAGGCTCTGAGCGCGTATGAGGCCGATATGATCAAGCGCGGTTTTGCCGCGGTTGATCAGTCCCGACTCTATCTCCAGCTGGCCATTTTCCCGAGCCGCATAGTTCGAGCTGTCGCGCGCACGTTCTTTCGGAGCTGCGGCGCGTTCCCGTTTCTTCGCCGAGCCGTGTTTGGAACCGGCTCGTAGCTGATTGAGTCCTTCGCCGCATCGACTCGACCAGAGCAATGAGTGCTTTGCGAAGTTCGCTGCGCTTGTCGCGGATGGGCGGCGAGAACGTCGACCGGCCTCGCCTGGCGTATTGCATCGCTCAGGCGGGGCCGTCGGCCAGCCGCTTGAGATCGAAGCGGTCGACATCCTGCAGCAATTCCACAAACGCCCTCGCCCCATGGGTAAGCGCCTGCTCCCCCTTTTGCGCGGTCGCGCGCGTGGCGTCGCCGACCGCGCCGGTCGGATGCAGGTCCTGGGTCATCCAGCCGAAGCCGACCGGCCGGAACGCGCTGAGCCACTTGAAGTCTTCGGCCATTTTCACCGTCACCGGCACGGCCGCGACGGCGCGCGCCATGTCCACGGTTTCAGGCCTGTGGGCGAGAAGGAGAGAGGTCTCCACGTCGCCCGCATGCACACCGTGGCGCAGCTCCATGCGCTCGAAGGCACCTGACGGATAGCCGAAGCGATGCCACGCGCAGGTCACCACCAACATCTTCAGACGAACCCGCAGGTCGCGGGCAACGAGGTCCATGGCGGCAACGTTGCCGCCGTGGCTGGTGACGATCACGAGCTTGCGCACGCCGCAGCGGTGGATACTCTCCCCGATCTCCGTATAGGCGCCGATGATGGTACGCGCCGAAAACGACAAGGTTCCCGGGAAGGCCCGGTGCTCATCCGATTGGCCGATCGGTTGTATCGGCAGAAACGTCGCGGGCAGGTCGGCCGGAAGCTGGGGCAGGACGCGGGCGATGTAGGCTTGCGCGATGTAGGAATCGACGCCGAGGGGAAGATGCGGACCATGCTGCTCGACGGCCGCGACCGGCAGCACGGCGATCCAGCGCTTCGCATCGGCCGCCGCCACGTCGGGCCACGCCATCTCGGTCCAGTCGCGTTTGGGCATCATATTCGGTCACTCGCATTTCCGGTCTGGTTCGCGTATGGTCCTGACGCGTTTGGGGAGAATGAACCCATGCAAAACCCTGCACTTCCAAAAAACACGTACCTGAGGCCAGCCTGCCGGCGAAGCGGCCGGTTTCTGGCCGCTGCGCGTTTCATAGTCGCCTGCGCTTTAGCCGGCAACATGCTGACCGGCAACGCTGCCTTGGGGCAAACGTTCGACAAGCTGTCCTTTGCCACCAACTGGGTCGCGGAGGCCGAGCACGGCGGATTCTACCAGGCACTGGCCGACGGCACCTACCGCAGATACGGGCTCGACGTCACCATCGTCCCGGGCGGTCCGCAGCTGAACAATCGCATCCTCCTGCCGGTGGGCAAGATCGATTTTTACCTGAGCGCGAACACGCTGCAGTCCTTTGATGCGGTCGAACAGAACATTCCGACGATCGTGGTCGCGTCGATGTTCCAGAAGGATCCGCAGGTGCTGATCGCCCATCCCGATCGCGGCATCAACGATCTGAAGGATCTGAAAAACCTAGTGCTGTACATATCGAAGGAAGGCATGGCGAGCTATTTCCAATGGCTCAAGGCCGATTACGGCCTGGCCGACAGTCAGGTCCGGCCGTATACGTTCAATCCGCAGCCCTTTCTGGCCGACCGCAACAGCGTCATGCAGGGCTACGTGACATCCGAGCCCTACGCGATCGAGAAACAGACCAGAGTGAGACCGAAGATTTTCCTGATCGCGGATTACGGCTTCAGCAGCTATTCGACGCTGATCGAGACACGGCGTGACCTTGTCGAGGGCAGGCCTGACCTGGTGCAGCGTTTCGTCGATGCCTCGATCATCGGCTGGTACAATTACATCTACCACGACAATGCGCCGGCCAATGACCTGATCAAGCGCCAGAATCCCGAAATGACGGACGAAATGCTCGCCTATTCGGTTGCCCGGATGAAGGAATACGGCATTGTGGATTCCGGCGACGCGCTGGAGCTGGGCATCGGCGCGATGACGGACGCCCGCGTGGCGAGTTTCTTCGACAAGATGGTGCGGGCCGGGGTGGTCAAGGCCAACCTGGACTACCGCAAATCTTACACGCTGCGCTTCGTGAATCGAAAAGTCGGGGTGGAACTGCGGCGCAATTGAAACTTGACACGTAGGGTAGGCAAAGCCTGTAGGGTGGGCAAATCGCTGCACTCACGAAGACCGAGGGCAGCCTAGCCGGGCGATTTTGCCCACGCAGAAGGACGGTCCCTCGACACGAGAGGTCGGACCGCGTGGGCAAAGGCGGCCCCGGCGCTCTGCATTACTGGCAGCGGCGCGGCCGCCTTTGCCCACCCTTGTACTAGCGCGAATCAGTATTGTGAGGACGTTCCGCAAGGAACGGTCCGGCCCGGGCGGCCACCCGGACCGGACCGCCGATCGTCGGATCGTTGCCCACCTTCGCCTTTGGGGCTGTGCACGTAGCAAGACTCGCGATCGGCTCTTCTCAGGCCCGAATGGTTGAAGGAACGTAAGGGTTCGCGTCTACACAAGGAAGGGCGAGGAAGTGAGTAAGCATACCACGGATTACGCGGGTATTGATACCGGCAAGCACTGGCTTGATGCAGACCTGTACAGGCGGCGCGACCCGCTTCGGGTCGAGAACAGCCCTGAGGGCACCGGCGGCTTTCGGCCTGGTTGCGTGAGCGTGGCATAAAACGGGTTGGTATCGAGGCCAGCGGCGGCTACGAGATGGATGTTGTGGCCCACCTTCGCCGCGACGGCTTCACGGTGGTGGTGTTTCAGCCCGCACAGGTGCGCGCCTATGCAAAGTTTCATGGGCTGCTGGCCAAGAATGACAAGATCGATGCCCGCCTGATCGCGGCGTGTACGGCGGCCAAGGAGACCATCCATGCTGCGCCTGATCCGCGCCTGGCGCCGCTGGCGGCGCACCTGACGTTTATCGATCAGATCGTCGAGGATATCGCCTGCAACAAGAACCGGCTGGAGACCTGCCGGGACCCGCGCGCGCAGGTGTACTGGAAGCAGGAGATCGCCCGTCTTGGCAAGCTCCAGAAGGCCGAGATTGCGCTGCTGGAGGAAGCGATCCGCCAGCACCGCGATCTTGCCGCGCGGCTCGACCTGATTGCCAGCGTCGACGGCATCGGGCTGAAGACGGCAGTCGTCATCCTGGTGCGCATTCCCGAGATCGGCCGTCTCAGCCGCGAGCAGGTCGCCGCCCTGGTCGGGCTTGCGCCCTATGACGATGACAGCGGCAGTCGTCACGGTCACCGTTACATCAGCGGCGGCCGCAAGCGGGTGCGCTGGGGGGTGTACGCGGCAGCACTGCCGGCATCGCTTCTTCACAATCCGCAGCTCATGGCGATGTACCAACGACTGCGTGCCGCAGGAAAGGAACACAAGGTCGCGCTGGTGGCGTGCGCCAGAAAATTGGTCATCTTCGCCAACACGGTGGTTGCACGGGGGACGCCATGGCTGCCCCAGGGCGCGTTCTGAGCAGCAGCTCAATCGGGGCGCCGCCCCCCTTCTCCCTTCCTTTCGTCAGTTTCTTTGTTCGACCGAAGGGAAGACCGTTTCTTCGTCCCGACCTGCCACCGGCAGGACGCCGCGCGCAGCCACCGTCAAGGATGGCCGTCGCGCGAACGTTTCCGCACGACCAGCACTTCCAGGCCAGCCTTGACGGTGGAGAGCACGGTGTCATGCTGGTGGCAGGTCGGGACGCACCCGCGCGATTTAATGGTTGCTACGAGTTCTCCAATTGACCGAAATTGCCTCCGAACACACCGCGGTGCATCAGACCGCCGCAACCCCGCCGATCGTCACACTTCATGGCGTCGCCAAGCGTTTTGCCAGCGGCACGCTGGCGCTCGATCAGCTCGATCTCGCCATCCGGCACGGCGAATTCGTCTCCCTGCTCGGCCCTTCCGGCTGCGGCAAATCCACGGCGCTGCGGCTGATCGCGGGGCTCGCCGAGCCAACCCGCGGCAGCATCTCGTGGGGCGGCACCCCCCTCCCCCGCAGCCCCCACCCTACCCTCCCCCGCACGCGGGGGAGGGTAGGGTGGGGGCTGCGGGGGAGGGTAGGGAGGGGGGGCCGCAACAAGCCTGAAGTCGGCTTCGTGTTTCAAGAGCCGACCCTGATGCCGTGGGCCACGGTGTTCCGCAACGTCATGCTGCCGCTCGAGCTCGAAGGCATCGAACATCGCCTGGCGACGAAGCGCGCAACGGAGGCCCTGGAACGCGTCGGCCTGGCATCGTTCCGCGACTCTTATCCCCGCGAACTCTCCGGCGGCATGAAGATGCGCGTTTCGATCGCCCGCGCCCTCGTCACCGATCCGCCGCTGCTCCTGATGGATGAACCGTTCGCAGCCCTTGATGAGATCACTCGATTCAAGCTCAACAACGATCTTTTGGAGCTGTGGCGGGAGGTCGGCCACACGGTGATCTTCGTGACCCACTCGGTGTTTGAATCCGTCTACCTGTCGAACCGGATCATTGTCATGACGCAGCGACCGGGTCGGGTGTTCACCGAGCTTGGCGTAGATGCGCCCTATCCGCGCGACGAGAGCTTTCGCACCTCGGCTGAATATGCGCGCCATTGCCGGATCGCCTCGCAGGCCCTTTCGCGCGCCATGGCGAGTGCATCGTGAGAAGCAAATGATGAGCGACGCCGATCACCCACGCCTGAGAGAAGGCGTCACTATCGGATGGTCGCGTATCGTGCTGCCGCTCGTGACGCTCGCGCTCGGCGTCGTCGCCTGGGACCTGTTGGTGCGAGTGAAGGACATTCCGCCCTTCATCCTGCCAGGCCCGGGCCTCGTGGCGGCGACCGTCGTATCCGACTGGCCGGTGTTATTGGACTCGCTCCTCGTCACACTCGCCACGACCTTCTACGGGCTCGCGCTGGCACTCGCCGGCGGCGTCGGGCTTGCGATCCTGTTCAATCAATCGCGGCTGATCGAGCATTCCCTTTATCCCTATGCGGTGATCCTTCAGGTCACGCCGGTGGTGGCGGTGGCGCCGTTGCTCCTCATCTATCTGCCGCAGCAGGCGGCGGTGCTGGCTTGCGCGTGGATCGCGGCGTTCTTTCCCATCCTTGCCAATACCACCCTCGGGCTCAACTCGGTCGATCGCAATCTTAAGGATCTGTTCGAAATCTACGGCGCCTCGCGCATCAAGGTGTTGCTGCGCCTGAAACTGCCGGCTGCGTTGCCCTATATGCTTGGCGGCCTCAAGATCGCCGGAGGACTGTCGCTGGTCGGCGCGGTCGTGGCCGAAATTGCGGCCGGCTCGGCCGGCGCCGGGTCGGGGCTTGCCTACCGCATCGCCGAATCGGCCTATCGCCTCAATATCGCGCGCATGTTTGCGGCGCTGATCCTGTTGTCGCTCACCGGAATCGCAATCTTCTTCGCGCTGTCGGTTATTTCCCATCTCTTGCTGCGGCGCTGGCACGAAAGCGCGCTTGCGGGCGAACCCTAAAGACATTACATCGGCCGACATACCGGCCATGCACTTGGTTCGAATCACCGCCCAATCAGTTTCGCCCCGCCGATTGCGTTGAACCACTGGTCTTCAACAGTAAAAAAGTCCTTGTGAATGTGAGCTGCCTCACAGTCACAGCGGGCGGGCCAAACTAGCGTTACGCGAGGGGCGCGTCCGGAGTTTCCCGCTGGAGTCAATTCCGAACCCACACGGTGTGTTGGCACGCGGCGCGCCGCCCGGGGGCCTGTCGTAAGAGGACATTTGGGGCCGCGTGTCCGCTTGCTCGGTCTTGAAAGAACAAGTGGCGCTGACGGCATCCGCAACGCATAGCCGGGATACGAGATGACCGACTCTGGCTCAGATGGAAAATATGCGCGGCCCAGCAAGGTCTGTGACGTCGTAATGAAGGGCGGAATCACGAGTGGTGTCGTGTATCCCCTCGCTCTGACGACGCTCGCGGAGGAGTATCGGTTTGCTTGCATCGGGGGCACATCGGCGGGCGCGGTCGCTGCGGTAGCAGCAGCGGCAGCCGAATATGGACGTCATATTAAGGGTGCCGGGTTCGAGCGCCTGGAAAGGGTGCCCGATGAGATGGGGGGCAATCTCCTATCGCTGTTTCAGCCGACGCCGGCATTAAAACCGTTGTTTGATATTTTCCTCTCTGCCCTGAGGAGTAAGACCCAATAGGGGGCGCTGCGGCTGTTATACTTGCTGCGATTCGAGGATTTTGGGGGGCCGCATTGCTCGGTGCCCTGTTTGGCCTTTTCATTGTTGCAATCGCGTGGGCTTTTCGCGACGGTTTCGGAATAGCATTTGGGCTACTGGTCGGTCTCGTCGGACTGACCGCCGCAATTGGATGGCAGCTTCTGAAATTGGTAAAAGTGAACCTGATAACTGCCGACTTTGGTCTCTGCCCCGGTATTCGCCAATCTCCGTCCTCGTCAGAAGGCTTCACCGATTGGCTGGCGCGCCTGATCGATGAGGCCGCGGGTCGGGAGGCGGCGGATAAGCCACTCACTTTTGGTGATTTGGCTAACCGCCCAGACGGTAAGCCGCCAATTGAACTCGCCATGATGACAACAAGTCTCATGGAAAAGCGACCGTATACATTGCCTATGAAGGATCACGGTCATACGTTGCCTATGGAGGGCCACGGTCCGTTCGTTTTTGAGAAATCGGAGTGGGCCAAACTGTTCCCTGAACGGATCATAAATTATCTCATTGCGGAATGTCAGCCTTTCTCAGAGGCCTCGGAAGAAGGTGAAAAATACTACCATTTCCCATCCCCGTCACAGTTGCCGCTCGTTGTCGGCGCCAGAATGAGCTTGAGCTTCCCTGGCCTGATCTCTGCCGTACCGCTGTGGCGGTGCGATTTCACCCTGGCCGCCGAGGATGAAAAGCGGAAGCTGCAGCGTTGTCTCTTCAGCGACGGGGGGCTGTCGAGCAATTTTCCGATACACTTTTTTGATCGGATGCTGCCAGGCAGGCCGACATTTGCCATTTCGTTAGACGAGTATGACGAGAAGCGAAATCAACATGGCAGCGTATGGTTGCCGGAGTCAGCCCGCAGTGGGGTAGAAATCCCCGTCATACCATTCCAAGGCGTCATCGGATTCCTCATGCGGCTTGTCGATTCGGCGAAGGATTGGCAAGACAACCTGCAGGGAACACTTCCTGGATATCGGGAGCGAATAGCGCACGTCGTGCTCAAACCCGAAGAAGGCGGGCTAAATCTTGCTATGAACCAGGAGACCATCAAGCGATTGGCGGGTTACGGTCAGAAGGCTGGTGAAATTCTGCGGGACAAGTTTGACCTCGACCAGCACAGGTGGCGGCGGTTTCTGGTTGCGATGGCCAGGATGGAAGAAACGCTCGACGACATAGCCAAGGCATACGAGGGAGGGCAGGACGGATCGGAGGCCTTTGCGAAGTTCCTCGACCGCTATGCGAACCATAAGGGCAGTTACAGTCAGAGCGCAGCAATTTTGAATCTGCTGCTGGTTCGCGGTCAAGAGCTGGCGTCCCGCGGGGAGGACTGGCGCGCTCCACCAAGAATTCGCGATGGCCATATACCGAGACCACCAACGGACCTCCGAATTTCGCCGAAGCCGTAGAAGCAGATATTTGAACGGGACGGTCACCGGAAGGCGGTCGGATCTTATCGCAATCGAAGTGACGGCCGAATAGGACTATTCTTTGCGCCGACTGAGGCTAGTCGCAGCGTCCGGTTGCGTGGGTCGCGTGTGGTTTGGCCAGATGCTCATTACGGCATGAAGCTGTCTTATGCCCGCGGCACGAAAGCGCGATCGCGAGCGCGAACCGTGAGACATTGCGTCGGCTGACATACCGGCCATGCACTCAGTTCGCATCATCGCCCCCTCCTGCAGCTTGCCTGAACGGCCAGCCCGACTATTTTGGCCGCGACCTGCCCTCGAACCGCAAGGCCCCCCTTCCTTCCCTCCCCCCGCGCGCGGCGGAGGGAAGGGAGGTCATTCCCGCCACATGCCGCCACACAGATGAAAACCGAGTCCGCCGTGCAGGCTCGCGACACAGCCAAGGCCCGCCGCGCCCGGCTCATCGGCATTGCGCTCATGTGCGGAGCGGTCGGCACTTTCTCCTGCCTCGACACCACTGCGAAATACCTCGGGCGCCATATCGACGTCATGGAGGTCGTGTGGGCGCGCTACACCTTCGCATTGCTTCTGACTTTCATCCTCTCCAATCCGGTGAGCCGCCCCGGCCTCTTGCGAACCGCCCGCCCTGCGCTCCAAATCGTGCGCGCCGCGATCTTGCTCGGCTCCACCATGCTCAATTTCTTCGCGCTCAGGTACCTCCGGCTCGATCAGGTGCTTGCCATCACGTTTTCGACGCCTTTCGTTGTCGCGGCGCTGTCCGGGCCGGTACTGGGCGAATGGGTTGGGCCGCGGCGCTGGGCCGCCATCGGGGTCGGATTCATCGGCGTTCTGGTGGTGACGCGGCCGGGACTGGGAATCGTGCACCCGGCCGCAATCCTGGCCGTTCTCGCTGCATTCGCCTACGCGGCCTATTTCCTGACGACGCGGGTGCTGTCACGCAGTGACTCGAACGAGACCACTCTGTTCTACTCGAACTTCGTCGGTGCGGCGCTGATGCTGCCGGTGGCGCCGTTTTTCTGGACATGGCCCGCGCTGTGGCAGCTTGGTCTCATGATCCTCGCAGGTGCGCTTGCGAGCTTCGGGCATTATATGCTGATCGCCGCCCATAGACGCGCGCCGGCGTCGCTTTTGTCCTCGTTCATCTATAGCCAGCTCGTCTGGGTTATCGCGCTCGGCTATGCGGTATTCGGCGATGTGCCGGACGCCTATACGCTGGTGGGAGCGTCGATCGTGATTGCCTCGGGCCTGTATGTATTTCACCGCGAGAGACTCCGTGGACCGCGCACCGCAAAAGGCGACGGACAAGAATGATTTCTTGCGGGTTGAAGGGGGCCGTGCAAGCCTGATATCCCCTCTGGGAGCGCGGGCGTCCCGCCCGCTTCTTTCTTCCTTCAGTGCGGGCGGGACGCCCGCGCTCCCAGGAGGTGGTAGGCGTGCGGCTTATTCATCGGGATTTCACGGAACAGGTCGGTCCAATGCAGAAACCCTTCCTCGCAGCCGATGGCGCATCCGCCGTCGACCGGGTGAACGACGACATCGGCGAGGCGATGCGGCTGCGCCTGTTTCGCACCCAAGTCGAGCTGCGCGAGGCCGAGCAGCGCGCCTTCGAACTGTTCCTGCAGAACCTGGTCAAAGGCACGAGCCACCTCTCGCTCGGCCAAGAGGCGATCGCGGCCGGATTTGCCAACGCGATGAAGCCGGGTGACCTGTCGTTCTGCACCTACCGGGGGCATGCGCACACGCTCGCCCGCGGCGTGCCGGTTGAAAAGGTGTTGGGCGAACTGATGCAGCGCGACAACGGGCTGATGCGCGGCAAGGGCGGGTCCATGCATCTCACCTCTGCGGAGCATGGGGTGATGGGTTCCTATGCGATCGTTGGAGCGCATCTGCCGATCGCCTGCGGGGCGGCGCTTCGCGCCCAATACAAGGGTGAGGACGACGTCACCGTCTGCTTCTTCGGCGACGGCACCACCAATATCGGTGCCTTCCACGAGGCGCTGAACTTTGCTGCCGTCTGGAAGCTGCCGGTCATCTTTGTGTGCGAGAACAATCTCTACATGGAGTACACGCCGATCGGCGAAGTGACGGCCGTCAAGCATCCGGCGGCGGATCGTGCTGCGGCCTACGGGCTCGAACCCATTCTCATCGACGGCAATGACGCCGATATAGTCTATCGCACCGCGCGTGCGGCCTACGGCCGCGCCCGCGCCGGGCAAGGCCCCTCACTGATCGAGTGCCTCACCTACCGGCACAGCGGGCATTCCCGTGCCGATCCAGCGAAATATCGCCCCGACGGCGAGCTTGAGGCCTGGAAGAAGCACGATCCCATTGCGCTTTATCGCGGCCGCCTGAGGCAGTTCGGCGTGTCCGAGGAGACGATCGCAAGCATCGAGGCGGACGTGCGCCGCGTCGTCGACGAGGCAACGGAGAAGTGCAAAGCAGCGCCGCCGCCCCCGGCCGACATCCTTTGCACCGACGTCTATGCGGATGGAGGCTTCGCATGGCGGAACTGACTTATCGCGACGCCGTAGCGCGCGGCATCGCCCAGGAAATGGCGCGCGACCCCGACGTGATCTTCTTCGGCGAAGACGTCGCCAAGGCGGGCGGCGTGTTCAAGGCGACGGTCGGGCTCTACGAGCAGTTCGGGCCGAGGCGGGTGCGCGACACGCCGATCTCCGAGCAGGCCATCATGGGCGCCGCCATGGGGGCCGCCATGACGGGCCTCAAGCCGATCGCGGAGATCATGTTCTCGGATTTCTTCGCGGTGTGCTTCGACTACATCGCCAACGAGTTCCCGAAGAGCCGCTACATGTCGAACGGCCAGCTCAAGTGCCCGCTGGTGGTGCGCACCGGCAACGGGGGGGGCTCGCGCTTCGGCGCCCAGCACAGCCAGAGCGTCGAAAACTGGTGCATGATGATCCCGGGCCTTAAGGTGGTAGCGCCGTCCAGTCCGCGCGACGTGATCGGGTTGATGGCGGCGGCGGTGCGCGATCCCGACCCGGTGATCTTTTTCGAGCACAAATCGCTTTATCCCACCAAGGGCGAAGTGCCGGACGGCGAGATCGTCGATACGCTCGGCTCCGCCAAAATCCTGCGGCCCGGCCGGGACGCCACCATCCTTGCCCTTGCCCTGATGGTGCCGCGCGCGCTTGCGGCAGCCGAGAAGCTTGCCGCGCTCGGCATCGATTGCGAGGTCATCGACGTGCGTTCGCTGGTTCCGCTCGACACCCGGACCATTTTGGGCTCGGTCTCCCGCACCCACCGCCTGTTCACGGTGGAGGAAAACCCGCGGCTGTGCGGATGGGGCGCCGAGATCGTGTCCATCGTGGCCGACGAGGCCTTCTACGATCTAGACGGCCCGCCCGTGCGGATCACGACGCCGCACGTGCCGCTGCCGGCGGCCGATATTCTGGAGGACATGATCCTGCCGACGGTGGAGCGGATTACCGAAACGGTGCGCCGGGCGATGCAAGCGTAACCGATAGCGCCGCTGGCCTCTAGATTTCTTGGCGAATTCTTCCTAACTGACTTGCTTCCGTAAGCGACGCGCCCATAGCTTACTACGTCGCGATGTGATGTCTTGACATCAAAGTTATCAGCAGCCATGATGCTCTTTGA
>Ga0257161_1000126_pt1 | contig 19653 bp, 16 predicted proteins | sample NR01A_FD_185954 | JGI IMG/M metagenome (GOLD analysis project Ga0257161, IMG submission 185954) | Soil microbial communities from H.J. Andrews Experimental Forest, Oregon, United States - NR-01-A | ecosystem: Environmental > Terrestrial > Soil > Temperate forest > Bulk soil | place: USA: Oregon... | reverse complement strand
TTGCGGCAGCGGCTCAATCAGCTCGCCATCTACGATCCCATCGTGAAATGGGGCACTACGATCGATGCGAAGGTGGTCCGCCAGCAGGTGCGCCGCGCCATGCGGACCGCCACCGGGGCCCCGCCCGGCCCGGTGCATTTCGAATTGCCGCAAAGCGAAACCACGCGCGAGGCGAGCGACTATGTGGCCGAGCCGCCGCTGGTTGCGAACCTGGTGTTTCCGGGTCCGGATCGCGCCGATCTCAAGCCGGCGCTCGATGTGCTCAAGCGCGCGCGGCGGCCGGTCGTGCTCGTCGGCCTCGGCATCTACTGGTGCAAGGCGGCAGCGGAGTTGGTGAAATTCGCCGAAAAGCTCGGCGCGCCCGTGCTCACCACCACCAAATGCAAGGGCGCGATTCCGGAGGACCATCCGCTGCGCGCCGGCTGCCTCATCGGCGGGCTGATCGAACGCGAGCTGGTGAACGCATCCGATCTCATCATCACGGTTGGTCTCGATGCGGTTGAATTGCAACCGAAGCCGTGGCCGTACAAAATCCCCGTGCTGTCGCTCGCCTCGATCCCGAGCGTCGATGGTTTTGTGCCGGCGGACCCGGAAATCGTCGGCGATCTCAAGCCGCTGCTGGCTTGTCTTGCAGAACTCGCGCCGGAGGGGGCCGACTGGGGCGAGAAGGCCGCAAAGAAATTTCGCGAGCAGGTGTCGAACGCCCTCAACACGCCCGCCGCCGGGCTTTCCCCGCAGCGCGCCGTCGAGGCCGCCCGCGCGGTGATGCCGCGCGACACCATCGCGACGTGCGATGCCGGCGCCAGCCGCCTGCTGGTGGTGCAGAAATGGGAGTCCTACGGGCCGCGCGAATTCCTCACCTCGAACGGCCTCGCCTCCATGGGCTATGCGGTGCCGGGCGCCATGGGGGCGCGGCTCGCCTTTCCGGACCGGCCGATCCTTGCCTTCACGGGCGATGGCGGATTCCTGATGGCGATCGCGGACCTGCAGACCGCATGGCGGGAGAACCTGCCGATCATCGTGCTGGTGTTCGACGACCAGGAAATCGGGCTGATCCGCGTCAAGCAGGAGATTAAGGGGGTGCCGGCGCACGGCGTCCATATCGGCGGCGTCGATTGGGAGAAGCTCGGCCATGCGTTCGGGGCCGATGCCACTGTCGTGGAGACCGAGCAGGCGCTCACCAATGCGCTTGGCGCCGCGCTCAAGTCGAACCGCACCACCATCGTGGTGGCCCGCATCGATCCGTCGGGCTATGTGGCCCAGTTCAATGCGCTGCGCGAATTGTGATGAGTAGGGCGGATAGCGCGTAGCCCGGATTGAGCGAAGCGAAATCCGGGACTCTCCAATCAACATGGCAATGCTGCTCCCGGATTTCGCTGGCGCTTAACCCCGGCTGCAGGTAAATCGTCTCCCCGCGTTCGGGGGGACGGACGATGACTCGGGGAGGGGTCGAAACAAAGATGGACATCAAGCTTACGGGGAGGAAAGCTCTTATCACGGGTGGCAGCAAAGGCCTCGGTCTGGCGATTGCCCGCACCTTTGCGGAGGCCGGCGCCGATGTCGCCATCATGGCGCGACAGCAAGGCCCGCTGGAAGAAGCCGCCGCAGCGATCGGGGCGCGCCCGGGGCAACAGGTGCTCCCGGTCGCCTGCGACGTGCGGCGCGCCGAGGACATCGCAGCAGGATTTGCCCGGGTGGCGCAGGCGTTCGGCCATGTCGACATCCTGGTGAACAATGCCGGCACCTCCAACGCCCATCCGTTCGAGGCCGTCACCGATGCCCAATGGCAGGAGGACCTCGACCTCAAGCTCTTCGCCGCCATCCGGCTGATCCGGCTCGCCTGGCCGCACATGAAAGAGCGCCAATGGGGCCGCGTCATCAACGTGCTCAATATCGGCGCCAAGGCGCCGCGCCCCGCCAGTGCGCCGACTTCAGTGACGCGCGCGGCCGGCATGGCGCTGACCAAGGTGCTGGCGGGCGAGGGCGCACCGCACGGAATCCTCGTCAATGCGCTGCTGGTCGGGTTCATCGAAAGCGACCAATGGGTCCAGCGCGCCGCGAAGCTGGGCGTGCCGCTTGCGGATTTTCTCGCCAAGATGGGCAAAGAGGTCCCGATGGGCCGTGTCGGTACCGCACAGGAATTCGCCAATGCGGCCTGCTTCCTGGCGTCGGACGCGGCGTCCTACATCACCGGCACGGCCATCAATGTGGACGGTAACCGCTCGGCGGTGGTGTGAGACTGGAGAGCGGGCGGGACGCCCGCGCTCCCACTACGCAATCGTTACCCCGCCATCGGCCACGATCACCTGCCCCGTGATGAACCGCGCCGCCGGCGACACCAGGAACGCCACGATGGGGCCGATCTCATCTGGTTCGCCGATGCGGCGCAGCGGCGTGGCGGCGGTGCGCCGCGCCAGGAGGTCGGGGTTCTCCCACAGCGCGCGGGCGAAATCTGTCTTGACCAGACCCGGCGCCACGCAGTTGACGCGCACGTTGCGCGGTCCCCATTCCACCGCAAGATTGCGCGCCAAGGCGAAATCGGCGGCCTTGGAAATTCCGTAGGCGCCGAGCATGCCGGTGCCGCGCAGCCCGGCAATCGACGAGACGATGACGACCGCGCCGTCGCCGCGTTCCGCCATGGCGGGGATCACCAGATTGCAGAGCCACAGGTTGCTCTTGACGTTGGCGCCCATGACCTTGTCGAAGGCTTCGTCGGTCAGCTCGCCGAGCGGCCCGTAGACCGGATTGACGGCGGCGTTGCAGACCAGAATGTCGATGCGGCCATAGGTCCGCAGCGTTCCTGCGACCAGCGTCTCAACCTCGCTCTTGCGCGAGATGTTGCAGGCAATGACGCAAGCCTCGCCGCCATGCTGGCGGATGTCCTGCGCGATCGCCTCGCAGGCCTCGGCCTTGCGGCTCGATATCACCACCCTGGCGCCGAGCCGCGCCATCGTCTCGGCGCTGGCGCGGCCGATGCCGCGGCTCGAACCGGTCACAATCGCGACCTTGCCGTCGAGGGCAAATGGCGATTGAGTTGCGTGGACGCGCCCGTCAAGCGTCATGGCGCTGCCGATTGGCTTGCGAGAGATATTTGCGCAGCTCCTGTTTGGCCACGGTCTCGCGGTGGACCTCGTCAGGGCCGTCGGCAAGACGCAGCACCCGGGTGCGCGCGTAGGCGTAAGCCAGGTGAAAATCCTGGCTGACGCCGCCGCCGCCACAGACCTGGATGGCGCGGTCGATGACTTTCTGGGCCACGTTGGGGGCCACCACCTTGATCATGGCAATTTCGGCCCGTGCGGCCTTGTTGCCGACGGTGTCCATCATGTGGGCGGCGTGCAGCGTCAACAGGCGGGCCTGGTCGATCTCGATGCGGGACTCCGCGATCCAGTGGCGCGTCACCCCGTGGTCCGCGATGGCGCGGCCGAAGGCGCTGCGGCTGATGGCGCGCTGGCACATTTCCTCCAGCGCGCGCTCGGCGACGCCGATCAGCCGCATGCAATGATGGATGCGGCCCGGGCCGAGCCTGCCTTGAGCAATCTCGAAGCCGCGGCCTTCGCCCAGCAGGATGTTCGACGCCGGCACCCGCACATTCTCGAACACGACCTCGGCGTGGCCGTGCGGCGCATCGTCATAGCCGAAGATGCTTAGCGCGCGCTCGACCTTGACCCCCGGCGAATCGAGCGGCACCAGCACCATGGATTGGCGGCGGTGGGGCTCGGCCTTGGGATCCGTCATGCCCATCACGATGGCGATTTTGCAGCGGCGGTCCATGGCGCCCGAGGTCCACCACTTGCGGCCGTTGATGATGTAGTGGTCACCGTCACGCCTGATCTCGGCCCTAATGTTGGTCGCGTCCGAGGAGGCGACGGCCGGTTCCGTCATGGCAAAGCAGGAGCGCATTTCGCCTTCCATCAGCGGCTTGAGCCAGCGCCCCTTCTGCTCCTCGGTGCCATAAAGGATCAATGTCTCCATGTTGCCGGTGTCCGGCGCTGAGCAGTTGAACGGCTCGGGACCGATCGGGGAGCGGCCCATGATCTCGCACAGCGGTGCGTATTCGAAATTGGTAAGCGCATCCGGAAAGTGCCGCTTGGGCAGGAACAGGTTCCACAAGCCCGCGGCCTTCGCCTTCGCCTTGAGCTCCGTCATGACGGGCAGCTCGTTCCAGCGGTCCGCAGCGGCTTTGAGCTGACGCTCGAAAACCGGCTCGGCCGGATAGACCTGCTCCTCCATGAAGGCGGTGATACGCGCCGCCAGCTCTTCGGTGCGCGGCGAGGTAGGCCAAAGGGTCGTTGTCATTTGTGGTCTCTCGTGCCTGAGTTGACGTCCTCGCCTACCTTTCAGACCTCATCCTGAGGAGCGCGCCCTTGCGCGCGTCTCGAAGGATGGCAACCGGCACGGCCGAGCAAGCGGCCATCCTTCGAGACGGCCGCCCAAGAAGGCGGCCTCCTCAGGATGAGGTCGCTGGTGGAGAGGCCTAATTCAAATTTCGCAACATTCATAGCGTCTCATCCATCCGCGATGAGCCCGCCCAGGCGGGCAAGCTCGGCAAGATGGTGGTCGGCATCGCCGAACATCGCATCGATCATGGTGACGCGCTTGAAATAGTGCCCCACCTTGTACTCCATGGTCATGCCGATGCCGCCGTGAAGCTGGATCGCCTGCTGGCCGACAAAGCGCCCCGAGCGGCCGATCTGCACCTTCGCGGCCGCGATCGCCTTGCGCCGCTCGGCCGGGTCCGGCTCCTCCGCCATCATGGTGGCAAAGAACGCCATGCTGCGCGCCTCTTCCAGCGCGATGAGCATCTCGGCAGCGCGATGTTGCAGCACCTGGAAATTGCCGATCGGCACGCCGAACTGCTTTCTGGTCTTGAGGTATTCGACCGTAAGCTCGTGCATGGCCGCCATGGCGCCGACGGCTTCGGCCGCGAGCGCCGCGATAGCGGCATCCACCACCTGAGCGATAAGCGGGAACGCTTTGCCGGGCTCGCCCAGAACTTGATCCGGCCCGACTCGCACGTCCGACAAGGTGACCTCGGCGGCACGCAGGCCGTCGACCGTCGGATAGGCCCGGCGCGATACGCCGGCAGCTCCGGCGTCGACCACGAATAATCCCAATCCGTCGCGATCCCGGCGCACGCCGGCAAGGCGGGCCGATACGATGAGCCTGTCGGCGCAATCGCCGTGAATGACGAGGCTCTTGACGCCGTCGAGGATGTAGTCGGCGCCGTCGTGGCGCGCCGTGGTGGCGACGTCTGCAAGGTCGTAGCGCGATTGGCGCTCGGCATGCGCAAAGGCGAGCAGGAGATCGCCCGCTGCGATTTTGGGGACGAGGGCCGCGCGCATTGCTTCGTTGGCGCCGAGCCGCAACAAACCTCCGGCCAGCACCACCGTCGCGAAGAACGGCTCCAGCGCCAGCGCCCGCCCTAAAGCCTCCATGACGATCATGGTTTCGACCGGTCCGCCGCCGACACCGCCGTGCCGGTCTTCGAACGGCAGACCAAGCAGGCCAAGTTCCGCGTAGCTCTGCCACAGCGCGCGGCTCCATCCCGTGGGCTCATCCATGAAACGCTGGCGCGCCTCGAAGCTGTAGCGATCCGCCAACAGGCGCTCGACGCTCTCCTTCAGGAGGCGTTGTTCGTCGGTGAAGGAGAAGTCCATCAGTTTCCCGCCCAATCATCTCGCGTTGGCGAGGGACGATCGTGCGGGCCGCGGCCTCCTCCTCTCCCCGCTTGCGGGGAGAGGAGGGGTGAGGGGGCGTGCCGCGAGTCTGAGCCTTGCGGAGAGGCCCCCCTCACCCCGACCCTCTCCCCCCAATCGAAATCGGCTGTTGCCGATTTCGACCCTTCTTAAAGTGCCGAAGTCGGGTAAACCCGACTTCGGTGGGGGGAGAGGGAGCAGGCCGCGCCAAGCAGCGATTCCTCGGTCACAAAACACCGCTCACAATCCCAATATGGCTTTGGCGATGATATTTTTCTGAATCTCGTTCGAACCGCCATAGATCGAGACCTTGCGCCAGTTGAAATAGTGCGGCGCCAGCGGGCCCGCCCATTCAGGGCCGATCGGCGGCTCGTTCCAGCGATCGCCGTCGTCGTGGGTCTCCTGCGGCAGCGCATAGGGGCCGATCGCCTCCAGCAACAGCTCGCTGACGGCCTGCTGGATTTCGCTGCCCTTGATCTTCAGGATCGATGAGGCCGGGTCCGGCTCGTTGCGGTCGCGTGCAGCGGCGACGACGCGAAGCTGGGTCATTTCGAGCGCCTTCAGCTCCACCTCGACGGCGGCGATCTTCATGCGGAACCGCTCGTCATCGATCAGCGGCGTATCGCCGACGCGCTCCAGCGCTGCGATCTCCTTAAGCCGCCGGATGCGCGCCTTTGACGTGCCGATACGGGCGATGCCGGTACGCTCGTTGCCGAGCAGGAATTTGGCATAGTCCCAGCCGCGGTTCTCCTCGCCGACGCGGTTCTCGACCGGCACGCGCACGTCGTCGAAGAACACTTCGTTGACCTCGCGGCCGCCGTCGATGGTCTGGATCGGCCGCACCGTAATGCCGGGCGTCTTCATGTCGATGAGGAGGAACGAAATGCCCTGCTGCTTCTTTGCAGCCGGATCGGTGCGCACCAGGCAGAAGATCCAGTCGGCATGCTGCGCCGTGGTGGTCCAGGTCTTCTGGCCGTTGACGATGTAGGCGTCGCCGTCGCGCCGCGCCGTCGTCTTGAGCGAGGCGAGGTCGGAGCCCGCGCCCGGTTCCGAGAAGCCCTGGCACCACCAATCGTCCAGATTGGCGATGCGCGGCAGATAGCGCCGCTTCTGGGCCTCGCTGCCGAACGCGATGATGACCGGCCCCACCATATTGACGCCGAACGGCAGCGGATCGGGCGCCGGCGCCTGCTGCAGTTCTTCGTGGAAAATATACTGCTTTACCGGGCTCCAGCCGGTGCCGCCCCATGCGACCGGCCAGTGCGGCACCGCCCACCCCTTGGCATTGAGAATGCGTTGCCAGTTGACGATGTCGTGCTTCTCGAGCCGCCGCGCCTCCACCATCTTGCGGCGGGTCGGCGCCGGCAAGGCAGCGCGCATGAATGCGCGCACCTCGTCGCGGAATGCGATTTCGTCGGGCGTGAAGCGAAGGTCCATCGATGAGCCTTTCCCGGTCGGACCGCGGGCGTCCCGCCCGCTCCCCCTCCCTACCCTCCCCCGATTGCGGGGGAGGGTAGGGAGGGGGCGAGACGCGCGCGGTCCCAGCGTCAATTTATCTCGAACAACCCCGCGGCGCCCATGCCGCCGCCGATGCACATGGTGACGATGGCGCGCTTGGCGCCCCGGCGCCGCCCTTCGATCAAGACATGGCCGGTCAGGCGCGATCCGCTCATGCCAAAAGGATGGCCGATCGAGATCGAGCCGCCGTCCACGTTGAGACGTTCCTGGGGAATGCCAAGACGATCGCGGCAGTAGAGCACCTGGCTGGCAAACGCTTCGTTGAGCTCCCACAGATCGATATCGCCGATGCCGAGGCCCTGGCGCGACAGCAGCTTCGGAACGGCAAACACCGGACCGATGCCCATCTCGTCGGGTTCACAGCCCGCGACCGCGAAGCCCCGGAATATACCGAGTGGCTCCAACCCGCGCTTTTCGGCGAACTTCGCGTTCATCAGCACGCAGGCGGAGGCGCCGTCGGAAAGTTGGCTCGCATTGCCGGCCGTGATGAAGCCGCCGTCGCGAACCGGCGCAAGCGCCGCGAGGCCTTCGAGCGTGGTGTCAGGACGGTTGCCTTCGTCGCTTTTTAGGGTGACGGCCTCGTGGCGCTCCGCCTTGGTGTTCTTGTCCACCACCTTCTTCATGGTCGGCAACGGCACGATCTCGTCGGCGAACCTGCCGGCCTGCTGGGCGGCGGCGGTGCGGCGCTGGCTTTCCAAGGAATATTCGTCCTGGGCCTGCCGGCTTACCCCATAGCGCTCCGCCACGATGTCGGCGGTCTCAATCATCGGCATCCAGATTTCCGGCTTGTGTGCCTCCAGCCATTCCTCCTTGACGGGCGGCGGCCGCCCGCCTTCCTGCAGCAGGCTGATGCTTTCAAGACCGCCGGCGACAAGCACGTCGGCCTCGCCGGTGATGATCCGCTGCGCCGCAAACGCGATCGTCTGCAGGCCCGACGAGCAGAAGCGGTTGACGGTGACGCCGGGCACCGTGATCGGCAGGCCGGCCCGGATCGCCGACAGGCGCGCGATATTCTGCCCGGTCGCCCGCTCCGGCATGGCGCAGCCCATCACCACGTCCTCGACCTCGCCGGGATCAACGCCGGCGCGTTCGACCGCGTGCTTGACCACATGGCCGCCAAGCACGGCGCCGTGGGTCATGTTGAAGGCGCCGCGAAACGCCTTGCCGATCGGCGTGCGCGCGGTCGAGATGATGACGGCGTCAGGCATCATGGGCTCCCTATGAATTTTCGGCGTTCGCGCGCGGGGCACAGAGACATGGTACGCACCACCTTCCCCTGGAGGGGGTGGCGACCGTGCAACATACCCTGCGCCAGATATGCTGCACCTCCGTCACCCCACCCCGGACCGCCTTCGGCGGTCCGACCCTCCCCCTTCAGGGGAGGGTGGTTGCCGTGCGCGCTCCTCCTCGATCAGCTCCTTCTTCGACAGTTTGCCGACGGAGGTGCGCGGCAGCGCGGCGCGGATTTCGAGCGCGGCCGGCATCTCATTGCGACCGATCTTGTCGGCGAGGAAATCCTTGAGCGCGTCGAGCGTCAAGGGCGATGCGCCGGACTTGAGCTTGACGAAGGCTTTGGCAGCTTCGCCCCGGTAAGGATCCGGGACGCCGATCACCAGCGCTTCCTCCACGTCCGGGTGCTCGTAGATCGCCTGCTCGATCACTTGCGGATAAACGTTGAAGCCGCCCGAAAGGATCATGTCCTTCTTGCGGTCGAGAATGAAGAAGTAGCCGTCTTCATCCACGGTGCCGATGTCGCCGCTCAGGAAACCGCCGTCCGCAAAAGCGGCGGCCGTTTCGTCCGGCCGGTTCCAGTAGCGCTGCATCACGTTCTTGCCCTTGATCCGCAGCTCGCCGGCCTCGCTGGAGCCAAGCACGCGGTGCGGATCGTCGAGCGCCACCACCTCGACCGTGATCCCGGGCAGCGGAAGCCCAATGGTCCCGGGCTTTGCAGGCCCGCGGAGCGGTGGACTGATGCCGGCCGGCGAGGTTTCGGTCATGCCCCAGCCACTCGGCAGCGGCAGACCGGAAATGCGCCCGAAGCGCTCCGCAAGCTCGACCGGCAGCGGCGCCCCGCCGGAGGCGCACGCGCGCAGCGAGCTCAGGTCACGCTGCTCGATGCCCGGATGGTTGACCAGCGCGGCCCACATTGTGGGGACCCCCGGAAACGCGGTCACTCGGTTGACCTCGATATCGCGCAGCACCGCCTCGATCTCGAAGCGCGAGCGCAGCAGGAGCTCGTTGCCGCTCGCCAGATGGCGCAACGCCACGCTGACGAGACCATAGATATGGAACAGCGGCAGCACCGCCAGCACGCGATCGGGCGGCGCATCGGCTCCCCGCTGGCCGCCGATCCAGATGCGGTAGCTCGACACCGCGGCCGTGAGATTGGCGTGGGTCAGCACTGCGGCCTTGGGAACCCCGGTGGTAGCCCCCGTATACTGCAGGAGGGCGATATCGTCGGCGGATACAGGCGGCCAATGAGAGGGGGTCGGGGCTTCGGCCATCAGGCGTTCGAGGGAAATTGGCTCTGCTCGAGGGGGCCAATCGACCGCCGCGCGACGATGACGATCACCTCCCCCTGGAGGGGGGAGGTCGGCCCGCGCAAGCGGGCCGGGAGGGGGTGACAGCGCTTCAGCATACGCTGCGCCGCTGCCACCCCACCCCGGACTGCCTGCGGCAGTCCGACCCTCCCCCTCCAGGGGAGGGTGGCCATATGCGCTTGCCCTGTTTCCAAGAGGAGAGGGAGAAGAGGGCCCCCACACGCCATCATCGGCCACAATCACGCGGTCCACATACCCGCCTGCCGCCAGCTTGAGTGCCTTAGCGTCAAGACCGGACAGGTTGACAGTCACGATCGTGCCTGCCCCGCTGTCGGTGAGCTTGTGGATCAATTCCCTCTCCGCATCGAGCGGACTTAAGTGGACGATGTGGGCGCCGGTTCGGAGCACGCCAAAGAATACGATCGGGTGCCAGGGCGTGTTCGGCATATAGAGCGCGACCGCATGGCCGCGATCGATTCCCATATGCCGGAAAGCTGCCGCCGCGCGTGCGGCCTGGTCGCCCAGGCCGCGGTAGCTGATGCGTCGGTCCCGATATTCAAGCGCCGGCCGATCGCCGTAATCCGCAACAGCGCGGTCGAGCAGTTCCTGCAACGTAGAGGTCGCAATCGGGCTGTCCCAGCGCACGCCGGCCGGGTAGGATTTTTCCCACGCATAGGGGCGTCCGACCTGCACCATGCATCACGCGCCGCGAGCGCACTGAAGCGGCAGTCCGCCCTCCGGAAAAGAAGGCGTCACCTGCGTGCTGTGCTCCGATTGCGGAATCGCCATCCTCAACCGCCGACGTCGCCGCTCATGAGCGGGCCGAACAACTCCCAACGCTCACCGTTGAATCGCTCCATCTGCATCTGTTTGATCGGCGCAAAATCGTTCGGGCCAGTGTTGATTCTCGAGCCGGGCAGCAGCATGTCGAGTTCAAGATTCTTGAGGCTCGCAGCCTGCTTCATGACGTTCTCGCGGGTGAGATTATCACCGCTCTGCTTGAGCACCGCGACCAGGGTCTGTGCCGCCAGATAACCGTACACCGTAAAGGTCGACGTCTTGTCGCCGTCCGGATAATATTTGTCCATGAAGGCCGACCATTTCTTATATGCCGGGTCGTCCTTCCAGGTCGGATCGGTCGGATCTTTGAGGTATGCCGTGCTTAGCACGCCTTTGGCATTGTCAAAACCGGCAGGTTTGAGCACCGAGCCCACCGAGTTGGAAACGTTGTTGAGGAGGTGGAGCGGGTTCCAGCCAAGCTCGACGATTTTCTTGATCGCCTGGGCGGCGAATTTTGGCGTCGCAACATTGAAGATGATGTCGGCACCCGACGCTTTAACGTTGATGACCTGAGAATCAACCGTCGGGTCCGTCGTCTCATAGGGCACTTCGGCCACCACCCGCATCTTGCCGTTGAGCCCGTCTTTCAGACCCTTCAGATAGTCCTTGCCGTAATCATCATTCTGGTAAAGGACGCCGATTTTTCCCTGTGCGTGGTTCTTCAGCAGATATTCGGCGTAGATACGCGCCTCGCTCTGGTAGCTGGGCTGCCAACCCATAGTCCAGGAAAAGTGCTGCGGATCATTCCACTTCGTCGCACCGGTCGCGACAAAAAGCTGGGGCACTTTTTTGGCGTTCATATATCGCTGGATCGCCGTGTTATGCGCCGTTCCCAGCGACTGGAATATCAGCAGAACCTCGTCGCTCTCAACGAGCTTGCGCGCTTGCTCGACGGTCTTGGGCGGGCTGTAGCCGTCGTCATAGCTGATGAAATTGATCTTGCGGCCGTTGACGCCACCCTCGGCGTTGACCTTGCGAAAGTATGCAGCCTGGGTTTTTCCGATCTCGCCATAGGCTGAAGCCGGGCCGCTGTAGGGCATGATATTGCCGATTTTGATTTCGCTGTCGTTGGCGCCGGGATCGTATTTTTTCTGCGCCACGGCTGGGCTCACCGCAACTGCGGCGATGGCCAGTGCTAATGCCACGGTCATCCAATGCTGGTCATTTCGCATTTTCATCCCCCACCAGTGAGCGATCACGTCGGCATGCGGCAAGTCATTTCATTGAACTGGCGTGCGATCTCAATGAGCCGGCTCAAGTCCACGAACGAGCAATGCGGCCGACGATCAAACGGATAAATCCTGCCGCGCCGGAAGGCATCAGGTAGATCACCGCAATCAGAATAACCCCGTAAACCGCTTGCGCCAAGCCCTTGGACACCTCCTCGGCAATATTGGGCACGAACAGGATGAACAAACCACCCAATAATGTGCCGGGTATGGAGCCAACCCCGCCGATCACCAATCCGACGAACAGCGCAATGGCGAGGTTGAACGTGAAACTGTCCGGCGCCACAAACTGGACTGCGATTGCTCCGAGCGCGCCGGCGACGCCGGTGTAGAGTGCGCTGACCCCAAACGTCAGGGACTTGTAGAGCGCGACGTCGACGCCCATGGCGCTCGCGGCGATGGGATTGTCGCGGATCGCCATGATGGCCCGGCCGGTCCGGCTTCTCGCCAGATTGACGGCGCCGGCATACATCAGCGCCGCAGTCAGGATGGTGAAGTAGTAAAGCCATTGATCGGAGTTCAGGGGGAGACCGAACGGAGCGTCGGGCTTGAGGATCACGATGCCCTGGACGCCTCCGGTCCAGGGCTCGAGCGGCGTCGATTTCAGGAGTTGGGGCATCGCAATCGCGAGCGCAAAGGTGGCGAGCGCAAGATACAAGCCCTCAAGGCGCAAGGCCGGCAAGCCGAAGAGAAATCCAACGATGAAACAAGCCGCCCCGGCTGCCGGCAGCGTCCAGTAGTAGGCGACGTCGGCCTGATCCATCAGGATCGCGGCCGTATATGCGCCGATGCCATAAAAAGCGCTGTGGCCAAGCGAGAATTGTCCGTTGAAGCCGGTGAGCAGGTTCAGTCCGAGAATTGCGACGGCGTAGATCAAGGCGAGCGTGAGTTGAAAAACCAGGAAGTCTTTGATTGCGAGCGGGAGGAGCAACGCGAGGAACACGCCGGCAATCACGGCGGCGCGGCTCCACGTCTTTATGGAAAGGCCCGCAACGGTCCCGGCCGGCGCTTGCATGAGGTCGGATTTAAGCGGTTGCTTCATTGGCGTTACACCCGAGTGACGACAGTTCGGCCGAACAGGCCACTCGGCTTCACGGTCAGCACCACGACGATAATGAAGAGCGCGATGGTGAGCTTGAGCTCCCGGCCCACGTACGGAATGAACGTGCCGGCAAGATTCTCGATGACGCCGACCGCAAATCCGCCGAGCACGGCGCCTCCGGGGCTGGTCAGACCGCCGACCACGGCGCCGGCAAAACCGTAGACCAGGATGCTGTTCATCATATTCGGATCGAGAAACACTACCGGCGCGATCATGACGCCGGCGACGGCGCCGATCGCCGCCGCCATACCCCAGCCGAGCGCAATCATCCAGCCGACGCGAATGCCGGAAAGCCGCGCGGATTGCGGGTTTGCGGCCGCTGCACGCATCGCAAGCCCGATCCGCGTATGACGGAAGAACACGTAGACCAGCACCAGCATCGCCAACGTCACGCCCATCATTCCGGCGTCATGCGAGCTCATCAAGCCGTCGCCGAACAGGGAACGCGAACCAAACGGGGTTGGGAAGCTCTTGACGTTGTAGTCCCAGATGAAGCCCGCGAGGCTGTTGAGAATGGCGAACAAGGCGATAAACACCACCACGTGGGACAGCACCGGCGCGTTATGGATGGGCCGGAAAAGGACCCGCTCGATGGTGATGCCGGCAGCGAAAGAGAACGCGGCGGTGCCGGCGAATGCGAGCCAGTATGGCGCGCCCCATTGCATCAGCTGCCAGGCGATGAAGGTCGAGAACATCGCCATCTCGCCTTGCGCGAAATTCAAATGATTGATCGTCTGGTAGATCATGACGATCGCCAGCGCCAGGCACGCATAGATACTGCCGGTCGCTACTCCCGCCAGCACCTGATGCAGGAACAGGTCCATCCGGCTCTCCTAATACCCCAGATAGGCGCGACGGACGTTTTCGTCGGTGCGCAGATCGTGCGCTGCCCCGGTCATCACCAGTTGACCGGTCTCGATCAGATAGGCGCGATCGGCGAGATCGAGCGCCAGCGAGGCATTCTGCTCGACCAGCAGCATGCTGACCTTCTCGGCCCGGTTGAGGGTGCGCAGGATTGCGAACAGCTCGCGCACGATCAGCGGCGCGAGCCCGAAGGACGGCTCGTCGAGCAACATGAGCTTCGGCCGCAGCATCAAGGCGCGCGCCAGCGCCAGCATCTGCTGCTCGCCGCCGCTCAGCGTGCCGGCCTGCTGCTTGCGGCGCTCCTTGAGGCGCGGAAAATACCCATAGGCGCGTTCGATGTCGGCGGAGATTCCGGCACGGTCGCGCCGCGACATGGCACCGATCTGAAGGTTTTCCTCGACGGTCTGGGAGACGAAGGTGCCGCGGCCTTGCGGCACGTGGGCAATGCCAAGCCGCGCGATGTCTTCGGTCGCGCGTCCGGCCAGCGATTGGCCGCGGAAGCGAATGTCCCCGGTGGTGTGCACCATGCCGGAAACTGCACGCAGGGTTGTCGTCTTGCCGGCGCCATTGGCGCCGAGCAGGGTCGTGACGCCCCCTTCGGCGACCTTGAGGTCAAGCCCGAACAGCACCTGGGTGGCGCCGTAGAAGGCGCAAAGCCCAACGGTCTCCAGCAGCATCGCGGCCATCACTTCGCGGCTCCGAGATACGCACTGATCACATCCGGGTCGGCTCGCACCTCGGCCGGCGTGCCTTCGGCGATCTTGCGGCCGAAATCGAGCACCACGACTTTGTCGCAGATCGACATGACGAGATTCATGTGATGCTCCACCAGCAGCACAGTGACGCGGCGTTCGTCGCGAATTCTTCTGATCAGGCGGCCAAGGCTCTCGACCTCGTGGTGATTAAGGCCGCCGGCAGGCTCATCCAGCAATAGGAGCTTCGGCCTCGCCGCAAGCGCGCGGGCAAGCTCGACCCGCTTCTGCAGGCCGAACGGCAGGTCAGAGACCGCCTGTGTGGCGACGTCGCGCAGATCGAGATATGCAATGAGTTCCCACGCCTCTGCGGTGAGCGCCGCGGCGCGGCGGACCACGCCGGGGAGGCCGAGGGCATCAGTTAGAAAGTTGCCGCGGCTCTGCCGGTGGCCGCCGACCCTTATATTGTCGAGGACCGACATGCTGCCGAACAGGGCGAGGTTCTGGAATGTGCGGCTGATGCCGATATCGACGATGCGGTGCGGCGGGATTTTGAGAATGCTGCGGCCTTCGACCAGGATATCCCCGGCAGCCGGCGTGTAGAGACGGCTGAGGCAGTTGAACAGCGTCGTCTTGCCGGCGCCGTTCGGCCCGATCAAACCGAGCAACTGGCTTTGCTTGAGATCGAACGACACGCCGTCGAGCGCCACGATGCCGCCGAAGCGGACTGCGACATCGCGGACCGCCAGCAGCGGCTGGGCCGCCGATGCCGCGGGCGCCGCCTCGGCCGCGTATGCGACAGCGCTCATCGCTCGGGTCTCCCTTGATCTGACGAGCAAGGGGGCCGTCTGCCGGAAGCAGACAATAACCCAGGCGGCGGCGCGCGCGACAAATGCCGACGGTCGCGATTATTCGCAACGTGATTCGACATGATCCCCCACACGCTGCCGGCCTCGCGGCGTTTCCACTCACGCGCCGATGATGCCTGCCTTTGGCGGCTCTTCTCGAGGGGAGCCGCCTAGTATGGCATCGATCCTAGTTCATCTTCTACAGCCGGCAAAGAGGTGGGCCGTCTCTTCGGCACGCGAACGTCGCCAAATCCAGGCTTCACGATGGACGCGGACCTCGTGTCCGACCTGTCTACTCCCCCCTGATATTCGCCGCCCTGATGATCGGCCACCACTTCTCGGCCTCGGCCTTGTGATACGCAGCGAGCGCCTCCGGCGTCTGTTGCGCGCGCGGCATGATCTCCTGGCCGATGTCGGTCAGCCGGCGGCGCACCGCGGCGTCGGCGAGCGCGTCCACGACGGCTGCGTTGAGCTTTGCGATGATCTGGTCAGACGTGCCCTTGGGGACCCAGAGGCCGTGCCAGAAGGTGAGGTAGAGTCCCGGCACGCCGAGTTCGTCCACGGTCGGCACGTCGGGCGTCGCGAACCAGCGCGTCGGCGCCATCACCGCATAGGTCTTGACCTGATGGCTGCGCACGGCCGGCAGGGCTGTCGTGCCCTCGGCAAATTGCAGATCGACCTGGCCGCCGACCAGGTCCTGCATGGCTGGACCGCCGCCCCGATACGGCACAAAATGGAAGCGGGTGCCCGTGACCCTCTGGAAATAGGCGCCGCTCACATGGGCCGCGCTGCCGACGCCCACGGTTGCCGCCGACGCCTGGTCGGGGTTCGCTTTGAGCCAGGCGATCAATTCCCTAAGGTCATTCGCCGGGAAGTTGCTTTTTGCAATGACCAGGACCGGGCTCACGGTCAGGAGCGAGACCGGCGCGAAATCTTTCAGGACATCATACGAAACCGGATAAACCGCGCTGGCGCCGACGTGGCTCAGCCAGTTGCCGATGCTCAGCGTGTAACCGTCGGGCGCCGCACGGGCGGCGCGGGCGAGCCCGATGCTGCCGCCGGCGCCGGTGACGTTCTCGATCACCATCGGCTGGCCGAGCTGCGCACTCATGTGGTCGGCGAGAATGCGCGCGATCGGGTCCGCGACGCCGCCCGGCGGCACCGGTACGATGGCCGTGATCGGGCGGGACGGATAGACTTGAGACGAATAGACTTGGGCGGCCGCAGGCTTGGCAATAACACCGGCGCAGAAGACCGCCACGAGCGCGAACGCGATAACTCGCAATCTAGTCATGTTCTTTCTCCACCGCCGTCACGCACAAAATATCATCTCGCCGCGCTGACCTGCCATATGTCATCGCCCTCCCCGGACTTGATCCGGGGAGGGCAATGACACTCTCAGGTTGTCAGCGATGCAGGCGAAATGACATGCCGCGGTTCGTCGCGGTGGAGGCTTCGCACTACGGGGCGCTCCTTCGCGCTTCTTCCACGATGGCGATGGCGTGCTGCAGGACCGCATCGATGTCGAGATCGGACGTATCGAGAATGTGAGCATCCGGCGCCGGCTTGAGTGGCGCAACTGTGCGTTTGGAATCGCGTTCGTCGCGGCGCCGGATATCCGCGAGGATCGCGGTCTCGTCTGCCATCTGGCCGAGGCGGCGCATCTCGAGCGCGCGACGTTTCGCCCGTACCTCGGCCGACGCCGTTACGAAAATCTTGACGTCCGCGCGGGGACAGATGACCGTCCCGATGTCGCGGCCGTCGAGAACGGCGCCCGGCGGGACGGCGGCGAAATCCTGCTGCAACTGGAACAGCGCCGCTCGCACCTGCGGAATAGCCGAGACCAGCGAGGCGGCCTCGCCGGCTGCATGGCTCTTGAGCGCCGTTTCGTCGAATTGCGTCGGATCGAGGGCCTGCGCTGCAGCGACCGCGCGCACCACATCATCGAGCGTGTGGCCGGAATCAAGCACCGCCTGGGCCACCGCCCGGTAGAGCAGCCCGGTATCGAGATGGCGCAGCCCATAGTGGGCGGCGAGACGCTTACCGAGCGTTCCCTTGCCCGAGGCCGCCGGACCATCGATCGCGATGATCATTGGAGATCGCCGCCGAGCCCGCGCATGAGGTCGGCGAAGCCCGGAAAGCTCGTCGCGATGAAAGCGGCATCGTCCACGGTCACGGCCTTGTCGGCGGCGAGCCCAAGCACCAGCGCCGCCATGGCGATGCGATGATCCATGTGGGTGGCAACGAGGCCGCCGCCCGCGGCGTGGCCGCGCCCCCGCACTGCAAGGTCATCGCCGGAAATCTCGACATCGACGCCGTTGAGGCGCAACATGGCGGCGGTCGAGGCGAGACGGTCGGACTCCTTGACCCGCAGCTCCTTCAAACCGCGCATTACCGTGGTGCCGTCCGCAAACGCCGCCGCGACGGCAAGGACCGGATATTCGTCGATCATGGCGGGGGCGCGTTGCGGCGGCACCTCGACGCCGCGCAGCGCGCTATGGCGCACCCGGAACGACGCCATGGCTTCGCCGCCATCCTGGTGCACCTCCTCCTCGATGATCGCGGCGCCCATCTCGCGCAGGGTCGTGATCAGTCCGGTCCGCAACGGATTGGTCATGACGTCGGGCAGGAGTATGTCGGAGCCCGGCACCAGCAGCGCCGCCACCATCGGGAAGGCGGCCGACGACGGATCTGCCGGCACCGCGACGCTCTTCGGCATCAGCTCGGGCTGGCCGACCAGCGAAATTTTGCGCCCGTGGGCGCCCTCCGGCTCGGATTTCACGTCAGCGCCGAAATGCGCCAGCATCAGCTCGGTGTGGTCGCGGCTCGCCTCGGTTTCGATGACGGTCGTGGTGCCGGGGGCCGCGAGGCCAGCCAGCAGCACGGCCGACTTGATCTGCGCCGACGGCACCGGCGTGCGATAAACGATCGGCATCGGATCGCGGGCGCCGGCAAGCGTGATCGGCAAGCGGCTGCCCCCGGCGGCATGCGTTACCTTCGCGCCCATCAAGGCAAGGGGGTCGAGCACGCGGCCCATCGGCCGTTTGCGCAACGAAGCATCGCCGTCAAAGGTTGCGGCGATCGGGCATCCGGCTACCGCTCCCATCGCCAGCCGGCAGCCGGTGCCGGAATTACCGAAATCGAGGGGGCCGGGCGGTGCGGCAAAACCCGCCACGCCGACGCCGTCGACCTGCCAAGCGCCGTCGCCGATCCGCTCGACCCGGGCGCCGAGCGCCCGCATCGCTTTTGCGGTGTTGAGCACGTCCTCGCCCTCGAGCAGGCCGGAAATCCGCGTCCGTCCCACCGCCAAAGCGCCTAGGATCAGGGCGCGGTGGGAAATCGACTTGTCCCCGGGCACGCGGACCCGCCCGGCCAGCGGCCGGCCGGGTCGCGCAGTCATCGGGGCGGGGGAGCATGCTTGATTCACGGGGAGCAATCCATTTCGGGGCGTCCTAGCATGCGACAAAAGGCCGGTCACCCGTCGCTTATGGAGCTATCCGCGGAGGGCAGGCGTTTGAGGGCTCAAGCGAAACATCTATTGACAGACCCCTTGCGAATCGCCAAGGGGAGGACCGCTTTCAACGACCCTTGAGGATCTCTCATCCGTGGCAAAGCCTGAGCTCGGTACAAAGCGCCTGTGCGCACATTGCGGCGCGAGATTTTATGACCTGAACCACGCCCCTATCACGTGTCCGAAATGCGGCACGGTGTTCGAGGCGGTGGTCGTTGCCGCACGCGGCCGCCCGGAGGCCGCGCGGGCGGCGGCGCGGGAGGTCGAAGCCGTGACGCCGGAGACCCGGGAGGCTGAATTCGTCTCCCTGGAAGAGGCAGATGCCGAAGCGCAGGGAAAGAAGAAGCCCACGGGCGCACCGGCGGAGGCGGATGATGACGTCGAGATCGACGACGAAAGCCTCGACGATGCCGCCTTCATCGAGGAGACCGAGGAGGAGGATACCGACGTCACCGAGATCATCGGAATGACATCGAGAACGAGGAAGAGACTTGAGGTCTTCCTCGATATGTGATTTCAGGACGTGCGGGCGGACATCAGCGCGCGCGGCTTAGGGTGGATTTCGATCATACTGAATCACGTACCGGCGTCGGGCTTGTCCCGGCGACCCCGAGTTTCTAGGCACGGAGGAAAATAATCGAGGTGGCTGGGACGAGCCCGGCCACGATCCGGTAGGGGCACCAGGCGCTTCAACCTCACCGGAATCCGCTCTAAGATGTGCAGGGCTCCCGACACGATCGGGTTCCCGTGCTGCACGGAGTTCCCAAAGCCGTGCGAAATGGGGCCATAGCTCAGTTGGGAGAGCGCTTGAAT
>Ga0257161_1000125_pt1 | contig 19686 bp, 21 predicted proteins | sample NR01A_FD_185954 | JGI IMG/M metagenome (GOLD analysis project Ga0257161, IMG submission 185954) | Soil microbial communities from H.J. Andrews Experimental Forest, Oregon, United States - NR-01-A | ecosystem: Environmental > Terrestrial > Soil > Temperate forest > Bulk soil | place: USA: Oregon... | reverse complement strand
TGGAAATTTCCCGGCGCCTCCCCTCCCCCGCAAACGGGGAGGGGAAAGAGGGCCTATCAGCTCGTTACGACGAGCCTCCGCACTTCTTCGTCACCTTGTTGTAGTTGCCGCATTTGAGCGTGACCCAGTCGGCCTCCAGGTCCTTCGAGTCGGGCAGGAAGTCCGACCAGGCGTCGCCGGGGACAAGGCCCGGGGTCTTCCAGACGACGTTGAACTGGCCGTCGGCCCGCACCTCGCCGATGAAGACCGGCTTGGTGATATGGTGGTTGGCCAACATCTTCGAGGTTCCGCCGGTGAGGTTCGGGACCTCGATTCCAGGTAGCGCATCGATCACCTTGTCGGGGTCGGTCGACTTCGCCTTCTCGACCGCTTTCACCCACATGGCGAAACCGATGACATGAGCCTCCATCGGATCGTTGGTGGTGCGCTTGGTATTCTTCGTGAAGTCGTGCCACTTCTTGATGAAGTCGTCGTTGCCTTTGTTCTTGATCGACTCGAAGTAGTTCCATGCCGCCAAGTGTCCGATCAGCGGCTTGGTGTCGATGCCGGCAAGTTCTTCTTCGCCGACCGAAAATGCCACCACCGGGATGTCCTTGGCCTTGACGCCTTGGTTGCCGAGTTCCTTGTAGAACGGCACGTTGGCGTCGCCGTTGATGGTCGAGACCACGGCCGTCTTCTTGCCCTGGGAACCGAACTTCTTGATGTCGGCCACGATGGTCTGCCAGTCGGAATGGCCGAACGGCGTGTAGTTGATCATGATGTCCTCGTCCTTCACCCCCTTCTGCTTGAGGTAGGCTTCGAGGATCTTGTTGGTGGTGCGCGGATAGACGTAATCGGTGCCGGCCAGCACCCAGCGCTTCACCTTCTCGTCCTTCATCAGGTAGTCCACGGCCGGGATGGCCTGCTGGTTCGGCGCCGCGCCCGTATAGAACACGTTGCGCTCGCTCTCCTCGCCCTCATACTGCACCGGGTAGAACAAGACACTGTTGAGCTCCTTGAAGACCGGCAGGACCGACTTGCGCGACACCGAGGTCCAGCAGCCGAACACCGCGGCAACCTTGTCCTTGCTGATCAGCTCGCGGGCTTTTTCGGCAAACAGCGGCCAGTTCGAGGCCGGGTCCACCACGACCGCCTCAAGCTTCTTGCCGAGCAGGCCGCCCTTCTTGTTCTGCTCGTCGATGAGCATCAGCATGACATCCTTCAAGGTCGTCTCGCTGATGGCCATAGTGCCTGAAAGCGAATGCAGGATGCCGATCTTGATGGTCTCCTGGGCCGTGGCCGGCAACGCCGTCGCCAAGCCCACAGCAAGCCCGGCCACGGCACCAAGCCAGCGGCAGGATCGCGGTCGCGCGGCGACCGCCGGGAATGAATTGAGCATCTCCGAATCCTCTGATTAACGCCTAGACGTTCGTGCGAGCGATCTGGCACCGCGCGCATCGCGCCCAAGGCGGGCAAGGAGCGTGCCACGCATCTGGAGAGGCTCGATCTTCGAATTCCGATGGCGACACGACTTTTTGCGGCTACATGTCGTAGCGCCATGAAGTGGGGCGCCAAAATAATAGGCTGCTGATGAGAAGTGGTGCAGGTTAGTCTGCCTAATAATATTGCAGTGACGCCTGGGCCACCGGTGTAGGACGGGTCCGAGGAAGGACACTGCAACGAACGGCACATCGCATGCGCCTCCAGGCTGTGCCGGCCGAGATTCGGTTCGTGCCCGGGCCCAGATCCCTGAAATCGCGCCCTTAGGCACCACCGTCATCAAACCGTGCGCGCCATTGAACCTCGCCTTCCAAACGAGCGACAAAGACAGGAATGAGGCGGCGTGTGCTATGCGACGGCGCGGAGGCTATGTGCCGCCCCATTCTCGCTGTCGTTATTTCCGTCGGCGATCATTCGCTATGTCGCCCCTGTTGGCGGGCATTGCGGCGCGCTCCATTTCGAGGCGGTTGGGGGCCGCTCCGGTAGATACGGTCGATTCGGATGTATCACGAGGACGTGAAGGTCAAAAACGGCGAAACCGTTTCCGGAATCGGAGCGGATTTTGGATACAAGATCACTGAATGGCACAAGATTTGGGACGACCCCAAGAATGCGCCGTTAGTCAAAAAACGCGGCAAGCCGGAACACCTTCAAATAGACGACGTGGTGTGGGTGAAAATTCCGTGGCACACCGTTACGCGACGGCTCACTGCAGATGCAAACGGTGCTTCGTTCCTGGTGCAGCGAAACGGCCAAGCGGGAAAGCGGATAAACTGGGTGCAAACGGTCTATCGCGGCAACCAACCAATCGGCCCGAATTCGTCGCCGTTTTGTGTGGACGCGTGCACGCCGGACGACGATCTGCCTTTCTATTGGACGGACGCCGAAGTTGCCTCTCCCCCACAATGGGTCAAGGATTTTAGCGGCGATCCTGCGGTACAACTCGGCAAAACCTTCGCCGATCGGGCCAGTCGCGGCGCGCCTGCCGCGGGCATCGGGACGACCAAGTGGCGAGCCATCGTCTCCATTGCGGTCGTGAACGAAAAACGTGTCACCGTATACGATTCCTGGGTCTGGGGCTTCGACCTCACACCCGCAGGAGTGGCGACCAAAGTCGGCCCCCGTTGTCCCGCCCCGCACGAGCGCCTCGGCCATCTGCAATTATTGAGGGGTGGATTGGGAACGACGTGGATTTTCGATCTAGCGACCAAATTCGGATTTCATGTCGACGGGAAGGTGTTGAGTCAGCTTGGATTTGGGTTCGAGGCCGAGGGATGGACATTCCGCCCGGCGCCGTGAACAGGAAATCGGTATGAGAAGAATTGTGTGGCTTGCCGCATCGTTCACCCTCGCGGCGGCGAGTTGCGTGCCGGCCCTGGCGCAAATGGCGCAAGCCGACCGACAGGAGCAGAACGTGCAAGAGAATCCCTGGCGAAACCTCGTGGACAGCAAACGAGCAGGAGCAGTTTCGGTCGTACTGCGTGTGCGCCTATTGGAGCGGGAGGGCACCGACAAGATCGGCTGGGACAGAGTGAGACTCATCGGCGTGATCAAGAACAGTTCGCATTTCACGTTCCCCAGTGAGTTCGAAATTGCGCACTACTCCGGCGAGCCGGGCGTTCCCGACGGCGAGAGCACCGTCTATCTCGAGCCATACAACCCCGCAAGCGAGAGCCTGTGGAGGCTGCTCGGGGGAAGTGGCAAGGCCGGAGTGTCGCATGGCAGCGCGGCTGCCGGACCGACGTAACAAGCCGGCCGATAGCACCTGGGCGCCCACCTTCATCTCCACGTGGGTTGTGACGTTCTTGGCATCCAACGACGCTTGCCTCGGAGCCGTCCGCCAGCGCCACGCTCAATTCCCTCACGCCACCCCGATCCGTCATCTTGACTTTGTCGGGCGCCTTGGCGCCGGCCAGGACCACGCCGTGGAGGCGCAGCCAGACTAGCGGCCGCAAGGGTTCATCCCACGCCAACTCGACCGCCGCGACCGTGATGTTGCGCGCGGTCTTGCCGTCCGCCGCAAGTCTTCTCGATGTCAACGCTTCGTGCGCCACGCGTCCAAATTCCCGGGCGGCGCGTCAACGCGTGCTCGCCACGACGACGGTCGCTTTGCGCGGGATATTGAGAGTGACGCTATTGCACTTCAACCTTTGCCGGACGCCGCGACCGAACCGCGCGGTGCGATAAAATCGTCTACGAGCGATTGTGAGCACCGGCAAGCGGGTGTAAACGTCCCGACGGGGTGGATTAAGGGTGGTAAACGGCTGTGACGAGGGGCGTGTTTGCGTTCGCGTGTGTTGTAGCAGCATGTTGGCCGGCGTCGGCTGCCGATCTAACAACCACTCTGTCTCGGGAAAACAGGACGATTATCCTTCTCAATGGCGAGCTTGCGGACGGCGACGCGGGCCGGCTCAGGGACACCATCCGAGGATCGGCGAGTTCCGGCCGGCCGGTATCGGGGATAAGGCTGAACTCGCCGGGCGGCAACATACGCGAAGGCGTGAGGCTCGCCGGCGTCATTCTAAGTGCAAAAATTGCAACCGTGATCGCGAGCGGGGCAACCTGCGCGGCAGCATGTTTTGTTGCATTTATCGCCGGCAACCAGAAATTCGTCAGCGCGACCGCAACGGTCGGCGTTCCGGGTGCAGCCAGTAGTCAGGACGCTGCAGGTGAAGTCCCCGCAATCGTGCGTGTCGTGAAGGAGCTCGGACTGCTGGACGCAATTGTCGAAAAAATGCTCGCGGCGCGCGAGGATCAAGTCGTCTGGCTGACGCAGGACGACCTGCGTGCCATGGGCGCGACGACGACCGGGAGGCCGGCTCAGGCGAGATAAGGGATGCCCCATAAGGCATGCGCCCGCGCAGGCGACCTGCGGACCTGGACTAGCATTCTTGGACTTGCATTCGTCCGGGCGTAACGTATAGTCCCCTAGGCTATACGGAGCGCTGGAGTTCCATGTATCGCACCGACCTGTATCGCACCGACCTGCGGGCTATGAATGTCGCGGAAGCGGCGGGCACCGAGGTTTTATCCGGCCGTCGCGCCGAGGCGGCGCCGTCCTGGTGGGAGTCGCTCCGGCCGCGGCTCCTCGTGGGAGGCGCGTGGCTCGTCCTTGTGCTGTTCACCTATGTCCTGTTGTCGTTTCACAATCCGCTGCAACCCGCTTTCACCGCCACAGAAGCCGCACTGGCGCTCGTCTTGCTGGGCCTTGTGATCAGCCGCGCTTAGGCCGCATTTCGATCACGTTGAAGCACTAGTGGCATCGTCGCCGCGCTTCTTGCCGCGCCCCCTTAAGTCTTAGGCACAGAGCCCGCGAGGGGGAGAGGGCAGAGCGTTGCACCAATCGCTGTCCAGGGCGGCGATGACGGGCCTCGCAGGAGCCCACGCACCGCCTTGCCTAATCGCAGTTTGATGGGATACGTGCCTCAGTCGACAGTTCGGCCCCCTCTCTACCTCCCCGCTTGCGGGGGAGGGTAGAGAGGGGACCGCGGCGGACCGCCGGACAAGGAAGCCTCGAATATGGCGCAAGGCAACGGAGTGAACCGTGACGCCAAGATCGCGCTGATCACCGGCATAACCGGCCAGGATGGCGCACTTCTGGCTGAGTTGCTGCTGCAAAAGGGCTACACGGTCCATGGCATCAAACGGCGTTCGTCTTCATTCAACACCGGGCGGGTCGATCACCTCTATGTCGATCCCCACGAGGCGGGCGCCCGGTTCTTCATGCACCACGGCGACCTGACCGACGCCACCAATCTCATCCGCATTGTCCAGGAGACACAGCCGACCGAAATCTACAATCTCGCCGCCCAGTCCCACGTGCAGGTGAGTTTCGAAACCCCGGAATATACGGCGAACGCCGACGCGCTCGGGACCTTGCGCCTGCTCGAAGCCATCCGCATCCTCGGCATGGAACGCCGCATCAGATTCTATCAGGCGTCCTCCTCGGAGCTTTACGGCCGGGCCCGGGAGGTGCCGCAGCGCGAAACCACGCCGTTCTACCCGCGCTCGCCTTATGGGGCAGCCAAGCTTTACGCCTATTGGATCACGGTGAATTATCGCGAGGCTTACGGGATGCATGCCTCCAACGGCATCCTGTTCAATCACGAAGGGCCGACCCGCGGCGAAACCTTCGTCACCCGCAAGATCACCCGGGCGGTCGCCGCCATCGAACTCGGCCTGCAGGACCGGGTCTATCTCGGCAATCTGGACGCCCAGCGGGATTGGGGCCACGCCCGCGACTATGTGGAAGGCATGTGGATGATGCTCCAGCAGGACGAGCCGGACGACTATGTGCTGGCCACGGGCGAGAAGCACTCGGTGCGCGAATTCGTCGAGCGCGCCTTCGACCATGTGGGCCGCACAATCGCCTGGCGGGGGAGCGGCGTCGACGAGACCGGGATCGATGCCAAGTCCGGACAAATCCTCGTCGAGATCGATCCGCGGTATTTCCGTCCGACCGAGGTCGACCTGCTGCTGGGCGATCCCGGAAAGGCGCGTCAGAAGCTCGGCTGGCGCCACAAGACGAGCTTTGCGGATCTCGTCAAGGAGATGGTCGAGGGCGACCGCAGCGAGGTGCGGCTGGAGAGGGAACGCGCCAACCGGCATGATTGAGGTCCGCTGCCGCGCAATGTCGAAAGCCGCTTCATGACACGCGAGCCTATGCTACGAGGGCTGCCGCTGCCGTTCGATCTGACCGGACGGCGCGTTTTCGTCGCCGGGCATCGCGGCATGGTCGGCGCCGCGCTGGTGCGGCGGCTTAAGCCGGAGCGCTGCGAGGTGCTCACCGCCGACCGCCGCGTGCTCGACCTGACCCGGCAATCAGACACTGCCGACTGGCTGCGCGACAACCGGCCGGACGTGGTGATCGTTGCGGCCGCCCGCGTCGGCGGCATCGCCTACAACAACGCCTTTCCGGTCGACTTTCTTGCCGACAACCTCGCAATCGAGCTGAACCTGATCGCTGGCTCGTTTGCGATCGGGGTTCGCAAGCTGTTGTTTCTCGGATCGTCCTGCATCTATCCGCGGCTCGCGCCGCAGCCGATGAACGAGGACATGCTGCTCACCGGCCCGCTCGAGCCGACCAACGAATGGTATGCGGTCGCCAAGATCGCCGGCATCAAGCTGGTCGAGGCCTATCGCCGCCAACATGGCGCCGATTTTATTTCGCTGATGCCGACCAACCTCTACGGCCCCGGCGACAACTACCACCCCGAACACAGCCACGTGCCGGCGGCGCTGATCCGCCGCTTTCACGAGGCGAAGCTCGCGAAGGCCCCCTCGGTGACGGTCTGGGGCACCGGCCGGCCGCGGCGCGAATTCCTGGCGGTCGATGATCTCGCCGATGCCTGCGTGTTTGCGCTGAGGAACTATTCCGACGACCGTTTCCTCAACGTCGGCACCGGCCGCGACGTAACGATCGCGGATTTTGCCAGACTGGTCGCCGATGTGGTCGGCTACAGGGGCGAGATCGTCTTCGACACGTCCCGTCCGGACGGCACGCCGCAGAAATTGCTGGATGTGAGCCGATTGACGAAACTGGGCTGGACCGCGCGCACGGAACTGCACGAGGGAATTGCAGCGGCTTATCGGGATTTTCTCACGAGCGACGGCCGTGCCAATCCGGGGGGACCGGAAAGCCGATAGATCGTGGCGCCTGCTCCTGCTGCCTGTGACGGCCTATATCTATCGGATACTCACCGCCGCCTTAACCGGCGCGCGCCCTTTTGAGAACAGTTCTCGATATACGTAAAATCCGCCTAGGATTGAAAAGGGAAGTACCGGCATCAGATATCGGTCTTCAACATGAACGATGCCATAAGCCGTGAACCACCCGACATAAAGAAGCCAAAACGAGGCGATTGTCAGAATGGCTGCATCGACTCGGCCCTGAGTAGAGAACCACCCCATAACGATCAGGCATGGAACGCCGATGAGAAATCCGCCAAATAGCGTGACCGCGAGCGCTATTTCAGCGGTTTGCAAGACAAAAAATGCAGGCGCTGTCCAAGGCAGTCCCTGAAAGAATGGCAGGCTGCGAGAAAGATCGCGATAGTCGTAACAACCAAGCTTGTTGGTCGCCCATTCGATAGTTTCGCAAATCGCTGCGAGCGGTCGAATAGTCAGCTTCGCCTCTCGTTCGCTGATGTGACGCCGCAAAACCCCAAGCATCGCCCACGGGTGTTCGCGCCAAGCTCGATAATAATGCGCGTAGGCCATGCGCGAAAGATCGGTCGCCCTGATTCCCTGATTGAACAACGCGTCGTTGAACGATATCACTTCGCTATAAGTGTGATCTTTGAATTGTTCGCGAACGACACGGTCAAAGGGGGTATCTCCGGCCACAACGGCAGTGTCATATTTCGCGGCCTGGGCAATCGCTTGCACGAGGTTGAGCGTCGAAATGGTGGTTACGAAACGTTCGCCGGTCCGATGCAAGTTCCACATTTTATAAAGCTCGGTCGTTGCGAGGAGCGGCGCCAGGACAAGCCCGCAGGCGACAACCGAGCTGGCTAGCCGACCACGGCCGGCCAACCAAAGCCGCACTGCTATGAGCGGCACGAGCGTGACGACGAGAAATTGCAACGCTTCGCGAAAAACGAATGCAAGGGCCATCAGCAAGCCGGCAAGCGCTGCTTGGCGAATGCGCAGCGGCCGATGGGCGACGGCGCCGCCGGCCAGGAGACAGATGGAAATCACAAGACAGCTCGAATTGATGCTGTCGGTGAGCAGCGATTGATCGAGGGTCAGCTGAAGCGACAACATGAAGGTCGCGACAGCAGCAAGCGACACCTGCCACGGCAACGTCAGCTCCGATGCCAGCCGGTATAGGCCCCACCCAGCCACGAACGACAAGGCGAATTGCAGCGCGATCACCAAATAAGGCCAATGCGATCCGGCGATCGTCATGGCCGCTGCGATGAGGGCCGGATATCCTACCACTCGCACCGCGGTAATTGGCGTAGGCGACGACGACAAGTCGGCGTCGTGCAGCCACGTGGTCGAGCGCAAGATCTGTTCAGCGTATTCGACATAGCCGGAGGTGTCTGGCTGGGAAATCGGCCCAAGCGCGGCCAACAAAAAGAGCTTTATGGCCGCAACTGCTGCAAAGACCCCAATGATCGCTCGACTCTCTGCATCGCAGCTCCAACACCAGCGAAAACTCATGAGCGCACACCAACCAGACAAATCGCCGCCAAGCGGCGGACACCTAATGCTCATAAAATTACGGTGCAAAGCGCCTATAGCCGAAGGAAAAACACGCTGGCTTAATTGCCCCGCAAGCCCGCATGTGATCTATCGTGTCGCATTGTCGAAATCAATTTTTTTCATGACGCATACGGTAATAGGCTTCAGCGAAGGGTGAAGGAGGCGGAACCATGCTCCAAAGCTACGAAGGTGGTTGCCATTGCGGGCGCGTGCGGTTTCGCATCGAAGTCAATCTGGAGGAAAGCATCATCGGCGAGTGCAACTGCTCGGTCTGCACCAAGAAGGGCATCCTCCATCTGCCGGTGGCGTATGAGCGACTCGAAATTCTCAGTGGCGCCGATGCGTTGAACACCTACACGTTCAACACCGGCGCGGCGAAGCACACATTCTGCCGGTATTGCGGCATCCACCCGTTTTATCAGCCGCGCTCCGATCCCGAGAACTACAGCGTCAACGCCCGTTGCCTCGATAATTACGATCCGCAGACGATGCGGCCGCGGCGCCTGTTCGAGGGCAAAAATTGGGAAGACGCATTTGCCCGGCGCAGCGGTGAATGGGCTGCAAGGCATTGACTGCCGAGATGTGAGGGCGGTGCGTACCCCCTATGGCGCCTTGCGCCGCTCAGGCTCTCCGGCCGCGATCGCCACCGCCTTGAGCGCGCGCACAAGCGCCTCGGTGTTTTGCTCCAGAACGTTGCGGTCGATATTTTCGGTCGTGTCGCAGGCCTGGTGATAGCACGGATCGAAGGGCCGCCCTGCCGTGCCGCCGAACACGCTCGCTTGCTTCTCCGACTTCGGGCCGCTTGCGCCGGTGTAGAGCCCGACAGTCGGGATGTCCTTCTGGGAAAACGAGGAGTCGTCGCTGCCGAATCGCGTGCCGGTGCGCTCCTCGATGTTGAGGCCGCGTTCGCGGAACTCAGCCATGAGTTCACGCCGCGCGGTCGCCGCTGGTCCATCGTCGGTCGCAGCCGGCCCCTGGACGTAGCGCGTGAAGTTAGGGGAGCCGACCATGTCGAGATTGATGTAGAGCGCAATGCGCCGACGCTCCTCGTCCGACAACGCGTCCACATGGTGCCGCGACCCGATGAGGCCGCGTTCCTCGGCGCCCCAGAATGCGAAGCGTACGTGACGGCTCCGTTGAGCCGGCTCCTGCGCCAGCTGCAGGGCCGCCTCGAGCACAGCGGCCGTGCCGCTGCCATTGTCGTTGATGCCGGGCCCCTCCGGGACGCTGTCGAGATGTGCGCCGACCACGATCCAGGCACCGTCGCCGCTGCCGGAGGTTTCGGCGACGACGTTGCGCGAGGGCCGCGTTCCGGCGACGGCATCGACGGCGAGATGCACGGTGACGCGCTGGGCTTCGCCGCCAAGCGTACTGCCGAGCATGTACGGGATGCCAACCACCGGAACCTGGACGAGCTTTGTGAGCTGACCCGAAAAGGCATCTTTGCGGCCGTCGGTGCCTTCATTCATGATGATGACGCCGACCGCGCCGGCCGCGACGGCGTTCTCGACCTTGGTCTGGAACTGGCAGGTCCCACGCCGGATCAGCGCTACGGCGCCGCGTTCGAAATCCTTAAAGTCGCCTCCCTCGCATCCGCTCGCTGAGGCGGCCGGCGGCTCGGCCCCGAGCTGGAGATTCACAGCGCGCAGACGCGCCATGACGTCGCCCGAACCCGAGTTGGAAAGGGTGCGAACCGCCCCGGTCGATGCGGGCCGCTGCGCGCCATCCGCCGCGTTCACGACCAGGACGGCGGGCGAGCGCTCCTGGAAAAACGGAAATTCGAATTCTTCAAAGCGAACCTGATAGCCCGCCTTCGCCAGCTGCTCCGCCACGTATTCGGCGGAGCGATCATAGCCGGACGTTCCGGCAGCGCGATTGCCGCCGTTCGCGGTCGCGATGTCCTGGAGCGCACGCAGATGCCGGAAGGCGCCTGCAGTTGTGGCGGGGGCGGGCTCATCGGCTGCACGCGCGCCTTCGGGTACGTTTTGTGCGAACGCGATGGGGACCGGCGGCGCTGCGGAAAGCAGCACGGCCACGATCATGGAACTTGCACGTCCGCGTGCCACCTCAGCGCCCAGTCGTCCTCTTGGCGGCACCGCGTCCGTGGATGCTCACCGCGGCGGGTTTCTTCTCGGCACCGATGCTCGCTAGCAAAGCATCGACCAAATTGATCATGCGATGAGGCGCCGGTTTCTCCTTTGGCAGTTGAAAGGGTCGCCCTGCTTGCTTGGCCCGCAGCATCTCCACAAGCGCGGTTTCGTAGTGGTCCTGGAATTTCGACGGATCGAAATGAGTGGTCTTGCTGTCGACGACTTGGGCAGCAAGATCCTTCATTTCGGCCGGCACTCTCAGGTCCGGCACGTCCTCGAAATATGCGGCCTGGTCCCGCACCTCGTTTGGGTATCTCAGCGTAATCGCCAGCAGGCCTTTGTCGAACGCTTCAAGCATGATGACGTGCTCTCGACGGGCGAGCACCACACGGGCCAGCGCGACCTTGTTCTTTTCCTGGATCGCGTCGCGAATGACAGCGAACGTCTCCTGGCCGACCTGGTCGGTTGGCGAGAGGTAGTAAGGCTTTTCCAGGTACCGATCGTCGATCTCGGCCCTTGGCACGAAGCCGTCGATCTCGATTGTGTGGTTGCTCTCGATCCGTACCTGTTCCAGCTCATCATCCTCCACCTGCATGTACCGATCGCTCCCGATATCATACCCGCGACCGACGTCCTCCTTTTCGACCGGCTCCCGGGTCTCGGAGTCAACAAGTTGCTGCTCCAGCCGATTGCCGGTTTTTCTGTTGACGCGGTTGAAGGAGATGCGCTCGGCGTCCGAAGACGCTGGGTAGAGCGCAATCGGACACGATACCTGCGACAATTTGAGGTAGCCTTTCCAATAGGCTCGGGGGGCCATGGCGAAACCCTCAGCACCCCCACCCCGTCGCCAACCGACATCCGCAGTGTCAATAATGCACTTGGCCAATCAGGCCGTCAACAAGCGAGCATATCCCCTCGCGGATTCTTGTATTCCTGACCTGCTGACGGTCCTGACCGTGGACATTCGGAAGCAGGAAGGATGATTCTCGTGGCAGTCAGCGTCTTCACCGCATGGATGAGGATGAAGACTTGATAGGTCTGCGTGAAGGATTCCGCGATGCACTCGTGGCGGTCGCCGTTGCGGTCGACCAAGCCGAGCGAGTGCTTTCCCGATGAACGCCTGCTATGCAACGGGATGAAGGCGCCGATCTCGTCATCGGGTGTGTAGGCATCCTTCCACGAATGGGCGCCGAAGAATTCTGTGAAGGCCTGCGACTGGACCGCTCGCCGGAGCGTGGCTCGGAACCCATCGCCCTCAATCAGCTCAGGCGCGTTGAGCACGACGACGGCGCAGGCGCGGTGGCTCTTCGAGACATATTGCCGGACCGACGCGTAGATCGACGCGTCGAATTTCTTCGACAACCTGATCGGCGTCCAGATTTCGAAGCGCTCGCCTTCCGCCATCTCGTGAAATGTGTCGAGCTGGAAAAGCACTTCCGAGGCGAAGACGTTGGCTTCTCGATCGAAGATGTCGGCGGCCTCGGGATCGAGGGCCTTCTCGCAGTCTTCGACCAGCGCATACATCGAACGCTGCCACGGCATGAAGCCGTGACCGGACTCATGCAGCCTGACGAACCGCTTCTTTACCGCCATCAGGGTCCGGTCGAGAAAGACGAGTCCCGAAGCGGCCTGGAAAATGCCTAGCACCTTCGAGACGGCCCGCTTGAGCGCCTGACCTGCGTGCTCCGCTTTGCTGCGGAGCTTGGCGATAAAACCGGGGCTCAGGACCTCGTCCTTCACCTCCTCGACCTTCGCGACCGTCATGATCCGCTCGACCGGGGTGGGCAGGACGCCGAGCGCGCCCGCTTCGCGCAGCGCGCGCTCGGCCTCCTTGCGGACCCGGGCCAACTGCCCGGGGGTCAGGCTGCAATCGTCCGGCCGGCTCATGATCGACCGCGTCGCCAGCGAATATAGTTGAGGTGGTCCAGCAACGCCTTCTCCTCCTCTGCGGTTAGATTTTCGATCGAGAAGGTGGCGGCCTTGCCGTGTTTAGCTCCCTTCGCGCGCTGCCCGGAGGGGACAATATATCCAGCGCGCTCCATCAAGGATTCGTAAGCAACCCCGAGGGCCGTCGACAGCGCGTAAAGGATATGCGGCGAGGGCTTTGATATCTTACCCGTTTCAAGTTGGCTGAGATAGGCGTTTGACACCTCCTTTCCGGTCGCTTCCTCGACCTCCCGAAGCGACATGTTGAGACCGAGGCGGACGCTCTTCAGGTAAAGACCGAAAGCACCTGGCTTGTTGGCGTCCTTACTTTTCGCACCACTCATCGCGCCTCCTTGCTGCGGGTCGGACGCCGAGTCAGACAAACGTCAATGGTAAAGCCCGATCGCTAAGTTTGTCAAGCGCGCTAAGTATACGCTTGACAAACTTAGCTAGCATCATGAAATTAGCGACACGGCATTGGGCCGGCGACGTTGATACAACATGAGTGATGTTTCGGAGGCCGCGCTGAAGCGCGGCGAGGCTCGCCACACGATCGAGGTGGCGGATCAGACCCTGACCTTTCGGGCGGTGCAGATCCACCACCTGACGCCGAATGGCGCGCAGCTCGCCAGGGCGGCCGGGTTCAAGCCGACGCAGGGCGTAATCGTCCTGCAGGTTCATGCCAATGGCGAGCTGGAGGGCATTCGGCCCGGCGAGGTGGTCGATTTGCGCGATTTGGAAGGCCGGTTTGTGATCGTCGAGAGCGATCGCACCTATCGGTTCACGCTCGACGGCGAGCGCTTCTATTGGCCGTGCCGTATCGTCTCTGGCGGCGCACTGCGCGAACTCGGCAAGATACCCGCGGACAAGGCCATCCATTTCGAGCAGGAAGCCCGCGCGGATCGGTCGATCGGCGATCACGATCTGGTCGATCTCGACGGGGCCCGTGTGGAGGCGTTCCACAGCCGCAAGATCAGCTGATAGTCAATGTCAAGGCAGACGGTCGTGGACGCTGACCGCTGGTAGGCATGACTGCCCTTCGCGCCATGATTTCAGGCTTTTTCATTAGCGGCTCGCCTGCGGCCGATTTGAGCCCCCGCGAAATTCCGGTATCCTGTGCGGCGAGCGGCGGTATGGAGCAAATCATGAGCCGGGGACGCCAATTCCGGGACCTGTTGCGGCGGGGTGGCCTGATCATCGCGCCCGGCGCCTATGATTGCATAACGGCCCGATCGATCGCGCAGGCTGGCTTCGGCGCCGTGTACATGACCGGCGCCGGGACTGCGGCGACGCTCGGCTATCCGGACTACGGGCTGCTCACCATGTCCGAGATGGCCGACAATGCCGGTCGCATCGCCGCGGCGGTCGATGTGCCGGTCATTGCCGACGCGGACACCGGCTACGGCAACGAACTCAACGCGACGCGCACGGTACGGGAATACGAGCGCCGGGGCGTCGCCGGTCTTCATATCGAAGATCAGGGTTTCCCGAAAAAGTGCGGTCATCTCGACAACAAGACGATCGTATCGCTCGAGGAATATCTGGCGAAAATCCGCGCCGCGGTGGCGGCGAAACGCGATCCGGACTTCATCGTCATTGCGCGCACCGACAGCCGCGCTGTGCTCGGTTTCGAGGAAGCGGTCCGTCGCGCCAATGCAGCGCTTGCGGCCGGCGCCGACATGGCGTTCGTAGAGGCTCCACAGACCCTTGAGGAGGTCGCCGCGGTGCCGCGCCTCGTCAAAGGGCCGTGCCTCCTCAATGTGGTTTGGCGCGGCAAGACGCCGGAGGTCGCATTCGGTGATGCGGAGCGTATGGGTTATCGGGTCGCCATCGTGCCCGGCATGCTCTTCAAGGCAGTCATCGGGGTTTGCGACGCCACGCTGTCCGAACTGCGCCACACCGGCCGCCATCCGGTTCCGGCGCACAGCATGACGGTGCGGGAGGCGTTCCGGCGCGCCGGCGCCGACGAGTGGGATGCGATCAGTGATCGCTTCGGCGCCACCAAGCCGCCGCCGGTCGAGGCGGCAGAGTAGGGTGAGGTCAGTGGCCGCACCGGCAACGTTGTTCGACAAGATCTGGTCGTCTCACGCCATCCTGGTTCGCCCGGATGGCGCTACGCTCCTGCATATCGATCGTCATTTCGTCCACGACGGTTCGGGCAATGCCTTTCGCATGCTCAAGGAGAAGGGCCTCAGCGTTCGGCGGCCGGACCGGACGTTCGCGACGCCCGACCATTACGTCTCGACGCTGAGCCACGATCTTGCTTCCATCAATGAGCCGCACCGCCGCGGCGTCGTCGCGGACCTCGAAGCGAACGCGAAGGCCGCCGGCCTGACGCTGTTCTCCCTGCGCGACCCGCGGCAAGGCATCGTGCATGTGGTCGGGCCGGAGCAGGGGCTCAGCCAGCCCGGCATGATCATCGTGTGCGGCGACAGCCATACCGCGACCCACGGCGCGCTCGGCGCGCTCGCGTTCGGCGTCGGCGCTTCCGAGGTCGCTCATGTGCTGGCGACCCAGGCGCTGTGGCAGCGCAAGCCGAAGAACATGCGGATCGTCGTGGACGGCACGCTTGCCGGCGGCGTCCACGCCAAGGACGTGATCCTCGCCATTATCGCGCGGATCGGCACGGCGGGCGGGGTGGGCCATGTCATCGAGTATGCCGGCTCGACCATCCGCGCCATGGGAATCGAGGGCCGGCTGACGATCTGCAACATGTCGATCGAAGCCGGCGCCCGCGCCGGCATGGTGGCGCCCGACGACACCGCCTTCGCGTATCTGCATGGCCGGCCCTATGCGCCCAAGGGCGCCGACTGGGACGCGGCATTGGCCCATTGGGGCGCGCTGTGGTCAGACCCCGATGCACAATTCGATCGCGAGGTACACCTCGATGCGGCGGAGATTGTCCCCATGGTGACGTGGGGGACGAGCCCGGAGGCGGCGGCGCCGATCACCGCGCGCGTTCCCGACCCCGCCAGCGCGCCCGATGCGGCGCGGCGCGACAGCATGCAACGCGCATTGGACTATATGGACCTGCGGCCCGGGACGCCGCTCGCGGAGATCGCCATCGACCGGGTGTTCATCGGCTCGTGCACCAACAGCCGCATCGCGGATCTCCGCGCCGCCGCGAAGGTGCTCGACGGCCGCCGTGCGGTCGTTCCCGCTATGGCGGTGCCGGGCTCGGGCCTTGTGAAGGCGCAGGCCGAGGCGGAGGGCATTGACGCGATCTTCAAGCGTGCCGGGTTCGAATGGCGCGAAGCCGGATGTTCGATGTGCGTCGGGATGAACGGCGACCTCGTCGCTCCCGGCGAACGCTGCGCCTCGACTTCCAACCGCAACTTCGTCGGCCGCCAGGGCAGGGGCGCCCGCACCCATCTGATGAGCCCGGCGATGGCGGCGGCCGCCGCCATCGCCGGCAAACTCACCGATGTCCGCCAATTTGCGACGAGGCCGTGATGGAGCCTTTCCTTCGCCTGGACGCTGCGGCCGTGCCGATCGGCGTGCCGAACATCGACACCGACCAGATCATCCCGGCGCGTTTCCTGTGGCGCAAGCGCCGCGACGGCTTCGGGCATCTCTTGTTCCATGATCTGCGTTTCAATGATGGCGGCGCACCGAAGCCGGATTTCGTGCTCAACCGGGACGGCTACCGGGACGCCCGCATTGTCGTCGCGGACCGCAATTTCGGCTGTGGGTCGTCGCGCGAGCACGCCGTCTGGGCGCTCTGCGATTACGGCATCCGGGTCGTGGTGGCGCCGAGCTTCGGCGACATCTTTTTCAACAACTGCTTCCAGAATGGCTTGCTGCCGGTGGCGCTTGAGGCCGAGCGGGTTGCGGCGCTCCGCGCCCTGTTGGAGCAGGCGCCCGGAAGCCATCTCGCCATCGATCTTGAAGCGCAGACGGTGAGCGGACCGGACGGCGCGATCGACCGGTTTGAAATCGAGGCGTTCCGGAAGGAATGCCTGCTGGTCGGCGTGGACGATATTTCGTTCACGCTCGGCCATCGCGGCCACATCGCGGAATTCGAGAATGCCTATGAAGCTAAAGTCCGCTGGCTGTAGAGGAACAATAATCGTGGCGCGCGCCGCTTGCTGCTCCCTCCCCCCAATCGAAATCGGCTGTTGCCGATTTCGATCGCTTTGTCGAGTGGCCGAAACCCGCGTATACGCGGTTTCGGCTGGTGGAGGGCTGGGGTGGGGGGTCGTGCCGTGGGGCACTGCTGTGCCGCCTCTCCCGACCCCCACCCCCGACCCCTCCCCACAAGGGGGAGGGGAGAAGAGGCGCCGGATAAAGCGCCGCGCCTTTCTTGCTCTCGTAGGCGCCGCCCTCGCATCGTCGCTCGCGCCGCGCCCCGCTGCCGCGCAGGCATACCCCACCCGGCCGGTGACGCTCGTCATCCCGTTCCCGCCCGGCGGCGGCAACGATGCGCTGGGGCGCATGGTGGCGGACAAGATGAGCAAATCGCTCGGCCAGCAGATCGTGGTGGACAATCGCGGCGGCGCCGGCGGCACCATCGCGACGCGCGCGGTCGCCCGCAGCACACCAGACGGCTACACGATCCTGCTCGCCTACACCGGAACGCTCGCCATCAATCCGAGCCTCTACGCCAATCCGGGATACGATCCGCGCAGGGATTTTGCCCCGATCGGGCTGATCGCGGGACTGCCGAGCGTGCTGGTGGTGCATCCGTCGCTCCCGGTCCGTTCGGTTGCGGAATTGATCGCATTCGCCAAGGCGCGACCCGGCCGGATCGACTATGCGTTCGTGCCCGGCACGGTGGGGCACATCACCACCGAGCTGTTCGCCAACACCGCCGGCATCGACTTCACCCGCATCCCCTACAAGGGCAACGGCCCAGCGCTGACGGATCTCCTCGGCGGCCACGTGGCGATGATGTTTCTGTCGATCCTGCCGGTGCTGGAGCACGTGCGCGGGCGCACGTTGAACGCGCTCGCGGTGACGAGCGCGGCGCGCTCGGAGCTGCTCCCCGAGGTGCCGACGATTGCGCAGGCCGGCGTGCCCGGCTTTGCGGCCGTCATTCACTACGGGCTGTTGGCGCCGCCCGCGACCTCGCGCGACATCATTGGCCGGCTCAACGCGGCGCTCCGAGAGGCGCTTGCGGCGGACGACGTGCGGGCGCGGCTTGCCGCCGAAGGCGCGGTAGCGCTGCCGGGCACACCGGAGGACTACGCGGCCGATATCGACACCGAGGAGACCAGGTGGGGTGCGCTGGTGCGCAAGCTCAACCTGAAGGTGGAGTGACCTGAGAAAGCCGCGTCGGCCCTTCGTCCTCAAATTTCCGTGCGGGGAATTCGCGTCGAAATTTCTTTCGATGCCGAGCGGCCTCACCGTAGCGGTTAAGCTGCACGCGGCGAAATTTCTCTCTCGATCCGCCGCCGCACTGTGCGGTCGGCGACGTCAAGATCATACCGGGTCTGAAGATTGATCCAAAATTCTGATGATGTGCTGAAGTATCGCCCGAGGCGAATCGCGGTATCGATTGTGATCGATCGGCGGCCAAGCACAATATCGTTGACGCGTGTACGGGGTACTTTGATCGCTCTGGCCAGTTCGTACACGCTGATCTCCATGGGCGTCAGGAACTCGTCGCGAAGGATTTCGCCGGGGTGCACGGGCGGCAAGCGACGGCCGGACGCAATATCCGAGAAATCCACCTTCCGATTGTCGATGTCCTCGCGCTTGATGCTCATCGTTTTGCCCTCAATGATAGTCGACGATCTCGACTTCCCAGGTTTCGCCATCGCGCCAAACGAAACAGATACGCCATTGATCGTTGATGCGAATACTGATCTGACCTTGACGGTCACCGTGCAGCGCTTCCAAACGGTTGCCGGGCGGCGCGCGCAGGTCGTCGAGTTGCTTCGCTGCGTCGATTGCAAGAAGCTTCGCACGGGCGCGCCGCTGAATCTGCAGGGGCAGGTCGCGGACGATATGTCCCGCAAAGATCGCTGCCGTGCGCTTGTCGCCCAAGCTCTTGATCACGACAATTCGTACCGCATAACGGTACGCCATGTCAACGACGGTGTACCGCCAGTCGTTACGGGTTATTGGTCGAATAAACAGGTTCCTCTCAGGTCAATCGCCGAGCGGCCGCGGCTCAGCGCAATCCTCGGCGTGCCGACATTGCCGTCCGAAAACGCTCCCCGACGAACGGTAGCGCTGCCGCGCCGAACGCACTGCGGTGCTACAGTGCGTGCACTAGGCGCGGTTACAACTTGAAGGCCCGTCGTCCTCGAATTCCCTGCGGCAGGGAATTCGGCGGAGAAGTTTGAAAAATTCCGGCCGTTCTGGGATGCTTCACAGGGAGCCAGCCGGCGAAGCTCCATAAAAGCGATTTACGCCATGTCGCTGCGGCAGCGCGTCATGAGGGAGGAGAAGAGATGTACCACGGAAATGCGATCGTTGCGGTCGCACTCGCTGCGGTGTTCTGCACGGCGAATGTCGGCGCGCAGGCGTTCGAAGACTCGAAGTATCCGAACCTCCAGGGCCAATGGGTCAGAGCTCAAGCTCCGGGGACCGCAGGCGAACCGCGGTTCGATCCGGGCAAGCCGCCCGGCCGCGGACAGGAGCCGCCGCTGACGCCGGAGTATCAGGCCATTTTCGAGGCCAATTTGCGCGAACGGGAAGCGGGCGTTCCCGGCACCTGGCCGGGCCCTTCGTGTTTGCCGCCCGGCATGCCGGCGCAGATGACAGCCTATCGGCCGCTGGAATTCATCGTCTTCCCGAACATTACCTACATCCGCATCGACTATGTCCGCGAAACCCGCCGGCGCATATACACCGATGGCCGCGACTGGCCAAAGCGGATCGAGGAAGGCTTCGACGGCTATTCCATCGGACAATGGATCGACGAGGACAAGGACGGCCGCTACGACGTGCTGGAGGTCGAAACCCGCCACTTCAAGGGACCGCGCAATTTCGATCTGAGCGGAATTCCTCTGCACGAGGACAATGAAACGGTCAT
>Ga0257161_1000124_pt1 | contig 20048 bp, 20 predicted proteins | sample NR01A_FD_185954 | JGI IMG/M metagenome (GOLD analysis project Ga0257161, IMG submission 185954) | Soil microbial communities from H.J. Andrews Experimental Forest, Oregon, United States - NR-01-A | ecosystem: Environmental > Terrestrial > Soil > Temperate forest > Bulk soil | place: USA: Oregon... | reverse complement strand
GCGGATCACCACGGTGTCGTCGGGCCGGATCACCACCCAGGCATTGACTTCAGGCGAGCCGTCCGCCGCGCGGACGATGTCGGGCCCGAATGGAACGTGCAGGCCGAGCGCGAGGCCGCCGCCGACGGTAGCGGCGCCGATCACGAAAGAGCGGCGATCAAACTTTGGGGCGTAGTTCATGGGTTCCCTCCTCACGCGTTGGCGGCGGCGTGGATGGCCGCGCGCACTTGCTGGAAGGTGCCGCAGCGGCAGATGTTGGTGATGGCGGCGTCGATGTCGGCGTCGGTCGGTTTCGGCTTGTTCTTGAGCAGATCCGCGACCGCCATGATCATGCCGGACTGGCAATAGCCGCATTGCGGCACGTCGTTTTCGTACCAGGCCTGTTGCACCTTGTGCAGCACGCCGTTGGCGGCGAGGCCCTCGATGGTGGTGATCTCCTTGCCGGCCACGTCGGAGAGCTGTACCGAGCAGGACCGCGTCGCAACGCCGTTGATATGGACCGTGCAGGCGCCGCACTGCGCGATGCCGCAACCATATTTGGTGCCAGTCATGCCGAGCGTATCGCGCAACACCCACAACAGCGGGGTGTCGGGCTCGACGTCGACGTTATGGCTTTGACCATTGACGATGAGGGTTGGCATTCTCTTGTCTCCCGTTTCGTCGCCCGTCATGAGGCGAAAGAGGTGGCGCGCAAGCGGTTACCTGGGGCGTGGCAGAAAAAGGGTCCGCGCGTCGGGCGCGAGCATAGCTTGTTTTCAAGCCGATGAGAATTCATCGTCGGGCAACATTCGCAGCGGACAACAGGTCGCCGTCGCGCGATCTTGCTCAGCGTCAGCGCCGGAATCCGCGGCCCGGATTGCGAAAAATTCGAATGCTGTCGAGCGATCCGCCGCGGTGGGGATGGGCATCATCGAAATCCCTGCTGGCAGGGAATTTCGCAGGGAACTTTTCGGATTCCGCGCAGATTCTGCGATTCCGGGGTTAGTTCAGGCAGCATTTCTAATGTATTGCGGCAGGTTCCCTGCCCCTCGCTGGGCAGGGATTTTTCTCAAGAGCGCAGGGAATTTATTTCAGGGGGCAGGGAACTGCCTGCGATCCCACCACGTGCGTCCCGCGCGGCAGGAGCACGTCGGTCAAGCCGGAAACCTCATGCCACCCTTCCGGGCCTCGTCGATTAGACGCGTCCGAAGTGAATCCTTCTCTCCCTCGGTGGCGGTCATCAAATCCACCCCGGCTGCCTGATACATCCGATAAACGGCCTCCTCGTGCTTCCGTTGCAGGGCGCCGTAATCGTCCCGCAGCATCCGGTGAAACTGATCGGCCGCAATGTCGAGCGCGCGCTGATACGCATCCTGCACGCTCTCGTCCACCTCCCATTTCCCAAGATGAAAGGCGCACAGGTACATTTCGACTGAAGGCTTCGGGCTCATCGGATGTCATCTCGGGCCGCGCCGCGAAGGGCGACATCGGAAAAACCATTGGCGACTTTAACATAACGAGTATTATAAATTAATACGCGTTATAGGTGCTTGAGTACCGATGCGGGGAAGCTAGCAAAGGGTAACACCTCCGCCGTGTGACGGCGGTCACACCTAATTCGAAAAATACGCCCTGTGGTCGGCGCGCGACCGGAGTAACACGGCGTCGAGCGGTTCGGCTCTATTGGGCGCGCACACTGTGATCAGCGGTGCAGCCAGATTTTCCCAACGCCGCGTGCGACAGCTCACACGTCGATCTTCCAACCTGGGGCATTGTGGCCGCACGGGAATGATCCCCAATACCCCGAACGAGGTGAAACATGAAAACCAATTTGAATGTGATCCTGTCAGCAATAGGCGTCGCCGCGTTGCTGGCGTCTCCCGCGATGGCAAAGCAAGTGCGCCCCAACGACCTGTCAACCGTCCCGAGCGACGCGCGCGGGTCCGTCGCCCCTGGTGGGCAGAACGAAGGCGGTCCCTACACGCCGTCGATGCCGACTCTGCGGCATGGCACAAGCCGCGACTTCCAGGCGGGTGGTGGCGACAAGTAGCTAAGTTGTCCTGTGAGGTCTCCTACGATTTCAGGGGACCTCACAATTCCCGTGCCCGCAAATATTTCCACCAACCAATTTCGCCAACTTTACCGGACAAAAGCCGACCATCGAGGCCGATGACGCGGTGATACTTCTGATTGATCACCAGAACTCAAAAGTGACGTGATAAACGTTCACTCTCCATTGCCGTGGCGATTCCGCAACAACCAGCGGGAAAATATAGCGAGTATGGACGCGGGCTGAAATCTTGCCGCATTGAGGGCTTCCAAGTCTCGCCCAATGGTACAGGTATGGGGCTCGTACGTAGCTGAACAACAATGAGGGAGCATGTGATGCGGAGACCCTATCTTGCAGTAGTCACTGCCGGCGCGCGCTTCCGCGTGATCGCGCGCTGTTGTACGTCTCTGAAAATCAATCCGTCAGTCCCTGCCCGCAGTGCAACGGCAAACGCCTAATTAAGAAAAGTACGCGGTAATCACCTCGGTGAGGAGTAAGCTGATGCAAGATGCGGGCAAGGAGCTGGTCGGTCGGCGGGTACTTGTGATTGAAGACGAGTCCATGGTCTCGATGCTGATAGAGAACCTACTTTGCGAGATAGGTTGCGAGGTGGCGGGAACGGCTTCCAGCTTTAATGAGGCCCTTCAAAAAGTGAAATCTGTAGCTTTCGATGTTGCGATTCTCGACGTCGATTTGAACGGACAACACACCGTGCCCATCGCGGAGGAGTTTGCTCGTTGTGGCATCCGGTTTGTGTTTGCAACGGGAGGTGTGCTCGCGGCTCTGCCCGACGCCCTGCAGAAGGTGCCTATGCTTCAGAAGCCGTTTCAACGAGAAGGCTTGGCGCGTGCCCTGCGAACGGCCTTGTCGTAGGACGGGCGTTAAATGGACTCCAAAGAAGCACCGAGTATCACGGCACGGCTAATCCGCGGCCAACACGCCCGTTTCGGAAACTTCAAGAGTCGGAGCTCATCGAACCTTGTTGAGATTGCGAGAGTTCTCGCGTTGCCGGGAAACAACACCTGACTGAGAAACCGAACAAATTGGTGCAAAAGTGCGCAAATCAGCGGGCAAAGTCCCAAATTAGTCCGAAACTTGCCATCACTATGCCCGCCCTTGTTGCGCTTGGTTCGGCCTGGACCTAGTCTGTACGGCTGGAGAATCGTCCGACTGACCTCCGCAACCTTCACGGACCACCTCCTTTGCGCCGTACCTTGACATACGTCATTCAGCTCTCGGCTGTCGGCGCGATCTATTATTTCATCGCGCGTTTCGGTCTCGATCTCGCCGCAGTCCACCCGGGCGCGACTGTGATTTCGCCGCCGGCCGGATTTGCGTTCGCGGCCGTTCTCGTCGGAGGATACCGTGTCGTACCGGCGATCTTTGCGGCGGCGTTTCTTGTGTACGCTCTTTCGCACGGTCCAAGCTATGTTGCCGCCGCGACCGCGGCAGGCAACGCGTTCGAAGCTTTGGTGGGTGGCTTTTTGGTCAACTGTTTAGCAGCGGGCCACGATGCCTTCGCTACTCCGACCGGCATCGCCAAGTTCGCATGGATCGCCATATTTGCCGCGGCCATCGGCGCAACCGTCGGCGTAAGTATCAACGAGGATCTCGTAACCTCGAGCCTTGCCGACAACGTCGTTTGGAGGAAATTTGCCGCCGTATGGTTCCGGTGGTGGCTTGGCGATTTGGCCGCGGTGCTTATAATCACGCCGGTTCTTGTCCTGTGGACGACGGATCGGCCGCGGTTCTTCGATATTTGGCCGCTGTTGGAATCGGGCGCGATTTTTACGGTGACCGGCATCTTGGGGGTGGTGACCTTCAGCCCGTTGATGGCCCAAATGCCTAATCGGGCGCAGTTGGGCGTTCTCGTCATCCTGCCATTGCTATGGGCGGCGTTGCGCCGTGGTCCACGTGATACCGCCACTACGGCATTCATACTTTTGGGCTTCGTCCTTTGGGGCGCGATAGTTGGAGGCGGCCCGTTTACGTCTAGCATGCATGAGGAATCTTCAACCGTCCTGCTTATGTTCATGATCGGCATCGCCATGCCAAGCATGGCCTTGGCGGCTGACGTTGCGCTACACAATCGCTCAGAGAGCATGCTCCGCGATACCCGTCTGGAGTTGGGGCAGGTGCGCGAGCAGTTCGCCCAAGCGCAGAAAATGGAAGCCGTCGGCCAAGTCACCGGTGGGGTGGCGCATGACTTCAACAACCTTCTGACAGTCATTGTCGGGAACCTCGACATCGCCCAACGTCATCTGGAGTCATGGACAGAGGGGCCAGCGGAGCGGCTGCGCCGCGTCATCAACAACGCCATGCGCGGCGCTCAACGGGCAACGACAATCACCCAGCGCCTGCTGGCGTTTTCGCGAAAACAGCCCCTTGATCCAAAACTCCTCAACGTCAACACGCTTCTAAACGGTCTCACCGATTTCCTCCGCCGCTCGCTGGGCGAGACCGTCGCTCTCGATATCGTCGTCACCGATGGGCTGTGGCAGGTCGAAGCCGATCCAATCCAACTGGAGGCTGCCATCCTCAATCTCGCTGTCAATGCCCGCGACGCCATGTCTGAAGGCGGCAAGTTGACGATCGCCACCAGCAATTGCGTTCTCGACGAAGTATACTGCCAGCACCTTGAGGAATTTGTCACCGGAGAGTACGTGCAAATCGCGGTCAGCGATACCGGCACAGGAATGTCGAAGGACATTCTGGAGCGGGTGTTCGAACCTTTCTTCACGACGAAGCTGGCCGGTCAGGGAACCGGCCTCGGCCTGAGCCAGGTCCACGGCTTCGTCAAACAGTCGCGCGGCCACATCCAAATCGACAGCAAACCCAGCAAAGGAACGACCGTTAAAATCTATCTGCCGCGCGTGCTCGGAGAATTCCGGGATGATCAAACAGCCCAAAGGGAGACTACTGCAAATATCGCCCAGACGATCCTCCTCGTCGAGGACGATCACGATGTTCGCGCCTACATCGTCGAAATCCTGCGAGAGTTAGATTTCCGCGTCCTTGAGGCGCACGACGCGGAGTCGGCGCTCGGAATAGTCGATCGCAATGACGTCCAGGTGGATTTGCTGCTGGCCGATGTGGTGTTGCCGGGAATGAATGGTCGACAACTCCTGGAGGAATTAAGGGTGCGCCAGCCGGGGATTAGGGTCTTGTATATGAGCGGCTATTCGCGAGACGACATCGTCCATCAAGGACGCCTTGATCCCGGCGTCGAGTTGATGCAGAAGCCGGTGACTCGAGAGGTTCTTGCCGAGAGAATTCGCGCCGTGCTCGACAACTCGCGTTGAGATGGTTACCGGGCTCCGTGTCGGACTTGCTCGGCAGGCCGGTCCGCGTCCGCTTTGATCACGCGCCCTCGAATGAAATATTCCGTGCCTATCGGCACGCTGGCGGATTCGCGGCAAATCCGCAGCCGAGTCAGGTCCGTTTATGCATGACGTTCGGCCTGCTCAAGCGGGCGGACGACCGCAGATGCCGGGGCCGCTGGGTCACGGGCAGACGCCTAAGCAGGTCCGCGGCGATGGCAGCTTTCCCCGAAAGCCGCCATTAATGTGACGGGGCGATGTAACTTTTCGCGCTGTCGAATTATGCATCTGGCCGCGGATGGCAAACAGCGCCCGGCGGCCGGTGAAAGCCACGCCCTTTGGCGCACCTGCATTCGCTGCGCCCTCGCTTTCGCCCGCAAAGGCAAGCTGCTAGCCTTGATGGCAACCGGCGCAGGGGTGACGCCGAAAAAGGGAGAGCTCACATGGAACGCTTCATCGCCGATCTGGTCCAAGGCCTGGATAGCGGTCAGATCGATCGTCGCGAATTCTGCAAAACCGTGGCGCTCGCCGCGGCGGTTTATGGCGCGGGCGATGCCGCGCACGCGCAGGCCCAGCGCGGGTTCAAGATCATCGGAATCAACCACATGTCCTATACGTGCCCGGATTACACCAAGGCGCGCGATTGGTACGCATCGGTTCTCAACATGAAGAGCGAGGCCACGCGGGATGACGGCAAGCGGGCTAACCTGATGTTCGGGCCGGAGCCCGGCAAAGGCGGTTCGTTCCTGGTCACGCGCAGCCCCGGCAGTGTTGCCAGCGGCAGCGCCGGCGCAAAGTCGGGGGCGGAGGCCGTGATCGACCACATCTGCTACACCATTCCGAACTGGGACGAGGCGCGCGTGCGCGCAACGCTGAAAGCGAAAGGGCTCGACGTCACCGGGCGCGACGGCAGCCTGCATGTCTACGACCCGTTCGATTACGATGTGCAGATCGCATCCGCGGCTGTCGAAAACGCTTTCAGGCGCTGAGAGGAGAATTGTCATGGAAGGGTTTGTCGCAATGCAGGTCCATGATTACCAGAACGGCAAGATCAGTCGCCGCCGGCTGATCGAGACCCTCACGCTCGCCGCCACTACGGCCTATGCGGGAAGGAAGGCCGACGCCGCCGAGCAATCGGGGCTCGATGCCGCGCTCGTCAACCACGTTTCCTACACCTGCCCGGATTTTCGCAGGGCGGCCGACTGGTACTCGATGGTCTTCAATCTGGACCAGGTCGGCGCCACCGCACGCGACGTGGCGCTGCCGTTCGGCAAAAAGGGCGAAAAGCCTTACGGCGTCAGCGCCGACGATGTGCCGCTGACCCACATCATCTGCCGCACGCGGCCAATGGATAGGCCGCCCGGCGGAAGCGGGCCGCCTCGGCGCACCCCCACTGCACTGATCGATCACATCGCCTTTACGGTCGCCGATTTCGACCGCGAGCGGGCCAAAGCACAGCTGACTGCCCTTGGCGTCACGAACGTGCGCGATGGCGGTCCGTTCAGCGTGTATGTGAACGACCCGTTCGGCTATGAAGTCCAGATAGGCGGCCTCGGCGTCACTGCGATCTGCGGCGCGGAGGCCCGTGCGACTTGCAGCGACAACCGGTGATCCACCGACCCGCGATCCGCGAGCCTGCGAATTCCGCGAACGGACCGATCGTCTCGGCCGCTTGCGGGCGAACATTCGCCGGCGCTTCCGGTTGATAAGGAAGGAGACTCTAGATGGAGCAACAGAACGCGAAGTGGATGCTGCTGACTCCCGCGATGGCCGCCATTGTGATGTTCCTGATCCAGCCGCTCCGGGCGGAAGTGATCGAGAAGACAAAGGAGGTGGGCGGTACGACCGTTCATTATAAAGCCGTCCTTCCAAATGATTATGATCCGGCAAAGGCGTATCCGGCCATTCTGGCGATGGGTGGCGGCCCGCAGACAATGAACACGGTGGACAACATTCTCAATCGCAACTTCCGTGCGGAGGCTGAAAAGCGCGGCTATATCGTTGTCGCTCCTGCGGCGCCGGACGGTCAGCTGTTCTTTCAGGACGGAGACCGAATCGTCCCTGAATTTCTGAAAATGATTCAGGAGGACTATAAGATCCGGGACAACAAGTTTCATATCGCGGGCGTGTCAAACGGAGGCATCGCGGCATTTCATGTCGCGGCAGCCAATCCTCAATACTTCTTATCCGTTACGGCTTTCCCCGGATACATGTGGGAGCCCAGTGCGGCGAAGCTTCAGGCGATCTCGAAGATGTGCGTTTTCATGTATGTCGGTGAACAGGACCCGTACATGTGGCACGGCGAGATGAAGAAGGAGGCCGAATTCCTTCGTGCCAAAGGCGCGGTCGCACGTTATAGCGTCGAAAAAGGTCAACCGCACCGGCTGGAGACCCTCGCGGGCACCAACGCCGGGCGGTTGTTCGACGGGTTTGAGGAGACCGAGAAGGGCTGCAGCGGATTACCCACTAAATGATCTCAGAAACAGCCTTGCGAGGCCCTTGGGGGTGAGGTTCAATGCTTAAGGCTTGAGGTGCACCTACGGCGATCCGTGACGTGCTCAAAGGCGTTTTCGTGGTGGCTCCCCACCGGGCCGCCATGACGCGGCCCAGTGAGGCTGCTAAACGGGACTTCGTCAGGGTAAACTAAGGGTCTTTTACATGAAAAAGAACCTGCTGGCAGTAGCGCTCCTGTCAAGCACCGTGTTCATTGAATCCCGTTCACGCCGCTTCAATTGAAGTCAATCAATCAACGGTCACAATAGATGGTGCTATAGAATTTGGCGACTTTGAGGTCTTTAAGTCAAAGACTCGCTTCCTAAGTCAAACTACTGTTGTTCTCGGAAGTGACGGTGGAAGTCTTGTCCCGGCAATTAAGATAGGTGAGTTGATCCGTCTGAAGGGTTTTGCCACCTATGTTCAGGACTACTGTGCGTCAGCTTGCACTCTCATCTGGCTTGGCGGCACTCAGCGCTACATGTATGCAGCGGCCCGAATAGGGTTCCACGCTGCCTATAACGGTGACACCGGCCAGGAAGCCGGCATGGCGAATGCCGTGGTTGGAGCGTATTTGACCAAACTTGGGCTACCGTACGAAGCAGTCATGTATGCCACGGTCGCCGGACCAAGCGACATGAGGTGGCTGACGGTTGCGGATGCCAAACGAGTTGGAATAGACGTAAGCGTTATCAACCCCGAGCCTACCTTTGGACAGAACCCCAAGCCTACCTTGGGACAGAACCCTCAGCCTGCCATGAAACAACCGACCTTGAAAGAGCAAGCCCTGTTCTTTGTGAGTTACTATTTTGCAAATTGGAATTCCAACTACTATCCGCAGGTGTTAGATGAACTGTATTTGGAGTCAGCTAATTACTATGGCCAAATGGCTTCAAAACAAGAAATTCTAACTGATAAACTAAAGGCAATAGGGCTGTGGCCCGTTAGGGCCTATAAGCTAAGGAGTGCTGCGGCAACATGCGGCCTGACAGAATGCAATGTAACCGGAATAGTTGACTGGGAGGTCTCTAACCAAACCACGCGTGCCGTGGGAGCTGCCACTTTTGAATACATCTTGAGGCCGTGGCCGCTAGGCGGTGCAGGTGCAGATGACAAGCTGAGAATCAGCGCTGAAAACGGAAAGGTTTTACAGCAGCAAATTACTGACAAGTGTGACAGCGCAAAGTTTCCATCGCTGTGCCCGTCACCGTGAAGGTAATCGTTTCGATTTCTTGCGAATTGCTCAACTGCATCTTGATGGGAACGGAGCCGATCACCGTCACCCGGTAGTGGTCGTAGATGATGCGCTCCACGTGCTCGACCAGAAACTGCCGCTTGTCGTCAAACGTCGTGCAGTGCTCGAACCGTGCCCGAGCAATCTCGCAGAATTGCCGGATGCTGAACTCGACGCTTTCCTTGTGCAGTAGGGGTAAGCCTTGGACAAATTCCGCTTTCTTCAGTTTCAGCGCATGAAGCTCTTTGTCCAGCGACACGTTCGTGTCCACGTACGCGGCTTCGGGGAGGTACCCCGAGGCGTAGAGGTTAATCAGCTGATACGAGGCATTATTTTATTCACCAAAAAGTCATCTGGTTTTCATCCTCCAATAATATTCCTGTCCCGGCCGGTGTGCTGGTCCATTCCATGTTGAGTTGGCCGGCATCGGCGCCAAACCCACTCTTCTGGAGGTAGTTGATGTCGCACGTAAGACGTTTCGGAACGCTGGGCTTATTGGTCCTGCTGACTCTCTCAATCCAATGGAAGGCCCGCGCGGATGACCGCTCAATCAAGACGGTCTTCGTGATCGCCATGGAAAACCACAACTGGACGCAGCCGGCCAACCAGTTTTCCGGTCCCATCCAGCAGATATTCCAGAACCCCAACGCCCCGTTCATCAACAGCCTGGTTAACGGAACCAACGTTGCCAGCCGACAGGTGGCCTATGCCACGAACTACCACAACGTCCTGGCCACGGCCGGCGGGGATAATCCCCACATCCATCCTTCTGAACCCAACTACATTTGGGCGGAGGCGGGCTTCAATTTCAACATATTCAACGACGCTGATCCCTTTGTCCCCCAAGGCGGTCCTACCGTGAATCAAGTCAATAACCTGGACAATCAGCTTCATCTTGTGGGTCTCTTGACCGAGGCCGGAAGGACTTGGCGGTCTTATCAGGAAGACACTGACTTGACTGCGGTCGGTGGCAAACTGACCAATGTTGTCCTGCCGAAGAATCAGTGGACGGTTCCGCTCACCAGCTTCTCCGGAAGCTTTGCCTCCGGCGTCAATCAGTTCAACGGCTCGACGCAGTTTAACTACGCCTCGAAGCACAATCCCCAGGTGTTCTTCACAGACAGCAACGGCGGCAACGATCCCACGCCGGCCAATCCGCTGTCCCACAACTATGCTCCGTTGCAGCAGTTGTTTGTTGATCTGGCCAGCAATACCGTGGCCGACTACAACTGGATTACTCCCAATCAGTTCAACGATATGCACACCGCGCTTACTGGGGGCTTCCTGGGCCTGACGGGAGATGCAGCCAACATCCGCCACGGCGACAACTTCCTGAGCATCGTAGTACCCGCGATCATGGCGTCCCGCGCCTATCGGGATCACGGCGCGATCATCATCTGGTGGGACGAGTCCGAACGGGATGCGGCGAATGATAACCCGGACGACCTCAATCACACCATTGGCGAGATGGTGATTTCACCCCAGGCTCACCCCAACGTGAACGGCGTCCCGTTTGCCAGTCCGGTCCTTCTCTCGCACTCGTCTGATCTGCGCACCATGCAGAAAATCTTCCACGTGACCAGGCCGCTTTTCCTGGGCGACGCCGTACACGCCAACGATCTTTCCAGCTTGTTCGACGAAGGAGTGATTCCGCGCGACGATGGAGATCGGGATTGAGATAGACACTAAAATCTTCCGATGAATTGTTTTACCGGCGCAGGGATCCATGATGGTCTCTGCGCTTTTTTGTGCCGATAAAATTGTGCGATGTTGAGTTTCTCTGCGACGTGTCGGATAGTAGTCAGTTCCGACTGGTTGGCCACAGTCGTCGAGACACTCGACTATAATCCGGACGGCACGAAGCGGATTGACGGTAATCGGCAGTCCCTAACCGTGCAAGATTGACGCTCGTGGTGCGTCAGCACACAGCGAAGCGCTGCTGCCAAGCGGAGCTTGAGCGTCGCTCGTTTTCGATGACTCTGAGCCGACCCGTATCACGCATGCCGCGACTATGCGGCATCAGCCCGAGCCAAGATATTTCGCACCAGCGTCCGCAGCGCGTACAGGTCCTTCACGAACAGCCGAATCCCCTCGGCGAGCTTTTCCGTCGCCATCGCATCCTGATTGAGGAGAAAACGGAAATTCCTCTCATCGAGGATAAGCCGCGCGGGAGCCTCGCCTGGGCTCGCGGGATTGAGCTTTCGTACGAGTTGCCCCTGGTCCGCCGCGAGCGCGTCGAGCAGCGCCGGCGCGATGGTGAGGCGGTCGCAACCCGCCAGTGCCTCGATCTGGCCGGCATTGCGGAACGAGGCGCCCATGACGGCGGTGCCGAAGCCGTGGGTCTTGTAATAGGCGTAGATGCTGCGCACCGACGCCACGCCCGGATCGGTTTCCGCCGTGTAGGGACCGCCGCCGGCCTTCAGGTGCCAATCGAGGATGCGGCCGACGAAGGGCGAGATCAGGAACGCAGCCGCGTCGGCGCAGGCCGCCGCCTGCACCAGGGAGAACAGCAGGGTCAGATTGCAGTCGATGCGGTCGCGTTGCAGCGTTTCGGCGGCCCGGATGCCTTCGAAAGTCGAGGCGACCTTGACCAGAATGCGGTCGCGGGTGACGCCGCGCGCCTCATAGGCCGCAATGACAGCGCGGGCCTTGTCGACGGTCGCTCGGGTGTCGAAGGCAAGGTCCGCATCGACCTCGGTCGAGACACGGCCGGGGACGATTTTGGCGAGTTCCGTGCCGAACGACACCGCCAGCCGGTCGCACACCGCGGCCGCTACCGCATCCGGGCCGCCGCCCTCGCCGCGCCCCCAAGCCACCGCCTCTTCGACGAGGTGCGAATAAGCGGGGTTCTCCACCGCTTTGAGCAACAAGGTTGGGTTCGTGGTGCAGTCCTGCGGCTTGAGGCGGCGCACGGCCTCGATGTCGCCGGTATCAGCGACCACGACCGTCATCCCTCGCAGTTGCTCAAGCTTCGAAGCCATTCCCGTTCTCCATTCAACTCACGGCCAACACGGCATCATCTATGAACGCCGCCGTCAGATGATAGAGGCTGGTGGCGGGCGCGGCTTCCACAATCGCCTGCCCGCCGGCATCCATCCTTTCGATCCACAGGCCCGGACGTGCTCCCGCAAGATGCCTCGCGATCGCTCCAAGCGCCGGTGCAGCGCAATCAGGCCGACGCCGCGCCACCGCCTTGAGCCGCTCGGTTTGCGGCCAGAGCCGAAAGCCGCCATCCGCCACCGCGCCGTCGCTCCAATTGCCGTTCGCCACCAGACCATTGGCCGCGCTTACTGCATGTCGCTCGGCGAACTCAAACAAAGAGCCGGCAGCCGATGTCAAATCCGGGCCGGCCGACGCGCCCATCGCGGCAGCGGACTTTTCGTACCGGTGGAGCAGCCATATCCATTCGTAATGATGTCCCGCCTCGACCAGGAAACGACCGGCCTCGCGGCGCGGCGCCAACGCCTCATCGAAATACTCCGGCAGCGCACCTTCCTGCACCTGGAAGAAACGGGCGACGAAGAGAGCGGCGAGATCACGGGCGCGGCTGAAAAAAAGCTCGTCACGGAACGCATCGCTTGCCGCCAGCAGCGCCTCGAAGAGGTGCATGTGGGGATTTTGCCGGCGCGGCGCAGTGGCCGGAATGCTGTCGCGATAGCCGCCGGCCGGATGAATGAACTGTGTCGCGATATAATCGAGGAGCACAACGGCATCCGCGTGGACGCGATCAGCGCCCACCACTTCGGCCGCCGCCGCGAACGCAAGCAGCGCAAAGGCGTGATCATAGAGATCGCGCGTCGAATCGATCGGTCGGTTGTCGAGATCGAAGCGCCAGGCAAAGCCCCCATCGGGAAGCCGCGCCGGACCCCGCAGGAAGTCGAGCCCGAGCGCAACCGCTTCCTTGGCGCGCGGCACGCCGTACTGCGCGGCCTTGGAAAACACATAGGTTTGGCGCGCCGCGACGCGCAGGCGCCGAAACGGCGCCCGGCATTGCAGCGAGGCCGAATCGAGGTATTCGTGGAAGGCGCGACGCCGCCAATCAACGCCGTGCTCGAGCCAAAGCGGCCAAGCGTGGTCCACAAGCCAGCGCAAGCCATGGAAATTTGAAGACCTCATCCTGAGGAGGCCGCCCTCGTGGGCGGCCGTCTCGAAGGATGGGCGCTTGCCCGGCCGTGCCGTTTGCCATCCTTCGAGACGCGCCCTGAAGGGCGCTCCTCAGGATGAGGGTTGTATGGAAACAATGAAAACGCGCGCGAACCGAACATCACTTAACCTCGGCGAAACCCGACACGGCATTCACCGCCCCCGTCTTCAACCGATCGATGATGAGCGTCGTCGAGGAATCCGGGAGCAATTCGACAAGCACGACCCTGCCGCCATATGACTCCACAAGCTCGCGCCCGACGACCTGATCGATCCGGTAGTCGGCCCCCTTCAACAGCACATCGGGCTTGATGCGGCCGATGAGCTCAAGTGGGGTGTCATCGGCAAACAGCACGACAGCGTCGACAAAGGCGAGCCCCGCCAGCACGATCGAGCGCGCGGCTTCGGCTTGGACTGGTCGCGAGGCGCCCTTGAGACGCTTCACCGAGGCGTCGTTGTTGAGGCCGACAACCAGCCTGTCGCAATAGGTGCGCGCCTCGCACAAGAGTTGGACATGCCCCGGATGGAGCAGATCGAAGCAGCCATTGGTGAAGCCCACCGTCAGCCCTTCCCGGCGCCAGGCCGCGACGCAGTCCGTGATCGTCTCCATGTGCTTTATTTTTTCCCGCAGTTCAAAGTGCGGGCGCGACAGCAGCAGGTCACGTAACTCGTTCGCGGTGACCAGCGACGTCCCTTTCTTGGCGACCACGATCCCGGCCGCCACATTGGCGAGCCGTGCCGCATTGCGTAGCCCAGCGTCGCTGACGAGCGCGAGGGCGAAACCCGCCACCACCGTATCGCCGGCGCCGGACACGTCGACGACGCGCCTGGCGGTCGCGTCGAACGACGCCGCCTCGCCGTCGCGTGAAACGATCAGCATGCCCCGTTCACCGCGCGTCACCAGCACGCTCTCGCAGCCGGTCTGCTCGGCCAAGGCCGTGGCGCCTGCTTTCACCGATGTCTCGTCGTTCTTGACGGGGCGGCCCAATGCCTGGGCGAGTTCGCCGACATTGGGCGTGATCGCGGTTGCGCCGCGATAGCGGGTATAATCGAGCCCCTTTGGATCAACGACGACCGGCGTGCGCGTCCGCTGCGCCGCCGCAATCACCGCGGCGACGACCCTGGGAGTCAGCCCGCCTTTGGCGTAGTCGGAGAGCACCACCACATCGACGGCATCGATCCGACTTCGAATCGCTGCGATGATCGCGTCCTCGATCTTTCGGTTGACCGGCGTGGTATCCTCGGTGTCCGCCCGCAGCAGATGCGTGTTGTGCAGGTAGGCGACGAAGCGCGTCTTGACCGTGGTGACGCGCCCTTCGACCTCGATCAATCCGTCCGCGGAAACGTCAATGCCCTTGAGATGCTCGCGGATCGATTGCGCCGCATCGTCGCGACCGACCACGGCGACGATCTCGCAGGCGGCGCCGAGGCTCACGATGTTGCGGACCACATTGCCCGAGCCGCCGACTATATCAAGGGGCCCAGCCGTCTCCAGAACCGGCGCCGGAGCCTCGGGCGATATGCGCGACACGTGCCCATAGACAAACCGGTCGAGCATAATGTCGCCGACCACGAGCACGCGCTTGCGGCGGAATTGGTCAAGAACGGTCTCGAATGAACTCATAGGCGCCCTTGCGTTGATCTGAATGCGCTCCCGGCGGTACTCCAGCGCCGTGGTTTAGCCGATCTCAGCCCCGAGAAGCACCCGCCACGCCGCCGCGAGTCCCGTGGCCTGCAAATGCGACCGTTTTCCGGCGGCCCGGACCATAGCGGGTTTGGGCCAATTGCACCATGTCCTTGATGTTGCGCGCTGTTTCGGATTAGTGCAAAGAAGCCCGCAAACTTGGAGCATTTTCCTGTAAGACTGATCCTGCCAGTGTCATTGCCCTCCCCGGACTTGATTCGGGGATTGACCGGGCAATCCAGTATCCACGGTCAGTGCTTGCTGGATCGCCCGGTCAAGCCGGGCGACGACAGATGGTTGGGTGTCAACCTCATCGAAAAATGCTCTACCGAGAGAACGAGCGCCTTAGATGTTGCTGGTGACCGGCGGAGCGGGATTCATCGGGTCGAACGTAGTCGCCGACCTGAATGAGGCCGGGCAGACCGATGTCGTGGTCAACGACACGCTCGGATCGGACGGCAAGTGGCGCAATTTGCAGAAGCGCCGGTTCGCCGACTTCATCCCTCCGGCCGACCTGTCCGGCTGGCTCCAGGGCCGCAAGCTCGACGCCGTGATCCATCTCGGCGCCATCTCATCGACCACGGCGACCGACGGCGACCAGGTGGTCGAAAGCAATTTCCGGCTGTCGCTGCGGCTGCTTGACTGGTGCACGACCACGCGCACGCCCTTCATCTACGCGTCCTCGGCGGCAACTTATGGGAACGGCGAGGCGGGCTTTATCGATGACGGTGAGCTCCCGGCGCTCGCCAAGCTGCGGCCGATGAACCTGTACGGCTGGAGCAAACACCTGTTTGATCTCGCGGTCCTGGATCGCGCCGCCAAAAAGCGACCGCTGCCGCCGCAATGGGTAGGGCTCAAATTCTTCAACGTCTATGGCCCGAACGAATACCACAAAGGCGAAATGATGAGCGTGCTCTGCAAGGTGTTCGACCAGGCCAAGGCCGGCGCGCCGGTACGGTTGTTCAAGTCCCACCGTGCCGGCATCGCGGACGGCGACCAACGGCGCGATTTCGTCTACGTGGACGACGTAACGGCGGTGATGCGCTGGCTCCTCGGCACACCGTCGGTCAACGGGTTGTTCAATGTGGGTACCGGCAAAGCGCAGAGCTTTCGCGAGATGATCGAGGCGATGTTCGCGGCGCTCGGCCGACCGCCCAACATCGAATACATTGACATGCCGGCTTCGATTCGCGACAGCTATCAGTATTTCACCCAGGCCTCGATCGAGAACTTGCGCGGCGCCGGCTACAATGCGGGCTTCACGCCGCTCACGACCGCGGTCCGGCGCTACGTCGGGGATTTTCTCAACCGGGCGGACCGATACCGATGACACCGTCTCGTCGAGTTGAACCAATGCGCCGCGATGCCGAAGAAGGACAGTTGGAGCGGTTGCCGGCAGCGCAAGTGCAATCCGCGAAGACGTTGAACCTCTCCCCGGTCTTGACAATCGTGGTGCCGACACTCAACGAGCGTGACAATATCGATCCCCTCATCGCCTTGCTCGATGCGGCTCTCCCGCGTGTGAACTGGGAGGTCATGTTCGTGGACGACGATTCAACCGACGATACCGCCAAACACATCCGGGCGCTGGCGCGCGTCGATCCGCGGGTTCGGTGCATCCAGCGGATCGGACGACGCGGATTGTCGACCGCCTGCATCGAGGGGGTGTTGGCGTGCTCCGCGCCCTATGTGGCCGCCATGGATGCCGACCTTCAACACGACGAGGCGCTGCTTCCGCGCATGCTCGAAATTCTCCAGAAGGAACCTGTCGATCTGGTCATCGGGAGCCGCTACGCAACCGGCGGCGGTCTGGGCGCTTGGACAAGCACCCGGATGCAGATCAGCCAGATCGGCACAAAGCTCGCCCGCCTGATCTGCAAGCAGGATATCTCCGATCCATTGAGCGGCTTTTTCATGTGCCGCCGTGAGGTATTCGAAAGTGCGGTGCGGCGCCTGTCCGGACAAGGATTCAAAATCCTGCTCGATCTGTTGGCGTCTTCCCCTCGCCCCTTGCGGATACGCGAATTGCCGTTTGAGTTCCGTAGCCGCCGGCATGGCGAGAGCAAGCTGGATATGTTGGTCGCGTGGGAATATTTCGCCTTGTTGGCCGATAAGCTGTTCGGTCACATCGTTCCCATCCGCTTCGCGCTCTTCGCATCGATCGGCGTTATTGGATTGGCAGTCCACATGTCGATATTGTGGAGCGGTCTCACGTTCATGGCGCTGGACTTCGGGATGGCGCAGTCGTTGGCGGCATTGATGGCGATGACGTCGAATTTTTTTCTGAACAACATCCTGACCTATCGGGATCAAAGATTACGCGGGTGGCGATTGCTGCGAGGACTTTTCACATTCTATGGGATTTGCGGAATTGGTGCGACCGCGAATGTCGGCATTGCGTCCTACCTGTTCAGCGCCAATCAAAAATGGTGGGTGGCAGGGGTTCTGGGAGTGATTGTCGGCGCCGTGTGGAACTACGCGATGTCGTCGATCTTCACCTGGAGAGCGTCCTGACGATCGGCTGCCATTTGCCGCATAGCCATGCCAGTCTAACCGGCGGACAGTAAAATGCATTTGCGGGGCGCGTCCGGCAGAACAGTTCGACGTCAAATGGCTGACGAGCAACCTCCGCGGTCGCACGTGCCGGCCGCGCTCTATCGAATCTACGAACGCAGGCTCGCGCGGCAGGTCCGCGCGCTTGCAGTGCCGCGACACGTCGGCGTCATTTTGGACGGCAATCGGCGGCACGGCCGGCAGCGCCAACTGACGGATCCCGAGGAGGTCTACACCGTCGGCGCCAATAAGCTCGACGACCTGCTCAACTGGTGTGTCGAACTCGGCATTCCGGCCGTGACGCTGTGGGTGCTTTCGACCGACAACCTTGCGCGCAAACCGCAGGAAGTGTCCGGCATACTGGCGGCCATCGAAACCAAATTGCTCCAACTCGCCAAGGCGCCGCAGATTCACCGCCAGCGCGTCCGCGTCAGAGCCATCGGCCGGCTGGATTTGTTACCGGCTCCGACGCTCGCCGCCGTGCGAGCCGCGGAAGTCGCGACGCAGGATTATGACGGCCTGCATCTCACCATCGCGGCAGCCTATGGGGGACGTCAGGAGATCACGGATGCGGTGCAATCGTTTCTGCGGGAGCAGTTGAAGAAGGGCAAAAAGCTGGAGGACGTCATCGACGCCGTGACCCCGGACGCGCTCGGGCGGCACATCTACTCGCCGGATCTGCCCGACCCCGACCTCATCATTCGCACCAGCGGAGAGATCCGGCTCTCGGGATTCTTGCTCTGGCAGAGCACAACCTCGGAATTCTACTTCTCCGAAGTGAACTGGCCGGCGTTTCGCAAAATCGACTTCCTGCGGGCGATCCGGTCGTTTCAGGGCCGGACGCGACGGTATGGGCTATAGCTTCAGAAAAAGCTCGTCGATCCTTCGAACGCCGGAAGCAATCGGCCAAGCAGAAGGACGGACAGCCAGAGGCCCAGCGAGAGCCCCGCGGTCAGCTTGACGTACGTGCTCGTATTCTTGTCATCCGCAAGGACGAGCATGTGGCGATGCTGCATGACCGTGAACACAAGGGCGTTGAGTCCGGCGAGCACGATCAGAAACATCTTCAGCCTGAATGCCGGATTGGGCCAGTACATGAACGGGTCCGTCACGAAAAATTCGATGCCTGTCGCGAGATTGATCAAAAATCCGACAATGGTGAACGGCAGAAAAGCGAGCGCCGCCCGCATCGGGACACGGCGGATGAATCCCAGCAATCTGAGATCGACAACCAGCAATCCTCCGACCAGAAGGCATAACCCGATGAAGTGGAATGTTTCCCCCATCGCGAATAACCACCGGCTTTCCCGCACAGCGGCGCCGAACGGTAATTCCTTGATCCAGTGAAGAACCTCTCCCTCGGTCATGTCATGCCCATCCGAAATTCAAGCGATCGCATCACGCCGCGTCATAGCGGCGGCGGACCGATGGTGTAGCCGATGAGCCGGCCCGCTGTGATCGCGCCCAGCCAAAACACGACCGAACAAATCGCCGCGATGCGGGCGTTCCGCGAGACGACGGCCTCACCGGCCAAGGCGCCATCCGGCCCTGGCAGTCCGACTGCATCGTGCGGATCCGGGTGCAGGGCTTTGGCAAGCGCCCACAGCGCAAGACCGGCGAACACGATCAGGATCATCTTGATCCAGAACGCCGGCGTTGCCAGCAACCGCCGCGGTTCGCCGACGAACAGCAGGACGCCTGACACGGCGTTCACGGCAAATCCGAACCACGCCAGGCCGAACAGCCTGTCGAATGCCGACAGCGGAAAGTCCTTCGCGTATCCCAATATGCGGGCGCTATACATGAACGAGATGCCCACCACCATCCCCATGCCGACGGCATGAAAGCACAGCACGATGGGATGTCCCCAATCCGATTCCCGCAGCCAGATCGAAAAGTCCGTCTGTTCAAGCCAAGCCAGAAGTTCCATGCAATCAGACCTTCGCCTTGCTTTGGCCGGCCGCTGCCAGCCGATCGTGACGACCGCTGCCCGCGATCATGATCTTGTCGAATGTTCCGTCCCGATCGAGAACCGCATGCTTGAACACCGCGAGAACGTGCAGAATCACCCCGGCCACAATGAATGACGCCGCATAACCGTGAACAGCGCCCAGGACGTGTTGCACGCCCGGAAGCCTTCCGAGCGGGCTCGGGATTGCGGCGGAGAAAACGGGTATCGGCTCGCCATCCGTCCATAGCATCGCCGGGCCGGAGACCAGCATCGCGGCGATCGCGATCAGCAGCATGAAATGAAAATACTTGCCGATCGCAAAAGAGAACGCGCCCTGCTTTGGCAGCGGTCCGGGATGACCGACCGTGAACCGCCAGATGATCCGGCCCCACAGCAGCGCATACGCCGTCATGCCGATCGTGGTGTGCAGATGCACAAGCCGCAGGCTTTCCTCCCGACCGGCGCCTTGCGACATGGTCCCGATGACGAACATCGCGAGCACGATTGCGGCTGTCATCCAGTGGACGGCGATCGAAATCCAACCGTAGCCGTTACAGGTGTCCGCCGTTCTCATGCGGACGCGTATTTCAATAAATTAAGTTCGCCGCGCGGCCGGGCATCAGGTTGCCCCCTCTCCCCGC
>Ga0257161_1000123_pt1 | contig 20082 bp, 20 predicted proteins | sample NR01A_FD_185954 | JGI IMG/M metagenome (GOLD analysis project Ga0257161, IMG submission 185954) | Soil microbial communities from H.J. Andrews Experimental Forest, Oregon, United States - NR-01-A | ecosystem: Environmental > Terrestrial > Soil > Temperate forest > Bulk soil | place: USA: Oregon... | reverse complement strand
GCCTCGGCTATGTGGCGCCGTTCATGTCGGCGAAACTTGCCTATGCGGCGCAATTGGGAGCCGCACTGACGCAAAGGAAGCGGATCGATCACATCGGGCTCGTGCTGTACGACGCCAACTACCAGGGCATTGCGTTCGGGCAACGATTCGACGCGCTCGACAATCTGCCGCTTTACGAAGCCGGCGCCGCAACGCCCGCCGGCACGACCTGGAGCGAATACGACGAACCCATGATCGAAGCGCCGGGCAGCTGGCAGACCGACGCGCGCCTGTGTCTGTTGGCACAAGCGCCAAACCCCTGCACCGTCGGCGGCGTGGTGATCGGACTGACCACGAATGAACGATGACAGGAGTCAGGTGTCGGGAGTCAGGCGTCAGGAGTTAGGGAACACTCCGACTCTTGTCTCCAGATTGCCGTTTCCTGACTCCTGACGCCTGAAATGCCCAAAGTAACGCTGCGTCCGACCATTCTTGCCGACCTGCCTCATGTGATCGGCGGGCGCCTGCCCTACCGCATCCGCGCCATTACGGCCCTCATCGATGGTCGCGTCATCGGCATGGGCGGGATCGCGTTTCCGCCCTATGGGCCCGCAATCGCGTTCGTGCAGTTCGCGCCTTCGTCGAGAGTGGAGACGGTTTGCGCCAGTGAGCCCGCCGCCGCAAGCATTCCCGAGGCCAGGCGTTATCCGGTGGCATTTCACCGCGCCGGTCTGATGGCCATGGAGATGATTCGGAGGTCTCACGTCGCACAGGTGGTCGCAACCGCGGACGCCCGCAGCGATGTCGCCGTGCGCTGGTTGAAGCGGCTGGGATTCCAGCCGGCGGAGCGCCAGCAGATCGCCGGCAAGCTCCTGTTCGTCTGGACCGCCGGGCGGCAGGCATCGGGAATCAGGGATCAGGTATCAAGAGTCAGAGAAAGGGAAGCGGCCTTCCTGATCCCTGATTCCTGACTCCTGAACGGAGAAGATACTCTATGTCCGCTATCGATCGTCGTGGCGCAACCGTATCGGCGGCCGATCCGCCGATCGGCACCAATCCGAATCCGGACCTCGCCATCAAGGCGCCCGCGCGCGTGGCGACGACGGGGAGCAACATCACGCTCTCCGGCCTTCAGACGATCGATGGCATCGCCTTGGCGGCCGGCGACCGCGTGCTTGTCAAGGATCAGACCGACCCAACCACGAACGGCCTCTACAACGCTGCGACTGGCCCGTGGACGCGCACGATCGACGGCAACAACAACAGTCAATGGTCGCAGGGTGTCATGGCGCTAGTGACGCAGGGCAACACCAACAACTTCACGCTGTGGATCATGACGGCGGCAAATCCGATCACGCTCGGGACGACAAATCTCACCTGGAGGTTCAAGGTATGAAACGCGCACTCTGCCTCATTGCCGCGTTGGCGCTAGCACCGGGATTTGCGTGCGCGCAAGGTCTCCCAAGCGCCAACCAGGTCTATGCCGGGCCGACGAGCGGTCCGCCATCGGCGCCGTCGTTCCGCGCGCTGGTGCCGGCGGATGTGCCGGCATCAGGGACGCTCGATGTGATCGGCTCGACGCGCGGCAGCATCCTGGAGCGCGGCGCATCGACATGGGGCATCGTGCCTCCCGGCACCTCCGGCCTGCCGTGGGTGAGCAACGGGACGGGTGCTGACCCGGCTTATCAGGTGCTGACGGGGGGTGGGATCGCTTCCGGAACCGTGGCGAATTCCAATCTCGCCGACATGGGCGGGGACAGTCAAAGGCAGCGTCGCAGGAGGAACGCCCGCCGATCTTACGGGCGCGCAGACTGAAAGCATTCTGCAATTCACGCAGGCCGGAACCGGAGCCAATCAGCGGACGCTCGATAGCGAAGTCAAGCTTGGCTGTCCGCATTCGAAGGATTGGGCGACGGGCAATGGCTCGACCGACGACACGACCGCGCTCGGCAATTGGATCACGCAGTCGCTGACGGTCGGGTGCGGCTTTCTAGACGCTGGCAACTATAAGATTTCCTCGGTTCTTACGCCGATTTCGAATTCGCTCACAATCCGTGGCGCGGGCGCGAATAATTCGGTCATCACGCTGTCGAACACGACGCAGAACGCATTTTCTGTCACGTCGAATGCGCCCGTTCACTTCTACGAGTTCTCAATTACAGCAACCGGCCCTCAGACGGCCGGCGCCTGCGTGATTGTCTCCCCGTCGTCGGGAGAGAACGGCCAAAGCCACTTTGAGAATTTGACATTCACGAATTGCTGGAACGCCATCGATTTCGAGAAAGCCAGCGGCTTCTTCGTCGGCTACAACACATTCCTCAATAATGTCGCACAGGCGATCATCGTCAGAAACACCAATAACGCTGACAGCGGCGACAGCGTAATATCGTCCAACAATTTCCAGAACACATCCGCCGGCAGTTCGATCGGCATCTATCAGGAATCGAGCGGCGGTCTGAAGATCGTCGGCAACAAGATAAACGTCGTCAACATCGGCATTGAACTAAACGCTGCAACCGGCATCAGTTCATCGATCCTGCCGATTATCGGAAACTCCATCGAGAACTGCACAGCACAGTGCATTCTTCTGACGACGCAGACACCTGCGGCCGGCCAATGGCGGGCCGTTCAGATCGTCGGCAATGAGATCATGACCAACGCCGCCAACGCGGTAGGAATCAAGATTACGGCGGCGAGTACGCCGACATGGCTACTCGATGTGGAGATTGTCGGTAACACGCTGCTGATCAATGAAACTGGAACTGGCGGCGTTGGGATTGCGACTGACAATGTCACCAACGTCAACATCTCTAATAATGCAATCGAGAACATCGGCGGCGGCGCTGGAACAGGAATAACGATTTCGTCGGCAACGTCGATCGGTTCAGTCAGAAACAACACGTTTAGAAGCTTTACGACCGGATCCGATGTCACGAACGCATCGACAACGACTTTGGCCGAGGATGTGGTCAACGGGCATATTTTGCTCATAGGCTCGTTTGGAACGATCACATCAGGAGGTGGCACATCGCCGGCTCTTGGAGCGAATACGAATTATCAGCAGGGCGAAATCTCGACCACAGGAAGCACAGCGAGCACCAATATTGCGGTGACTTTCACTGATACGTTCCAGAATGCCCCCCGCTGCAATGTCAGCTCGCCTACGGGGCCTACTCCTACCTGGACGACAAGTACCGCTGTACTGGCGCTTACATATGCGTCCGCAACCGCGGCTAAGTTCGAGTGGCGGTGCTATGGCCAGTAGGTCTAAGTGAGTCGACGCGCGATGGAACGCAGAACAAGGCCGTATGCCCGGCCAACCTCGCCGCACCGAGACCAATGGCATTGAGAAATCCCCCTCCGAGAGAATTCATTATATAGCCGCAACTATGGCGAGAATGCAACGAGAGATAGAGTGACCATCAACTCCATAACCGGCAACACGCTGCTCACCTCCGGCTCGTTCCCGCCCGTGCGCGCCGCATCGACCGGCGCGCCGCTCAACCCGGCGGCCGGCGGCCTTCTCGTCGTCGACGGCGTGCAGCTCGTCGCCGGCGACCGCGTGCTGGTCAAGGACGAGGCGAGCCAGGTCAACAACGGCATCTATGCGGCGTCCACGGGTCCATGGACACGGACAACCGATGCCACCGGCAACACCCAGTTCTTTTCAGGCATGGCGGTGACGGTCGCGCTCGGCGCCGTCAATGCCGGGCAAACCTTCATCTGCACATGCCCCGACGATCCGGTGGTGGTCGGCACGTCGCTCATCACCTTCGCGTCGCAGCAGGTCGTGGCAACGGCCACGCAGTCCGCGACCTCGGCCACGTCGCTCGCGATCAGCACCGGATCGAAGACCTTCACGACCCAGGCCGGCAAGGCGTTCCAGGTCGGGCAATGGATGCTGATCCAGGAGACCTCGAACAGCGCCAATCAGATGCTGGGCCAGATCACGGCCTACGTCGGTACGTCGCTGACCGTGAATGTGATCGCCACCGGCGGCTCCGGGACGCATGCGGACTGGACGATCGTTCTCACCAACTCGCCGGCCGCGGCGGGCTATCAGCCGCCGGTCGGCAGCGGCAACGTTACCGGGCCGGGCTCATCGGTCGCCGGGCACGTGGCAACCTTTGCGGACGGCACCGGCAAGGTGCTCCAGGATGGCGGTGCCATCGTCGGCGGCCCGAACACCATCCTGCCATCGATGCTGGCCAATGCGGCCGTGGCGTTCGGCGTCGGCATGCTCAACGGCAAGCTTGTCGCCTCGGTCGCCGGAAACGCGCTGACGATCGCGGTGAAGACGCTGGCCGGCGTCGATCCCTCGCCGACCGACCCGGCGTTCTTTCTCTTCCGCGACGCCAGCGCGGGCTATGCGGTCATCGAGCAGACTGCGGCGCTGTCGATCACGGTGCCGTCGGGGGCAACGCTCGGCACCGTCAATGGCTATGCCAACCGGATCTGGGTCGGCGTCTTCAACAACGGCGGGACGGCGGTTCTCGGCGTCTACAATTCGATCAACGCACCGAATACCAGCTCACCAACGATTCTGCCGTGGGATGAGACCTCGCCGGCCAACGGCACCGGCGTCACCTCAAGCTCAACCAGCGCGCAACTCTGGTACACGGCGTCGACGCTGTCTTCCAAGGTCTTGCGCATCCTCGGTTACGTCGAGTCGACACAGTCGACGGCTGGCACATGGGCGACGTCTCCGAGCAAGGTGCAGATGTTCGGGCCTGGCGTGAAGCGGCCGGGGGATACGGTTCAGGAGGTCGCCAATTTCGTTTCCGCTACGGCTAGCACCACAAGCGCGACATTTGTCGCGCTTACGGGCGAGAATGTTTCGATTATCCCGCAATCGGCAGCTAACGTTATTCGGGTCGAAGCCTCCGGCTCTTTGAATCTGCCGACCAATGGCTCCGGCAACACCGCGATAAATGGATCGGTGCAGCTTTCCCGCGGCACCACCGCAAACACGAACCTGTTCGGGAGTCTTGCGACGTTGAGTGATTTTGGCGGCAACTCGTCGCTGAGTATGCAGGTGCCTTCATTTGTTTTTGGCTATGATGTTCCAAATACCGTATCGAGCGTAACCTATGCGGTACAAGGAAAGACTAATAGTTTAACGACCCTGACCTATGGGGGCGCCACGCAAATGGCCGCGCGCGAGGTCATGACTTAGCGCGGGGTTTTCGCAAAGGCGATGTGACCTTCCATGCCGGGCCGTTTCACGTTGGTGGCGTGGGAGAAGCGGCGACACCACTGCAAGGAATCTTTACCGAGCGCGGATCGTCAAGCCGGCCTGCCACTGTCAGCACCACAAGAATCCCGCACTTCTCGCATACAACCCTCATCAGGCCGCATCGCGGCGCCGGGTAGGGAATGTCCGTCGAGCATGTCATCATCGTGCCCTTCGACACATCGATGTCGATGCCGTTGGGATAGGCGGGGTCTGGCGGACATCGCAGCTCTCGGCCGCCGTCGATAAATTCGATTTTCATCCACTTTCCTCCAACCTTAAAAGGAAACTGCCGTGGACGAGGCAAAAGCACTCGTGCAATCGAAGACGTTCTGGGGCGCTGTGGTCGCGCTCGGCGGCGCCGCGCTCGCCTTCGGCCATTACACGCTCACGCCTGCCGACGCTGCCCAGGCGGTCGATCTCCTCAGCGGGATCGCCGGCGCGGTGGGCGGCCTCATCGCCATCTGTGGCCGCGTCGTCGCCACCCAGAAGATCGGAGCATGACCCATGCGCTGGCTTTTCATTTTCATCCTGTTGTTTGCGCCGTCGCTCGCGATCGCCCAGAGCAAAACGAGACTGCCTGATCTGTTGAAGGTCGCCGCTGAACGCGGCGGCGCGATCCGCAGGCCCGCCGCCGTGCCGATGGCGGCGCCGGAGCAATTGTGGAAGAAAATCCAGGCCGCCAAGGCCGCCGATCTGGGGTACGCCAAGGCGCTGGCGGATTCCGTGGGGTCGCCCGGGGCCAAGCTGCGCTCGGCCTGCTACGGGGCCTGGATCGTCACCATCGAGCAAGTCCAGGGCACGGGATTGAAGGACACCGGCGGGAACGCGCCCAGGCCGCCGGAACCGCACGCGTTCTCGTCGTTCGAGCAGCTCGCCGAAGTTGCGGACGCACTGCAGCCGACAGGTCCCCTGATGGCCGCCTGCGCGCCCGCCTGGACCGCACTCAGGCTCACGGCCGTCCAGTTCTTCACCCTGGCGGTCAGCGGCGCGGTCGGGCTTTCCGCGCTGGGCATCGCAATCCCGTGAGGGCGCGCATGAGCGAGGCTGACGACCGGCAATGGCATCTCGACAAGAAGGTGCCGCTCGCGCTCATCATGACCATCATCGGCCAGACCGTCGTGGCGGCCTGGGGCGCATCGAACTTATGGACCCGCGTCGGCGAGTTGGAGCGGCAAATGCAGATCGCCGCGCCTCAGTTCGAGCGCATCATCCGGCTGGAGACCAAGGTGGATGGCATCACGGGGAGCCTGTCCGAAATCAAGGCGCTGATCAACCGGCGCAGTGAGCAGAAACCTTAAGGGCATTTCCTTTGACGCGTAGCCCGGATGGAGCCACCGGGCTACGAACCTAAGCCAAGCATTTCGGCCATGTTTGCCCGCTGGGATTTACGGTAGACTATCGACTGCCGCCGCGTTCTCATCCTGCAATATGCAAAGAAACGCCAACATGCTGACCCGTCGCACCGTCCTCGCCGCCTCGGCCGCTGCCGCGATCGGCACCGGGCGCGCCCAAGCGCAAACATTGCGAAAGACCGTCCACATCGTCGTCGGATTTCCGGCCGGGGGTGCGACCGACCTGATCGCCCGCATCCTGGCCGATCGCTTGCGCGGTCGCTATGCGGCCGCGGTCATCGTCGAGAACAAGCCCGGTGGCGCCGCGCGCGTCGCGGTCGATTACGTCAAGAATGCGGAACCGGACGGGAGCGAATTTCTGTTCACGCCGGATTTCCCGATCACTGTCTATCCGCACAGCTTCCGCTCGCTGAGCTACGATCCGTTGCGCGACCTCACGCCGGTTGCCCCTGTATCGCGCTCCACTTTGACGTTCGTGATCGGCCCCGCAGTGCCGGCAGAGGTCACCTCGCTTGTGCAATTTGTCGCCTGGTGCCGGGCCAATCCCGAAAAGGCCATCTTCGCCACCACGGCCGCCGGCAGCACCACGCATTTTGTCGGCGTCATGCTGGCGAGCGAGGCCGGCGTCAAATTGAGCCCGGTGCACTACCGGGGCGGCGCTCCCGCGTTGCAGGATCTCTTCGGCGGCCACGTTCCGGCGAGCGTCAACCCGATTGGCGAGACGTTGCCCCAGGCCGCATCCGGAAAAATCCGCATCCTGGCTGTGGCGAGCGCAGAGCGTTCGAAATTTTTGCCGGATGTTCCGACCATGCGCGAGGTCGGTTATAACGTCGTCCTCGAAACTTGGCTCGGCGCCTTTGCACCCGCCAAGACGCCGCCCGAGGCGGTACGGGCGCTGAACGCCGCGATCAGCGACGCCGTCAGGTCGCCGGAGATGACCGAAAGCCTTGCCAAGATCGGCTACGACACGAAATTCCAGTCGCCCGATCAATTCGCCGCCACCGTGAGGGCTGATTTGGAGCGCTGGGGCCCGGTCGTGAAGGCGTCGGGTTTTGTGGCGGAGGAGTAGGGCGAGTTATGTCGACCGACCTGATGGACTGTCATTCCGGGGCGCCGCGAAAGCGGCGAGCCCGGAATCCATGAACACAGGTCGGGGAGTATGGATTCCGGGCTCGCCTCCGCTTCGCGTAGGCGCCCCGGAATGACGGGCAATGTAATCGAAATACAATATACAGCACCACCGCAGCGCACTCAGCGTCACCGCCCCGCCCGCGCCTCCTCGATCAGCTTGAGAATCTTCGGCGGCGACATCGGCAGTGAGCGCGGGCGCATCCCGATTACGGCGCCGATAGCGTTGGCAATCGCCGCCATGGTCGGGGTGACCGGCACTTCGCCGACGCCGCGCAGACCATAGGGATGGCGCGGATTGGGCACCTCCACGATCTCGGTGTCGATCATCGGCACGTCGGACGCCACCGGCATGCGATAGTCGAGGAAGCTCGGGTTCTGCAGCCGCCCGTCCTCGCCATAGATATATTCCTCGTTGAGCGCCCAGCCGATGCCCTGCACGGCGCCCCCCTGATATTGCCCCTCGACCTGGAGGCGATGGATCGCCTTGCCGGCATCTTCCACCACCGTGTAGCGCTTGATGTCGACGCGGCCGAGTTCCTGGTCGACCTCCACGTCAACGATGTGGACCCCGAAGCCCGGTCCGGCGCCGGTCACATTCATCTCCGAGTGTCCCGCGATGGCGCCGAGCGTCAACGTGGTCTTGCCGGCAATCTCGGCGATGGACAGCGGCGGAAAGTCGCCGACATTGGTGCTGGCCGGACGGCAATGGCCGTCCTCGAACGTCACGCCTTCTTCCGGCACGCCCCAGATCAGCGCGGCGCGCCGGCATAGCTCGGTGATCGCCTTGCGGGCGGAATCGATGATCACCATGCCGCTCGAATAGGTGGTGCGGCTGCCGGCCGTGATGCGGTTCCATCCGAGCGACTGGGTGTCGGCCATCGTGGCGCGCACCTTATCGACCGGAAGACCAAGTTCCTCCGCGGCCATCATGCTGATGGAGATGCGCGAGCCCGCGACATCGCTGGTGCCGACGATGATGGATACCGATCCATCGGCCGCGATGTTGAGCGTGCCGGTAGTCTCGCCGCCGCGATTGAACCAGAAGCCGGCGGCGACGCCGCGGCCCTGCCCCTGCGGCACCGGCGATTTGTAATGATCGCAATTCTTCGCCGCCATCAGCGTCTCCACAAAGCCGATTGGACCGAAGGTTTCGCCGTAGATTGTCTTATACCCCTCCGTCGCGGCATTCTTGATGCGTAGCTCGAGCGGGTCCATGCCGATCTTCTGCGCCAGCTCGTTCACCACCCCTTCGACGCCGAACACCACCTGCGGCACGCAGGGTGCGCGGAACGAGTTCACCTTGGGCCGGTTCGATACCACTTCGTAGGAAACCGTCTTGACGTTCTTGAGGTCGTAGCGGGTGAACATCGCCTGCGGCGCATTAAAGAACATCGACCCTGTGAAGGCGCCGGTCTGGAACACCAGTTCGGCATCCGCCGCCGTGAACTTGCCATCCCGGGTCACGCCCATCTTGATCCGCGACTTGGTGCCGGACACCGGCCCGGTGGCGCGAAACACCTCGCCCCGGGTCAGCGCGATCTTGACCGGACGTTTCGATTTGCGCGCCAGCAGGATCGCGATCGGCTCCGGATAAAAGCCGGTCTTGCCGCCGAAGCCGCCGCCGAGCTCCGACTGGGTGACGCGGATTTTCGATGACTCGATCTTGAGGATTTCAGTGAGGCGGTCGCGGAACACCCACGGTCCCTGGGTGCAGCACCACAGCTCCACCTGGCCGTCCTCCGTGCAGGTGGCGACGCAGCCTTGCGGCTCGATATAGCCCTGGTGCATGGGCTTGGTGTCGTATTCGTGCTCGACGATCACGTCGGCCTGCGCGAAGCCCACATCAACGTCGCCCATCTTGAGTTCGAGCCGTTCGACCACGTTGGTCGGCTTGTCGGCGGCGTCTTTCACGCCCTTGGTGCGGATGTGGTCGTGCAGGATCGGGGCATCCGGTTGCATCGCCGCGACCGGATCGATCACATGGGGCAGCACCTCATAGTCGACCTTGATGAGCTTGAGGGCCTGCTTGGCGATCGACTCCGAGGTGGCGGCGACGGCCGCGACCGGATGGCCGTCATAGAGCGCCTTTTCGCGCGCCATGGCATTGCGGCTCATGTCGCCCGCGACCGACCCCTTCGGCAGCTCCGGAAAATCCGCGCGCGTCACCACAGCTTTGACGCCCGGCAGCGCCTCTGCGGCCGACTTGTCGATCGATTTTATGATCGCGTGAGGATGCGGACTGCGCAGAATCTTGCCGACCAGCATGCCGGGCAGGAACAGGTCGGCGCCGAACTTGGCGCGGCCCGTCACCTTGTCGATGCCGTCGTGCTTGATCGGCGACGTCCCCACGATCTTGAGCTTCTTGTCGGGATTGAAACCGCTCCTGTCGAGAATCGTGGACATGTCACGCCCCTCTCATTTCCTTGGCGGCGGCGAGCACTGAACGAATGATCTTGTCGTAGCCGGTGCAGCGGCACAGGTTGCCGGCGAGCCAATAGCGCACTTCGGTTTCGGTCGGATCGGGATTGCGGTCGATGAGCGCCTTGGCGGCGATGAGGATTCCCGGCGTGCAGATGCCGCATTGCGATCCATTGAGTTCGAGGAAACTGCGCTGCAGCGGATGCAATTCCTCGCCCTTCGCCATGCCCTCGATGGTTTCGATCTGCTTGCCGCCGGCTTCGACCGCAAGCATCAGGCATGAACAGATCATGGTGCCGTCGACCATGACGGTGCACGCGCCGCAATCGCCGGTGCCGCACCCTTCCTTGGTGCCGGTCAACATCAATTCGTCGCGGAGAATGTCAAGGAGCGTCTGCTGCGGCTCGCACAAATACTCGTATTCGTCGCCGTTCACCGTCGTGGCGACGTGATATTTCCTGCTCATGGATTCTGCCTTGCCCGTTCCCATGCCAACACGGCGGCGCGCTTCGCCAGCACTCCCGCCACCTTGATGCGATATTCCCTGGTGCCGCGCTTGTCGTCGATCGGCCGACATGCGGCTGCTGCAGTTCGTGCGAGGCGGTCCAGCGCCGGCGTATCAAGGCGCGAGCCGACGAGCGCCGCGCCGGCGTCCTCGACGAGGAGCACGGTCGGCGCGACTGCGCCGAGCGACACCCGCGCCGCCGCGCACACGCCGTCGGCGTCGAGTGTCACATTGACGCCGACGCCGACCACGGCGATGTCCATCTCGGTGCGCGGTGTCATGCGCAGATACGCATCACCAGAACGCGCGGGCCGCGGCGGGAACAGGAAGGAGACGACGATCTCGCCCTTGCGGAGCGAGGTCTTGCCGGGGCCGATCGGGATACTTTCGACCGGGACATCCCGTGTGCCGTCCGTGCCGGCAACGCGCGCGACGGCTCCAGCCGCAATCAACGCCGGCACGCTGTCGGCAGCCGGCGAGGCATTGCAGAGATTGCCGCCCATGGTGGCACGGCCTTTGATCTGCATGGACCCGATCAACTTCACGCCATCGACGACGCCGGGCCATGCCTTGCAGAATCCCGGATGATCAGTCAATTCCATTCCGGTGACTGCCGCACCGACGCGGAATGCACCATTCTCGATGGCGATCTCTCGAAGTTCCGGGATTTTTTTGATGTCGACCACGAGATCGGGCTCGATCAGGTCGGTTTCCATCTGAACGATAATGTCGGTGCCGCCGGCCAGAACGCGGCTCGTCCCGGACGCGCGCGCCAGCAAGGCAATCGCGTCGCCAAGCGAAGACGGAGCCTCGTATTTGAGTGAAATCATGACGCTCCCCGAGGCTCCGGATGATTGTCGACGGCGACCTTCACCTGCCCGTTCACCACCTCAAGAGAGTGCTCCATTTCAGCCGGTGTCGCAAGGACGCGCCGTGGCGCGCTTTGTGAGAGGAACCGACAAGCCCGGCCATGACTCCGAATAAATGGTTCGATATGACCGGAACGCGCTCCTGTGCTGACGAGATTTCACGCTTCTGTCGGACGCGGTGGTGCTAGAAGGTCCGCCCGTTTTGGAAAGAGTTCAATTGACCGACCTTCGCACTAACGCCGCCCGGCACTCCGACATTGATTCACCCTATGCGTGGGTCCGCCTCGCCGCATCGGTGGCATTGGGTACGATCGGCGGCGTCGGGATGTGGACGATGCCGGTGGTTCTGTCCTCCGTCCAGGCGGAGTTCGGCGTGCTGCGGGCCGATGCCTCGCTGCCATTTACGCTCACCATGCTCGGCTTTGCGTGCGGCGGTGTTGTCATGGGGCGGCTGCAGGACAGGTTCGGCATATTGGCTCCTGCCTTGCTGGGGATCAGTGCACTCTCGGTCGGCTTTTTTGCCGCCGCGATGTCGCCCACCTTGTGGACCTTCGCCTTGAGCTACCTGCTCATCGGCGTCGGCGGCTCTGCGACCTTCGGGCCGATCATGACCGATGTCTCGTTCTGGTTCACGACGCATCGCGGCATCGCGATTGCAATCGCGGCGGCCGGCAACTATCTCGCCGGAACGATCTGGCCGCCTGTGGTCCAGCACGCCGTCGCGGACGCAGGCTGGAGACAAACCCATGCGGGAATAGGCCTCGCCTGCCTTGCACTCATGCTGCCGCTGCTCCTGTTGTTGCGGCGACCGGCCCCGCGCAACGAAGCAGCACGGATGGCGACCTCCCGCAGCGGTAAACTCGACGTGCCGCCCCGCGTGCTGCAGGTGCTGCTGTGCATCGCGGGATTAGCCTGCTGTGTCGCAATGGCAATGCCCCAGGTCCATATCGTGGCCTATTGCGGCGATCTCGGTTACGGCGTCACGCGGGGCGCCGAAATGCTGTCGTTAATGATGGCTTTCGGCATTGTCAGCCGTATCGGCTCAGGCTTCATCGCCGACCGCATTGGGGGATTGGCGACCCTGCTGCTTGGTTCGGCCGCTCAGGGCTTGGCGTTGCTGCTTTACGCCATGTTCGACGGGATGGCCTCGCTTTACGTGATATCGGCCCTGTTCGGCCTGTTTCAGGGTGGCATCGTGCCGAGCTATGCTTTCGTCATACGCGAGTATTTTCCGCCCTCGGAAGTCGGGACAAGACTTGGCGTCGTGCTCATGATGACGTTGTTCGGCATGGCCTTGGGCGGCTGGATGTCGGGCGCCATATTCGATTATTTCGGGTCGTACCAAGCGGCATTCCTCAACGGCCTCGCCTGGAATCTCCTCAATCTCGTCATTGCGCTCGCCCTGATGACCCGCAGCCTGCGGCAGCGCCCGGCCCTCGCCTGACAGGCCGTGAAGGCGTTGCGTATTCCGGCAAATTGGTAGAAGGTATCACCAAGCAACAATTCTTGTAGCCGGGGGAACCCATGAAGGCGCTTATCCTGTATGTCGGTCTGGTGGTTGTCGGCGCAGTTCTGTCGGCTTTGCTGGGTATCTACCTGGAAAAGGCCATCTCATCGACCGTCAGCCTGATCGTGTTTCTCTCCCTGTTCTTCGCGAATTTTGCGATATCGTGGATCATCGTCATCTATATCATGGACGGCACGCTCAGAAAGTCGCAAGCGTAACGCGGTAGCTTCGCTCAAGCCGCAAGCTTCACTCGACCCTGATATTTGATTCCCGGATCGCCCGGCCGTAGTCCTCGAATCGCCGGCGCAAATCGGCCGCGAACGCAGCGCCGCATCTGCCGACCGTATAGAGGCCGAGCGCTTTCAGCTTGGGCTTGACGGCGGGGGCGTCCAACGCCGCCCTCAGCCAGTCCGCAAGCTGGGACACCACCGCGGCAGGGGTCCTGGCTGGCACGACCGCGCCAAACCAGACTTCCGCCTCGAAATCGTTGAAACCGAACTCGGCGACCGCCGGCACTTGCGGCAGCTCGCCGATGCGACTGCGCGTAGTTGTAGCGAGCGCGCGAAACGTGCCGTCCTGCAATTGCTCCGCGACTTCGGAGTAGTTCACGAGAACCGAATCGACGTGTTTTCCAAGGAGCGCATTCACCGCCGGTCCATTGCCGTTGAATGGCACGAAGATCATGTTGACGCCGGCGAGGTGCTTGAGCATCTCGAACGCGATGTGCTGGGTGCTCGCCGGCCCGACGCTGGCGAGCGTCAACGCGCCAGGCCTCGCGCGCGCCGCATCGAACATCTCCATGAGACTGCGATAAGGCGCTGCCCCGCCGACCACGATCACCTGCGGGGAGGACACGAGTTGGCAGACCGGCTCGAAGCTTGTCAGCGGATCGTAGGAGAGTTTTCGCAAGTGCGGATTGATGACGAAGGCATTGGCGTTGAACAGCACCGTGTTGCCGTCGGGTGCGGCGCGGGATGCGGCTTCAGTCGCAATGATCGTCCCGGCCCCCGCGCGGTTTTCAATCAGCGTTCCGACCCCGTGCGCCTTGCCGATTTCCTCGGCAAGCAGCCGCGCGAGAATGTCCGCGGTGCCGCCGGGCGCAAACGGCACCACGAACTTTGATCATCCGGCTCGTCTGCGCCTGCGCTGCCACGCCCAACAGGGTGCACACCGCAATTGTCGCCACCAATCGATACAGCATTCAAGTCCTGCCTGACATTGAGCTTTTGTCGTCTATCGTTATATCCGGAGTCACGGCCGGGCTTGTCCCGGCCATCTACGTCTTGCTTGCTGAGCTGCGGCAAGAAAGAAGTGGATGCCCGCGAAGACGGGGTCCCCGCCGCGTGACGCGGCGGGGTGTCATTGCGCGGGCATGACGGCGCTATAGCGCGCTGCCGCCGCGGAGCCAGCCGCGGGCACGGTCGCCGTACACGTCGTAGCCTTCTTCCGTAACCGCCACCGTATCCTCAAGCTTGATGAAGCCGCGGCGCGGGTGCATGAGCGTTGTTTCCACGGAAATCACCATGCCGGCCTCGAGCGGGCGATGGGCGTCGTCGTCAGTGTATGGCACCGGGCCGCTGCTGGTGAGCCGGGGCGCCTCGTGGCTGACGAGGCCCATGCCGTGGGCGAGGAAATGCAGGTGGTTGTGCTGCCGGGAGCGGCGCACCAGCGGCTCCGCCGCCGCATAGATCTCACCCCCCATGGCGCCGGCCTTGATCGCCGCGAAGGCCGCCCGCTGGACCTGTTCGATTTCTGCGAGCAGCTCGTCGAGTTCGGCGTCGGGCTCGCCGAGTATCGCCATGCGGGCGACATCGCCGATATAGCCGTGGTAATTTCCCCCGGAATCGAGCGACAGGACGTCGCCCTCTTCCCATTTTTGCTCGGACGGCGCGCGGTTGTGGCTCGTGCCGGCGGCAATCAAACAGTATTCGAAAGTCAGGCCGCGATTAGTCTCCTCCCGACGCAATGCCTCCGTCAGTTCGAGCTTGGTGGTTCCTGGTCCATGCTTGTCGACCACCGCCAGCATGGAGTCGATGACGCGATCCGAGGCGATGCGCAGCTTTTCGAGCTCATCGGCGCTCTTGCGGGCGCGCTGCCGCTCCAGCACGATGAGGGCGTCGACGATTTCGATATCCGGGAATGCGCTACGCAACGCCATGCCGGCATCGAGAGGCAGAAACGCCATCTCGACCCCGATCCGGCGCGACCGCAGCTCAAGCCGACGGATATGGTCGATCGCCTTCTGCATGGCGTCGACGGACCCCGACGAAGCGGTCTCTGCGGTCGCAACCCAGAACGGCTTGACCTGCCTTTGATAGCCTTCCAGCCGATGGCCGAAATAGGCGGCCTTGTCCGTAGCGCCCTTGACGTAGACGAAAACCGGCAGATAGCGGCTGACCCCCATGGCATCCATGTAGTCGAAAAAGAGAGCGCGGTGGCCGCCGAGCAGGTATTGGACATTGTGTTTGGACGTCGCAACAAGCACGTCGAGGCCGGCCTCGTCCATGAGGCGATCGAGCCGGTCGGCATCAAACGGGACGTGCGATCCGAGATGCGAAGGCTTGGCTGGCGTGAGCATGTTCGCTGCTTCCCTGGTTCGTTGTGGTGCCGCCTGAGCCGTTCACGGCACGGCGGCGGTTTCGATGAACTCAGGATACCTCACGGCGGCTAGGGCGAAAACGAGATATGCGGGCTCCGATTGCTTCAGCCAGCTGAAGAGATCGAAGCTGAACCAAAGTCATAACTTTAGAGGGGCGCGCACGAGCGGCGTCCTCCAACATTGCCCGCTGTAGGGGCGACCCTTGTGGTCGCCCCACTTGTGGTCGCCGTTTGCGCACCGCGTGCCCCCGACGCCGGCAGAAGGGCGACCACAAGGGTCGCCCCTACATTATTACGCCTGTTGCCGACGCACATGAGCCGCGTACAATATCTTTAAGCCGATCAACCCACCGGACGTATGCCTCATGGGCAATTTCTTTGAAGTCGCGTTGCAGGGCCGCGTTGCGGAGATCATCGATGCGTGCACACGCTGCGGGAAATGCGTGGAGGTCTGCCCCGTCAAGGCGCCGGCCGGCGTCATGGCGCCGGCGCAAGAAGTCGTCTCCGGGGTGATCGATATCCTGCGTAATGGCGACGGCCCGCAGGCGTCGCGGCGTTGGGCGTCGACCTGCATGCTCACCGGGGATTGCATCGAGGCCTGCGACTACGGTGTCAATCCGCGTTTCATGCTGACGATGGCGCGTCTCGCAATGGCCAAAGCGAGCGCAGAGCCGCGCGAGCAGCGCCGGCAGGGCGTGGAGACCTTCCGCAAGCTCAATCGTGAGGTCACGGTGCAGTCGCGCATGCAGCTTGAGGATGACCTCCTGGCACGGCTCGGCCAGAAGCCCCCACCCTACCCTCCCCCGCAAGCGGGGGAGGGTAGGGTGGGAGGAGGCGAGGACGCGCGCGGGGCGCCGGCCCCGGATTTCGTCTTCTATACCGGCTGCAATCTATTGAAGACGCCGCACATCGCCCTGTTGGCGCTCGATATCATGGATGCGCTTGGCGTGCGCTATGAGGTCATGGGCGGGCCGACCCACTGCTGCGGCGTCGGCCAACTGCGGACCGGCGACACCGCAGTTTCCGCCAACATGGCAGAAACCACGCTGAAGAAGCTCGCCCATTCGGGGCAGGTGCTGACGTGGTGTGCGAGTTGCCAGGTCCAATTCACCGAAGTGATGCTGCCAGCCTATGAGCGGCAGGTGGGGAGCCGTCCCTTCGAGATGACGCCGTTCATGCGCTATCTCGGAGAGCGGCTCGAAGACCTGCGGCCGTTATTGCGCCTGCCGGTGCCGCTGCGCGTGGCGCTGCACCGTCATCCGGGCATTCCGGGCGTGGTCGAGGCCGCCATCGCCCTCCTCACCGCCGTGCCTCGCATCGAGCTTGTCGATCTCGGCCAGCCCACGATCGGGCTGATGAGCAATGCGCTGCGCACCTTGCCGGATTACAAGAAGAAGCTTCAGCTTGCGGAGCTAGAGGCAGCGCGCGAGGCCGGCATCGATGCGCTGGTCGCGGTCTACCACGTCGATCACCGCGAGCTGTGCGCCCATGAGCGCGATTGGCCGTTCCGCATCCTCAATGTGCTTGAGGTGGTCGGCGCCAGCATGGGCATTGCCTATCCGGACCATTACAAGCGGCTGAAGGTCCTCCAGGATGTCGACCTTGTGATGGCGGAATGTCGCGATCTCCTCGCCCATCACGGCATCGCGGAAGAGGCCGCCAGGGCGTCCATCAGGGCGATGCTGGATGAACAGCCGTTGCCGCTGCAGGGCAGGCCGAATGCAAACTTGCCGGTGTGACACCCATTTTGGTGTCATCGCCCTCGGACCCGTAGCCCGGGTTGAGCGTCAGCGAAACCCGGGGGCGACGTGGCGTCTTGGCGCGGCTGTCCCGGATTTCGCTTTCGCTCAATCCGGGCTACAGGCCCAACGGAAAATGCCATAGTTCCATCAAACGAAACGTGCTCTACGGTCGTGAAGCTATAGGCGATATGTGCCACACCGCACCGAATATCGGTGCCATTTTTCTCCAACTTGTAGCGGTCCGGTTTCCCCGATAGGGTCCGTGTCACCTTGAAGTACGGCGCGGTCGGAAGCCCAGATCGAAGCATCATGCAAATTCGCAACGGAATCGCCGAAGCGATCGGCAACACCCCCCTGATCAAGCTCAAGCGCGCATCGGAACAGACCGGCTGTACTATCCTTGGCAAGGCCGAATTCATGAATCCCGGCCAGTCGGTCAAGGATCGGGCGGCGTTATTCATCATCGAGGATGCGGTGAGAAACGGCCGGCTTCGCCCCGGCGGCGTCATCGTCGAGGGAACCGCCGGTAACACCGGCATCGGCCTTGCCCTGGTGGGCAATGCGCTCGGCTTCCGCAGCGTGATCGTGATCCCCGACACCCAAAGCCAGGAGAAGAAGGACACGCTGCGCCTGTGCGGCGCCGAACTCGTCGAAGTGCCGGCGGTTCCGTATTCGAACCCCAATAACTACGTGAAAGTTTCCGGCCGGCTTGCCGACCAGCTGGCGAAGAGCGAGCCGAACGGCGCGATCTGGGCCAATCAGTTCGACAACGTTGCCAACCGCGACGGCCACCTGCAAACCACAGGTCCTGAAATCTGGGACCAGACCGACGGCAAGGTCGACGGCTTCACCTGTGCGGTCGGCACGGGCGGAACGCTCGCAGGTGTCGGCATCGCGCTCAAGGAGCGCAACAGGTCCATCAAGATCGCTCTTGCCGATCCGTTCGGCGCTGCGCTCTACAGCTACTACACGACGGGCGTACTCAAATCAGAAGGCTCCTCGATTACCGAAGGGATCGGGCAAGGCCGCATCACCAAGAACATGGAAGGCGCACCGATCGACATCGCCTATCAGATTCCCGACGCGGAGGCCGTGGCGCTCATTTTCGATCTGCTTGAGCACGAGGGCCTCTGCCTCGGCGGATCGTCGGGCATCAACGTCGCCGGCGCAATCCGGCTCGCGCGCGACCTCGGGCCGCGGCACACCATCGTAACGGTGCTGACCGACTACGGCACGCGCTATCAGACCAAGCTGTTCAATCCGGAATTTTTGCACAGCAAAGGACTGCCGGTGCCCTCCTGGCTGGAACGCAGATCGACCGTTAAGGTGCCTTTCGAGACACCGTGACGGCGTCAATCTGTCGGAGCAGCATGTAATGGTCGTTCCTCCCCCCCATCCGATTTCAAAATGGCTGGTCACCACCGAGTGGCTCGCCGCCAATCTTGGCGCACCCGGCCTCGTCGTGCTCGACGGCTCGTTTTATCTGCCGGCCATGAAGCGCGATGCGGCCGCGGAATATCTTGCCGGCCACATCCCCGGCGCAATCCGCTTCGACATCGACGAGATCGCCGATCACTCAACCGATCTGCCTCACATGCTGCCGTCGCCGGAGGACTTCGCGGTTGCGGCAGGTCGGCTTGGCATCAGTGATCAGGACACCATCGTGGCCTATGACGGCCACGGCATATTTTCATCGCCGCGCGTGTGGTTCACGTTCCGCCTGTTCGGCGCTGACAAGGTTTTCATCCTCGAAGGCGGCTTGCCTAAGTGGAAGGCCGAGGGCCGCGCGCTCGAAACCGGGCAGGTTAAACATCAGCCCAACGCATTCGCGGCTCGCAAACGGGGCGATGTCGTTGCCTCGCTGGACCGGGTCCAGCAGACGCTTGCCTCGCACAGCGCCCAGATCGTCGATGCGCGGTCCCCCGAGCGCTTTCGCGGCGAAGCGCCGGAACCGCGACCGGGCGTCCGCTCCGGCCGCATGCCCGGTTCCTATAACGTGCCGTCCAGTTCGGTCGTGAAAGATGGCTTGCTGCTGCCGCAAGGCGAACTCAGGCGGGCCTTTGCGGCTGGCGGGGTAGACCTCGACAAACCCACCATAACGAGCTGCGGTTCGGGTGTGTCCGCCGCGATCTTATGGCTCGCCCTCGATGCAATCGGTAGAGAGCCGGTCGCGCTCTATGACGGCTCATGGTCGGAATGGGGAGCGCGGGACGATCTGCCGGTTGCGATCGGGCCAGGATGACAGGTCCTCCTTGCCTGCCGAAGGGGCGACCCGCCGGCGGCCCTTGTGGCCGCCCGGTTTGCGTACCGCGTTCGCGTAAGACCCTCCCGCTGGTGTGAACCCAGCACCATGCAAACGCGTTTCTCCGCTACTCGTCATTTTGCATCGGACAGCGAAATTGCGCTAGGTTGGAACAATCTACGTCACGAGCGTCGGGGATAAAGCGGTGCCAGCAGGAAAGTGGGAGGCGAGGCAGCTCCAAGCGGTTGTCTTCTTGAGGAAGGCCATACCGGCTATCGACATCTTCAGCCAGCTTGTCGGCGAGGCGCCCGAGTCCCAACAGGAACGGCCGAAGGAGGCGATCCGGGTGCAATCCGGGCCTTTCTTGCGTGGGCTGTTGCAGGTCACCATCAGCCCGATACGTGTGGATATCGTACTTTCGCCAGTACTTGGGGCGGACGCTCTGCTCGGATCATCGCAGACACTGGGCGCGTTCTCGGCTGAAGTTAACGATTTTACCTCTG
>Ga0257161_1000122_pt1 | contig 20137 bp, 19 predicted proteins | sample NR01A_FD_185954 | JGI IMG/M metagenome (GOLD analysis project Ga0257161, IMG submission 185954) | Soil microbial communities from H.J. Andrews Experimental Forest, Oregon, United States - NR-01-A | ecosystem: Environmental > Terrestrial > Soil > Temperate forest > Bulk soil | place: USA: Oregon... | reverse complement strand
GGGGGGGGGCGGGAAGAGGCGGCGGCTTCCCCCGGCGATCTCGATCAGGAAGGCACAGCGCGCCGATTACGAGATTGGCCGGGACAAAGCCCAGCCATGACCACGTAGAACCGCCACGAGTTTTGCCCCTCTTACTTTGGGGTGCGCACAATCCCTTGATTCGACGCTATTTTTTTAGGGTATTTCGTTTTGCCAAAATGGGGGTGGCCGACGCCGGAACCTGACTTAGCGTTCAATAGGAATAAAGTCATTAGACAAGAAGGCAGAGCGCGCTTCATTTAAGCTCTATCGACAGCTCAAATTGACCTGATTTTTTTTCAAATCGCTGTCCAACACGAATCTCGTATCGTCCATCCTCGGACAGCTTGTCGTCGAAAATTACGCCGCCCGGACCGCCATCAACCTGGTGACTGACGGGAGATACGACCTGGCCCTGAGTCACCAGATCGTGCGCCACAGGCTTGACCGTGACTTTCATCGTCTGACCGGCACGGGCGTAAACGCAATAGGATTTTTCCCCTCCGTCAGACGTCAATTGCCCGATTTCGCGGGCAATCCCTGCCTTCACGGTCAAGCATTCCTGCGCTTGGACCACGTCGGCGAAGCTCAAGGTCGCCAACAAAGCGGTCAGCGGAATGCACCACATCGTCGCATTCACGCGACAGGCGTCTCCGGCGGCAGGACACATTGCGAGAGGATGTCCTCAAGGTCGATATTTGGATTGGTTTCGTTGATGTCAAATCCGTCACCACCATGACACTCGTCAGCATATTGCCAAAGAAGAACTTCGCACGGGAGCTTGACTCTCGGCAGAACGATATGCGGGTCCCACTCGAGTGGCAGGCCGCAGCCGCGTACGCGCCAGCGCGCAACCCAGGCCCCCTGGGATTGCACGCCGCGCTGACCCGCCTCGGCTACGGCTCGCCACGTCGTATCGTCGCCCTGCGTCGCGTACACCCCCGGAAAGATCGTCACCGCGCCATCCGAAAAGCTTTGGCTATGATCAACGAGAGTCCTCGCCCAGCCCAGGTAGTAATCAGTCGATAATGACGGAGTTCCCTCCACGTCTAGAAACATGAGGAACTTTCCGCCCTGGGATTGAAGATAGCTCGCGCCAAACGTCTTGATCAGATCCTCAGCATTAAGCTGGGCATCGGCGCTCCCGTCACCCTGAGTGCCGTCAACATGTTTGGTCTGACGAGCAATCGGAAGCACGCGAATATTCCGGTCTCGGAGCGCCTGATTTTCCCTGCGCGCACGATACTCCACGAGCCCCGAGGTTGCCACGCTGGTGAAATATCGGCCCCACAATACCGGCATCTGCCCGAGCAGCTCCGCAGCGACATCGACCATCGGCTTGCCACCGATGAGGCGGGTCACAAGGTTTGAACTGTCGGCTCCCGGACTACCAATGGCCATAACATCCCCCGTCAAAAGGAAATTTCAGATCTTTGTGGGCGGTTGCATAAGGTACCTACAGCGGTTGCCGGTCGATTTGATTCGGCGCTCGCCCATCCACTACCGTCACCCGCGGGCTTGACTCGCGGCTCCATCTGCTTCGCATAGATTCTTTGCGAACGTGATGGATGCGCGGATCAAGCCCGCGCATGACAAGCAAGTAGATCAAATCGACTGGGAACCGCTGTAGTGCTTGCACTTTACTCGAAACCCAAGCGGTAAGCGGTGCGCTACATTACACTCGCTGCCGATTCTTGCTTCGAAGCGACACTACGGCTCGCCGACCACGATGACGTGCAATTTGCGCGGGCCGTGAGCGCCGAGAATGAGGGTCTGCTCGATATCGGCGGAGCGCGACGGGCCGGTGATCATGTTGACGGTGCGCGGCATGGCGCCGGCGCCGAAACGGGAGCGCAGGCGCGCCATCACGGTTTCAAAGTCGGACGCAACATCAGGCGCGCTGACGACCACAATGTGGACGTCGGGCAGGAAATTGAGCGTAGTCGGGTTGTCGGCGCCGGAGGTCAGAACCAGGGTGCCGGTCTCGGCGACCGCCGCGAAGGCGTGAGACACCGCCGCAAGGTCGCTGCCGTCGGCAGCGCCGCGGCGGATTTCCAGCGTCCCGGCGCGTTCCCACGGCATCGACGCAAGCAGCGGGTCGGCGCCGTGGCGGATCGCGGGCGCAAGATTGTGAGCGCGCAGGAAAGCCGCGACTGCGGCCGGAATGTCGGCCGGGTCGGCCATGCGCTCCACCGTACCGGCTGCGGCTTTCACCATGCTGGCGAACAGATCAAGCCGCGCGGCCGGCGGCAACTGTCCGCGTTGCGGCACGACTCCCTGGGGATGACCGGCAAGGCGCGTCGCCACTTCCAACTGACGCGTCGCCTCGGCTCCGGTGACGCCGAGCGAGCGGCGAATGGTCGCCAGAACGAGTTCGCGCGGCGTCATGGGCCCCCTCCCTACCCTCCCCCGCCAGCGGGGGAGGGTAGGGAGGGGGCAGCGAGACGCCCGCCCTCCCTGCTCCATTGCGCCTGGAAGGTGCCGCCTTGCGGCGCCGGAAAGTCGCGATGGCGGGTCCAGCCCGACGCGAACGGTAGCCAGGAAAAGCGGCCCCGCGCCCGTCCGGCGCGTGCCAGCAACCGCGCCGCCATGGCGGTGGCGATGCCATAGAGCCGCGGCCGTCTCGCAAAGAAACCCCAGAAGGCGAGGCCCGCGCGCACGGTCGCCGGCGACAAATGCTGCTCGAACTCGCGCTCGCGCCAGGTCCGCATCATGCGCGGCAGCGGGATGCGCACCGGGCACACTTCCTCGCAGCGCCCGCAAAAAGTCGAGGCATTCGGCAAATGGCCGGCCTTGTCGATGCCGATCAGGCTCGGCGTCAGCACCGCGCCCATGGGCCCCGGATAGACCCACCCGTACGCATGCCCGCCGACCGCATGATAGATCGGGCAATGATTCATGCAGGCGCCGCAGCGGATGCAGCGCAGCATGTCGCGGAAGGCGCCGGCAAGCATCGACGAACGGCCGTTGTCCAGCAGCACCACGTGGTATTCGGACGGCCCGTCAGGATCACCAGGTCGGCGCGGGCCGGCCGAGAGCGTCGTATAGACCGACATTTCCTGCCCCGTAGCCGACCGCGCCAGCACGCGCAGGAGCTGGGAAAGGTCCTCCAGCGTCGGCACCAGCTTTTCGATCGACGCCAGCACGATATGGGCCTTGGGCAGAGTCTGGGTGAGGTCGCCGTTGCCCTCATTGGTGACGATCACCGAAGCGCCGGTCTCGGCGACCAGAAAGTTCGCGCCCGTAATGCCCACATCGGCGGTGAGGAACTTCTCGCGCAGCACGCCGCGGGCCTCCGCCAGCAGGCTCGTCGGCTCCACGAGATTGCGATTGGCCGGCAGATGCGTGTGAACGCGCCGAAAATCGCTCTCGATCTGCGCCTTGGTGAGGTGCACGGCCGGCGCGATGATGTGAGACGGCATCTCATGGCGAAGCTGAATGATGTATTCGCCGAGATCGGTCTCGATCGGCGTGACGCCATTTGCCGCGAGGAAATCGTTGAGCCCGATTTCCTCCGCCACCATCGACTTGCCCTTCGTTGCCGTGCGGGCGCCAAGCTTGCGGCAGATGTCGAGAATAATCCGCTGCGCGTCCTCGCCGGTGACGGCGTAGTGCACGTGGCCACCGTGCTCCGCGACGCGTTTCTCATAGGCTTCGAGATAGAGATCGAGATGGGCGAGCGTGTGGTCTTTGATGTCGCGCGCGCTATCGCGCAGCGCTTCGAATTCGGGAAGCTTGTCGGCCACTTCGCGGCGCCGCGCGATGAAATTCACCTCTACGAATTTCAGCGCATTCTGCAAATCCGCATCGGCCAGCGCGGCCTTCGCATTGTCCTTGAAGCGCGGCGAAGTGGCCGCATGAGCGGCGACGTCGGTCATCGCTTCACCTCACCCGGAGCAGGCGCCGGGCTCCCGATTGCGGGCTCGTGCGTCATTCCCGCTAGAACTTCGGCGACATGGCGCGCCTGGACGTTGGCGCCGTCGCGCTGCAGCTTGCCGGCCATATTCATGAGGCAGCCGAGATCGCCGGCGAGCAGCAGATCTGCGCCGGTTGCCATTATGGCGGCGACCTTCTTGCCGACGATGGCATTGGAGATGTCCGGATACTTTACGCAGAAGGTGCCGCCGAAGCCGCAGCAGACGTTGGCATCGCGCATCTCCGTGAGCCGCAGCCCTTCGACGGTGGCGAGCAGTCGCCGCGGCTGATCGCGCACGCCAAGCTCGCGCAGGCCCGAGCAGGAATCGTGATAGGTGGCGGTCGCCTCAAGGCGCGCTGGTACGTGATCGACGCCGCAGACATCGACCAGGAACGACACCAGTTCATAGGTCTTTTCCGCCAACCCATCGGCGCGCGGCTGCCAGTTCGGGTCGCCGCGAAACAATTCCGGATAGTGGACCTTGAGCATCCCGGCGCACGAGCCTGACGGCGCCACCACGTAATCACACGGTGCAAACGCCCGGATCACCTGCTGGCCGATATCGCGGGCGGTGGCGCGGTCGCCGGAATTGAACGCGGGCTGGCCGCAGCAGCTTTGGCGCGGCACCTCCACGATGCAACCGGCGTCCTGCAGAAGCTTCGCGGTCGCAAACCCCACCGACGGGCGGATCAAGTCGACGAGGCAGGTGACGAACAGCCCAACGCGCCTGGCCATCGGTTCGGCCATGAGGAGGCTCCAATCGGATGACTGAGATCCGCGCGAGATTTAGGCCATTGCACCAGCACTGCAAGCGGGACCGACAGTCGCGGGGCGCCTGCGGCGCGCCATGAGAGTGCGAGTCGCAAATTCTGCGGGGCAAACGGGCGAGAATGATCGCGAGAGTGTTACGGCGCGTTCGGATGGGACGGAGGCGGAAGCCGCTAACCCTCTCCCCGCTTGCGGGGAGAGGGCAGGGTGAGGGGGCGTCTCCGCGAGTCTGAGCTTGTGGAAAGGCCCCCTCACCCCGACCCTCTCCCCGCAAGCGGGGAGAGGGAGAAGAGCGGCCCAGCGATGATCCTAAGAAAGCGCGAAACGCCAATTCACATCGGCGGGGTGATGCCGTTCTTGCCGACATTGATGCCTGCGGTTTCGACGTCGCCGTTCGGCAACTTCGTGCCGGCCGCGATGAAAACCTTTGCGCCGGGCTTGAGGTCGGCCTTGTCGCCGTTGACGAATTGCACGATTGTCGCGTTGTTCGGCACCGATATCTTCTTCTCGCCCTCCTTGTACTTCATCGTGAGCATCGGGCCGTCCACCGAAGTGACGAGCTGCTCGACATTGGCGTTGGTCATGGTGCTGTTGGGGACGAGGTCCCACGGCCGGTGGCCTTCACCGGCGCCGCGCCGCGCTTCCGGGAAGATGTGGACTTCGATGGCCTTCTGGGTGCCGTCCGCCTGCGGCATGGCGGTGATGCCGACGAACGAGTTCTGCTTGATGTCCGAGAGCATCGCCTTGTCGACGCCGGTCACCGCCGCGTTGTCCTTGAGCACGACCTTGACGCTTGCGCCTTCGCGGCTCTTGACGGTGAGCGTATTGCCGTCGACCTTCTCGATCTCGCCGCGCACCCGTGTGGGGGCGGGTTGCTGCGCCGACGCGCAAGCGATGGAAAGCAGCAGCGCCAGGCCGGTGGCGCCGACGACGCCGTACTTGAAATTCGTCATGATGATATCCTCCACTCGCCGCCCCCGGGGTGTTTGCACGCCCTCATGCGAAGCTAATCCCGGAACGCGGATTGTTCTGGGCGTGTTCTGTGACGGCCGGGCGACACAATAAAGCATTTTTCGGGGCTGTGTAGATGGAATGGGGTATCATTTCCCTTGTCGCTTGGCGTCCGGCGCGGGCTGCGCCGCCGTTTTCAGGAGTTCCCCGATCTTTGCTTCCATGGCCGCGAGCGCATCCTTGAGGGCTGCGACTTCGCGGGTCGCCGCCGCCGATTGCTCCTTCAGCGCCGCGATCTCCCGATTGGCGGCGGCGAGCTTTTGCTGAGCATCGAGCGCGTTCCTGGCCACCACCTGCTGGAGGAATTCGACATTGCTCTGCAGGCAGCTCGTGCGCCGGTCCAGCCGGCTTTCGCGCGTGCAGATTTCGATGCCGGGCACGTCCTGGGCCAGCGCGGCGGCCACAATCAACGCTGTGGCGGACCAGACGGTCCCGAATTTGACTGAGTGTTTCAGAGTCTTTCGTGTCATGACGAGATGCCGCGTGACGTAAAATCACGATTTGCAGAGAGTTTGGTTCCGATTGCGCTGTTCGTCCCGCATCACTGAGCACGTTGCGCTTCGTATTGGCAACGGACTATCATCCCGGCCCGGCGTGCGTCCACGCCGCCGATGTTTGACCAAGTCGAGGGAGGACCACCCGTGCTTAAGAAATCGCTCATCATTGCGGCCGCCGTTGCGCCGGTCGTCATCGTTTCGGCGGTGGCGCAGCAATCCGGCATCAAGCGCACGCCGCTCCAGACCGTCGATTTTCCGCCCGGCTTCAATGTCGTGAGCGCCATTGCGGAAATCGCACCGGGCAACTGCGCCGGCCGCCATACCCATCCGGGGGTCGAGAGCAGCTATGTGATGGAGGGCGCGATGGTCCTCAAGATCGAGGGCAAGCCGGACCAGACCCTCAAGGCGGGCGAATCCTTCCAGATTCCGCCCAACGCGGTGCATGACGCCTGTACGGTTCCGGGCCAAGTGTTCAAGGTGCTGGCAAATTACATCATCGAGAAGGGCAAGCCGGTAGCGTCGCCGGCGCCGTAACGCCACAAAGTGGGGTTATTGCGGTAGGGTGGGCAAAGCGGGGCATGCCCACCCCCATCGCCTGCCGATAATTGATCGTTTCGAGGGAGGACCGGCCATGCTTAAGGAATCTCTCGTAGTCGCAGCCGTCGTCGCGTTTGTTACCGTCGCCTATGTGGTTGTGCACCAGTCTGCCATCGACTGCACGGCCGAACCCATGCGATATTCGTTTACTTGTTTGCAGGCGGCTGCCGCTTCAGGGAAAGATATTAGATCCGAAGTCGAGAAGGGTTTCGCACGCAAAGGCGGCCAGCCGATCGATGTGGCGAATGAGAAAGAAATTAGAGATCGTTACAACACACCTATGACTGCCACTCAACCGGCGACGAAATGGCTGCAGTTACCTGCGCGGAAAGTCACCGCTGAGTACAACGTCGAGAGCGCCATCGCTGAAATCGACAATTGTGCGGGTCGCCATACTCATCCGGGGGTCGAGAGTAGCTATGTAATGGAAGGTGCGCTCCTCCTCAAGGTAGAGGGAAGGCCGGACCAGACCCTCAAGGCCGGCGAATTCTTTAAGATTCCGCCCAACACGCCGCATGACACCTGTGCGATTCCGGGCCAAGTGGCCAAAGTGCTCACTAACTATGTCGTCGTAGAGGGCAAGCCGGCGCCGTAATGCGCCGCCGTGGGCCACGCGAAGGCGTGCCCACCGCAGCCTGGGCGCGTACGGCGCGAGAGGTCCGTTGATTGCCGCCAATCGTGCCAGGCGCCTTTGCTCACCCTACGCCGCGGGTGCAGCCTCGCACGCGGCCAATAATCCGCCGACGATGCGGCCAGGCTGGTCGGATCGCATGATCTCGCCCATGACGGCGACCCCGGCGGCGCCGGCGTTAAGGCAAGGCCGGATGAGATCGGCTGTTACCCCACCAAGTGCGATGACGGAAATCCCGAGTTTCGCAGCAGGCCCGATCGCCGCAACGCCCAGCGCCGGGCCGTAGCCGGGCTTGCTAGAGGTGAGGAAAATCGGGCTCAGGGTGACGTAATCGGCGCCTGCGGCGGCCGCGGCGGCCACATCGTCGAAGCTATGCGCGGATACTCCGACAAGCGCGCCCGGCCCGAGGCGCTGCCGCGCAGCGCCCACAACGGCGGCCGATTGAAGATGCACCGAGGCGCCGCATTCTGCCGCCAGAGCGACATCGCGGCTCACCGAGAGATGTATGCCGTTACGCCGCGCGATCTCTGCCAGGTGGGCGGCGAGATCGCGGCGCTCTCGCGGCTCAAGGTCCTTATCGCGCAGCAGCAGCCAGCGTCCGCCGCCTTGTCCGACCTCTGCCGCAATCGCCGCGATGGAATGTCGGGCCTGATGGCGGTCGGTGATGACGAGAAGCGGCGACGGCAGTTGCTTCATGAACCGACGAGTCCGAGCTGCGGGCTTGAAGGTTCAGCACGGCCGCGGCGCGGAACGCGACCGGCGAGATACGCATGGCGCCCGGCTTCGACCGCGTGGCGCATGGCGGCCGCCATGCGGACCGGGTCGTCGGCCTTGGCAACGGCAGTGTTGAGGAGGACTGCGGCGGCGCCAAGTTCCATGGCGATGACGGCATCGGATGCGGTGCCGATGCCGGCATCAACGATGACCGGCACCGCCGCGCGGCGGCAGATCAGTTCGAGGTTGGCCGGATTGGCGACGCCCATGCCGGAACCGATCAGCGAACCCATCGGCATCACCGCAACGGCTCCGACATCGGCCAGCCGCTGACATACGACCGGATCGTCGGTGCAGTAAGGCAGCACCTTAAAGCCGTCGTCGGTGAGGCGGCGCGTGGCCTCGATCAGCTCCGTCACATCGGGATAGAGCGTCTCGCGATCGCCGATCACCTCGAGCTTCACCCAGTTGGTCTCGAGCGCTTCGCGGGCAAGCTCTGCCGTCCTGATGGCGTCGCGCGCGGTCTCGCAGCCCGCCGTGTTGGGAAGGAACCGGTATTTCGACAGCACATTGACGGTGTCGAAGCCGTGCCCCTGCAGCGAGATGCGGCGGATGGAAACGGTGACGATCTCGCAGCCGCTCGCCGCCGCGGCATCGATCAGGATGCGCTGGGTCGGATAGCCCGCGGTGCCGAGCAGCAGGCGGGACCCGAAGGTTTCGCCGGCGAGCGTGAAGGGATCTGGGGTCATTGCATGCTCCTCTGGGACCGCGGGCGTCTCGCCCGCTCTTTCGCCTCTCCCATTCCGCCAAGCAGGGATTACAGGAAGAGCGGGCGAGACGCCCGCGGTCCCGGGCGCAGCGGCACGCCCACGCTCTATTATCCCCCCGACATGGCGCGAATGATCTCGACTGCGTCGCCGTCGCGCACCGCGGTGGTGGGCCAGGCCGCGCGCCGCACCACGGCGCCGTTGAGCGAGATCGCAAAGCCGCGCGGCTCGGCAATCTCAAGATCCGCGGTCTCGCTGCGCCAGAGTTCAGCGAGATTGGTCGCCGCGTAATCGCGCGGCTCGCCGTTGACGGTAAGCTTCATGTCGACATTCCGGTTTGATACTCCATTTGGTGGCGGGCCGCTGTGCCATCAAAGCGATCGAGCCCGAATGGCTGCGCCACGGCCGGCAGGGCGCCGTCGGCGATCAACGCCTCCATGGCAAACGCCGTTGCGGGCGCCAGCAGGTAGCCATTGCGATGATGGCCGGTGGCGAGCGCCAAGCCGGGGATCGACGTCGCCCCGAGGATCGGCGCGTCGTCGATGGAGCTTGGCCGGAAGCCGGTCCACACTGCCTCGATCGCCATCTCCTCGATTGCCGGAAAGGCGCGGCGCGCGCCTTCGAGCAGCGCGAACAGGCCACCCGCCGTAATGGCGTCGTCGAAGCCGCGTTCCTCGACGGTGGCGCCGACGATCAGCCGGCCGTCGCTCTTGGGGGCCATGTGGATCTGCTCCGTCCACACGATGTGAGCGAGCGTTCCGGTGTCGGACGTCGTGCGAACCGCAAGCGCCTGCCCCTTGAGCGGACGCACCGGCACCGTGAGGTTCGGCGGCAGGAGGGCGCCGGTCCATGCGCCTGCTGTTAGCACAACCGTCGGCGCCCGGCAGCTTCCTCTGGCCGTGGCCAGTCCGGCAACCCGGCCGCCCTCAAGGTCCACGCCCGCGACGGCGCATTGCTCGAACAGAAGGCCGCCCGCTGCCATATAGGCGGCGCGCAATGCCGCCATCACCAGCCGCGGATCGACCTGGTGATCGTCGGCGCAGTAGAGGCCTGCCGCAACTGACGGCCGCAGCGCCGGCTCCATGGCGCGAACCTCAGGCCCGCCGAGCCAGCGGGTCGGCAGCCCGCAGCGTTTGTGGAGGTCATGGCGGAAACGCAGCCGCTCCACCTCGTCGCGACCGAGCGCCACCACCAGGGTGCCGTCCTCGCGAAAATCGATGCCGCGGCCGGATTGCGCCTCCAGTGCCGCGCGAAACTGCGGCCATTGCCGCTGGCTTTCGAGGGCGAGCGCGAGGAGATCGTGGCACCCCGGTTCGTGCTCGGCGGCGGCTGCAAGCATGCCGGTGGCCGCAAGGCTCGCCCCGGCGCCTGCGGTGGCGCGCTCGAACACCGCCACCGAAAGGCCGCGCAATGCGAGCCGCCATGCAATCGATAAACCGATGACGCCGGCGCCGACGACCGCCACGTCGACGGCGGCCGGCACCCCCTCCGTTCCCTCCCCCGCTTGCAGGGTAGGGAAGGGAGGGGCCACCCCATTGTCGATCGATCGGGTGAGAGGCGATCCAGCCTGCATCAAAAAACCTCCACTCACTTCGGGTGGAGATTTTGGCCGCTGATGGTGGGCGCGATCTCCAATCCCTACGCCGGTACGAACCGGGTCAGGTTCAAAGGATTTCCGCGCTGCCGATCGGCCAGCGGTTTCTCAGCCCCTTGTCGGGGATCTCCCTGGAACGTGCCCTCATTTAATGCTGGCGGCCGGGCAGGGTCAAGGGGTGGTTGACCAGGCAGAACGAAGTGCAGATCGTCACCGCAGGAGGACAAGTTTATGCCGCATGTGATGTGCCTCACACTTGCCTGTGCGGAAGCTGAGTAGACTTGAGCACAGCGCGCTGGGTGGCAGCCTGGAGCGATTTTATGTGGGAGAGCTAGCCGTGATCCAAAATATCGCCGCGAAGTGCGTAGCCACTCTTTCGGTTATTTTCGCTGTTGCAGGAAGCCCGGCGCTCGGCGCTGATGGCGCAACATTCGGTCAGGCGCCGAGTTTTAATAGTGACGTGGGCTTCACTCTTGGCGTCAGTACGGATAAGAAAGCCTTTACAATCATCTTCGGTAATCTGACCGTCAGCATCGATGGCAAGTCGTCTGCGCCGGTTGTTACGCGCATGTTTTCATTTGTTCTCCCGCTGGCAGGCGCTGATCCCAGCCTGGAGATCCCCTTCTTCGTGTCAGGCTTTGTTCTTACTCAGAAGGGGGCGAATGGTCATCTGGTATTCAGCGTCAACGATCAAACGACAGTTGCCGATTTTGCAGAGAATTCAAACACAGACTTCATCCAACAGCTCAAATACAAGGTCGGGTCTGCGTCTGAGGTTCGGATTACCGTTTTTCTCCTAGCTGACCGTGATTCCACATCAGATTCGGCGGTGCACTTAAACGTCACGGCCATAGACACAGACATACTTAAACATCAGCGCTAGTGTTCCCGACGGCCGAACGGTCTGACGCTCAGCCGCGAGCGGATGGCCGTCGGTCGTGCGGGCACTGACGTTGGCGCGACTTCAACGCCAGTGCGGCTTTCGACCTCGACTGGCGCTGCAGCCGATACGACCTCGACCACACCTGACGTTGCGTTCTCTTCTGCGGCCGATGGCTTACATTGATTTTGCTCGCTCCGCCCGTCATTGGCCCACCTTGGTATCGTTTCACACGTCATCTTAAGGTAACTCCTCGTCTTTTCCAAAGGGGCGACGATGGCGCAGAAGGCACCCAAGCATATACTCCAGGCTCACCGCTTGATCTGCGGTCGCGACAAGCTTTCGCGCAAGTCGCACAGCAAGGCGGAGTACAGGCACCTCGCTGAGGTACGCAGCCTCTTCGAGGATCGCAACATCATCGGCCTCGGTGTCGCCGACAAGGTCAGCGACAAAAAGCGAAGCGGCGAGCTTTCGCTCTGCTTCTACGTCAGAGAAAAAAAAGCAAAGCGAGGTCTGAGATCAAACCGGATGATCCCGCCTGTCATCAGCATCGGCGGCCGGCCGGTGTTCACCGACGTCTACCAGATCGGACGCCTTAAGGCACAAGCAAATGCGCAGATGGATCCGATCCAGAGCGGCTTCAGCCTGGGGAATGACAGAAGCTCAGGCGCGGGAACTCTCGGCGCAATCGTCAAAGGTGCTGAAACGCTTTACATTTTGAGCAATGGGCATGTCTTGGCGCCGCGGGGCGTCGCCAGCCCAGGTGCCACCAATCGCGCGACCTATCCTGCTTTCGCAGACAACGGTGCAATGCGGCGCGTGGGCGTTCTGCGCGATATCGTGAACCTGACCGGCAGTGGCATCACCGCAGACGCGGCTCTTGCCGAAATCGGCGCGGAATTCCTGGATGACATCGACACTTCTATTTTCAAAGCCGCAGCTCCCCGCGGCATCGGCGACCCCGCGGATAAGATGGTTATCGTCGGGAACGGGCGCACGAGTGGCCCGATGGAAGGCACTGTGAGAGATTGTCACTTCCATGGCGACGTGGCCTTTCCTGGCATCGGTTCCGTCAACTTTGTGGATCAGGTGATTTGCGACAAATACTCACAGGATGGCGACTCCGGTTCTTTGATCGTCGCAAAAGGGAGCGGCGAGATCGTCGGGCTCCATGTCGCGGGTTCGGCGGACGGCAGCATGTTTACGCCCATAAAGGCCGTACAGGCCGCCTTGAACATCAAATTCAGCTTCCTCTAGAGCGGCTTCCGGTGATGTTTAACCGCTTTTCCACGAGTCATGGCCGGGCTCGGCGCCCATCTACGCCTTGCTTGCTGAATCGCCGCAAGAAAGACGTGGGTCGCCGGGACAAGCCCGGCCATAACGCGCCCGCCGGGGGCGGTGATTCGATCTTATCAGAACACGCTCTAGCGGGCGGGATTGGACGGCAGTTTGTTCCGCGCTCACCGCCGCGAATGATGAAAATGTCAAACAAACGGAATGCCCGCTCGCCCCTTGGCGAGCGGACATCCTAAGGTATTTTTGTGACGCATTGTTGCGGTCTCACATGGTTCGCATCGAGCCATGCGTGGACCGATCGCCGGCCGATCAAGGTGTAAATTCCGCCTCCGCCGCAATGCCCGTCACGCAGCGGCTGCGTAAATGGAGCCGCTCGCGACGTTATCCCAACGACAATGTTTTGCACCTGCGTTACCGTCTTCGTTATAAGGTCGTAGTTGGTGTCTATAACCTCTGAACATTCAGGCAAAGTGACGTCCCTGCGCACCACCACGGGACCGCCGCTGTCGCCGCCGCACGTGTCGCGTGGGACCTGCCGTCCGCTACGGTCGGCGAGAATTATCTCGAGGAACGGCGCACAATAAAGACGGTAGGGCAGCTCAAAACAGTCGGATGTCAAAACCGGCACGGATGCCGTCATTCGTTCGGCGAGGCCGCCCGTATCGGTTTCCCCAAAGCCCACGACCTTTAACTGGTCTTTCTGCTTCATCTGGTCCTGCATGTCGGCTGCAAATAAGAACCGCGGGTATCCGAGATTCGCCAGATCTCCGAAGTTTTTCAGGTGGAAATGCTCCTTGAGGCGGATCAACGCAAGATCATTCCCCGGCTTTGGTTCGCGAAGACATGTCAACGGGTCGAAAAGTACCGGATTGCCATCAATTTCGAGAGCGTCATTCGTATGGTTTCCGCTTCGGGCAACCTGACTGAAAGTAACCTCGTAATGAGTTCCGCAGCCGCAGTGTCCCGCTGTCAAAATGTGTCGATCATCCAACAGGACACCAGTACAGATGTAAGGCTTTTGATCCGCCCCCCTGTATACGATTGCCGCAGTGAACCGCTCTTCCGGCGCTGATTTTCCGCCGGTAATTTGAGTGTGGAGACTTGTCGCTCTGGCTTCTGCCTGACTGCAATCGGACGGCACCCGCTGCTTTGTCCGGCGCTCGCGCGCATAGCTGTCCGCGCACTCCGGTTGACCTGCGCCGCCGCCCGGCGCCGGTTGCGACATGGCGGCGCCGGCCGTCATGACGAGCAATAGTGCGAGCAGCCTGATCATTTCTGCTTTCCAAGGATGCGGGTTCGGCAGAAATCGGATGAACCGCCTTGATCCAGGCAATGTTGCATGTCCTGGTTCTGCCGATCCTCGATATTCATCGTTCTGTTGACGCCCGGCACTTGCGGATTGGCCTGGCTCGTCTGCGCCAATGTTGAGAGCGCGTTCGCAAGGTCGATCTGCTTGCTCGCCAACGTCGTGGCGTTGGTGGTGTCGTCGATACGCAGTTGGACAATCTCGGTCGGCAGCCGGACAATGGCCTGCGCGAGCGCCAGGGGGATTTTCGAAAAATTCTCAAGTTCACTGGTCTTGTTGATCTTGATGTTTGTGAGCACGCCATTAGCAAATGTCAGCTCAGTTGCCCGATTGGCAAAAAGGGCTCGCTGGACCCCGATGGAGAAAATCGGCGAGACATTCGGCATGTCGACGTTCTTCGTCAGGAAAAGGGCCCAGGGCTCGCGACTGCCGGGATTGGACTTGCGCCATACGACTAATTTGTGATTCGCATTCGGACGATACAGGATGCCGGTGTTCATTGCCCCCAGTGCGGCGGGCGTGCTCGCCAGCATAACGTTGTATTGATTGACGTAGCGCTCCTGCGCCGGGTCCGAACACCACGCTTGCGGACTGATGTATTCATCCGGGAAGCTGTGATTTTCGATATAGGCGCAAAAGCCGAACCGACGCAGCGCGCGATTGATCTCGGCCATCTCCTGCGGGTCGAAGGGATCGAATGTGAAATCGCCGGTTTCGGTCGCGCCGGCAACGTTGAGCGTGCGCGCCCGCAGTGCCACCTTCGCGATATTTTCGGCCGTATCAATCAGCTTGAGTGCAATTTCCGTCGAACGGTCTTGCGTATCGCTGGCCACCTTCAACAATAGACCATTGGTGCCGCGGTCGACGGCGATCACGTCCTTGGCGGTCGGCGAGGCGAGATAGTCCAGGCAATAGGGCTGATGGCGGCGATCCGCGACCGTTTGGAATGCCGGAGTATTATTGTCGAGCTTGAACCCGCGGCCTGGGGCGTCGTTGCGCGAGACACTCAGCCGGACAATAACCTTCGGGAGATAGTATCCGCCTGCTGTGGATCGGCATGCGATCCCATCGGTCTGGCTCAGGGGCCCGGTTTCGAGTACGCTTGTGCAGGCCGCGGCCGTCAGGAAAATAGCGATCGGCGCTAGGATTGGGCGGACTTTGATCATCGACGACGCCATGAAAGACTCCACATGGTCGGGAACAAAGGAATCCACTATTGGTTGGGGGTAGCGGGGTTTAATATGAGCTGCGCGCCGCATTTGTTGTTAATCCACGTTTTCGTGTCAGTATCATCGATCGTGAACGTATTCGCGTCCGCAGCCAAAGCCGGATCGTTAAATATCGGATCTTTCAAGTCCACCGGGGTCGCCGCAGAGGTGTCGCCGGTCGGCTTTTGAACTTGTTGTCCCGCGAGAGTCTTGAGAAGCGCCGCTTGGGTCTGGATGTAAAGGTTTTCTACCCGTGCGAGTTGCTCCTCCTGCGCAATCCTATTGATCCTCACCTTGACGATCTGCGAAGGCAACGCGACAAGACTGCGGGAGATTTCGAACGGGATCGCAACAAAATTTTCGATCTCGCTGGTTTTGGCGATACAGACCGTGTTCAGCACTCCGTTTTCAAACATGAGAGCTGCGTTGCGTCGCGCGAATATTGCGCGCGAGATACCAACCGAGATCACCGGCGACAGGTTCTCGAGATCAACGTCTACGCGACGACTGAGGTGCCATGCCCCGCCGCGAGACGCGTTCCTTTGATAAACTGAGATCATGTAGGTCTGCCGTGGGCGATACATGACTCCGGGTGTATTCGGAGCAATCGGTTCGCGCGATTTCACAGCATAAAGCTCGGCTATTCGCGGAATATGATCGCGAACCCGATACGGCGAATTGCAGTACTGATCGACGCTCAGCGACCCCCGGTCGTAAGTGAAACCCTCCAGCACGAGACAGAAGCCGAGGCGGGACAGGCGGGCGTTCGCTTCGGCCGAGTCGCGAGCATCGAACGGATCGAATTCGAGATCGGCGAGAATGGCCGCCTTATCCGTGGGCAGCAAGACCTTGCGGGCCGGACCGAAATCCGGATTACCCGACAGACTGACGAATGCCGCTTGCATAAGGTTACGGGCGATCTGGACCGACCTGTCCGATGCATTGACGATGACCGAACGCAGAAACTGGCGACTTGTTGTTGCAGACGTGCCATCGTCGACTTTCGAGCCGTCGTTTTTTAAGTCGATGCTCTGTTTAGTGACAGTGATTTCGTCATGGGAAAATACCGAGGCCAGGTAGTCGAGGCAGATTGTGAGAGCCGGATCCGCCCGCCTCACGATGTCGAAGTTAAACTTGCCATCCGGCAAGGCGTCCAGGGTCGTAACAAGATCGGGAGGTGTGTTGCCGGACCGGCCGATCACCACGTGAATGAAGGACTTGGGGAGCGCGTACGACCCTAGCGTCGAAGAGCAGACGACGCTGCCCGGCGTGTATTGCACATGACGATCGACGATCGTCGAGTCGGCCATGGCGCAGCCGCCGACTGTGAGCGCAACCAGCAAGGACTTCAGGCAAAAGGACTTGGAGAAAAAGATTGAGCTACACCGCAAGCGTTCCATGACAACCGCCATTTCCATTCCAGGGATGTTTTCCGGTGAATCGCCGCAGTCGAGGTTGAGCGCAGCCCCGATCAAACCGTTGCTTGCCGAGCGCCTCAGGGGCGACAGTTTGGTCGTTGACGGATTTGCGGAAATCAGAAAGCAAGGCGAGCTTGCAATCGCCGCCGTCGCGTCGGAGTTCGCTGACCTCGCCGGACCGCTTCGTGATCAGAATTGCAGGAGAGTGACTGGCCAGCTTTACTTTCGCCCACGCATCGGTCAGCGCCACGACCTGATCGTTGAGCCATTGCGCTCGCGCGGACGCAACAATGCTGGCAGCAGCATCCGGACAAGATGCGACAATCGACAGTATAGTGAAATTACGGCCACTACGCACAGCGTGCGCCCCCCCGGGCCACAAACACTCTGTCCCAAAAGTTGAGCCCCTTGAGGGCGTCCGCTTGTTGGGTAACAAATCACCTTGCAATGTGCGGAACCGTACACTCGGCAATTATAGTTGTAAATGCTTTATTTGCTATTTAGTTGCGATTTGAGGGAAGACCCAGCGGGCCTGTGGAGCCCAAAACGCGACAACGACATTTGCGTGGAGCCGGCGCAAGCGCGTTAGAGCTACTCGCTCTACTCTCTCCACGTGAACACTCAAGGGCTGGCGAGGCGCTGAGACATCGCGGCCGGTGGAGTCCGTATCGGAACGAGAGTACAAATACCGCGCCGACTGCCAAATTGCGACAATGCGTTAGTCGGGCCTCAGTGCGGACGAGCGTCCGTATATTTGGCCCCCGGGGAGGTCAATCATGCGAAGAGCACTCGCGGGTTTTTGCTGGCTCGTTTCTCTATGCGGCCTTGTGCCAGCTCATGCTCAGCAGACCGTTAAGGTCGGCCTGATCATGACCTATTCGGGCCAGTTCGCCGATGCAGCGGCGCAAATGGACAATGGCGTCAAGCTTTACGTGAAGCAGCATGGCGACACCGTGGCCGGCCGGAAGATCGAGATCATCCGCCGCGATACCGGGGGAGCGCCCGACGCCGCCAAGCGCCTCGCGCAAGAACTCATTGTCCGCGACAATGTCGATGTTCTTGCGGGGTTCGTGATCACCCCGGAGGCGCTTGCAGTTGCCGATTTGTCGGTGGAGGCGAAGAAATTCATGGTGGTGATGAATGCGGCGACTTCGATCGTCACGACCAGGTCGCCTTACATGGCGCGGGTGTCGGTGACGTTGCCGCAGAACTGCGAGCAGCTCGGAACCTGGGCGTTCAAGAACGGAATCCGGAAGGTTTACACCATGGTCTCCGACTATGCCCCGGGCCACGACGCCGAAGGGTCGTTCCAGGGCGCGTTCAAGGCGGCGGGGGGCGAAATCGTCGGCGCGGTCCGCATGCCGGTGACCACCGTCGATTTTTCCCCCTTCGTCCAGCGCGCCAAGGACCAGGACCCGGAGGCGATCTTCGTATTCATTCCGGGTGGTTCGCAGCCGCCCGCGTTGGCGAAGGCGTTGGTCGAGCGCGGCATCGATCCGAAGAAAATCAAGCTCATGGGACAGGGCGAGATCACCGAGGAGTCCGCCTTGGCGGGAATGGGCGACGCCGGGGTAGGCATCATCACGGCGTTCCACTACGACTATAATCACCAATCCCCGGCCAACGCCGATTTTGTCAAAGCCTACAACGCCGAGTTCAAACGCAATCCTGACTTGTTCTCGATCGGCGGCTACGACGGCATGCATCTCATCTACGAGGCGCTCAAGAAGAGCGGCGGCAAGGCCGACGGCGAGGGCCTGATCGCGGCCGCGAAGGGCATGAAATGGGAGAGTCCGCGCGGAGCAATGTCGATCGATCCGGACACGCGCGACGTGATCCAGACGGTCTACATTCGCCGCGTCGAAAAGGTGAACGGTCAGTTGCGCAACGTCGAGATCGAAAAGTTCGAGAATGTGAAGGACCCGGTGAAGGCGCGCATGAAGTGAGCGGGCATATCGCCCGTCATTTTGTCGTGGTAATCTTGCTCTACGGGGAGCATGCGCCGATCCCTAACGATCGTGCCGAGCGCGCAGCAACGCGTTCTTGGTAACTCTCGCGCGACAATGCATCCTTGGTAACCTTGAAGGGAGGATCGGTATGAAATATGCGTTGATGATCTCAGCCGCGCTGCTGATGGCCGGTAGCCACGGGCAGCCAGCATCGGCCCAGAGCCCGACCGATTTGGTCAAACAGGCCGTCGACGCGCTCGGCGGCGCCGATGCGCTGCGCGCAATCAAGACGGTGGTCGGGAAGGGCGACGCCAAGCATTGGGAACCTGGCCAGTCCAACAGCGTCAACGGCGAATCGCGCTTTCTCGGTGATTCGAAATTCATGCTGAGTGGAGATGTCGCCAGCAGAACGGTCCGCGCCGATTGGGACCGCGGCATGCTATATCCCGCGGTCGAAAAGCTGAAATACAGCGAGATTGTCGCACCGACCCATGGGGCCGTCATCGACGACAAGGGCGAAGCCAAGCCGATGTCCGGCATCCGCCTCGCATCGCTGCAGCGCGAACTTCTCCGCGGCGCGCCGACGCTGTTGCTGCAAGCCCTCGATTCCCCGCAAAGCCTGTCGGCGATCGAAGACCAGAAGCTCGGCGACCAGACGCTGCCGGCGGTGGTTTTCACCCGCGGCGCGAACAAGTTCATCGTCATTTTCGATCGCGCCACCAAGCTGCCGGCGGCGGTGCGCACGCGTGACGAGGACAACATCTGGGGCGATTCGAATTACGACATGGTGCTGGGCGACTGGAAGACCGTAGGCGGCGTGAAGATCGCGCACTCCGAGTCGTATCGGCTCAACGCCATGGAGGTGCAGCGCCTTTCTTTCACTGAGATCACCGCCAACGCGACGATCGAGCCGGCGACCCTCGCGATCCCCGACGCTGTGAAGGCGGCGGCGAAGCCTCCGGCGACCGGCAACGTGCCCTACCAGTGGGTGATCCGGCGCATCTTCCTCGGCCGCTTCACCGACAGCGATGCCATCTACTTCCCGCCCGGCGGCGGCTTCAAACTCGTCGAGCTTTCGCCCAATGTTCAGATGGTTCAGGGCGGTGGCGCCAACAACCTCATCGTCAACATGAAGGACGGCCTCGCTGTGTTCGACGCGCCGACCGACGAGGGGCAGTCGAAGTGGGTCATTGACGCCGCCAAAGCCAAATATCCGGGCAAGCCGATCAAGTATCTCGTGCTCACCCATCACCATATGGATCACACCGGCGGCATGCGGGCGTTCGCGGCCGAGGGCGCGACCGTGATTGTGCCGGCCCCCGACAAGGCCTATTTCGAGCAGGTCATCAAGGCCGCGCACACGCTGGAGCCGGATGCCCAGCAGAAGGCCATGAAGCCGGCGACCGTCCAGGAGGTGAAGGACACCTTCTCGATCAAGGACGATATGGCCGAGATCAACTTCTACAACATCCCGAACCCGCACGTGGACGGCTATCTCCTCATCCACGTGGTCAAGGACAATATCCTGTGGGTCACCGACCTGATCTCGCCGCGCGGCCAGATCAGG
>Ga0257161_1000121_pt1 | contig 20141 bp, 16 predicted proteins | sample NR01A_FD_185954 | JGI IMG/M metagenome (GOLD analysis project Ga0257161, IMG submission 185954) | Soil microbial communities from H.J. Andrews Experimental Forest, Oregon, United States - NR-01-A | ecosystem: Environmental > Terrestrial > Soil > Temperate forest > Bulk soil | place: USA: Oregon... | reverse complement strand
CGATGCGATCCAGTAACCACCGACCGGGGATACTGGATTGCCAATCGAAATCGGATGCTTCCGATTTCGATCATTTAGTAAGTGCCGAAGTCGGGCAGGCCCGACTTCGGGTCAAGCCGGGCAATGGCACTGGCAAGGTCAACCTAATGGAAAAAGCTTTAGCCGAATGCCCGGGTCCGCGACAATCCCCGGATCAAGTCCGGGGACGGGCACGATGCTGCAGGTGAATCCACCCTGCGTTCTCACCACCGGCCCTGCAGGCGCAGACTTTCCGCAAGGTCGCCGCGGAAGAGGTGCTGGCCGAGGTGCATGAGCTTGCACTGCAGGTCGACGTGCACCTTGCCGCCGATGTCGCGCCAGCGGCGGCAAAACGCGTAATCCTCGGAAAGATAGCGCCCCGAATCCGGATCGACCATGCAGTCGAAGAAGCGCCAGTAGAGGTGGCGCCGCGGATTGTTGGGCGGACCGTCGGGCACGTAGTTGAGCTCGGGATATTTCTTCATCATATGCGTCAATACGTGCCGCTTGATCACCATGAACCCGGTTGGCGCCTCCGCCACTTCGACGAAGCCGTCGGCGTCCGCATGGGCGCTCACCCGGCTTGAGCCGTGGCCGATCGGGTTGAATGGATAATCCGTGTAGCGGTCCTCGAATTGCTCTCGCGTCGTGCCTGCGGGCACGCCCTGCGCCGGCCAGTTGAAGCGCTTCATCGGATAGACGCCGGCCGCGATGTCGCGGTCCGCCAGCAGGAGGCGGAACACGTCCTCTGACTTAAAGGCGATGTCGGAATCGATCCAGAACAGGTGGGTGAAGGATTCCTCCGACAGGAATTTGATCAGCATCACGTTGCGGCCGCGGGTGATCAGGCTCTCGCTATGGAGGTGGAGGATGCAAGGGAGCCCGATATGCTTGGAGTCGAGCGCGAGGCTGAAAACGCTCGCGACGTAATTCATGGTGACCCCGGAGATGTAGCACGGGGTCGCGAACATGACGTTCATGGAGTTGAGCGCGCTGAAGGGAAGCATTGTGTCGTCCTCGGATCAGGGACCAGTAATCAGGGATCAGTAATCAGGTCGGTTCTCGCAGCCCGGGTTGAGCCGCCGGGTCCGGCCGGAGCTTGCCATCGGACCGGCCAGAGGCCGGACCCGGTGGGCCGGCCCGATGATAAACTCAGCGAAACCCGGGGATGGCGTCGCCGCATCGATGGGCCGATCCCGGATTTCGCTGTCGCTCAATCCGGGCTACGACGCTTCCTTCGCGGAGAAGGAAGAGCGGGGTAGCGTGAGGGGGCATCCCCGCCAGTCTGAGGTTGTGGGAACGCCCCCTCACCCCGACCCTCTTCCCGCAAGCGGGGAGAGGGCTCAAGCTGGCTGCTCGGCGCGATGATTCGATCCCACCGGCCCGCGTTCCGGGAGCATGGATCACTGTTTTGCCTGCTCTGCCGCCTTCGGCGCTGCCGCCTGAGGCGCATTGCCCTTGGGCGGCGCAGCTTGCGCCTGCGGCGCCTTGCCCTTGGGCTGGGCTTCCGGCGGCGGCTCGGGAGACGGCGGGGCGACCGGCGCCGCCTGGCCGAACGAAACCGAGAGACCGAACAAGCGCCACTGCCGGTCCACTGGTGCGAAGGCCATCTCGAAGTTGACCTGGGTCGGCACCGACGGGAAGAAGCCCGCCATGTGCATCATGCCGTTCGCCTCGATCTGCGGCAGCAGGGTAAGCTGCGGGTCGAGCACGGCGGTGCCGGAAAGGTCGATATTGTCCTTGCGCTGGGCCGCGAAGATCTCGGCGAGCCGCGCCGCGGTATTGGTGTGGAAGCTGGGCGCGCCGAGATCGCGCAGCACCGTGTAGTTGCCGGTCTTGTTGGCCTGGTCGAGCGCGAGCAGGGTCGTGCGGATGAGGATCAGCACGCCGTTGCGGTCGATGATAGCTGGCGTCGGCACGTGGGCGGCGGGTGGCGGCTTGGGCTCTGGCTTCGACTGTTGGGCCCGGACGCCGGACGCGATCGTGACCGCCAGCGCCGCAAACATCAGGGAACGCAAGATCAACCGAGAACTCGTCATCGTCATCCCCTCCCAAGATTTGTCGTCCGCATGAAGCGAAGCGAAATGCGGGAAAGGACTCGCCTAGACCGCATTCCGGTCAGGTTGAAGCACCTGACCTCTCTCCGGGTCGTGGCCGGGCTTGTCCCGGCCACCCCGATTATCTTGCTTAGTGCCTTAACGTGCGGGGTCGCCGGGACAAGCCCGGCGACGACGCCAGTATGTGATTCAACGAAATCCTCACCACGCGAAGGTGAGGCCCGCCCGTCCGCCGACGCCGCCGTGCGCGAAGCCGGCGCCGACGCCGGCATTGAACACCCAGTTCGGGTTCAGGCGGAGCAGGGCCGAGAACCCTGCGGCGTTCTCGCCCGCGAAGGTGCCCCAGTTCGCGGAAACCGCGAAGTTCTTGTCCCAGGGCAGCGTCGTGCCGCCCATCGCGATCGCGATTGCGGTGCCCTCGAATCCACGCCGCACGTCGTTCTGGAGGGCAGCGATCGTCTGCGGGCCGAAGGCGGAGAGGGCAAGATGGCCGGCGCCATCGCTGGTCACGAAGTTGGTCGGGCCGACCTGCGACGCAAGACTCGCCGCCGAGGCGAGGCCTGGCATCTGATAGGTGGTGGTCGTGGTGCCAAACACCATCTGGTTCACCACAGTGCTGACGGCACCGGCACCGATCGCAGTCGAACCGGCCGCATTGGCGACGGCACCCTGGCCCATGGCGGTGGCGCCGACTCCGTTGGCGACGCTCGCCGAGCCGAGTGCGGTGGCGGTCGCGCCGTTGGCGATGCTGGCCGCGCCGACCGCTGTCGCGTTGATGCCGTTCGCGATGCTGAGATGGCCGGTTGCGGTCGCGTTGACGCCGTTGGCGATGCTGGCCTGGCCGGTCGCGGTGGCGTTGATGCCGTTCGCGAAGCTGAGCGCGCCGGTCGCGGTGGCGTTGGCGCCGTTCGCCAAGCTGAGGAAGCCGCTTGCGCTCGCGTTAACGCCGTTCGCGAAGCTGGCCGTGCCGGTCGCGGTGGCGTTGACGCCGTTCGCCAAGCTGAGCGAGCCGGTCGCGACGGCGTTGGCGCCGTTAGCAACGGCCAACTGGCCCGTGGCGGTCGCCTCGAAGCCGTTCGCGAAGCTGGCGTCACCGGTCGCAGTGGCGAAGATGCCGTTCGCGACGCTGAGATGGCCGGTTGCGGTCGCGGAGAGGCCGTTCGCGACGCTGAGCACGCCGGTCGCGGTCGCGAAGAGGCCGTTTGCGAGGCTGGCCTGGCCGGTCGCGGTCGCGAAGAGGCCGTTGGCAAGGCTGCCTTGGCCGGTCGCGGTGGCGTTGCTGCCGTTCGCGACGCTGCCCTGGCCGGTGGCGGTCGCGAGGGCGCCGTTTGCGAGGGCGCTGACGCCCGTCGCGGTCGCGAAGGTGCCGTTCGCATGGCTGAAATTGCCGGTCGCGGTCGCCTGGGCGCCGTTCGCGTTCGCGTTCACGCCGAGCGCGGTGGCGAAGTCGCCGTTCGCGATGCTGGAGGCACCGAACGCGGTGGCTTCGAGGCCGGTCGCGTTGGCGCTGGCCCCGACCGCGGTCGCAAAGGTTCCGTTCGCGAGGCTCACATCACCGAACGCGGTCGCGCTGGTGCCGAACGCATTCGCGCCGAGGCCGACCGCAGTGGCAAGGGCGCCGGTCGGGACGATCGAAAGGCAGCCCGCCAACAGCAAATTCGCGCCGGTGCCTGAGAAGCATTGCGACAAGGCCGGGGAGGCGCCGAATACAGCCGCCGCGCCGACAGCGGCCGCAACGCCGCGCAAGCCCGCGGCGGAGAGCGCGCTACTTCCCAGCAAGCCGGCGCGACCGCCCGCGCGCTTTCGCGTACCTTGCACGAGCGCTGGCTGCGCCGCCGTATTCCGTCGTGCCATTGCGTTATCGAATGCAGTCACTGGTCACCTCCATATTGCTCGCCCCGGTGCAAATTCATTGCGGCTGATGGCTCTTGCTTCGTTGTGCCGCTCACCAATTCATTCACGTTTGGCATTTCGCGTCCGGCAGATCGCGACTCCGCGAAGCGGAGCCACTCAGAGGCTGTCTGCGATCCGAACTCTGTTCGCTGGCAGACACACCGGACAATTCTTTGCGAGTGCGGCAAATCGGCAACAAATTGCCGCAATTCATGCGGGCGGCGTTTGGCAAATCAGCTGTAGCCCGGGTTGAGCGTAGCGAAACCCGGGGGTGACGTTACCGAATGGAGAGGGCGCTCCGGGATTTCGCTGCGCTCAATCCGGGCTACGCGACTGCCGTGGAGATCCCGCTTAACTGTGACACGCAACACAGACAGGGTGGTTGCCGGCCGGCATGATGTGGGACGCGTGGATCCTTGCGGTTTAAGCCCGCACTCATACGACACGCCCACCGATATCCAGACCGGAGCGATGACGATGCCCAAGACCCCAATGCGAATTGCCGCGATTTGCCAAATCATGATGGCCTTCGCGGGCGCAACCGCGGCGCATGCGCAGGCGGCGGGGCCATGCCGGGAGATCGTGGCGGCCTGCCGCGAGGCCGGATTTACGCAAGGCGGAGCGCGGACCGGCGACGGCATCCAGGTCGATTGCGTCAGGCCGATCATGCTGGGGACCGCGCAGCCGCCTCGCGCTACCAAGCCACTGCCGCAGGTCGACCCGCAAATCGTCGCCGCCTGCAAGGCGAGGAATCCCGATTTCGGGCAACCCAATCGCGCGCCGAACGACGCCAGGCCGCCGAGCCCGCCTCCGCCTGCCCGGACCGAACCGGCCCCGCTCCCCGTCCCTCCCCCGCAAGCGGGGGAGGGTAAGTCGATCAACCCTCCCGCGCTTACCGGGGAGGTCAGGGAGGGGGCTGCGCTGCCGGCCGGCGCCAAGCGTCCCAACATCGTCTTCGTGCTGACGGACGATCTCGCCTTAAACCTCGTACAGTACATGCCCAATGTGCGGAAGATGCAGCAGGACGGCGTGACCTTCGCGAATTATTTCGTGACCGATTCGCTGTGCTGTCCGTCGCGCTCGTCGATCTTCACCGGACGCTATCCCCACAATACCGGCATCTACCGCAATGTCGGCGCCGACGGCGGGTACCAGGCGTTCGTCAATCGCGGCCACGAGCGCGTCACATTCGCGACCGCCTTGACGGCAGCCGGCTATCACACCGCGATGCTCGGCAAATATCTCAACGGCTATCAGCCGCAACGCAATCCCGCCGCGCCCGGATGGAGCGAATGGGACGTCGCCGGCAACGGCTATCGGGGCTTTGGCTACGATCTCAATCGGAACGGCAAGATCGCCCACTATGCGAACCGGCCGGACGACTACATGACCGACGTCCTGTCCGCCGCCGCGGTGAATTTCATCAAGCAGCAGACGCCGGATACGCCGTTCATGATCGAGATCGCGACGTTCGCGCCCCATGCGCCGTACACGCCGGCGCCGCGTGACGCCGATGCATTTCCGGGGCTGCACGCGCCGCGCGCGGCAGCCTTCAATGCCGCGCCCGACCCCGCAGCGCCCAAATGGTTGACGGGGCATCCGCCGCTTTCCGAAATCGACGTGGCGATGATCGACAATGATTTCCGCAAGCGCGCCCAGTCGGTGCAGGCGGTGGACGCAATGATCGGCGCGCTGCAGCAGGCGGTAGAGGCGATCGGCGCAGCCGACAATACCTATTTCGTGTTCTCATCCGATAACGGCTATCACATGGGCGAGCACCGCTTGATGCCGGGGAAGATGACCGCCTACGACACCGACATCCATGTGCCGCTCATCGTCACCGGGCCCGGCGTGCCGGCCGGCCGCACGGTGGACGAGATCGTGCAGAATATTGATTTGTGCCCGACGTTCACCGACCTCGGCTTCGCCGCAGCGCCCCCGAGCGTGGATGGCCGCAGCCTCGCGCCGCTCCTGGCGGCGACAAGGTCGAAGAGTGGCGGACCGTCGCCCTGGTTGAGCATCGCGGCCCGATCCGCAATCTCGCGGACCCCGACCTGCCCGACCTGCGTTACGCCCCGCGGATCGCCGAGGCGGTCCGGCGCGGCGGCAACCCGACGACCTACGAGGCGATCCGCTCGGCGACCGCGCTCTATGTCGAATACGCCGACGGCGAGAAGGAATACCACGACCTCGTCGCGGATCCGGACGAGCTGCGCAACACCTACGCGTCGCTGCCCGACGACCGCAAGGCAGCCCTGCACGCGGCACTTGACGCGGTGCAGACCTGTCGTGCCGCCGCGGGCTGCCAGGCCGCCGAGCACGTGGAACGGACGGCGCTGCGGAATTGAGGTAATCGCCCCGCGGTTGACTGTCATTCCCCGTTGGGCGGACCGTAGGGTGGGCAAAGGCGCATGTCACGAGTTCGCGAGCTTGCGACGTGCCTTTCGCGCCTTTGCCCACGCTGTCCATCATCGGGAGTCACAACCGCGTGGGCAAAGGCGCGATAGTCCTCGTATTTCACCGGCGCCGTGCCAGGCGCCTGTGCCCACCCTACAATTCATCATTCGGGCTCACAGCCCGAACACATACAGCACGGTCGCGTGGCGCTGCTCCTTGAGTTCGGGCGTATTCATGAGCTTGGCTCTGGCGGGCCCGCTCGGTCCCGAGGCGATCGCCACATATTGCTTGCCGCTGACCTCGAACGTCATCGGCGGCGCCGCAAAGCCCGAGCCGACATTGATCTTCCACAGCTCGTCGAGCGTGGTGTCGTCATACGCCGCAACGGTGCCGTCCATCAGGGCGATGAAGACCAACCCGCCGGCCGTGGCGAGCGTGCCTGCGTAGTTGGGGTAACGCAGATGCACGTTCTTCCTGATCTCGAACGTCACGGGATCGAGCGCGGTCAGGTTGCTTTCGTAGCGATCCTCCACATGGAACGACCCGCCCGACCGCGGGATCCAGCCCTTTTCGGTTTTTGGCTTGTCGCGGTCGATGGACACGAATTCGCAGGCCGTCATCGCCGGGACGTAGAGGAGCTGCGTCTTCGGGCTGTAGGATGACGGATAGTAGTTGTTGCCGCCGTTGCGATTGGGACAGACCTGCTTGACCGGGGCGTCCGGAGTGGGGTTTGCAAGGCCCGAATAGGTCTGCACGTCCTTGCTGGGGTCGTAGTCGACCGGCTTGCCGGTCTTCTGGTCGATGCCGGCGGTCCAATTGACGTTGGTGTAGGGCTTGGCGCCCACCATGGCGCCGTTGTGGCGGTCCATGGTGTAGACGAAGCCGTTGCGCGCCGAATGGGTGACGAGCTTGCGCAGCTGCCCGTCGACCACGCGTTCGAACATGATGTGGGTGCCGACCTCGTCGTAGTCCCACATGTCGCCGGGCGTATACTGGAAATACCAGTTCATCTTGCCGCTGTCGGGGTCCCAGGACGTGACGCTGTTGGTAAACAGGTTGTCGCCGGGCCGCACCCGCGCATCCAACTGCGGTACAGGATTACCTACTCCCCACAGCGTTTGGTCGGTTTCAGGATCGTAGGTTCCAGTCACCCACAGCGCGCCGCCGCCGGTTTGCCACGCACTGCTTTTCCAGGTTTCGCTTCCGGGCTCGCCGGGCGCCGGGACCGTGAATTTACGCCACAGCACCCGTCCGGAGGCGGCGTCGAGGGCCGCGATCCAGTCGCGCAGGCCGCGATCGCCGCCGGCAGCGCCGATGATGATCTTGTCCTTGATGGCGAGCGGCGCGCCGGTGATCTGCAATTGCGGCACGTCGAAGGCGACGTTGGTTTCCCAAACGAGCTTGCCGGTCATCTTGTCGGTGGCGATGATACGGGCGGGCGAGTTCGCGGGGGAGATCACGAGGTCTCCCCAAAATGCGGCGCCGCGGTTGACCGCCTGCCGCTCCTGTTTGGGGTCCATCCGCCAGACAACGCGGCCGACATCCCCCGACGTGCCGTCGATCTTATAGACCACGCCCCAGGAATCGGTGACGTAGAGAAAGCCGTCTTCGGCGAGCGCCGTCGCTTCGTTCGATTCATTGCCGGCCGATCCGCCGAGCGGGACCGCGTAGGCGAGCCGGAGACCCTTGACGTTGTCGCGGTTGATGCGGGCAAGCGGCGAGAAGCGCTGGCCGTCATAGGTGCGGTGGTTCATCAGCCAGTTCTGCGGCTCCTTGTCGGGACTGAGGAGCCGCTGCGGCGTCACGTCTGCGGCAAACGCCGGGGCGGCCAGCACGGTGGCCGCGAGCAGCGCGGCGCCGATGAAGCGATGGCGTGGCCTCATGATGTTCCTCCCATTTGTGCGCCAGCATGTAGGCACGTAGCCCGGGTTGAGCGTTAGCGAAACCCGGGGACACCGTTGCCGCATGGATAGAGCGGTCCCGGGTTTCGCTTGCGCTCAACCCGGGCTACGAGTCAGTGCTACAGCCCAAACACGTACAGCATCGTCACGTTGCGCAGGTCCTTGAGCTCCGGCGTGTTGACGAGCCGGGCGCGCGAGGAGATGCTCGCGCCCGACGCGATCGCCACATATTGCTTGCCGTTCGCCTCGAAGCTCATGGGCGGCGTCGTGATCCCGGAACCGACATTGAACTTCCACAGTTCATCAAGCGTGGTGTCGTCGAGTGCCGCCACCGTGCCGTCCAGCAGCGCAACGAACACGAGCCCTCCTCCCGTCGTGAGCGCACCCGCATAGTTGGGGTAGCGCAGATGGGCGTTCTTCTTGATTTCGCCCGTCACCGGGTCCATGGCGGTGAGGTCGCTTTCATACCGTTCCGCGGTTTTGAAGGCGCCGCCGTTCCAGCCCCGCTCCTTGCTGTGCTTCGTGGTGTCAAGCGAGATCTCCTCGCAGTTGGACAGGGCCGGGATGTACATGAGCTTCGTCCTCGGGCTGTATGCCGAGGGCCAGTAGTTGTTGCCGCCCGCATGGCCCGGGCAAGCCTTCTTCGGTTTGTCCAAAGTTTGATTAGCGAGTCCCGAATAGGTCTGGATGTCCTTCATGGGATCGTAGTCGAGCGGCTTGCCGGTCTTCTGGTCGATGCCCTTGGTCCAGTTGATGTTGTCCATGTAGGGCTTGGCGCTGACCATCTGACCGTTGGCCCGCTCCATGGTGTAGAGGAAGCCGTTGCGGGCCGAGTGGGTGACGAGCTTGCGCGCCTGCCCCGCCACGTCCTTATCGATCAGGATGTGGGTGCCGACCTCGTCGTAGTCCCACATGTCGCCCGGCGTGTACTGGAAATACCAGCTCATCTTGCCGGTATCGGGATCGTATGAGATCGCGCTGTTGGTATAGAGGTTGTCGCCTGGCCGGTAGGTCGGATCATACATCGGCACCGGATTGCCGGTGCCCCAGATGGTCTGGTGCGTCTCCGGATCGTAGGTGCCGGTGACCCAGAGGGCGCCGCCGCCGGTCCGCCAGGCGTTGTTCTTGTCTTTCCAGGTCTCGCTGCCGGGCTCGCCCGGCGCCGGGATCGTATAGGTGCGCCACAGCAGCTTGCCGCTCGCGGCGTCGAGTCCTGCGATCCAATCGCGCACGCCGTTGTCGCCGCCGGCGGCGCCGACAATGATCTTGTCCCGGATCGGGAGCGGCGCCGATGTCATGTTGACTTCCGGGGTATCCGGGAAGCCGGTCTCCCACACGATCCTGCCGGTGTCCTTGTTGGTGGCGACAATTCGCGGTGGCGCGTTGGCGGCCGTGATGACGAGGTTGCCCCACAGCGCCGCGCCGCGGTTGCGGTCCTGCTTCTCCTGGCCGGGATCCATCCGCCACACGATACGGCCGACGTCGCCCGATCGGCCGTCGATCTTGTAGAGGACCCCGGCGGAGTCGGTGAGGTAGAGGAAGCCGTCCTCGGCGAGCGGCGTCGACATCATGTACTCGTTCGCCGCGACGCCGCCGAGCGCGACAGTGTAGGCGAGTTTCAGCCCCTTGACGGTGTCACGGTTGATGCGCGTCAGCGGCGAGAAGCGCTGACCGTCATAGGTGCGGTGGTTCATCAACCAGTTCTGCGGTTCCTTGTCGGCATTGACGAGCCGCTCCGGCGTCACGTCAGCCGCGAAAGCAGGCGTTGCCAGCATGGTGGCGGCGAGCAGAGCGTTGCGGATTAAATGATGGCGTGTTGGCATGTTGTCCTCCCGGTTGTTGGTTCTACTCACTCCGAGGTGTCATGCCCCGCTTCAAGCGGGGCATCCAGTAACCCCAGCTCAGCCATAAGAGCCAAATGCAGGGGTTACTGGATCGCCCGGTCAAGCCGGGCGATGACACCTCAGTGGGTGCGTATCAACCCTCACAGCCCGAACACGTAGAGCACCAGCGCGTTACGCTGCTCCTTGAGTTCCGGCGTATTGACGAGTCGCCCCTTCGCGACCGGGCTCGGCCCCGAGACGATCGCGACATATTGCTTGCCGCTGACCTCGAACGTCATCGGCGGCGCGGAAAAGCCCGAGCCCACGTTGATCTTCCACAGCTCGTCGAGCGTGGTGTCGTCATAGGCCGCAACCGTGCCGTCCAATAGCGCCAGGAACACGACGCCGCCGCCGGTCGCCAGCGTGCCGGAATAGTTCGGGTAGCGCAGGTGCACGCTTTTCTTGACCTCGCCGGTCAGCGGATCGGCGGCCGTGAGATTGCTCTCCCAGCGCTCCTCGGTCTGGCTGAGCCCGCCGTTCCAGCCGCGTTGCGCGGTGTGCTTCTCGCGGTCGATGGTGACGGTCACGCAGTTCGACAAGGCCGGGATGTAGAGAAGCTTCGTTTTCGGGCTGTAGGATGACGGCCAGTAGTTGTTGCCGCCGGCCTGGGACGGACACACCCGCTTGAGCGGCTCACCGGGAACGAGATTGCCGATGCCCGCATAGGTCTGGATGTCCTTGGTGGGATCGTAGTCGAGCGGCTTGCCGGTCTTCTGGTCGATGCCTTTGGTCCAGTTGACCTCCATGTAGGGCTTCGCCAGCACGGTCTGGCCGTTGAAACGGTCCATCGTGTAGAGGAAGCCGTTGCGCGCCGAGTGGGTGATGAGCTTGCGCGGCTCGCCGGCGACGTTGCCGTCGATCAGGATATGGGTGCCGACTTCATCGTAGTCCCACATGTCGCCGGGCGTGAACTGGAAGTACCAGTTCATCTTGCCGGTGTCGGGATCGTACGAGATGGCGCTGTTGGTGTAGAGGTTGTCGCCCGGCCGATAGAACGGGTCGAACATCGGCACCGGATTGCCGGTGCCCCAGATGGTCTGGTTGGTGGCGGGATCGTAGGTGCCGGTGACCCAGATGGCGCCGCCGCCGGTCTGCCACGCATTGGTGTTGCCCTTCCAGGTCTCGCTGCCGGGCTCGCCGGGCGCCGGTACGGTGAACTTGCGCCACACCAGCTTGCCGGTGGCGGCATCGAGCGCACCGATCCAGTCGCGCACGCCCTGGTCGCCGTTGGCGCCGCCGATAATCAGCTTGTCCTTGATCGGAAGCGCAGCCGATGTGAAGGTCACGTCCGGCGTGTCCGGGAAGGAGGTTTCCCACACCACCTTGCCGGTCTCTTTGTTGGTCGCGACGATCCGCGGCGGCGCGATGCCGGCGCCGGTGACGACGAGATTGCCCCACAGGGCGGCGCCGCGGTTGCGAAGCTGGCGCTCCTGCTTGGGGTCCATCCGCCACACGATGCGGCCGGCGTCGCCCGAGGTGGCGTCGATCTTGTAGAGCACGCCCCAGGAGTCCGTCACGTAGAGAAAGCCGTCTTCGGCGAGCGGCGTCGCGTTGGTGAACTCGTTGCCGGCGCCACCGCCAAGCGGGACCGCGTAGGCGAGCTTGAGGTTCTTCACGTTGTCGCGGCTGATGCGGGCAAGCGGCGAATAGCGCTGGCCGTCGTAGCTGCGGTGGTTCATCAGCCAGTTCTGCGGCTCCTTGTCGGGGTTGAGGAGCCGCTCCGGCGTCACATCGGCCGCGAAGGCCGGTGACGCCAGCATGGTGGCGGCGAGCAGTACATTGCGGATGGAATGATTGCATCGTGTCATGAGGTTCTCCCAAGTTGGCCACCACCCTTGACTGTCATGCCCCGCTTTAAGCGGGGCATCCAGTAACCCCCGGTCGGCGATCTATCGACGCTCTGCGGGTTACTGGATCGCCCGGTCAAGCCGGGCGATGACAAGCTCAGGGGCTTATTGTCGTTATCATGGCAGGGCTGCGCCATCACAGCGCGAAGACATACAGCACGGTCGAATTGCGGATCTCCTTCAGCTCCGGCGTGTTGACGAGCTTCGCCCGCGCGGGCGCGCTCAGGCCCGACGCGATGGCGAGATATTGCTTGCCGTTGACCTCGAACGTCATCGGCGGCGCGCAGAAGCCGGTGCCGATGTTGACCTTCCACAGTTCGTCCAGCGTGGCATCGTCGTAGGCAGCGACAGTGCCGTCCAGGAGTCCGAGGAAGACGAGCCCGCCCGCGGTCGCGAGCGTGCCCGAATAGTTCGGGTAGCGCAGGTGCACGCTCTTCTTGACGTCGCCGGTCAGAGGATCGACCGCCGTAAGATTGCTCTCGAAGCGCTCGTCGGTCTGGCTCAGCCCGCCGTTCCAGCCCCGCTGGGCGTTGTGCTTCTCGCGGTCGATGGAAATGTTCACGCAGGCCGTCAGGGCCGGGATGTACATGAGCTTGGTGCCGGGGCTGTAGGACGACGGCCAGTAATTGTTGCCGCCGGCTTGCGAGGGGCACACCTTCTTGAGCGGCGCGCCGGGCGTGAGGTTGCCGACGCCCGCGTAGGTCTGGATGTCCTTGGTGGGATCGTAGTCAAGTGGCTTGCCGGTCTTCTGGTCGATGCCCTTGGTCCAGTTGACGTCCATGTAGGGCTTGGCGCCGACGATCTGGCCGTTGTGGCGGTCCATGGTGTAGAGGAAGCCGTTGCGGGCCGAATGGGTGACGAGCTTGCGCGATTGCCCGGCAACCTGGCCGTCAATCAGGATGTGAGTCCCGACCTCGTCATAGTCCCACATATCGCCCGGCGTGTACTGGAAGTACCAGTTCATCGCCCCGGTGTCGGGGTCCCAGGAAATCGCGCTGTTGGTGTAGAGATTATCGCCCGGCCGGTAAGTCGGATCGAACATCGGGACGGGGTTGCCGGTGCCCCAGATGGTCTGGTTGGTGTCGGGGTCGTAAGTTCCGGTGACCCACATGGCGGCGCCGCCGGTCTGCCAGGCGTTGTTGGCGCCCTTCCAGGTTTCGCTGCCCGGTTCGCCCGGCGCCGGAATGACGTACTTGCGCCACAGCACCTTGCCGGTGGCGGCGTCAAGCCCGGCGATCCAGTCGCGCACGCCGCGGTCGCCGCCGGCCGCCCCTACGATGAGCTTGTCCTTGACGGCGAGCGGCGCGCTGGTCAGGCGCAGTTCCGGCTCGCCGAACAGCATGTTGGTCTCCCACACCACCTTGCCGCTGGTCTTGTCGGTCGCAATGATGCGCGCCGGGTAGTTGGCGGCGGAGATGACAAAGTTGCCCCACAGGGCGGCGCCGCGATTGGTCGCCTGCTGCTCCTGCTTGGGTTCCATGCGCCAGACGACGCGGCCGACATCGCCCGAGGTGACGTCGATCTTGTAGAGCACGCCCCAGCCGTCGGTGATGTAGAGAAAGCCGTCTTCCACCAGCGGCGTCGCATGGATGACTTCCATGCCGCCGCTGCCGCCGAGCGGCACCGCATAGGCAAGCCGCAGTCCCTTGACGTTGCCCTTGTTGATGCGCGCAAGCGGAGAGAAGCGCTGGCCGTCGTAGCTGCGATGGTTCATCAGCCAGTTCTGCGGCTCCTTGTCGGGATTGAGGAGCCGTTGCGCCGTGACCTCGGCGGCCAAGGCCGGAACTGCGACAGCGAGCATGCTGCTCGCCAACAGCGCGATGCGGATCAAACCGTTGCGTTGTGCCATGACTGCCTCCCTTTGCGGTGCCACGCCCGTATCGTTGCGACGGCGGGGTTTGCGCCAGTCTACATCACAGTCGGCAGGATGGGCAAAGCCGATGGGTCGGGCTACCCGCTCCCATAAAGTGCCATTCCAGGGGACCAGAATTTCAGATACTCTTGCGACACCTTCCGCGGGGCTTAAACGACATGCACAAGCACACGAACTCTTATCCTGGTCGCCTGATTCCGACACGCAGGGCCGTTATGGCAGGTGCGGTGGCGGTGCTGCTGGCGGGACCGAGTGCGGCCCTCGCAGCGGAGGTGCAGGTTGACCTTCAACTCGTGCTCGCCGTCGATGCGTCCGGCAGCGTGAGCATGCGCCGCTTCGATCTGCAGAAGCAGGGCTATGCGAATGCGTTCCGCAATCCGCGCGTCCTTGCCGCCATCCGCTCCGGCATCTCCCAGGCGATCGCCGTCACCATGCACCAGTGGACCGGCCCGCGCCTGCAGGTCCATGTGGTGCCATGGATGGTGGTCAAGGACGAGGCCTCGGCAGAGGCGCTGGCCTCGGCAATCGAAAACACGCCCCGCAAGCTGTTCGGCGGCGGCACCTCGATCAGCGGTGCAATCGACTATTCGCGGCTGATCCTGGCCCAGAGCCCGTTCACGGCGACGCGCCGCACCATCGATGTGTCCGGCGACGGCGCCAACAACATCGGCCGGCCGGCGCGGATCGCCCGCGACGAGGCGGTGCGCGACGGCATTACCATCAACGGCCTGCCGATCCTCTCGGTCGAGCCAGATCTCGATACCTACTATTTCGAAAACGTCATTGGCGGCCCCGGCGCCGTCATGGTTCCGGCCGACAGTTATGAAAGCTTTGCCGAAGCCATCTTGAAGAAGCTGATCATCGAGATCGCTTCCATTGACTCCGACACGCCCAGGGCCCCGTTGCCCTGACGCCACAATCAACGAAAACCAAGGGAGACGCCAACATGTCTGATCTCAAGGGAGGCAAATTCACCATCCGCCTGGCGCGCTTCGGCGCTTTGGCGGTATTTGCGCTTGCGGCCGGCGCGGTCTATCCACAGGCCGTCGCGCCGACCAATTCGCTTCCCAATCCTTACGCCGGAGCACCGTTCGGAAAATTGACGGAGGGCCGCAATTGGGGCTCGACTGCGGGCATCGGCATCGACCCCGACGGCAAAAGCGTATGGGTGGCGGAGCGCTGTGGCGCCTTCGCGCCGCCGTCCCAGGTCGGGCGTCCCGGGGTACAAGTCGGCTGCGACGGTTCAAACCTCGATCCGGTCCTCAAGTTCGACGAAGCCGGCAAGCTCGTGAAGAGTTTCGGCGCCGGCCTCATATTGTTTCCGCACGGCCTCTCCGTCGATCCTGAAGGAAACGTCTGGGTGACGGACGGACTCGGCAAGGAAGGCAAGGGCCACCGGGTGTTCAAGTTCAGCCCCGACGGCAAGGTGCTGCTGACGCTCGGCAAGCCCGGCATTGCGGGCAGCGGTGCGGACGAATTCAACGCGCCCTCCGCGACGCTGGTCGCGCCCAATGGCGACATTTTCGTTGCCGACGGCCACGGCGGCAACACCAACGCCCGCATCGTCAAGTTCGACAAGACCGGCAAGTTCATCAAGACCTGGGGCAAGAAGGGCAGCGCGCCCGGCGAGATCGACGGCCCGCACACGCTGGCGATGGATTCGCGCGGCCGGCTGTTCCTTGGCGACCGCGGCAACAACCGTATCCAGATCTTCGATCAGGACGGCAACTTCATCGACCAGTGGGCGCAGTTCAGCCGCCCGAGCGGCGTCTACATCGACAAGAACGACGTCATCTATGTGGCGGATTCGGAGTCAGGCTCGGTCAACAAGACGCGCACCGATTGGAAACGCGGCATCCGGGTCGGCAGCGCCAAGGACGGCAAGGTGACGGCTTTCATTCCGGATCCCGACGAGAACGCGACCACCACGAGCGCCGCCGAAGGTGTCACGGCCGATGCTCAGGGCAACATCTACGGCGCCGAGGTCGGGCCGAAGCGGGTGATGAAATACGTCAGTAAATGATTTTCGTGTTTGCGGCGGCCCGCCTCGAAAGGGCCGCCGACTTTGATCGCATGAAGTGGGCGCCGGAATGTTAAAGGTGTTCTGTGCGCGCTCCATGCACGTGGCGGTCACGAGCCTGTCGCAGCGGTTCGCGGAGGATTTAGGCGCGGCGCCCGACATCCTGTTCGAGCCCATGGGCGCGCTCCGGTCGCGCCTTGCGGCGGGCGAGACTGCGGATGTGCTGATTCTTGCCGAGCCGGCGATCGATGCGCTGCTTACGTCGGGCACGCTCCTATCCGATAGCCGCGCCGCTATCGCCCGCGCCCCGATCGGCATGGCTATTCGCGAGGGCGCGCCGGCGCCCGATATCACGACGGCTGACGCCTTCAAGGATGCATTGAGGACTGTCCGCGCAATCGCGCTGAGCGACCCGGCGGTGGGCGGCTCGGCCGGCATCCACTTGCGTGAGCTGTTGGGGCGCATCGGCCTCGCCGAGATCGTTGCCGCCAAGACCGTGGCGCAGAAAAGCGGCGTGGCGGCCGCCGATGCTGTCGGCCGCGGCGAGGCTGACCTCGCGATGACATTCATTCCCGAGTTGTTGCAGGGAAACGGCGTTCGCGTCCTTGGGCCGCTGCCGCCGCCATATGGTCACGCCACCGCCTACGCAGCCGGGGTGTCGGTGCGATCCGGCCTTCCGGACGCAGCGCGGGCATTCATCGCGGTGTTGACGGCTCCAGGTGCGCGCAGTGTGTGGGCTGCCGCGGGATTTGAGGTTGGCTGGTAGGATGGTCGAAGAGCGGGCGAGACGCCCGCGGTCCCAGGTTCCCCTCAAGGCATCGGTATTTCCTGCACCTTCTTCGGCACGTCATAGCCTTTGCGCACGGCCGGGCGATTGGCGATCGTGACGTACCAGCGCTTGACGTTGGGGAATTGGTTGAGATCGATGGTCTGCCAGTCGAAGCGCGAGACCCAAGGCCAGATCGCAATGTCGGCCACCGAATAGTCGTCGGCAACGAATTCGTGGTCGGCGAGCCGGCGATCGAGGACCCCATAGAGGCGTTTGGCTTCTTTGAGATAGCGCTCCTCCGCGTAAGGCGCCTTGCCCTTGTTGTATTTCACAAAGTGATGGACCTGTCCGAATATCGGGCCGGGGCCGCCCATTTGCCACATCAGCCATTCGATCACGCGGTAGCGCTTGAGCGTGTCGGTCGGCAACAGCTTGCCGGCCTTCTCGGCGAGATAAAGCAGGATCGCACCGGACTCCATCAGGCTGAAGTTATTGTCGCGGTCGACGATTGCGGGAATGCGATTGTTGGGGCTGATCTTGAGAAACTCCGGCTTGAACTGCTCATCCTTGCCGATATCGACCGCATGCGCCTCGTAGGGAATGCCAAGTTCCTCGAGTGCGATGGAAGCCTTGCGGCCGTTGGGCGTGGTCCAGGTGTAGAGATCGATCACGATTGAAGGTCCTTGCTGATAACATTCGCGAGCACGCGCCCGCCACAGTGCCTATACTGGGGACGGCGATTGTGCACCGAACTCCGAGGGAGCGTCAAAATGACGATGGTAGGCAATATCCTCGCCGGGTTTGCGCTAATAATCATTGTCTTCGGTGCGAGTCAGATTGTTGGTCCGTACTGCGTCAAATATCGGATCACCGATGATTCTATAGAGTTCGTGATGTTCAGGAATCTTCGAGTCTGGCGCATTTCTTTCGAAGACATCGCGGACATTCGGCTCGTCTCCTTCGCCCGATCATTCATTATCCCCGCTCTCCACTTGATGAATAGACCATTTGCGCAATACGTCTTAGTCCGAAGACGCCGAGGCGTTTTTAGAGCTGTGCTTATCACCCCGGACCAGCCTCGCGAACTCGTCAGACTCGTTCGAGAGAAAATCGCAAACGCGCCGAACACCGCGTGATCCTCAACACGTTCGCCCTCGACCTTATACGTCGGCCGGCGGCGTGCCGCGACGGATTCACGCATTTTCGATCTCGTCACGCTTAAGTTCCAGCTCAAGCCAGCGCTCCTCCGCCGCTGCAAGTTCGGACTGCATCGCCGTCATGGCGGATGAGGCCCGATCAAAAGCGACGCGATCCCGCGCATAGAGTGTCGAGTCGGCCAACACTGTCTGCAGTCGCCCGATCTCGGCCTCAAGCATTGCGATCTTGCCGGGCAGCGTTTCCAGCGCATGCTTTTCGTTGAAGTTGAGCTTCCGTTTCGCCGGTCCGGCGGCTGTTCGTGGGACTTTAGCCTCAATCGGTGCGGCCACTTTTACAGCCGGCGTAGCGCCCATCTTGCGCACATCATCGCCCCGCTGCGCCAGCATGTCCGTATATCCGCCCGCGTATTCAAGCCACTTGCCGTTTCCTTCCGGCACCATAACGCAACCGACGACACGGTCGAGAAAGTCGCGATCGTGGCTGATGAGAAGCACCGTGCCGGCGTAATCGCCGATCATCTCTTCCAGCACGTCGAGCGTTTCGAGGTCGAGATCATTGGTGGGCTCGTCGAGGACAAGAACGTTGGACGGCTTCGCCAGCGCCCGCGCCAGCATCAGCCGGCCACGCTCGCCGCCGGAGAGAACCCGTAGCGGCGTGCGGGCCTGCTCGGGCGCGAAAAGGAAGTCGCGCATGTAGCCCACAACGTGTTTGGCCCGGCCGCCGATCATGACGGTGTCGCCGCGTCCGCCCGTCAGGGCTTCGCTGACGGTCCAACCAGGATCGAGGCTTTCGCGGCCCTGGTCGAGGGTTGCCATTTGCAGATTGGCGCCGAGCCGCACGCTGCCGCTGTCCGGCGCGAGCGCACCGGTGAGAAGATTGACGAGCGTCGTCTTGCCGCTGCCATTGGGGCCGACAATGCCGATGCGGTCGCTGCGCAGGATGCGGGTGGAAAAATTGGCCACCACAGGGGAGCTGCCATAACTTTTCGAAACGCCGCTCGCTTCAATCACCAATGCGCCCGAACGTTCCGCTTCGGCGGCCGACATCGCGACCGTGCCGGCCGCACGGCGGGCGTCGCGCCGGCTCTGGCGCAAGGCCTGAAGGCCGGCGACGCGGCGCACGTTGCGTTTGCGCCGCGCCGTGACGCCATAGCGCATCCAATGCTCTTCGGCCTCGATCTTGCGGTCGAGCTTGCGCCGCTCGCTCTCTTCCTCGGCCAGAACATCGTCGCGCCAGCTCTCGAACGCCGCAAATCCGCGCTCGATGCGGCGCACCTTCCCGCGATCGAGCCAAACCGTGCCCCTGGAAAGATTGGCAAGAAAGCGCCGGTCGTGACTGATGATGACGAGCGCGGCGTTGCGGTCGGCGAGTTCGCCCTCAAGCCACTCGATGGCCGGAAGGTCCAGGTGGTTGGTTGGCTCGTCCAACAGCAGGATATCGGGCGACGGCGCCAGCACGCGCACCAGCGCCGCGCGACGCGCTTCACCGCCCGATAGCTCGGCGGGATTGTCGCCGCCGCGTAGTCCAAGCCGCTCCATCAGGTAGCGCGTCGCGTCGTGGTCGTCACTGGGCGCAAGACCTGCCTCCACATAGTCCGACACCGTGGCAAAGCCGGAAAAATCCGGCTCCTGCGGAAGGTAGCGAATGGTCGCGTCAGGTTTTCGGAACGTCGTGCCGCTATCGGGCTCGACGAGGCCGGCTGCGATCTTGAGCAGCGTGGACTTGCCAGATCCGTTGCGGCCGACGAGGCACAGGCGCTCGCCGGCCGAGACCATAAGATCGACGCCTTCAAGGAGCGGCGTGCCGCCAAAGGTCAGCGCGATGCCACTGAGCTGGAGCAACGGGGCGGCCATCTCAATTCCGGATCAGATGGGACTCCCTCCCCCCTTGTGGGGGAGGGTTGGGGTGGGGGGTCGCGCCGTGGGGGACGGCTGTGCCGCATCTCCCGACCCCCACCCCCGGCCCCTCCCCAGCCGAAACCGCGTATACGCGGGTTTCGGCCACCCAATAAAGCGATCGAAATCGGCAACAGCCGATTTCGATAGGGGGAGGGGAGGAGTTCGCGGCGGCGTCATGCCTTGACTTAGCACGCGTGGAGACAGGCCCGGCTATGACTTCGGGAAAGAAGTTCAGCATGATTGGAATGCGCGCGTGGTTTCCATCGTAATGATGGATTTATACGGCGCCGCTTCAAAGGAGAAGGGCCGCCCTTGCGGGTGGCCCTTCCATTGTCGAACCGCGGTCCGGCGAACGGACCGTGACGCGTGATGTCACGCGGCCTGGACCTCGGTAGAGGCAAGAATCCAGCTCACGGTTGCCGGCTTA
>Ga0257161_1000120_pt1 | contig 20315 bp, 15 predicted proteins | sample NR01A_FD_185954 | JGI IMG/M metagenome (GOLD analysis project Ga0257161, IMG submission 185954) | Soil microbial communities from H.J. Andrews Experimental Forest, Oregon, United States - NR-01-A | ecosystem: Environmental > Terrestrial > Soil > Temperate forest > Bulk soil | place: USA: Oregon... | reverse complement strand
CGGTCTTTGTGATTGGGCAAGCCGCGATTAACGCAGTACGCGATTAACGCAGTAATAGCTTAGTTATACTTAAGTAAACTTGGTAATCGCAATTGAGAACTTCCGTTTCCGGGCACTCAACACGCCCGCAGCGCGCTTTCCGCCATGGTGAACCATTTCTCGGCAGCGTCATCACCGACCGGCAGCCTCGATGAAGGCTATCCAATCGCGACCATTCGGGCCGCCGACTTCGCGCACCACCAGATGATCCCCCGGATTCATGGTGCCGACCTCGACTTCCTTGTTTGGAAAGATCGCGATGACGCGGTTCTTGATGTAGACGATCACCTGCTGGTTGATGTCGGCCCCCTTGATCGCGAATTGCTTGAGCGTCCCGAAATACGGCTCCCGGCGCCACGCGGTGGGGTCGCTCGGATCGACATGAACCGCGATCAGCTTGCCGTCCGCTTCCACGCGCAGGACGAGTTTACAGCGGCTCGGGCGCCACTCCTCGCCGAGGCTTGGCGATTGCAGCCAGGCGCAATAAAAGTCGCGACACTCCGCCGGGCGGCTGTCGTAGATCGTGCACCCACCGCTGCCGGGTGCACAGTGAGAGCACCATGTTCCCGGCGCTTTTGCGAACGCATCGACGCGAATGAGTTTGCAGCACAGCGAACACTCGCCGCAGCCGCGTCCAGGCACGATCGAAATCGTATCAGCTTTGTCACCCGCCATCGGGTGCCTCTCGTTTTGAGGAGAATATGCCCCAACCACGCCATCAATCCGAATCGACGATCGGCGCGGCCGCTCATTGGCCGGCTCGAGGCACGGGGTTTTCGGACCGCCGATTGAATTCGAACCAAAATTGCACGTCAAGACGCATCTTGCGCCTCGCCAACTGCTCCTGCCGCACCTGCCAGTCGCGACACCTGCTCCCGCGACATCGATTGTGGCGGATCGGACACAGTGACTGATCAAGTGTCAGCGATTATACGGTGGCCCTGAATTAGCCGCTTTTTGGACGCCAGTGTTGTGCTGCTTCTGGAGGACTCGCACTTTTGTAAAGCTTTCGATGCAGACGTCAGCATAATTTAGTCGTCGTCAAAGCTGTTTAGTCATCGTCATAGTTCTTTGCTAAAGACGGCTTCATCGGCAGGACGGGAATTAGCGTTGCGTTAAGGGTCAGGTGGGGCTACGTTGTTCGGGGGCATTACTGGCAATTGCTGCAATTCCGGATGAATTTCGCAGGCCATTTTTTGGTCAGCGGTGCTCCGGGTTTGACGCGAGAGCAAGTTCTATGTGGGGGGCGCGTCGCAAGTGAGTACATCGGGCAACTTCGCGCGTGACCCCCGATTGCTGTGCCGCGCATCGCGCGCCGCTTTTTTTGCTCTGAATTTGGGCCTTCTCGCAGCCTGTGCCCAGTTGCCGGACGGCAGGGTGGTGTCCACGGGACCCGACGTCATGGATCGGGTGCGCTCCCTCGATCTCCTGCCACGCTTTCCGCAACAGGGAGCTTCGGCAGGTCAAAGCGGCGTTGGCGCGAACGCCAAAGCGCAGGTTTATCCCGGGGTGACGATTCCCGCGGTCGAAGGCGCAGAGCCGCGACCGACGCCGAGCGGCGAAGGATACGAGCTCAATTTCGAGAACACGCCGATTGCATCGGTCGCCAAGGTCGTCCTCGGCGACATCCTGGCGACTGGATACACCATCGATCCGCGCGTGCAGGGAATGATAAGCCTGTCGTCCGGTCGGCCGGTACCGAGGTCCGATCTGCTGTTCGTTCTTGAGAACGCGCTGCGCCTCAGTGGCGTCGTGCTGGTCAAGGACGTCCAGGGCTATCGGCTGATTCCGCTCGGCGACGCCGTGGGCGCCGGCAATCTGGATACCGCCGAGGCGCGCGCCGAGCCGGGCTATGGGGTTTCGGTGGTTCCGCTGCGTTATGTCTCCGCTTCCACCCTGATCAAGCTGCTCGACAGTTTTGCCACCAAGCCTGGGACGGTACGGGCCGACACCACGCGCAACATGCTGCTCATTCAGGGCAGCGGCGCGGAACGCAAGGCGGCCATCGACACCGTGCTCGGCTTCGACGTCGATTGGATGCGCGGGCAATCGGTCGGCGTCTTTCCGGTGCGCTTCAGCTCTCCGGAGCCGATCGTCACGGAACTGGAAAAGATCATGGATTCCGGTGATGGTGGTCTGAGCCAGAACATCGTCAAATTCCAGATCGTCGCCCGCCTGAACGCCATTCTGGTGGTCACCCGAAAGCCGAATCTGTTGAAGACGGCCGAGACCTGGATCAGGCGTCTTGACGCCGCTGATACAGCGCGAACCGGCGTCCACGTCTACCAGGTGAAGTACGGCGAGGCGCGTCAGCTTGCCCGCGTGCTGAACGACGTTTTTGTCGGTGGCGGCGGCTCGTTCGACACTCCGGCGAATCAGGTCGCTCCGCGGAGCGGTTTGGGCATAACCGCAGGCTCGACTGATCGCCTGGCGGCCAGCGGCCCCTCGGCGAACGCCAATGTCAGTTTTGGCAGTTCGTTCGGCGGCGCGGGGGGCGGCGGGGCGGGCGGCGCCGGCGGCTTTGGTGGAAGCGGAAGGACTGGGGGGGCCGCCGGCGGTTTGGGCGCCGGGAGCACGCTCGGCCGCCAAACAGGCCAGACCGCCGATACAAGCGGTCTTGAAGGCCGCACCCCTACGGGCGGCGCTGGCGGCGGTCAGCCCCTGCTTGAAGGGGTGCGGATTACGCCCGATGCGACGGGCAACGCGTTGCTGATCTATGCGAGCACGGAAAACTACCAGATCATCGCGCGGACGCTGGCGCAGCTCGATCGACCGCAGCTCCAGGTCGCCATCGACGCGACGGTCGCGGAGGTCACGCTCAACGACGACCTGTCTTACGGCGTGCAGTTCTTTCTCCAGAGCAAGCAAAGCGGCGTGCGGGGCGCGGTGTCCAACATACCGACCTCGCCGCCAGGCGGCGGAGTGTCCGGAAGCACGAACGGCTTGCTCAATGCCGCCATCAATCGGGCGTTTCCGGGTTTCAATTTCCTGATCGGCTCGGAAACCGCGCCGAATGTGGTTCTCGACGCCTTGCACGCCGTCACCACCACCAAGGTGCTGTCGAATCCGTCAATTGTGGTCGTCGACAACCAGGTGGCGACCCTGATGGTCGGCAGCGACGTGCCGATCACGACCGGCTCCTTGACCCCGCTGACTGGCGGCGTCGTCAACTCCATCGACTATCGCAGCGTCGGCATCATCTTGCGCGTGGCGCCGCGCATCAACGCCAACGGCAACGTGCGGCTCGATATCGAACAGGAGATCAGCCAGGTTCAGGACAATGCGGGTGTCGGCGGGAATCCGACCTTCTCGCAACGAAAGGTCAAGAGCTCGATCGGGGTTGCGAGCGGCCAGACCGTGCTGCTGGCGGGCTTGGTTCAGGAGCAACAGAATCTCAACCGCGGCGGCATTCCGCTGCTCGATCAGATTCAAAATCTGGGCGACGCCTTCTCGCACCAGAACAAAACAAACGCCCGAACCGAGCTCATCGTCTTCATCCGCCCGCAGATCATTCGCGACAGCGTTGACGCCAGCTTTGTTGCGGAGGAATTGCGCACCAAGCTGCGCGGCACCATCGGAACGGTTCCGCCGGATGTTCCGCCGACGCCAAAGGGGCGTTAGAGGGCGTTCCGATGAGATCGGATCATCTCTCCACCGTCATGTCCGCGCAGAGACACCCCGCCGCGTCACGCGGCGGGGACCCCGTCTTCGCGGGCATCCACGTCTTTCTTGCGGGTGAGGAGCCAGAAGGGCGTGGATGGCCGGGACAAACCCCGCCATGACGCCGAATAAATGGTTCGCCACGGTGGGAGTCCGCTCTAGGTTTGCGGTACCGCCGAGCAGGTTTCATCGTCGAGCGCCCGGATGATCTTGTCACCGCCACTGCTGGCGCGCTGGTGCGCCTCGGTCTCGCGAACCGCATCGGCGATGCCGGCCGTTCACATCGCGGTCGCCAGTGCGGCGTTGTTCATCGGCGTCGTCGCGAGCGTTGGGCTGGTCCACGATTCGCGCGGCGCGTGGGGCGCAGGTCTCGCAGTGCTGATGGTTGCAATCGCGGCAGTCGATGCACGCCGTTTCATCATTCCGGACGAATTGACCGCCGCAGCGCTCGCGCTCGGCCTCGCTTACGCAGCGGTCGAGGATAGCGAAGTATGGGCGCAGGCCCTTGCATGGTCGGTGCTGCGCGGCGTCGTACCGGCATTGGCCTTCCTCGGCGTGCGCGCCGGATACCGCCGCTGGCGCGGCCGCGAAGGCATCGGGCTGGGCGACGTCAAGCTCGCTGGGGTGGCCGGTGTCTGGCTCGACTGGCAGACCATTCCGATTGCGATCGAGATCGCTGCGGTGGCGGCGCTTGTCGGATATCTGATCATGCACCTTTATTACCACCGCACCGTCCGGGCGACCACACGGTTGCCGTTCGGCCTGTTCCTCGCGCCCGCGATCTGGATCGCCTGGATTCTTGACTCGACGCTGCTCCTCTACCCCTCAGCGGCCTCGTTCTAACGGGGAAACGCCGGAGAGAAATCATGTCTAAGATCGCACGTCTCGTCTGCGCCGGACTCATTCTTTTGGCCGGCGCTGTCCCGGTTGCCCAAGCAGCCGATCTCGGGAAGGGGCGCATTGCCGGCCGAGGCGAGGCCGCCGATATGAGACGGACGATGGCGCTGGCCCAGCGCGGCGACGCCCACGCCCAGGCAATCCTGGGCTTCATGTACGCCAACGGCCGCGGCGTTCCGCAGTCCTATGATGTGGCGGTCGACTGGTATGTGCAGTCGGCCGAGCAGGGCGATCCCACCGGCCAATATCTGCTTGGGCTCATGTACGACAAGGGCTTCGGCGTCAATCCAAATATCATTCTCGCCCACAAATGGCTCAACCTCGCAGCAGCGCATGCACCGCGGCGGAACCGTGAAAACGTCTTGCGGCTGCGCGATGCCGTCGCCAGCAAAATGACCCGTGCGCAACTCGACTTGGCCCAGCAGCTCGCGGTGGATTTCATGCCGATCCGATAGCGATTGCAGCCCCCGCCACGACGACAAGCTTTTTATCCGCCGATTGTGTCCGGCCGAGATTGGGCACGTCGTCGTTCCGGCCGGGCAGCGTCCAGCCGATCCCGAAAATCGCTGTGACGCGGCGAGTGTTCCTTGCTGTTCGGCATCGTGGAAATTGCGGCCTGCATGGGGCTGAACCGGCGTGACGCGGGGGCAAGGCGGAGCTCGTTTCCGCCAGGACGTTTTCGGTGCTGCGCGCTAACGTAGCGTATGAACTTGAATGCATCCGTCGGCGAATATACTAATGATTCGGCTTTCACGACCCCAATGCTGGGTCACCGGACCGTGGCTTGCCTGTCGCGAAAAAACTTTAAAGGCGCCATTTGCTAAACAAAATTGAACTGATTTTTAAGGAAATCCTAAAGATAACCTCTCCGTAGACAGGACAAGAAGCCCAATTGGGGACGTGCGGCAGCCCTGACGATGCCGCTTCGTCAGGGAACATTGGACTGATCCGCCGTTTCTGCCCCGAGCAGTGGCTGTTATGGTAAAGAGATTGTACCGCAAGGGGGTGCTTGCATGGCGTTGTCCCGTAGTTCCGCACTTCTCCTCCTGCTGTCGTGTCCCGCCGTCGCATATCTGGCGGCATCCCTGGAAGACGTGAGCGCTTCTTCGCAGTGCCTGTCCTCCGCTGAAGCCGTTCGGCAGGAATATCCGGGGTCCTGGCCATCCTGGACCACCCACGCTGCCAATCATAAGGGCACCAAATGCTGGTTCCCGGCGATGCGCGAAAATCATTCCCGCCACATCGAGACGCTCCTGCGCAAGACTGCGGAGGCTCAGGCAAAAGAGGTTCAGACCCACAAGAATCCGGTCGAACAACGCCGGCAGACTGAGCCGGGCGTCAGCAACAGGCCGGCGGAGAATACTCCGCTCGCGTCCGCGAACGAAATGAATGAGCTCGGCTGGAGCTTCCGCAACCGGACCACGAAAGTCGGCCCCATCAGGATTTTCGACGAGTTTGCAGCGGTAGAGAGCTCGTTTGACGACCGCTTTGCCGCGGCCCTCGACGTCAGCTCCGTTCGCCAGCCGTCGGTCATCCAGCGTATGATGGACCCGGTGGGGGCTATTCCGTAGGGGCCTGCGGCAGTATGTAGATGGGGGCTGGTTACCGCAGTAGCCCGCCGTCCTGATCGCGTTTCGGGGCGGACCTGGGCTGACGCGGTCCACGGGCTTCTTCGACATTCGCCCCGAACGCCCGCAACTCACCACCGCGGCGGCGCCACCTTCCTGCACTCCAACTCTCCCCCAATGACCTGCGCGATGAACCGCGCCACGAACGAAGTGTCGTCATAGTGCATGGATCACTTTGACTTGACTGAAATCGCCTTACTGGGGCACTTGCTGGGATCGGATCTTGCAATATCGCTGGCAATATTGCATGATGCAACATGAGGCTGGTCGTCGATACCGCCGTCATGGTCGCGGCCATTCGTAGCGATACCGGAGCTTCGCGCTATCTGCTCGTTGCCGGTCTCGAAGCTAGGTTCACGATGCTGGCGTCGGTGCCGTTGCTGATCGAGTATCAGGCGGTAATGTCGCGACGGGAGCACCTAACGGCATCACGCTTGTCGGCGACGGACCTCGAAGCCTTGCTTGATGCCGTGGCGGCGGTTGCGGAACCGGTCTTGCTCGATTTCCTTTGGCGGCCGGCGCTGCCGGACCCCGATGACGACATGGTGCTGGAAACCGGGGTGAACGGTCAGGCGGACGCGATCGTGACGTTCAATCGCCGACACTTCGTCATGGTGACGAAGCAATTTGGTCTCGATGTGCTTTCGCCGGCCGACGCCATCAGGCGACTGGAGAGAGGGTCATGAGAAAGAGCAATTTCGCGCTACGGCTTCAGCCGTCGCTTCTCGACGAGGCCCGTCAAGCGGCCGAATCGGAGGGCGTGGCGCTCAACCAGCTCATCAATGTCGCAGTGGCCGAAAAGCTGTCGGCACTGCGCACCGAAAAATATTTCACGGAACGCGCGGGCCGGGCCAGCATCCCGAAAGCCCTCGGCATCCTCAAGCGCACCGGTGTCGGCAATCCACCTGCGAAGGGTGATACGCTGCGTCGCGCCAAGAAGCGGACGTAGGCAGGAAGTGGAAAGCTCGCCGCTACGACACCACCCTTAGCGGCGCCACCTTCAGCGCATCCAGATTCTCCCCGATCGCCCGGGCGATGAAGCGCGCCGTGATCGGGGTGCCGTCGTAGTGCAGGATCGGCATGATTCGGATCGGATCGATGCCGCACTCGTTCACGATGAGCGAGCGCAATTGGGCATCGCGGTTCTGCTCGACCAGGAACACGAATTCGTGCTCGGCGATGAAATCCGGCACGTCCTGATGGAACGGGAAGGCGCGGACGCGCAGCATGTCGACGCGGTTGCCGCGCTCCTGCAGCATGATGATCGCCTCGTCCATGGCGGGCGCCGTCGAGCCGTAATAGATGACGCCGCATTTGGTCGGCTTGTCGGCGTTGCGGCGGAGGGGGCGGGGAACGAGGTCCTTGGCGGTCTCGAACTTGCGCAACAGGCGCTGCATGTTGTCGGCGTAGGCGTCGCCGTCCTCGGTGTAGCGGGCGTAGCGGTCGCGTGAGGTACCGCGGGTGAAGTAAGAGCCCCTGGTGGGGTGGGTGCCAGCCAGCGTGCGGAACGGAATGCCGTCGCCGTCGACGTCGAGATAGCGACCGAAATCCTTGCCGGCCTCAAGATCGGCGGCGGTCATGACCTTGCCGCGGTCGTATTTGCGACGGTCATCCCACTGGAGCGGCGCGGTGAGATGCTGGTTCATGCCGATTTCGAGGTCCAACAGCACGAAGATCGGCGTTTGCAGGCGCTCGGCGAGATCGAAGGAAAGCGCTGAGAACGCGAAGGTCTCGCCGGGGTCCTGCGGGAACAGCACCACATGCTTGGTGTCGCCATGGGATGCGTAGGCGGTATTGAGCACGTCGGACTGCTGGGTGCGGGTCGGCATGCCGGTGGACGGACCGGCGCGCTGCACGTCGAAGATCACCGCGGGGATCTCGGCGAAATATGCGAGCCCGCAGAATTCCTGCATCAACGAAATGCCGGGGCCGGAGGTCGCCGTGAAGGCGCGGGCGCCGTTCCAGCCAGCGCCGACCACGATGCCGATGGAGGCGATTTCGTCCTCGCCCTGGATGATGGCGTATTTCGCCTTGCCGTCCTTGTCGTGGCGCAGCTTGGCGCAATATGTCGTGAACGCGTCGGCGAGCGACGACGATGGCGTGAGCGGATACCACGCGCATACGGTGGCGCCGCCATAGACGGCGCCGAGCGCAGCGGCCTGGTTGCCCTCGATGTAGATGCGGTCGCCCACCTTGTCGGCGCGCTTGATCTGCAACCCGCATGCGCGCGTCATGCCGGGGCGCGCTTCGACGTTGGCGAGCACCCAATCACGGCCGAGCGCGAGGGCATGCTTGTTCGCCCCGATCAGCTTCTCCTTGCCTTTGAACTGCTCCAGGAACAGCGCCTCGATGACGGCGGGGTCGATGTCCAGGAGCGCCGACAGCGCGCCGAGATAAATGATGTTCTTGAACAGCTGGCGCTGGCGCGGATCGGTGTATTCGCGATTGCTGATGGCGGTGAGCGGCACCCCCAGCACCACGATGTCGTCGCGGAATTTCGACGCCGGCAGCGGCTTGGTGGAATCGTAGAAGAGATAGCCGCCCGGCTCGATGCCGGCCACGTCCTTGTCCCACGTCTGCGGGTTCATCGCCACCATGAGGTCGTAGCCGCCGCGGGCGCCGAGATGGCCGTCCTCGCAAACGCGCACCTCGTACCAGGTCGGCAGGCCTTGGATATTGGACGGAAAGATGTTGCGTGACGACACCGGCACGCCCATGCGCAGCACCGCGCGCGCAAAAAGCTCGTTGGCGCTCGCCGAGCCGGAGCCATTGACGTTGGCGAAGCGGACGACGAAGTCGTTTATGCTGCAGAGCGGGCTTCTTGATGGCATGTCGAACCTGCGTATGTCATGTCAATCAGATATTTCCTCATGTCCCACGCCCCGGTGGGACAACGCTCCGCGCACAATCCGCAATGCAGGCAGACGTCCTCGTCCTTGGCCATGATGCGGCCGGTCTTGAGGCCGTTCGCGACATAGATGTCCTGGGCGAGATCTTTGGCCGGCGCCTTGAGGCGGGCGCGCAGCTCAGCTTCGGGGGCGTCGGCCGTAAAGGTGATGCAGTCCATCGGGCAGATGTCGACGCAGGCGTCGCATTCGATGCACAGCGAGGAGGTAAATACGGTCTGGATGTCGCAGTTGAGGCAGCGTTCCGCCTCCTTGAGGGCTAACTGCGCGTCGAAGCCAAGCTCAACCTCGGCCTTGATATCCTTGAGCGCCACCACCTTGTCGCGCAGCGGCACGCGCAGGCGCTTGTCGGGCGATATCTCGTTGTCGTAGCTCCACTCGTGGATGCCCATCTTCTGGCTCATCACATCGACGGCAGGAAGCGGACGAACCTCGATGTCCTCACCGGAGAGCATCATGTCGATCGATACGGCGGCCTCGTGGCCGTGGGCGACCGCCCAGATGATGTTCTTTGGCCCGAATGCGGCGTCGCCGCCGAAGAACACCTTCGGGTGGGTCGAGCGCATGGTCTTGGGATCGACCTTGGGCATGTTCCATTTGTCGAACGCGATGCCGATGTCGCGCTCGATCCAGGGAAACGAATTCTCCTGGCCGACGGCGACGAGCACATCGTCGCAGGGAATATGCTGGTCGGGCTCGCCGGAGGGGACAAGGTTGCGCCGGCCCTTGGCGTCGTATTCGGCTTTCACCTTTTCGAAGGTGATGCCGGTAAGGCGGCCGTCATCGTGCGTGAAAGCTTTGGGTACCAGGAAATTGAGGATCGGGATGCCTTCGTGCATCGCGTCCTCCTTCTCCCACGGCGAGGCCTTCATCTCGTCGAAGCCCGAGCGCACCACAACCGTGACCTCTTCGCCGCCGAGCCGGCGCGAGGAACGGCAGCAGTCCATGGCGGTGTTGCCGCCGCCGAGCACGACGACGCGCTTGCCGATCTTGTTGATGTGGCCGAACGAAACGCTCGACAGCCAGTCGATTCCGATGTGGATGTTTTTAACGGCTTCCTTGCGGCCAGGAATATCGAGGTCACGACCGCGCGGGGCGCCGGAACCAACAAAGATGGCGTCGAAATCCTCGGCGAGCAGCGCTCTGAGGCTATCGACGCGCTGGCCGCCGCGGAACTCGACGCCGAGATCGAGAATGTAGCCGCATTCCTCGTCGATGACGGACTCCGGCAAGCGGAACCGCGGAATTTGCGTGCGGATCATGCCGCCTGCCTTGGGGTCGCCGTCGAACACCACGCAGGTGTAACCGAGCGGTGCGAGATCGCGCGCGACCGTGAGCGAAGCGGGGCCGCCGCCGACGAGCGCGACGCGCTTGCCATTGTTGCGTGCGGCAGGCCGCGGCAGGCGGGCCTTGATGTCGTCCTTGAAATCGGCCGCAACGCGCTTGAGGCGGCAGATTGCCACCGGCTCCTTCTCGACACGACCGCGCCGGCATGCCGGCTCACAGGGCCGGTCGCAGGTGCGACCAAGTACGCCGGGGAACACATTCGATTTCCAGTTGATCATATAGGCGTCGGAGTAGCGCCCGGCCGCGATCAAGCGAATGTATTCCGGAACTGGCGTGTGCGCCGGACAAGCCCACTGGCAATCGACCACCTTGTGGAAATAGTCAGGTGCCGCAATGTTGGTTGGTTCCATACGCTCCTCATGCAAAGGTCGTTGCCTGCAGGGGCCTGCGACGATCCTCTAACGATTCCTCCGCTGGTTCATTGTTGATTGGCCGTTCCGACTGCTGCGATCACGATTGCCTATTATACCAATCGCAATTGCTTATTATACCAGATCGGCGTGTCCAAGGTGCAACGTGTGAACAGCGGAGACCAGCTTCGGCCGCATGACCACACGCTCCACCCCTACACTTAAGATGACGCATTAAGATTAAGATGGTTCGAGATGCACCCAGCGCCGCCGATTTCGCGCGTCCCAATACCAGCTTTTGCATAGGGAAGACCAGCGTTCAGGACATAAAATTATGTTTATGAATTGTAAGCAAAATCAGCAAATAGTGAACGCGCGGCCGGCCTTGCTGCGGTGTTCCCGGGGAGGGCCTGGAGGGTGTTGCACTGCAATATGAGGGCGGCTGAATTTCCGCAATTACCCTCAAGGCTTAACGCTCTTGCCCAGCCACTCGATCGCCGCCTGGACGCCGTCGCTGCAATGCGGGATGCCGAGCGCCTTAAGACCCATTTCGACCACGCCCAACGTGCCGAGCACCATGGGAGCGTTCACGTGCCCCATATGGGCGATGCGGAACGCCTTGCCGGCCAATTCCCCAATCCCTGCCCCGAGAACGACGCCGCATTTGGCATTGCAGTAATTCCGCAGCGGACCGGGATCGCGGCCATCGGCCATCAAAATCGTTGTCACCGTATCCGAGCGTTCGCTTGGCGTGGTGATGTTGAAATCGAACGCCTTTCCCTCCGCCCATACCGTCACAGCCCGGCGCACAGCTTCGGCGAGCAGGCGGTGGCGTAGGAATACTTCGTTGAGCCCCTCCGCAAAGATCATGTCGAGGGCGGCGCGCAACGCGAAAAGCAGATGCTCCGGCGGAGTGCCCGCATATTTCTGGTAGTGCACGTGGCCGTCCCGAGCGGTCCAGTCCCAATAGGGCGTCCGCAATCCCGCGCGCTTGTGAGCCGTGCGGGCACGACCGTTGACGGCCACGAAGCCGAGGCCGGGTGGCGACATCAGGCCTTTCTGCGATCCCGACATGGCGACATCCACGCCCCACGCATCCATCTCGAAAGGTACGCATCCCAGTGACGCGACGGCGTCAACCATGAACAATGCCTCATGGCCGGCAGCCCGGATGGCCTTGCCGATGCCTTCGATGTCGTTGACGACCCCCGACGAGGTGTCGATATGCGCCACCAGGATCGCCTTGATCTTCCCGGCTTTGTCCTCTTTCAGCCGGGTTTCGACCTCGGCCGGACGCACCGCGCGGTCCCATTCTCCTTTGAGGACTTCCGCCTCGGCGCCGAGGAACGCTGCAGCATTGCCCCAACCCACCGCAAACCGCCCGCTCTCCAGCACCAGAACTTTGTCGCCCTTGGAGAGGACATTGGTGAGCGCCGCCTCCCAGGCGCCATGGCCATTGGCAATGTAGATGTACGAACCTCCCTCGGTTCGGAACAACCGGCTGATGTCAGCCAACAAGCTGTCGGTGAGCGCCAAAAGCGGGCCCCCATAGATGTCGACCGCCGGCCGGTGCATCGCGCGCAGCACCTCGTCCGGCACGGTGGTGGGTCCCGGGATAGCCAGAAACTCGCGCCCCGCTCGCACCACCATTTTGCCCTCGGCAGGAGTTTGGGAAGGGTTGAGGTCGTAGTCATCAGTGGTCGGTGATCAGCGGTCAAGGGACTTCCGGGCCGGTGCGGTCCTTGCCGCCTCAGACCTGATATGCTGAACGACCATGACCAGAGGATATGTCGACAGCGTACTAAGCAAGGGGAGGACACCATGAAACACTTGATCGGCTCGGCGCTTGCGGTCGCGGCGGGGCTTGGCGTCGCGGGCGCTTTCGCACAACAGGCGAACACGATCGACGCCCACCTGGCGGCGGCGAAGGCGGCGGCGGGGTTCGATTTCACCGGCACGCTCGCCCGTGTCTGCATTGCGCCGCAGACGGCCCCGGGCGCGGACGTGCCTCCGTCGCATCCGCCCGACCGCGCCACCTGGTTCACCGACCCCGCAAAGGTGTTCGACAATCTCTACTTCGTCGGCACGAAAATCCATTCGTCCTGGGCGCTGACGAGCCGCGAGGGCATCATCTTGATCGATACGCTTTACGATTATGCGTCCGAGGAGGCGATCGTGGGCGGCCTGAAGAAGCTCGGGCTCGATCCGGCCGCGGTGAAATACGTCATCATCTCCCATGCCCACGGCGATCATGTCGGCGGCGCCAAGCTGATGCAGGAGCGTTTCGGCGCCCGTATCGTCATGGGCGGTCCCGATTGGGATGCGATCGAGAAATCCGTCAACCAATATCCGAACGGCAAGCCCAAGCGCGACATTGCGGCGGCCGACGATCAAGAGATCAGGCTCGGCGATGCATCCGTGACGCTGGTGCTCACGCCCGGTCATACGCCCGGAACCGTATCGATGCTCTTTGAGGTGAAGGACGGCGGCAGGCCGCTGATGGTCGCGTACTCCGGCGGCACCGCATTCAACTTCGTCAACGACGCGCCGCATTTCGACACCTACATCGCCTCCCAGCGCAAGATGGCGGAACGCGCCGGCATAAGGAACGCGACCGTGCTGATGTCGAACCACTCCGAATTCGACAACGCGGTCACCAAGATCAAGACGCTGCCGGCGCGCAAGGCCGGCGAGCCGCATCCCTTCGAACTCGGCCGCGAGGCGGTGCAGCGCTATTTCAATGTGACGGATGAGTGTGCGCAGGCGGCGCGCCTCAAGCTGATGTAGAGAGGACGTAGGACCGCGGGCGTCCCCGCCCGCCCTTTCTTAGTCTATAGAGCGGGCGGGACGCCCGCGCTCCCAGGGGCTACGCCGCCAGCGCGTGAGCCAGCACCTTGCGCATCACGCTCGGCAGCGCCGCGCCCGCGATGTCTTCGCGGCCGATCCAACGCATGCCTTCTGGCGCGGCCGCGGATTTCGGTAGACGCGCCCGGAGCACGATCAGCTCCAGCGGAAAGTGCGTGAACACGTGGGTCACAACGCCTGGAACGCGATGCCAAGAAATTTCCCTCGTGCCGGCGCCGCGTGGCGGCGGAAACGTTGGCGCGTCCGCAACGGCACGCGCGACGACAAAGTCGGCGCTCCATGCGGTGGTTGGCACCTCGGTCATCCCACCGAGCAGGCCCTTGGCGGCGCGGCGGCGCACCAGCACATGGCCGTCGGTGCGAATAGCCACGAATGCGACGCCGCGGCGCAGGCGGCCTCCGGGCTTCTTTTTCTTGCGCGGAAAAGTTTCTGCGTCGCCGCGCGCGTGGGCCGCGCATGAAGGAGCGAACGGGCACCGTCCGCAGGCCGGCGCCTTCGGGGTGCAGACGGTGGCGCCGAGATCCATCAAGGCCTGGGCGAAATCGCCGGGCCGGCGGGCCGGGGTCAGATCGGCTGCGAGCCTGCGGATCGCCGGCTTGGCGTTCGGCAATTGCTGTTCGATCGCGAACAGGCGCGTCACCACCCGCTCGACGTTGCCGTCGACCGGGCTCGCCTTACGATCGAACGCAATGGCCGCTATGGCGGCCGCCGTGTAGGGGCCTACTCCGGGCAATTCCTTGAGTTCCTCCTCGCGGTCGGGAAACGCGCCGCGCGCCGCCACGGCCTTGGCGCACGCATGGAGATGACGGGCGCGCGCGTAGTAGCCGAGACCGGCCCACAGCTTGAGCACATCCTCGATGTCGGCCTCGGCCAGCTCTGTCACCGACGGAAACTGCGCCAGGAATCGCAGATAATAAGGGCCGACCGCTTTGACGGTGGTCTGCTGAAGCATGATCTCCGAGAGCCACACGCGATAGGGGTCAGCGTCCTCGCCTGGCGGCGCCCGCCACGGCAGAACGCGGCGATGGCGATCGAACCAGGAGAGGAGGGCGGCGGGGCTGGGAGGACCGTACATCGCGGTTCGACCCTTCACTGGAGCGCGGCGTTTACCTCTCCCCGCTTGCGGGGAGAGGTCGGCGCGCTCTTGCGCGCCGGGTGAGGGGGCCTCTCCGCGAGACTGAGCTTGGGGAGAGGCCCCCTCACCCCGACCCTCTCCATAGCCCGTCGAAGACGGGCGTAGACGCCCTGATGGCAAGCGGGGAGAGGGAGCAGACGTGCTGCGCGAAATGAGATTGGTCCCCCCTCCCGGTGGAGGTGAAGAAGAATTCCGGGAGTTTGGCCGCGTCGGGCGTGCGTGGTCTTTCTTGCTGCCGATTCGGTCTGCTAGTGTCATGGCACCGATGTGGCAGACTTGGCGACTATGAACAAGGCTGGCGATGAACAAGCGTTCCTATCCTAAGCCCCTGGCGGAGCTCGTGTCCGTATGCGTCGCCGACGTATTTGCGCGCCAAGGCTTCACGTCGTGCGCGATCGTGACCCATTGGGATGATATCGTGGGAGCGGAGATTGCCGCCGTGGCCGAGCCGATGCGGATGCAATGGGTTCGCAGCAGCGACCCGGACGAAGCCCCGCCCGCCACCTTGGTGCTGCGCGTGGAGGGGCCGGCGGCCCTCGAAATTCAGCATATGGGCGGGGTCATCCTCGAACGTGTCAACCGTTATCTCGGCTGGCAGGCGGTCGACAGGCTGGCACTGCGGCAAGCGCCGCTGACGCGGCGCCGCCGGGTGCCGCGGCCCACGATCGACGACGGCGCCGCCGCTGCCATTGCGGCGCAAATGACCGGCATCGCCGACGAAAGCCTGCGGACAGCCCTGGGCCGGCTTGGCGCGGCCATCAAACGAACGTGAATGGCCGGCTGCCGCCGCACTCTGCCGGGAGATTGCGTTGCCGCGGCGAAAACGCTACCCGTTCTAAAAAAGCACACTATGTTCGGGGTTAAGGATAACGGAGATTAATCGTGATGATCACCCGCCGGCAATTCGTCATGAGCACCTCGATGAGCACCTGGGCCGCGCTGGCGCTTGGCGCGGTCGGTAGCTTTGGCGGCTTGGAAGTATTCGACAGCCATGGTGGACGCGCTGAGGCACAAACGTTCTCGGTGCTCGAGTTGGAGGCCAAAGGGGCGCTTGATGACATCCCGATGGGCTCGCCCACCGCACCCGTCACCATCATCGAATATGCCTCGATGACGTGTCCGCATTGCGCGGCCTTCACGGTCAGCACCTTCCCGAAATTAAAGGAAAAATACATCGATACCGGCAAGGTGAGGTACATCATGCGGGAATACCCGCTCGATGGACTTGCGGCCGCGGCCTTCATGTTGGCGAGGTGCGCCGGGCCGGACAAATACTATCCGCTGATCGAGACGCTGTTTGCCCAGCAGCAGAAATGGGCGGTGAAGGAACCGCTGCCGCCGTTGCGCGCCATCGCCAGGCAGGCCGGTTTCACGGAACAGACCTTCGATGCGTGCATCAACGACAAGGCGCTGCTCGCCAAGGTCCAGCAGATGCGGGATCGGGGCACGCAGAAGTTCAAGGTCGAGGCGACGCCGACTTTCTACATCAATGGCGAAAAGCACTCGGGCGCGATGTCGATCGAAGATATCGACAAGGCCGTTGCGCCGTTGATCAAGAGTTGAATGCAGCGTAATCCGGGATTGGACTCGACAAATTTGCGAGCCGCCCCGGATTGAGCACCCTTACGGGTCGCTCAATCCGGGCTACGGCGCTGGCGCGATTAACGCAATCGAAACACATATTTTATACAATCATTGCTTTGTACCGTAACAAGCTTTGGAAAAGCGCTCCGGCCTGGTTGCCGATCACGGTCGTCCTATTCATTGTCCCCGCGAATGCGTTACTTGGCCGTTGATTCTCGCGGCCGTGGCCCTGGACTAAAGTCCTATTTCGCAAGGCAAACGAGACGTCCCTTCGGCACGTGCCGGGAAGGTCATCGATGAAGCTTAAACGGTTGCGTCTGATCGGCTTCAAGTCTTTCGTCGAGCCGGCCGATTTCCTGATCGAGCCCGGCCTCACCGGCGTCGTTGGGCCCAACGGCTGCGGCAAATCGAACCTTGTCGAGGCGTTGCGCTGGGTGATGGGCGAAGCGTCGCACAAGGCGATGCGCGCCGCCGGGATGGACGACGTCATTTTTTCCGGCAACAACAATCGGCCGGGGCGAAACACCGCCGAAGTCGCGATGTCGATCGACAACACCTCGCACACGGCGCCGGCCCAGTTCAACGGCGAGGATACGCTCGAAGTGTCGCGACGGATCGAACGCGAGGAAGGGTCTACCTACAGGGTCAACGGCCGCGAGGTGCGGGCCCGCGACGTGCAGATGCTGTTTGCCGACGCGTCGACCGGCGCGCGGTCACCGGCGCTCGTGCATCAGGGCCGGATCGGCGAGATCATACAGGCGAAGCCCGAACAGCGTCGCCGGGTGCTTGAGGAGGCTGCCGGCATTTCGGGGTTGCATGCGCGGCGCCACGAGGCGGAGTTGCGGCTGCGCGCCGCCGAACAAAATCTGGCCCGCCTTGAGGACGTCATCGGCCAGCTGTCTGGCCAGATCGACGCCTTAAAGCGCCAGGCGCGCCAGGCGGTGCGCTATCGGGCGCTGTCGCAAAACGTGCGCAAGGCAGAGGCCGCGCTGTTCCACCTGCGCCTCGTCGAGGCGAAGCGCGAGGTTGAGGACGCGGCCCATGCCCACGAGGCGGCCGTTCGTGAAGTTGCGGATCGCACCGCGGCCCAGGCGACGGCCGCCACCAATCAGGCCGTTGCGGCCGCAAACCTGCCGGGATTGCGCGAAGGGGAAGCGGGCGCTGCAGCCGCGCTGGCGCGGCTGATCAACGCCCGCGACGCTCTCACGCGCGAAGAGGCGCGCGCCAAGGAGCGCATCGCCGAGCTTGAGCGCCGCTTAGTCCAACTCGGCGCCGACATCGAGCGCGAACGCAAGCAATCGGCCGACGCCGAAGCGGCGCTGACGCGCTTGTCGGCCGAGCGGGAGACGCTGGCGCGCGAAGCCGCCGCGAGCGTGGAGCGGCGCGCCAGCGTCGAGGAACGCGCCGACGTGGCCGACGCGGCGCTCGCCGCGAACGAAAAAACGTTCGCGGAGCTGACGGCCGCGCTCGCGGACCTGACGGCAAAGCGCACGCAGCTCGATACCGCAATCCGCGACAACGAAACGCGCCGCGCCCGGCTCGAGAGAGAACTTGGCGGGGTGACGACCGAGCTCGACCAACTGATGGCCGATGCGGCCCGTGCCGTCGATATCGAGGCGTTGGCGACGGCAGCAGCATCCGCGCAATCCGCCGTGACCGCCGCGGAATCCGAAGCCTTGCGGGCGGAAGCCGCCCACTCCGGTGCCCGCCAGGCCCTCGACGTGGCACGCCAGCCTCTCAGCGAGGCGGAGCGCAACGTCCATCGCCTGGAGACGGAGGCCAAAACGCTCGCCCGCGTTCTGCACGTCGACAACAAGAAGCTGTGGCCGCCGGTGATCGACCTGCTCACGGTAGAGAAAGGTTACGAAACCGCACTGGGCGCTGCGCTAGGCGACGATCTCGATGCTCCGGTCGAGCCCGCCGCGCCGATGCATTGGGGCGGCGCGCCGGTCGATCCGACCGATCCGGCATTGCCGGAAGGGGTGCAGCCGCTGTCAGGCTTCATCGCCACAGCGCCCGACGCTATGATGCGCCGGTTGAAGCAGATCGGCGTCGTCGCCCGCGCCGACGGCGCCCGCCTCGTCGGCGCCCTCAAGCCCGGACAGCGGTTGGTCTCACAGGAAGGCGACTTGTGGCGCTGGGACGGCTATGCGGTCGCAGCCCATGCGCCGACCGGCGCCGCCCGCCGTCTCGCCGGCCGCAACCGGCTCGCCGACATCGAGGCGGAACTGCGCATCATGCGCGCTGATCTTTATATTCGCCGCGAATCCGCGACCGCCGCCGAGGCGGAAGTGGCGACGACCCGCGATGCCGAGAATGCCGCTCGGGCGCGCTGGCGTGACCTGCAGCGCGAAGCTGATGCGGCTCGTGATCGCCACGCTGCCGCCGAACGCGAGCTCAACCGTATCACCTCGCGCCGCTCCGCACTGGCTGAGGCACAGGCACGACTCACTACCGCCATGGCGGAAGCGGACGCCGCTTGCGCTGCCGCCGCTGAGGCGCGAGAGCATTTACCGCCAACCGCTGATCTTGAATCGCGACTGGCCGAGACCCGCGCCATGGTCGCGGACGATCGCGGACGGCTCGCCCAGGTGCGCGCCGAAGCCCAGGCGCTCGCCCGCGAGCTTGAGCTGACGCAACGCCGGATGGTTGCGATCGATTCTGAGGTCGCCGACTGGCGGGCGCGCCGCGACGGCGCCGCCACGCAGATCGCTACGATCGAGACGCGTCTCGCCGAAGCCAAGACCGAGCATGAAAGCCTGGTGGATACGCCGCAGCTCTTCGAAGGCAAGCGCCGCGCGCTGATGGGCGAAATCGGGAGCGCAGAGACCGCGCGCCGTGAAGCGGCCGATCGCCTCGCCCAAGGCGAAAATGCGCTGGCGCTCGCTGACCGCGCTGCGCGCGCCGCACTGGAAGCCCTGTCGGCGGCGCGCGAAGCTTCTGCACGCGCGGAGGAGCGCCATCAGGCGGTCCGGCGCCGCCTTGTAGACCTCGCCACCGAGATCCGCGAAATTCTCGAGGTTGAGCCGGAAACGCTCGCCGCGCTTGCCGGGTTCGAGGCCGATACACCCTTGCCCGAGATCGCCGCAATCGAGGCCGAGCTTGAAAAGCTCAAGCGCGACCGCGAGCGGCTCGGCGCCGTCAACCTTCGCGCCGAGGAGGAACTGCGCGAGGTCGAGGCCCAGCACACGACGCTGACCTCGGAGCGCGACGATCTCGTCGAGGCGATCAAGCGGCTGCGGCAGGGGATTCAGAGTCTCAATCGCGAGGCGCGCGAACGGCTGCTCGGCTCTTTCGACGTGGTGAGGGCTCATTTCGAGCGCCTGTTCACGGACCTGTTCGGGGGCGGCACCGCAGAATTGCAACTCATCGAGCACGATGACCCGCTGGAAGCGGGGCTTGAAATCCTCGCCAAGCCGCCGGGCAAGAAGCCGGCGACGCTGTCGCTGCTCTCCGGCGGCGAGCAGGCGCTCACGGCGCTTGCGCTCATCTTCGCGGTGTTTCTTACCAACCCGGCGCCGATCTGCGTGCTCGACGAGGTCGACGCGCCGCTCGACGATCACAATATCGAGCGCTTCTGCGACCTGCTCGACGAGATGACGCGCTCGACCGATACGCGCTTCATCATCATCACGCATAATCCGATCACCATGGCGCGCATGAACCGCCTGTTCGGCGTCACCATGGCGGAGCGCGGCATCTCGCAGCTCGTCTCGGTCGATCTCGAAGGCGCCGTGAAGATCCGCGACCAGGCGGTGGCGTAAGCCCAACCCATGCCAGACCGTCATGGCCGGGCTTGTCCCGGCCATCCACGTCTTCCAAGCTGATAGGCGCCAGACGTGGATGCCCGCGTCGACCCGATTACGCGGTCTCGCAGGCTGAACCGCGCGCGCGGGCAGGAGAT
>Ga0257161_1000119_pt1 | contig 20378 bp, 15 predicted proteins | sample NR01A_FD_185954 | JGI IMG/M metagenome (GOLD analysis project Ga0257161, IMG submission 185954) | Soil microbial communities from H.J. Andrews Experimental Forest, Oregon, United States - NR-01-A | ecosystem: Environmental > Terrestrial > Soil > Temperate forest > Bulk soil | place: USA: Oregon... | reverse complement strand
CCTGCGGACCGAACGGCGCTACGGTCGGCCCAAATGACAACCTGCTGCTGGGCTGCACCCCGGGCAACTTCCCGCCCGGCACGACCACGCTGGTCATCAACGCCAAGACCCACAATACTGCCAGCGTTAACGGCATTACCGGCTCAGACGAGGTCTGGTTCAACAAGGGCGACAACCGCTACTATCTCGGCGCCAGCAAGGGGATCAAACCGGCCGGCTCGACGCTCGGCAGCGGCGCTGTGCTCGGGGTGGTGGACGGCACCAGCGTCCTCGTTGAGAGCATTCCGCAATCGTCCGGCGCCCATTCGGTCGCCGCCGACTCCAAGCGCAACCTGATCTTCGTTCCGCAAATCTGGACCAGGCCGGCCGGTGCGGTTCCTGCCGGTGATGGCAACACCGTAGGGGGCGGACCGGCGACTGTGGGCCAGCTGCTTTGCGGCGGCAACGACGGCTGTATCGCGGTCTATAGGCATAAGGTCGATGACGACGACGATGATCGGTAGCCGCCACTAACCCGGGATCGTGACGACCGCTGTCATGAGCAGAGTGACCGGCCATCGCTAAATTCGGTCTCGATGGCGTCTCGAATTTGATTTGCAAATCTGGAGGCCGGGGCCTATTGCCCCGGCCTCCGCCGTTTTCCGCGCTGCGCGCGGCCTTCAAGGACGTTCGCAAATCGGTTCGGCCCCGCTATACTGCGTCATCACGGAAGTCACAGATGCCGACCGACCTCGCGCACGAATTCGCAAATTATCTTCGCGACAGGAATCATCTTCCCGGCGACAGCGGCGTGCTCAACGGCGCGGCGCCGGCTCCGGCCAACCGGGCGCTCCAGAAGTTGTGGGAGCTGACCGATCTTTCGGCCAACGACTTTGCCGACGAGGTGGCGAAGTTCTTCCAGGTCCCCCGCATTACCCTGCCGGAGCTTTTATCCGCTCAGCCGCTGGCCGACCGGTTCTCCCAGCGTTTCCTGCGTGAAATGCTGGTCTTTCCGTTTCAGCCAGCTGACGGCGAACCGACGCTGGCGGTGGCCGATCCGAGCGACTATGCGGCAGCCCGCGCGGCCGGGATCGTGCTCGGCGGCGACGTGCTGATCCAGGTCGCCTCGTTCGAGGATATCGAAACCGCCCTCGACCAGCGGGCAGGCAACGACGTGACGGCGCCGGAGCCGGGCCGGGACGTAAGCTATGCGCGCGAAGATGACATCGAGAGCCTGCGCGATCTTGCTTCGGGCGCACCGGTCGTTCGCGCGGTGAGCGACCTTTTGGAAAAGGCGGTGGAGCTGCGCGCCAGCGATATTCACATCGAGCCGTTCAGGTCCGGGTTGACGGTGCGGCTGCGCATCGACGGGTTGTTGCGCGCGATACCGCCGCCAGCCGGGGTGTTGCCCCAGGCCATCGTCTCCCGCATCAAGATTCTGTCGGGATTGAATATTGCGGAGCGCCGCCTGCCGCAGGACGGCGCGGCTCAGCTGCACGTTGCGAAGTCAGACCTCGACATCCGCGTCGCCATCATGCCGACGCAACACGGCGAATCCGCAGTCATCCGGCTGCTGCCGACGGACCGTGGCCTGCTCGCCATCGAGAGGCTCGGCTTTCTGCCGCCCGACGAGAAAAAGCTGCGCGATCTGCTCCGATTGCCGCACGGCATGATTGTAGTCACCGGACCGACCGGCAGCGGCAAGACCACGACGCTTGCGACCGTCCTGTCGATCCTCAACGAGCCCACCCGTAAGATTCTTACGATCGAAGATCCGGTCGAATATGAGATTCCAGGCGTCAACCAGTCTCAGGCCAAGCCCACCATCGGGTTGACGTTCGCAGCCGCCATGCGCGCCTTCGTGCGCCAGGACCCAGATGTCATCATGGTCGGCGAGGTGCGCGACTCGGAGACCGCGCACATCGCGATTCACGCGGCCTTGACGGGCCACCTGGTGCTGACCTCCCTGCACACCGAAACCGCGGCCGCCGCAGTGCCGCGACTGCTTGACCTCGGCGTCGAGGGCTTCCTCCTCAAATCGACGCTGCGCGCCGTGATTGCCCAGCGACTGGTGCGCCAGCTGTGCGACCGCTGCAAGGCGAAGCACGACCTTCGGCTGGCCGACCTCGTCGATGATCCCCGGCTCCGTGCGCTGGGATTCAGGCTGGGCGAACCGATCTACGAACCGAAAGGCTGCGAGCGCTGCGGCGGCACCGGCTACCGGGGACGGGTTGGCGTGTTCGAGGTCTTGAAGATCGAGGAGAGCGTACGCAGCCTTATTAACGCCCAAACGGACGGCAATGCCATCGACAAGGCCGCAGTCCAGGCCGGGATGACTACGATGGTCGACGACGGCGTCGCGAAATGTCGGGCCGGAATAACCTCGGCCAGCGAAGTTCTGCGCGTTACCACGATCAGGTGAGCCACAATACGGTGAGACATGCCGAATTTCCGTTATCGCGCGATCACCCAGAACGGCGAACTCGTAAACGGATCGCTGTCCGCCCCGACCGCGGCCGAGGTGGCTCGCCGCATCGAGTATCTCGGCCTCGTGCCGATCGAAACGGTCGCTGACGACGGCGCAGCGTCGGTTTCACGCGCCACCATCGCGCTATTCAACCAGCCGCGCGCCGAGGACGTCACCGTATTCACCCGCGACCTCGGGCTGCTTCTCAAGGCAGGGGCCCGCCTCGACGATGCGCTGGAGCTGCTCGCCAGCGATACCGACATCGGGCGATTGCACCCGGTGGTCGGCCAGATCCGCGCCGGCATCCTGGCGGGGGAGAGCTTCGCCGAAGCCGTCGGTAAGCATCCGGCGCTGTTCCCGCCGATCTATATCGCGCTTGTGCAGGTTGGCGAAACCTCCGGCAAGCTCAATCATATTCTGGAGCTGATCGCGACCGAACGGGCGCGAGCGGAAGCTTTGCGCCGCAAGCTTACTGACGCTCTGCAATATCCTGCATTCGTTTTGCTGGCAGCGGTCTGCGTGCTAGCGTTTTTTATTCTGTTCGTGTTGCCTCAGTTCGCTTCGGTGCTGCGCGACTTCGGCGCCAAGGGCGATTCCGCGATCACGACGTTTCTCAATTTTTCGGACTTCCTGCGCGGCAACGCCACCGAGCTGACGATCGCGCTCGTCGCCTTTATTGTGGGAACGTGGATGCTGTTGCGCCGCAAGGGCGTACGCACAGCGATCATTTCCGAAATATCGCGCCTGCCCGGTATCTCGACCATATTCAATTTCTATCGGGCTGCCCTATTTTGCCGTAATTTAGGCATCCTATTAAGCAGCGATGTTACCCTTACCGCGACGCTGCGGATACTCGTGGACATCATGGCGGTCACCGGAAGGGTCGCGCCATGGATGGCGACCGCTGATCGCGTGCGCCACGGCGGCAAGTTATCGGACGCGCTGGCGGCGACCGCAATCCTGCCGCCGATGGCTATACGCATGCTCCGTATCGGCGAGGAAACCGGCCAAATGCCTACGCTTTCTGCCCGCATCGCAGAGTTTTACGAGGCGAAACTCCAACGCAGCCTCGACCGGGTGGTTGGGGTCGTCGGTCCGCTTGCCATCATTTCCATCAGCGTCGTCGTCGGCGGTCTCATTGTTTCCGTCATGACCGCCCTGCTCTCCATCACCCAAGTCGTCGGATGAAGTCGTCGGATGACAAACCACAGGCTCCAAAATGAAACACTCTGAAACGCAAATCGGCTCGGCAAGACGCCGACGCTCCCGTATTCGCGGCCAGCGTGGCTTCACGCTCGTGGAAATGCTGGTCGTCATAACCATCATCGGCCTCATCATGTCGCTGGTCGGTCCGCGCGTGCTCAACTATTTGGGCGAATCAAAAGTCAAGGCCGCCAAAATCCAGATTCAGAGCTTCTCCAGCGCGCTCGATCTGTTCTATCTGGACGCAGGACGATACCCTTCCTCGTCGGAGGGCTTGGCTGCACTTGTCAAGCCTGCCCCGGGACTGACGGCTTGGAATGGTCCCTATCTGAAAGGCGGCACCGTCCCGAACGATCCTTGGGGCAAGGCCTATGTTTATCGATCGCCCGGAGAGCGTAGCGCCTATGAGATCGTGTCATACGGTGCCGACGGACAAGAGGGTGGCACGGGAGCCGCGGCCGACATATCCACCGCGAGCATCGAGTGACGGCGTGAGGCGGCAACGAGAACGGACCTCGGGGTTCACCCTCCTCGAAATTGTCGCTGTCACCGCCATCGTGGCGATGCTCGCTGCGATTCTACTGCCCCTCGCGCCGCGTGGCACTTCGCGTCAGAGGCTCGCAGCTTACGCGGTCGAAGCTGCCGCGCTCCTGAAGGCCGATCGCACCGCGGCCGTGCGCCGAAATGCTCAAGTCAGTGCGCAAATCGATGGGCCGGGCCGCATGATTCGTTCCGGATCGACAGGCAAGGTCTTACAAATCCCCGGGGACGTCGCCTTTCAGGCGCTGTTGCCCCTCACCTGCAACGAACGTCCTGCGCGCTCCACCATCAGCTTTTTTGCCACCGGCATGTCATGCGGCGGGACTATCGTGCTGTCGCGTCTTGGCACCGGATTCGAGGTTCGGGTGAATTGGCTGACCGGAGGGATCGAAGTTGCAGCACGTAGTGCCCCGTCAACGTAGGAGACTGCGGAGAATCAGCGAATCGAATGCGTGTCATGCCCCGCTTCAAGCGGGGCATCCAGTAACCACCGACTTTGATAGGGCGTTTCAAATGCAGATCCGGTGGTTACTGGATCGCATCGAAATCGGATGTTTCCGATTTCGACAATTTAATGCCGAAGTCGGGCAGGCCCGACTTCGGTCAAGCCGGGCGATGACACTCATCGCGGAGCAGAACCTCCTCCGCACGGGGCACCTAGAGAGGGGGCAGAACGCTCGAATTCTTTCAAATTATTGACATTTGTCTGGCCTTGTCTGTTTCCTGGGATACTGACAAACTTGCGTGCAAGCGGGTAGAAAGCGGAAACGCTCAGGGATTGCGATGAACATATTACCTCCAATCCAGGAAAGCTTTTATCGATGGATCGATTCCGTCGCCAGCACTGTGAACGGGCTGCTCAATCGGCTGCAGTCCAACCACGAGGTGCGGATCATCGAGAACGCGCACGACACATTTACGTTGCGCGCGGCAGGCCCCGGTCGAAAATCAAATGTAGCCGACCACCGGATTCGGATTATCGACGGTGCGATCAAGGGACAGCTGCCGGCTGATTGGGCAGAGATGCTGCGCGGCAGCCGCGCCGAGTTGGTTTTGAGCGCGAATAGATTCCTGTTCCGCCCGCTGGAGTTGCCGAGACGCGCTGTAGAATTTCTTGACGGCATCGTCCGTGCCCAGATTGACCGCCTCACACCGTGGACGCCGGGCGAGGCGCTCTTTAGCTGGACGCCGCCGACGGATGCGCCGAACGATCGGATCGAACTGACGATCGCCGCGACGGCGCGGGCGCGTGTGGCGCCCTATGTGCAGGCGATCGCCGATCTTGGCGTCGCGTCGGTCGCCGTGTTGACGGTTCCGGCCGATGCCGGGCCGGGGGCGGCGCCTATCAAAGTGTTCGAGCAACGGGCGCGCGGCGTGTTCGAAATCGACCGTATTCGGCGCACGCTCGTGGCATCGTTCCTGATAAGCGGGCTCGCGGCTGCGATCACGATGGGCTATTCGGCATTTGCTCTCGATAGTCTGGACGCAGAGCAGCAGGCGCTGTCGCAGAAAATCTCGGCACGGCGCGCGGCGCTGCGCGCAAGCCCCGAATTCGCCATTTCGGCGCAGCGCATGCTTGAACGCCGCAAGCAATCAACGCCATCGAACGTGATCGTGCTGGAGGCACTGTCGCAAATCCTTCCCGATCACACCTTTGTCACCGAACTTCGAATCGAGGTCGACAAATTGCAGATCGTCGGCGTTACGCGCGACGCGGCCGCCTTGATAGGGCTGATCGAGCAGTCGCCGCATTTTACCCGCGCGAGATTCTACGCGCCGACCACCCGCACACCCGGCGATCCCGGGGAACGATTTCATATCGAGGCCCAGGTCAAGCCGATTTTTGCGGTGGGCACATGAGCACATCGAATCTCTTCACTGCCTTTCTGACGCGGTATCCGGCCGGGGCCGCGATTCTCTATGTCGGGGTGGTGATGGCGTTTGCCATCACGGCCTGGACGACGGTCGCGGAAATTTTGCAACGTCGTGATGCGGTCGCGGCGACCGCCTCGGTCTTGAGTCAGCTCGAAGGCCGCAGTCCGGCGGCTCCTCGTGGCCGGGGCAAGGATGCCGATACGGTCACGACTGGGTCGCCGCTCCTTGACGGCGGGACCGTGACGGTTGGCGGCGCCAATCTGTTGCAGCGGGTCGCGAGTTCGATTACGCGACTCGGCGGCAACATATTGTACACGCAAGTCGACCTGGAGGGGCCGCAGGCCAAGGACGGCTTTATCGGCGTCACGGTGAGCTGCGAGGTCGAGCAGTCCGTGCTCCAGCAATTGCTTTATGATCTTGAGGCCGGAATGCCGTTCTTGTTCGTCGATCAGCTGGTTGCCCAAGGCCCGGCGTCGCCCGGGGCGACACCGGAAGGAAAATTACGGGTCGTCATTTCGGTTTCGGGGCAGTGGCAGGGATCGAAATGAATTTGCGCCGCAAATATCCGCTGCTCGCCGCCGTCGCAGTGCTGGGCGCCGCGGCCTATGTCGCGATCGCGCACACCACCGCACCGCCGGACCGCCCCGTCAATTCCGCCACCGCTCCGCCATCCGATGGCGCCGTCAATTCCGTAGAGGCGGGTCCGCTGCGGACCGCCGCGCGGTCCCCCGATGCCGCGGTCGAGCGCCCCCCGTCCGCCGGAAATCCGCTTTGGGCGCTCCCGCTCAAGCAATTGTCGATCACGCGGGACCGGCCGGTTTTTTCACCCTCGCGCCGCCCGCCACCCCCCGCCACGCCGACCTATGTGGCTCCGGTTGCGGTACGCTCGCCGCCAAAACCCGCGGAGCCCGAACGGCCCTCGATCACATTGCTCGGCACCATCCTCGGCAGCACTGAGAGCATCGGGATTTTCTTCAATCCGGCGACCCGAGATGTCGTGCGGTTACGCGTGGGGGAAGATCATGAGGGCTGGGCATTACGTTCGGTCAAAACACGCGAGGCGACCCTTGTGAAAGACCGCGAAAGGGTCGTGCTCGAACTGCCGCCACCCGGCGAGTCGGCGATGTCGCTGAGCGATTTCACTCCGCCTGACGTGCGGCAGCCGCCGCCGCCAGCTCGACGGCAGCAGCGACATTGACCGGCTCGCTACCGCGGGTTTCAATTGCTTCGAATTGCGCCGTTCAATCCGGGGCTATGGTGCGGCGCGGCGTCTGCAAGCCCCTGGCCCGCGAACAGATGACGCGCTATCCTGATAAGCCATGAAGCTGATGTCATATCTATGCCTTCCGGCTGTTGCCTTCCTCGCCGCCGTGGCCGTGACAGCACGCGCGCAGGCGGGCCAGCGGGAGGATTTTCTCGCCGGCCGCGTCAAGGAATGCCCCGGCTGCGATCTTTCCGGCGCCAATTTCAAGCGCCGCGACCTCACCGGAGCCAATCTCGCAGGAGCCACTCTCAAGGACGCGAACTTCCACGATGCGCGGCTCATCGGCGCCAAGCTCGCCGGCGCCGACTTTTCGGGCGCCAATCTTAACAAGGCTAATTTGAGCCGCGCCGATGTGGCCGGCGCCAAGCTCAACGAGGCGATGCTCTATGGCGCGATCCTGGATGCCGCCAAGCTGGCAGGCGCCGATTTCAGCGAAGCCCTGATGGGCACGGCGCGGTTCCTGCGCTGCGACCTCGCCAATGCGACGCTGCGCAATGCCGACATGCGCAAGACCCGCCTCGACAACGCGGTGCTGACCGGCGCGGACCTCACCGGCGCGGCACTCGACCAAGCCATGCTCCGCGATGCCAAGCTTGAAAGCGCTGTGCTCGCCGAAACGCGCCTGATGGGCGCCGACCTGACCGGCGCGAAGCTCAACAGGGCCGACCTCAGGGATGCCGATGCCCTGCACGCAAATTTGCGCGGCGCCGATCTCAGCGGCGCCAACTTGGCCGCAACCAATCTGCGCCAAGCCAATCTCTATGAGGCGAAGCTCGACGGAGCGATTTACCGCGCCACCATCATGCCGGATGGGACGACGGAGCCTTGACCAGCGCCGTGCCTGCGTTTGTCGCGGGGCGTCGACGCTTTCACGAGCCTGTCATCGCCCGGCTTGACCGAAGTCGGGCCTGCCCGACTTCGGCATTAAATTGTCGAAATCGGAAACATCCGATTTCGATCATTTAGCGTGCCGAAGTCGGGCAGGCCCGACTTCGGATCAAGCCGGGCAATGACACCCTCAGAGTGAATCGAAGAAGCTGTAGCTTCACCGATCGGCTTGATAGATCTCCACCCGGGCGGAGCTCTCGAACTGTCCCTGCGTCAACTGGGTCGGTAATTGCGGATTGTAGCCGCTCTGGCCCGGCTTACGGAACAGATTGACGCGGACCATGATGCGGCGCCCGGCGGCGGGGTCGTTGCGCTCGCACACGCGCTTGACGAACAACGAGCCGACCGGGCTTTCGCCCTCGGCGAGCGGCACTGCCTGGCAATCCTGCGCCGGATCAATGTTGAAACGCGAGGCCATGACGGTACCGAGCGTATAGGCTTCCTCGCGCTTCTTGCGATTGGCCTCGGTGATGTCGTTCTTGTGCTCCGGCCGCGCATCCGTCACCATGCGGATGCCCTTAAGGATGCCGGCATCGTCGAACAGCGCGCTGGTGATGACCGGAAACGTGACTTCATGGGTGCCCGCCCAGCGCGAGATTTCGCGGTCGTTGTCGTGGGCGCGCGCGATATATTCGAGTTCATCGTCGTATTCGAAATAAACCTCGCGCAATCCGTCGGGCTCCGGCGCACAGCGCTTGAAATCGGTCCAGCCGGTCAGCGGCGCGCGCGGCGGTCCACCGTTGGAGCCGCAAGCAAAGCCGCGGAACTCGCTCGGGTCAGGCTGCTCGGCGATCGGCGCGCCGACCTTAAGATCCCAAATCGTGGCGCGACGCATCGGCTGAGCAACGGCCAGCACTGCCATCGCGCACACCGTGCAGAGGCCCAAGGGAATCCGGTATCGACCTGCCACAATAGCCTCCGCGAACGTCATCGGTTATTCTATAACGTATTCCGATCGGATAGAATAACGCCGGAGGCAAACGCGTGCGTCAGAACTGTCAAGCTATTCGGCCGTCCCGTATGCAACGAGCAGGAGTGACGCTCTCGGCGCTCGCGCTCGTACTGTTCGCGGCGCCTGTGCACCTCGCGGCCCAAACCCCGGACGCGAGCGATATTGCCGAGGGCGCCCGGCTGTTCCGGCAAAAGGGCAACTGCCAGTCATGCCACGGCTGGGCCGGCGACGGCCGCAAGATGGATACGCAGATGCCGGACGGCGCCAATCTGCGTGAAACCCGCCTCGACCGCGCCGCCCTGATCATGACCATAAAATGCGGCCTGCCTGGCACCGGCATGCCGCCGTTCGACAAGTTCGCCTACAGCGACGGCCGCTGCTACGGCCTCAAGCAGGCCGATCTGAGACAGGCCGGCCAGCGCATGTCCGACCCGCCGACCACCCTGCAGAACCGGGAAATCGAGTACATCGCGGATTTCATGTTTGCCAAGGTGATCGGCAAGGGCCCGATGAACCACGAGAAGTGCGTGGAGTATTGGGGACAGGAGACCGAGGTTTGCGGGGAATTCCCGAAGTAGGCGTGAGTGGCGGGCGGCTGGGACCGCGGGCGTCTCGCCCGCTCCTTCAATTTTAAGAAAGAGCGGGCGGGACGCCCGCGGTCCCAGGACTCCCGCGCTCGCAATCAATCCAGCGCGAACACGAACAGATAGCTGGATGTTTCCAGATTGTCGTACTTGACCGGGTGCAAGTGACGGCCGCTGCCTTGCACTGCGACATACTGCTTGGCGCCGACCGCATAGGTGACGGGCGAGCCCTTGAGCGGCGTGCCGAGATTGAAGCGCCATAACTGCTGGAGCTTGTCGTCGTCATAGGCGACGACCCAGCCGTCCTGGAGCGCGGTCAACACGAGGCCGCCGGCAGTCGCAGTCACGCCCGAGCGAATCTCGATGTCGGTCACGGTCTTCGCCACGATCTTGTGGCCGACCGTGTCATAAGCGCTGATGGCGCCGTAGTAGAGATCGCTGGTGTAGGTGCGCTTCTCGTTTCTCGCCCTGTCGAGCCCGCCGCTCGGGCCCTTGAAGGCGGCGGCAGCGCCATTCTGGCTGAAGCAGCCTTCGGCGCCCACACCATACGCGATATGCTTCACCGGATTATAGGCCGTCGGCTGATACGCAACGCCGCCGTGCCACGTGGGGCACGTGCGTTTCATCGGATCGCCGCGCAGCGAGCGCGCCTCCGGCACATAGCGCTGCACGTCGAGCGCCGGGTCATATTCGAGCGGCTTGCCGGTCTTGGGGTCGAGGCCCTTGGTCCAGTTCAAGTCGTTGACGTATTGGCCGCCGCGCACGAAGCTGCCGTTGTTGCGGTCGAGCGAATAGTAGAAGCCGTTGCGGGCGAAATGGCCGAGCACCTTGCGCATCTCGCCGTTGACGTTGGTGTCATACAAGAGGTGGATGCCGACCTCGTCATAGTCCCACGAATCGTTGGGCAGATACTGATAGTGCCAGACGAGCTTGCCGGTATCGATATCGAGCGCGACCACCGAGTTGGTGTAGAGGTTGTCGCCGGGGCGCGCCTGCGGATCATATTGCGGCACCGGGTTGCCGGTGCCCCAGATGGTGAGCCGGGTGGCGGGATCGTAGGAGCCGGTCTGCCAGAGGCCGCCGCCGCCCGTCTTCCAGGCGCTGGTCTTGTCCTTCCACGTCTCGCTGCCCGGCTCGCCGGGCTTGGGGATGGCATACCACCGCCACAGCTCTTTGCCGCTGCGTGCATCGAGCCCCGCAAGCCAGCCGCGGGTCGCATCGCCGGCGCCGTTGGCAACGAGGACCTTGCCGTCCACCGCGAGCGGCGCCGCATAGAGCTTCTCGCGGCTGCCGAACTCATCGACCGCGATGAGCTTCTTGTCCCAGACGATCTCGCCGCTGTCGCGGTTGATGGCGACGACCCGGCCATCCGGCAGGTTGGCGATGACGAGGTCCTCCCATAACGCGATGCCGCGGGTGCGCGGCACGTTGCCTTCATGCTTGACGCCGGGATCGGCGATCCAGACGAACTCGCCATGATCGGGATTGCGGGCGTCGATCTTGTAGACCGTGCCCCAGCCGTCCACCGTGTACATGAACCCGTTGTCGATTAGGGGATTGACCTCGTTCTCGGGGCCGTTCTGGCCGACATCCTGCATGCCGCGCAACGCCAGGGCCCAGACGAGGCGCAGGTTCTTGACATTGTCGCGGTTGATCTGGGCGAGCTTGGAATACCGGGTCGAGCCGTAGTCGCCGTTCATCATCAGCCAGTTTTGCGGCTCGTTTTGCGCGTTGATGAGCCGGTCGCGGTTGACCGTCATCTTGTATTCGGCCGTCTGGGCCGAAGCCGCAAGAGCGGCGAATGAAATGCCAACCAAGGCGGCGCGAGCGATGTTGCCGATGCGGTTACGCATGGTGTCCTCCCACGAAGCTTGTAGCCCGGATTGAGCGCAGCGAAATCCGGGACTCCCCGATCAATGTGGCGACGCCGCTCCCGGGTTTCGCTAGCGCTCAACCCGGGCTACGGTTCCTCCCCGCAAGCGGGGAGAGGGAGAAGAGCGCCTCGTCAATTCAACGCAAACACGAACAGATAGCTTGAGTGCTCAAGGTTATCGTATTTCACCGGGTGCAGATGGCGTCCGCTCGACTGCACCGCGAGATACTCCTTCGGCCCGATCGCAAAGACGACGGGTGCGCCCTTCAGCGGCGTGCCAACGTTGAAACGCCACAGCTCCTGAAGCTTCTCGTCGTCGTAGGCGATCACCCAGCCGTCCTGCAGTGACGAGAACACGAGGCCGCCGGCCGTAACGGTTGCGCCGGAACGGATTTCGATGTCGGTCACGGTCTTTGCCAGCACTTTGTGATTGGCCACGTCGTAAGCCGTGATCGACCCGTAGTAGAGATCGCTGGTGTAGGTGCGCTTCTCGAATTTCGCCCTGTCCAGCCCGCCGTCCGGCCCCTTGAAGGCCGCGGCGGCGCCGTTCCAGCTGGAGCAGCCCTCGGCGCCAACCCCGTAGGCGATCTGCTTGACCGGATTGTAGGCGGTCGGCTGATGGGCGACGCCGCCGTGCCAGGTCGGGCAGGAGCGCTTCGTGGGGTCGCCGCGCAACGGACGCGCCTCCGGCACATAGGCCTGCACATCAAGCTTGGGGTCGTATTCGATCGGCTTGCCGGTCTTGGGGTCGAGGCCCTTGGTCCAGTTGAGGTCGTTGACGTACTGGCCGCCCTTGACGAAGCTGCCATTGGCGCGATCGAGCGTGTAGTAGAAGCCGTTGCGCGCGAAATGGCCCATCACTTTGCGCATCTCGCCGTTGATGTTCGCGTCATACAGCATGTGAATGCCGATCTCGTCCCAATCCCACGAATCGTTCGGAAGATATTGGTAGTACCAGACGAGCTTGCCGGTATTGACGTCGAGCGCCACGGCGGAATTGGTGTAGAGATTGTCGCCGGGCCGTGACTGCGGATCGTATTGCGGCACGGGATTTCCTGTGCCCCAGATCGTGAGCTTGTTCACCGGATCATAGGATCCGGTCTGCCACAACCCGCCGCCGCCGGTTTTCCAGGCGTTGTTCTTGTCCTTCCAAGTCTCGCTGCCTGGCTCGCCCGGCTTCGGGATCGCATACCAGCGCCACAGCTCGTTGCCGGTGCGCGCGTCGAGCGCCGCGAGCCAGCCGCGGGTCCCGCCGTCGCCGGCGCCGTTCGCAACCAGAACCTTGCCTTCGGCCGTAATCGGCGCAGAATTCATCCTTTCCTTGGTGCCGAATTCGTTGGCCTTGGCGACCTGCTTGTCCCACACGATCTCGCCGCTGTCGCGGTTGACAGCGATCACGCGGCCATCGGGCAGATTGTTGATGACGAGGTCTTCCCACAGCGCGATGCCGCGTGAACGCGGAATATTCCCCTCGTGCTTGACGCCCGGATCCGCAATCCACACGAACTCGCCGTGGTCCCCGCTGCGCACGTCGATCTTGTAGACCGTGCCCCAGCCGTCGCTCGTGTACATGAAGCCGTTGTCGATTAAGGGATTGACCTCGTTCTCGGGGCCATTCTGGCCGACATCCTGCATGCCGCGCAGCGCCATCGCCCACACCATGCGCAGGTTCTTGACGTTGTCGCGGTTGATCTGGGCAAGCTTGGAATAGCGCGTCGCGCCGTAATCGCCGTTCATCATCAGCCAGTTTTGCGGCTCGTTGGCGGAATTGACGAGCCGGTCGCGGTTGACCGTCATCTTGTACTCGGCGGCCTGTGCCGAGAGTGCAAGCGCCGCGAGCGAAACGCCGAGCAAGGCGGTGCGCCCGGCAAGAGCGATACATCCGACGTGGTCAGGCATAGTGTCCTCCCATGAGTTTTGAAGCGCGCTGGCAGGGCTGGTAGTCCGGATGGAGCGAAGCATAATCCGGGGCCGGCCGCTCTATTATTATGATCGTCTAATTATGATCGTGCGATCCCGGATTACGCTTCGCTCCATCCGGGCTACGGCTCCCTGGGACCGCGGGCGTCCCGCCCGGCCCCACCCAGCCCTCGCGTGCGAGAGAGGATAGGGCTGAGGAAGCGGGCGAGACGCCCGCGGTTCCGGGACGCCCGCGCCTCATCAATTCAACGCAAACACGAACAGATAGCTCGAGTGCTCGAGGTTGTCGTATTTCACCGGGTGCAGGTGGCGTCCGCTGGCCTGCACCGCGAGATACTGCTTCGGGCCGATCGCATAGACGACCGGCGCGCCCTTCAACGGCGTCCCGACGTTGAAGCGCCACAGCTCCTGGAGCTTCTCGTCGTCATAGGCGACCACCCAGCCGTCCTGCAGCGCCGAGAAGACGAGGCCGCCCGCCGTGACGGTCGCGCCGGAGCGGTTCTCGATATCCGTCACGGTCTTCGCCAGCACCTTATGATTGATGACGTCGTAGGCCGTGATCGAGCCGTAATAGAGATCGCTGGTGTAGGTGCGCTTCTCGCTGTTCTTGGCATCGAGCCCACCATTCGCGCTGAGGAACTTGAACTCGGCGCCATTCTGGGTGAAACAACCCTCGGCGCCGACCCCGTAGGCGATCTGCTTGACCGGATTGTAGGCGGTCGGCTGATGGGCAACGCCGCCATGCCACGTGGGGCACGCCCGCTTCATGCCGTCGCCGCGCAGTGCGCGGGCTTCCGGCACATAGGTCTGCACGTCGAGCTTAGGATCGTATTCCAACGGCTTGCCGGTCTTGGGGTCGAGGCCTTTGGTCCAGTTCAGGTCGTTGACGTACTGACCGGCTTTGATGAAGCTGCCATTGGCGCGATCGAGCGTATAGTAGAATCCGTTGCGCCCGAAGTGGCCCAGGACCTTGCGCATCTCGCCGCCGATGTTGGCGTCGTAGATCATGTGAATGCCGATCTCGTCATAGTCCCATGCGTCGTTCGGCAGGTACTGGTAGTACCAGGTGAGCTTGCCGGTGTTGACATCGAGCGCCACCACTGAGTCGGTGTAGAGATTGTCGCCCGGCCGCGCCTGGGGGTCGTACAACGGCACCGGATTGCCGGTGCCCCAGATGGTGAGCTTGTTGACGGGATCGTAGGAGCCGGTCTGCCACAGGCCGCCGCCGCCGGTCTTCCAGGCGTTGTTCTTGTCCTTCCAGGTCTCGCTGCCCGGATCACCGGGCTTCGGAATGACATACCAGCGCCACAGCTCATTGCCGGTCTTGGCGTCGAGGCCCGCGAGCCAGCCGCGGGTGCCGGCGTCGCCGGAGCCGTTCGCCACGATGATCTTGCCTTCGGCCACCAGCGGCGCCGAGCGGAAGCGCTCCTTGCCGCCGAACTCGTTGGGCTTGGCGACCTGCTTGTCCCACACGATCTCGCCGCTGTCGCGGTTGATGGCGATGACGCGTCCATCGGGAAGGTTGTTGATCACGAGGTCTTCCCACAGGGCGATGCCCCGCGTCTGCGCAATGTTGCCTTCATGCTTGACGCCCGGATCTGCGATCCACACGAACTCGCCGTGATCGCCGCTGCGTACATCGATTTTATAGACCGTGCCCCAACCGTCGGCCGTATATATGAAGCCGTTGTCGATCAGCGGATTGACCTCATTCTCGGGGCCGTTCTGGCCGACATCCTGCATGCCGCGCAGCGCCATCGCCCACACCATGCGCAGGTTCTTGACGTTGTCGCGGTTGATCTGGGCGAGCTTGGAATAGCGGGTCGAGCCGTAGTCGCCGTTCATCATCAGCCAGTTTTGCGGCTCGTTGGCGGCATTGATGAGCCGGTCGCGGTTGACGGTCATCTTGTACTCGGCGGCCTGTGCCGAGACGGCGAGTGCAGCAAGCGACGCGCCCGCCATTGCGGTGCGCGCGGTGATGCCGACAAATCCAAAGCGACGACGCATTGCGTACTCCTTAGCGGTTTCCAAACCCAGCCCCGTCCGGTGCGCAAATCGCTCTGGCGAAATGCCCTGGGGGCTTGGCCCCGACATTACACGTCCGCAAAGCGCTCGCAAAGATGGCGCCATCGCGTGCTGCCCGGGCGGGCCGCCTGTTCTGGGGGGGCCGATTCCGATGGCCCGGCAACTCACCCCGCCTTGATATTGGCGGCCTTTATCACCTTCGCCCACGTGGCGAGCTCCGCCCTGATCCTCTGGCCGAATTCTTCCGGCGAACTCGCGACCACGTCGTTGCCGAGCGCAGCCTGACGCTCTTTCATCGCGGCTGTCGCCAGGCTCTTGACGATCTCGCGGTTAAGGAGCGCGATCACGTCCTTCGGGGTTCCGGCCGGGACGACGAATCCCACGAAGCTATCTCCTGCGATGTCGGGATAGCCGCTTTCCGCCATGGTCGGCACATGGGGCAGCGTCTGAGTGCGCGCCTTGCTGGTAACGGCAAGTGCATGCACCTTGCCGTCATTGACCAGAGGCACTGCGACCGTCGGGGCACCCATGCCGATCGGTGTGTGGCCAGCGACCACGGCCGCCATTGCCGGAGCTCCGCCGCCGAAAGGCACGTGCACGAGGTCGGGTGCAAACGCCAGACGGAACTGTTCGCCTGCCAGGTGCCCCGTCGTCCCAGTACCGGCCGAAGCGTAGCTGTATTTGCCGGGATTGGCGCGGATCAGGGCGACGAGTTCTGCAATATTCGACACCGGGATGTCGGCATTGACGACGATCACTGTTGTCGACGTGACGGCAAGCGATACCGGATCGAAGTCGTTGACCGGATCAAAGGGAATGCGCTCGAACAAAGCGGGGTTGATCACATACGAGCTGAAAGCCGTCAGCATCGTATAACCGTCCGGCGCGGCGCGTGCGGCCTGCCCCATGCCGGCATTGCCGGAGCCGCCCACGATGTTTTCGACATAGAACTGCTTGCCGAGCTGCTCGCTGATTTTTCCCGAAACGAGCCGCGCCACGACGTCGGTCACGCCGCCGGGGGCGAACGGCACGATCACCCGCACCGGACGGTTCGGATACGCGGACTGCGCGCGCGCCCGCATTGCGCCCGTCATGCCAAACGCGAGCGCACCGGTGATGAGACGGCGACGATCTGTTCGCATGAAGAAGTCCTGTCCGCTACGGCGCACTCCGATCATCGAATCACCTCTCCACCGTCATGCCGGCGCTTGTCGTGGGCATCTTCCTTAACGGGCCTTCAAAGACATGGATGGCCGGGACAAGATGCCATAGACAACGGATTCACAATGGTCTCAGGGATGGGGACATTCGTAAAGCCCTGCGCCTTCGGCGCACCGCAAGCGGCTTCGGGGCTTGACGAACGTTCACGGCTGCGGCGCGATACACGCGCCGATCGACCCTATAGGTCTAGGCGAGAGTCCACCGCGCGCCCAATCCAGACATGGCAACATCAACCCTGCCCGAACCGTTCCGCCGCTGGTTCGCGACCCGCGGATGGGAGCCGCGCGCGCATCAGATTGCGCTGCTTGAAAAATCGCGCGCGGGCCGGTCCACGCTGCTCATCGCGCCGACCGGCACCGGCAAGACGCTGGCAGGATTTTTGCCGACGCTGGTGGAGCTCGCGGCACGCTCGGCGCGAAGCAGCGTCGGGCGCGGTGCGCCGGCGTCGGGCAGTGGCCTCCACACGCTCTACGTCTCCCCCCTTAAGGCCCTGGCCGTGGATGTCGCCCGCAACCTCGAGCAGCCCGTCGCCGAGATGGGCTTACCCGTCCGCGTCGAGACCCGCACCGGCGATACACCCCCGTCCAAACGCACGCGACAGCGACGCTACCCGCCCGACATCCTGCTGACCACGCCCGAGCAGGTCGCGCTGCTGCTCTCGACTGCCGACGCGCCTTATCTGTTTACGACGCTCAAGCGCATTGTGCTCGACGAACTGCACGCGCTGGTGACGTCGAAACGCGGCGATCTGCTGGCGCTTGGCCTCGCCCGCCTCCATGGCATCGCGCCCTCCCTGATGACGATCGGGCTTTCCGCCACGGTGGCGGCGCCGGATGAACTCGCCCGCTATCTGGTGCCCCAACGTCGCGGCGTGACGGCGCAGGCCGATGTCCTGATCGCCGAAGGCGGCGCCGCGCCGATCGTCACCATGCTGGATACTGCCGAGCGCCTGCCTTGGGCCGGACACACCGCACGCCATGCGCTCGCGGAGATGTACGATCTCATCCGGCGGTATCGGACCACGCTGATGTTCGTCAACACCCGCAGCCAGGCCGAGATGCTGTTCCAGGAGCTGTGGCGCATCAACGACGACGGCCTCGCCATTGCGCTGCATCACGGCTCGCTCGACACCGCCCAAAGACGAAAGGTCGAAGCCGCGATGGCGGCGGGCCGGTTACGCGCGGTGGTGTGCACGTCCTCGCTCGATCTCGGCATCGACTGGGGCGATGTCGATCTTGTCATCAATGTCGGCGCCCCCAAGGGCGCGTCGCGGCTCGCCCAGCGCATCGGCCGCGCCAACCACCGGCTCGACGAGCCGTCGCGGGCGGTGCTGATACCGGCCAATCGGTTCGAGGTGCTGGAGTGCCACGCCGCCATCGCGGCGGTTGCGGAAGGCGCGCAGGATACGCCGCCGCTGCGCACCGGCGCTTTCGACGTGCTGGCGCAGCATGTGCGGGGTTGCGCTTGCGGCGCGCCGTTCCTGGCAGATGAACTGTTCGAGGAAGTCAGAACTGCGGCGCCGTTCGCCGGTCTGACGCGGGCTGATTTCGACGCCGTGGTGGATTTCGTCGCGACCGGCGGCTACGCGCTCAAAGTCTATGAGCGATTTGCCAAGATCCGGCCCGGCAAGGACGGGCGCTACCGCATCAGCCATCCCCGCATCGCCCAGCAATATCGGCTCAATGTCGGCACCATCGTGGAGGAAACCATGATCAAGGTGCGGCTCGTGCGTTCGGGCCGAGAAGCGCCCGTCGCGGGTCGCGGGCCGACCGGCGTGATCGCGCGCGGGGGCCGCATTCTTGGCGAGCTGGAGGAGTATTTCGTCGAAGGGCTGGCGCCGGGCGACACCTTCGTGTTCTCGGGCGAAATCCTGCGGTTCGAGGCGCTCACGCAGGACGAAGCCTATGTGTCGCGCGCCCACTCCGACGACCCCAAGGTCCCGGCCTATGCGGGCGGCAAGTTCCCGCTCTCGACCTATCTGGCGGCGCGGGTGCGGGCGCTGATTTCCGCGCCGCGCGCTTGGGCAGCGCTGCCCGGGCAAGTGCGCGAATGGCTCGGCATCCAGCAGCGGCGCTCCCGTGTGCCGCTGCCCGGTGAACTTCTGGTCGAAACCTTTCCGCGCGCCGACAAGAATTATCTGGTCTGCTACCCGTTCGAAGGCCGGCTCGCCCACCAGACGCTCGGCATGCTGCTGACCCGCCGGCTCGAACGTGAGCGTCTGCGTCCGCTCGGTTTCGTCGCCAACGAATATGCGCTTGCGGTGTGGGGGCTCGGCGATCCGGCCTTCGCCATCCGCCATGGCGAGTTGTCGCTCGCGCGGCTTTTCGATGAGGACATGCTGGGCGATGACCTCGAAGCCTGGCTCGCCGAATCGGCGCTGATGAAGCGCACATTCCGGCAATGCGCCATCATTGCGGGACTGATCGAGCGCCGTGCTCCGCGCGAGGAGAAGAACATGCGCCAGATGACGATCTCGACCGATCTCGTCTACGACGTGTTGCGCCGTCATCAGGCCGATCACATCCTGCTGCGCGCGGCCCGCCAGGAAGCGGCCGTCGGGCTCCTGGACATCCGCCGGCTCGGCGCCATGCTGGGCCGCATCAAGGGGCATATCGTCCACCAGGCGCTCGATCGCGTGTCCCCGCTGGCCGTGCCGGTGATGCTGGAGATCGGCCGCGAATCCGTCTATGGCGAAGCGTCGGAACAGCTTTTGGCCGAGGCCGAGGCGGCATTGGTGAACGAGGCCATGCGGTGAGGGGATCGATGGAAGGCCTAGCTGGCGCCTCGATTTTCGCGGGCGATGATTCGGCCTCGAAGAGCGGTCCAGAAACCGGTGTTGTCATGCCTCGCGAAAGCGGGGCATCCATTGCGGTCGCCGGCGTGACGCTCGTGGCCGACTGCAGCGGCGCGCTCTACTGGCCGGAGGAACAGCTCCTCGTCGTCTCCGACCTGCATCTCGAAAAAGGATCATCCTTCGCGAGGCGCGGCGTTTTGCTGCCGCCCTACGACACGGCGTCGACGCTCGAAGAGCTTGCCGGGGCGCTGTCGCGCCATGCGGTGCGAACCGTCGTGGCGCTGGGAGACAGTTTTCACGATCAAGACGGACCAGCGCGCCTTGCCGCCGCCGATCGTGCCAAAATCAAGGAGCTTCAACGCGGTCGCGACTGGGTGTGGATCGCTGGCAACCACGACCCCGATCCCGCCGATCACCTTGGCGGCGTTTTTGCCACCTCGCTCAGCCTGTGGCCTTTGTGGTTTCGCCACGAGCCGACGCCGCAGGCGAGCCCGGGCGAAATCGCCGGTCATTTACATCCGGTGGCGCGCGTCATTGGGCGCAGCCGCGCCCTGACGCGGCGATGCTTTGTCAGCGATGGAGCGCGCCTGGTGATGCCGGCCTTCGGGGCTTACGCGGGCGGGCTCAATATTCGCCACGCCGCTTTTGTTGAGGTCTTCGGCGCGCCCGCCTTCACGGCGCACCTGTTGGGACGACGGCGGCTGTTTGCGTTTGCGGCGACGCGATGCTTGGCGGACGGTGGTCCATAATCTCAGCGATCAGCGCCCGGGTTCTCCGCGGACCGCCTTTCCGT
>Ga0257161_1000118_pt1 | contig 20471 bp, 16 predicted proteins | sample NR01A_FD_185954 | JGI IMG/M metagenome (GOLD analysis project Ga0257161, IMG submission 185954) | Soil microbial communities from H.J. Andrews Experimental Forest, Oregon, United States - NR-01-A | ecosystem: Environmental > Terrestrial > Soil > Temperate forest > Bulk soil | place: USA: Oregon... | reverse complement strand
GAAGCGGCGAGCCCGGAATCCATAACCACCGGCCGAGGGCTATGGATTCCGGGCTCGCCACCTTCGGTGTCGCCCCGGAATGACCAGCCCGCGCATATGATCGGTTTCATCGAATCGCTCCACTAGTCGCTTGCCGCGGCCAATCTGAAGGGGATCGCGGCATCGTGATGTAGGGGCGACCCTTGTGGTCGCCCTGTGGCGTACGAGGTGCGCAAACCAGGGCGACCACAAGGGTCGCCCCTACATTTCCTTGAGGCTCGCCTGCGCGGGGAGCAAAAAAGCGCTTGCATCGGACGCAATTGCCGTTAAGTCACGGCATTGCCGCTGCATTCCGCTCATCGGGGGCAGCGCAGGTTCGGAACAGTCCGAACTTTGAGTTTGTGGAAGGCGACGGGCGGTTGCCAACCGTTCGTTCGAGCCACACCACGAGCCCGGCACCTCCTGCTGATCCACTCCCGCGCGCGGGAGGGTCGGGAGGCGATGCCGCAGGGAATTGTTCATGGCAAAGAAAATCACCGGCTATTTGAAGCTGCAGGTGCCGGCGGGTTCCGCAAACCCGTCGCCGCCGATCGGACCCGCGCTCGGTCAGCGCGGTCTCAACATCATGGAGTTCTGCAAGTCCTTCAACGCCCAGACCCAGAAGCTTGAGAAGGGCTCGCCGATCCCGGTCGTCATCACCGTTTTCGCTGACCGCTCCTTCACGTTCGAGATGAAGACGCCGCCGGTCTCCTTCTTTCTTAAGAAGGCGGCCAACATCCAGGCGGGCGCCAAGGCCCCCGGCCGTGATAAAGCCGGCGCCGTCACCAGGGCGCAGGTGAAAGAGATCGCCGAGCAGAAGATGAAGGATCTCAACTGTGATACCATCGAATCTGCCATGCGGATGATCGAGGGCTCCGCCCGCTCGATGGGTCTTGAGGTGAGGGAGTAAGCGCCATGTCGAGCCACGGGAAGCGCGTTTTGAAGGCCCGGGAGGGCATCAACCGGGAAAAGCTCTATTCCCTCGATGAGGCCGTGAAGATGGTCAAGGAGCGGGCCAAGGCGAAGTTCGACGAAACCGTCGAGATCGCCATGAATCTTGGCGTCGATCCCCGCCATGCCGACCAAATGGTTCGCGGCGTCGTGTCGCTTCCGAACGGCACCGGCCGCACCTTGAGAGTTGCGGTGTTTGCCCGCGGCGCCAAGGCCGATGAGGCGCGCGCCGCAGGCGCCGACGTCGTCGGGGCCGAGGATCTGGTCGAACGCGTCAACGGCGGCAACATCGATTTCGATCGCTGCATTGCGACGCCGGACCTGATGCCTCTGGTGGGGCGGCTCGGCAAGGTCCTGGGCCCGCGCGGCTTGATGCCGAACCCCAAGGTCGGCACCGTGACCATGGACGTCACCGGCGCTGTGAAGGCCTCAAAAGGCGGCGCTGTCGAGTTCCGCGTCGAGAAGGCCGGCATCGTCCATGCCGGGGTCGGCAAGGCTTCGTTTTCTTCGGACAAGCTCATGGAGAACATCAGGGCTTTCGCAGATGCGGTACAGAAGGCAAAGCCGCAGGGCGCCAAGGGCCAGTTCATCAACCGCATCGCCATCTCCTCCACCATGGGGCCCGGCGTAAAGATCGAACCGGCGAGCGTGATGGTCAGCAGCACCGCCACCGCACACTAAGGAGCCGCCCGCGAAAGAGCGGGCGAAAGAAATGAGGGCTTCTCCCTCTCCCCTCAAAGGAGAGAGGGAGAAGGCTGCGGCTGTCCTAGGCTCGGCGGCAAGTTGTAGCGTGCCGGTCGAAGCGCGAAGCGGTTGTGGGCGGCAAAATTGGCCGCACAAAAAACAAGAAAACCACTTGAAAACCACTTGGCAGCGGCGTGCTGGCCCGCTAAATAAGGCTCACTGGCGCGTCGGCCATGCGGTGTCGGCGCGCTTTCGCGTGCTTTCTAGCGAAATTGATGGTCAAGGATTTTTTCCTATCAGAAATCCGATCGGATCTTTCTGGAAGGGAAAGTGAGCCGACTTCAGTTTCGTGATGATGAAAGCGATAGCCATCCGGCGGAGTCCGGGTGGCGTCCTGTCCGAGACTGCAGGCGACCTCGAAGACTGCCGATATGGCATCACGCGAGGGCTTAATTCCGAAGCTTAGGCAACCACTTAGGCTTAGGTACCTGCACAGACGGGTGAAGATCGGTTACGGGGGCAACCCCGCTACGGTTCGAACCTTCAGACCTTGGCGGCGCTCCTTTTGGTGCCGGTTCAAGGGGGCAGGGCATGAGGAGCATCGTATCGCCTCAGCCCCACCCTACCCTCCCCGTCTGGCAGGGGTAGGGTCGGGGCCGGGCGGTGCGGCAGGTCGTAAACCGGCGGCTACCAGCTACCAAGATTCGGGATTGAGCTCAATCCCGAACGGGGCGAATAGCCGCCAACCGGAGAGAGCAAGTGGATCGAGCGGCAAAAAAAGAGCTCGTCACGGAGCTGAATGGGGTTTTCAAAGCCTCAAGCGTCGTGATTGTGGCCCACTATGCCGGCCTCACGGTTGCCGACATGCAGAAGCTGCGCATGCAGATGAAGCAGGCCGGCGCCAAGGTGAAGGTCGCCAAGAACAGTCTTGCCAAGATCGCTCTTGACGGCACCGACGTAGCCGTGGTCGCGCCCCTCCTCAAGGGGCCGACGGTGATCGCCTATTCGGGCGATCCGGTGGCTGCGCCGAAGGTCGCCTCAGACTTCGCCAAAGCTAACGGGAAGTTCGTTATCCTGGGCGGAGCAATGGGCAGGACCGCCCTGAATCCCGACGGCGTCAAGGCGCTTGCCGCGCTGCCGTCGCTTGACGAATTGCGTGCCAAACTCGTCGGCCTCGTGCAGGCGCCGGCGACCAAGATTGCGCAGCTTGTCAATGCCCCGGCCGCGAAGGTTGCGAGGGTGATTCAGGCCTATGCCGACAAGGGCGAAGCCGCCTGACGGGCTTACCAAATCGCGTTGAAGTTCGAACCTGAAGGATAGCGTTACAATGGCTGATTTGTCGAAACTCGTGGACCAACTCTCGAGCCTCACGGTGCTGGAAGCCGCCGAGCTGGCGAAGTTGTTGGAGGAGAAGTGGGGGGTTTCCGCGGCTGCCGCGGTCGCAGTTGCGGCCCCCGGAGGCGGGGCGGCCGCCGCTCCGGTCGAGGAAAAGACCGAGTTTACCGTCGTGCTGGCCGGGGCCGGCGACAAGAAGATCGAGGTCATCAAGGAAGTTCGAGCGCTCACCGGATTGGGCCTCAAGGAAGCAAAGGACCTCGTCGAAGGCGCGCCTAAGAACGTTAAAGAGGGCGTATCCAAGGAAGAAGCCGAAAAGGTCAAGGCCCAATTGGAAAAGGCAGGCGCCAGGGTGGAACTCAAGTAGCAGTCCGGTGCTTCAAGTCCGCACGGGAGGAAGTTGCACAAACATCGGCGCGGGCCGGTGCGAAAGGATGCGCGCGCTCGCTCCGCTCTCCCTCCGGCGCCCGCGAGGGAGGGTTAAATAGAGCCTCCCCCGACTGCGTGGGAGGTAGGCGACGGGGGCGGCCGTGGCGGCCGCCCAGCTTTGGTGATTGATGAACAGATGCCTATATATGGTTTTGATTAATCACACCATGCTTGAGCGTATAGGACGTTGAGAGTAGCTGAGTACCTGCGCCTCATGTGCTTGCGTGGGCGAGATCTGTCACAAGAAGGCGGGAATTATTCCTTCCGCCGCGTTGTTTCTTCTTCCGAGCGGAACCGTCGAGGTTCGCCGGAGGGCTCCGCCGCCTGTCAGGGTGTGCGGAGGAAGTAATGAGGCCACGATGGCACAGACGTTCACCGGTCGTAAACGGGTCCGCAAGTTCTTTGGCAAAATTGAAGAAGTCGCAGAGATGCCAAACCTCATCGAGGTCCAGAAGGCATCCTACGATCAGTTTCTCCTGGTCAAAGAGCCGCATGGCGGACGCCCTGACGAGGGTTTGCAAGCAGTATTCAGGTCGGTGTTCCCGATCTCCGATTTCTCCAATACGGCCCAGCTCGAATTCGTCCGCTACGAGTTCGAGGCGCCGAAATATGATGTCGACGAGTGCCGCCAGCGCGGCATGACCTACGCGGCGCCTCTCAAGGTGACGCTGCGCCTCATCGTGTTCGATATCGACGAAGAGACGGGCGCAAAGTCGGTCAAGGACATCAAGGAGCAGGATGTCTACATGGGCGACATCCCGCTCATGACCAACAACGGCACCTTCATCGTCAACGGCACCGAGCGGGTGATCGTCTCCCAGATGCACCGCTCGCCCGGCGTGTTCTTCGATCACGACAAGGGCAAGACGCATTCCTCCGGCAAGCTCCTGTTTGCCGCCCGCATCATTCCGTATCGCGGTTCCTGGCTCGACATCGAGTTCGACGCCAAGGACATCGTCTATGCGCGCATCGACCGCCGCCGCAAGATTCCGGTGACGTCGCTGATGTTCGCCCTCGCCATGGATGGCGAGGAAATCCTCAACACCTTCTATAAGCAGATCGTCTACAAGCGCGCCAAGGACGGCTGGCGGGTTCCGTTCGACGCCAATCGCATGCGCGGCTACAAGGCGGTGAACGATCTCGTCGATGCCGACAGCGGCAAGGTTGTGATCGAGGCCGGCAAGAAGATTACGGTGCGCCAGGCGCGCCAGCTCGCCGAGAAGGGCCTCAAGGCGCTCCGCATTACCGACGAGGAACTGATCGGGCACTACATCGCCGAAGACCTCGTCAACGTGAAGACCGGCGAAATCCACGCGGAGGCCGGCGCCGAGATCACCGAGAAGATGCTCAAGACGTTGCATGAGGAGGGCTACCGGGAAATCCCGGTGCTCGACATCGACCACGTCAACGTCGGCGCCTATATCCGCAATACGCTCCATATCGAAAAGAACATGACGCGCGAGGATGCGCTGTTCGATATCTATCGCGTCATGCGCCCGGGCGAACCGCCGACGCTCGACACCGCGCAGACGATGTTCAACTCGCTGTTCTTCGATTCGGAGCGCTACGATCTTTCCGCGGTCGGCCGCGTCAAGATGAACATGCGTCTGGACCTCCAGGCGGAGGACACGCTGCGCGTGCTGCGCAAGGAGGACATCGTCGGCGTCATCCGCACCTTGGTCGACCTGCGCGACGGCAGAGGCGAGATCGATGACATCGACCATCTGGGCAACCGCCGGGTGCGTTCGGTCGGCGAATTGATGGAGAACCAGTACCGGATCGGCCTGTTGCGCATGGAGCGCGCCATCAAGGAGCGCATGAGCTCGGTCGACATCGACACCGTGATGCCGCAGGACCTCATCAACGCCAAGCCGGCCGCGGCCGCGGTGCGCGAGTTCTTCGGCTCCTCGCAGCTCTCCCAGTTCATGGACCAGACCAATCCGCTGTCCGAGATCACCCACAAGAGGCGGCTCTCGGCCCTTGGACCTGGGGGTCTTACCCGCGAGCGCGCCGGCTTCGAGGTGCGCGACGTGCACCCGACCCATTACGGCCGCATCTGCCCGATCGAGACTCCGGAAGGTCCCAACATCGGCCTTATCAACTCGCTCGCGACCTATGCGCGGGTCAACAAATACGGCTTCGTCGAGACGCCCTATCGCAAGGTCAAGGACGGCCGCGTGACGGACGACGTCGTCTATCTCTCCGCCATGGAGGAAGGGCGTTACTATGTGGCCCAGGCGAACGTGCCGCTCGACGCCAAGCGGCGCTTCACCGAGGATCTCGTCGTGTGCCGGCATGCCGGCGACGTGCAGATGATTGCGCCCGACCGCGTCGACTACATGGACGTGTCGCCCAAGCAGCTGGTGTCGGTGGCGGCTGCGCTGATCCCGTTTCTGGAGAACGACGACGCCAACCGGGCCTTGATGGGCTCCAACATGCAACGGCAGGCGGTCCCCCTGGTGCGTGCCGAGGCGCCGTTCGTCGGCACCGGCATGGAAGGCGTGGTGGCCCGCGATTCCGGCGCCGCCATCGCGGCGCGGCGCACCGGCATCATCGACCAGGTCGACGCCACCCGTATCGTGGTGCGCGCGACCGGGGATCTCGACCCGACCAAGTCGGGCGTCGACATCTACCGGCTGATGAAGTTCCAGCGCTCGAACCAGAACACCTGCATCAACCAGCGCCCGCTGGTGAAGGTCGGCGACGCGGTGAAGAGGGGCGATATCATCGCCGACGGTCCCTCGACCGATCTCGGCGAGCTTGCGCTCGGCCGCAACGTCCTCGTCGCCTTCATGCCGTGGAACGGCTACAACTTCGAGGACTCGATTCTGCTTTCCGAGCGGATCGTCAAGGATGACGTATTCACCTCGATTCATATCGAGGAATTCGAGGTGATGGCGCGGGACACCAAGCTCGGCCCTGAGGAAATCACCCGCGATATTCCGAACGTCTCCGAGGAAGCGCTGAAGAATCTCGATGAAGCCGGCATCGTGTACATCGGCGCCGAAGTTCACGCCGGCGACATCCTGGTTGGCAAGATAACGCCGAAGGGTGAAAGCCCGATGACGCCCGAGGAAAAACTCCTGCGCGCCATCTTCGGCGAAAAAGCTTCCGATGTCCGCGATACCTCGCTGCGGGTGCCGCCCGGCGTCCAGGGCACCGTCGTCGAGGTGCGGGTCTTCAACCGTCATGGCGTCGACAAAGACGAGCGCGCGCTTGCCATCGAACGCGAGGAGATCGAGCGGCTGGCCAAGGACCGCGATGACGAGCAGGCCATTCTCGACCGCAACGTCTATGGCCGGCTTGCCGAGCTGCTGGAAGGCCGGCAGGGCATTGCGGGTCCGAAGGGCTTCAAGAAGGAGTCGAAGATCACCCGCGCCGTGCTGGAGGAATATCCGCGCTCGCAATGGTGGCTGTTCGCCTCTCCGAACGACAAGCTGATGGCCGAGATCGAGGCCATTCGCAAACAGTACGACGAATCGAAGAAGGGTTTGGAGCAGCGTTTTCTCGATAAGGTCGAAAAGCTGCAGCGCGGCGATGAATTGCCGCCCGGCGTGATGAAGATGGTCAAAGTCTTCGTCGCGGTGAAGCGCAAGATCCAGCCCGGCGATAAGATGGCCGGCCGTCACGGCAACAAGGGCGTCGTATCCAAGATCGTGCCGGTTGAGGACATGCCGTTCCTTGCCGACGGCCAGCAGGTCGACATTGTGCTCAACCCGCTCGGCGTGCCGAGCCGCATGAACGTCGGCCAGATCCTTGAGACCCACCTGGGCTGGGCCTGCGCCGGCCTCGGCCATCGCATCGGCCAGGCGGTCGACGCCTATTACCACCGCAGGGATCTCAAGCCCCTGCGCGACACCCTGAAGAAGGTCTATGGCGATGAAGAGACCATCAAGTCCCTGGACGAGGCGGGCCTGATCGAGCTTGGCGCTAACCTCAAGCATGGCGTGCCGATCGCCACTCCGGTCTTCGACGGCGCCAAGGAAGCCGATATCGAGCACATGCTCGATCTTGCCGGCCTCGATCATTCGGGCCAGATGAAGCTTTACGACGGTCGCACCGGCGAAGCGTTCGATCGCAAGGTGACGGTAGGTTACATCTACATGCTCAAGCTGCACCATCTTGTCGACGACAAGATCCATGCCCGCTCGATCGGCCCTTACAGCCTCGTTACCCAGCAGCCGCTGGGCGGCAAGGCTCAGTTCGGCGGCCAGCGCTTCGGCGAGATGGAGGTGTGGGCGCTCGAAGCCTACGGCGCCGCTTACACCCTGCAGGAGATGTTGACTGTGAAGTCGGACGACGTCGCCGGCCGCACCAAGGTGTACGAGGCCATCGTGCGCGGCGACGACACGTTCGAGGCCGGTATCCCGGAGTCCTTCAACGTGCTGGTGAAGGAGATGCGCTCCCTCGGCCTCAACGTCGACCTGCACAATTCCAAGCTGCCGCTGCGCGGCGCCGACGGCGCCGCGGAGGCCGCCGAGTAGAGCGCGGTGGTGTCCGGCCAGCGCGTCGCGGCCGAAGCCGGCCGCAACGCCGCGCCCGCCCTACCCTCCCCCGCATGCGGGGGAGGGTAGGGCGGGGGACGCCGTCAGACAGATCGCCAGATTCAAATGCGTCGGCGCCGACCGGCGCAAAGCCTCCAGATGGAGCCCCCTGATGAATCAAGAAGTCATCAATCTTTTCAGCCCCCAAACGCCGGCACAGGTGTTCGACCAGATCAGGATCTCGATCGCCAGTCCGGAGAAAATCCTGTCGTGGTCTTACGGCGAGATCAAGAAGCCGGAGACCATCAACTACCGCACGTTCAAGCCCGAACGCGATGGGTTGTTCTGCGCCCGCATCTTCGGGCCGATCAAGGATTATGAGTGCTTGTGCGGCAAGTACAAGCGCATGAAGTACAAGGGCATCATCTGCGAGAAGTGCGGCGTCGAGGTGACGCTGTCGCGGGTTCGGCGCGAGCGCATGGGCCATATCGAACTGGCGGCGCCGGTCGCGCATATCTGGTTCCTGAAGTCGCTGCCGAGCCGGATCGGCCTCCTGCTCGACATGACGCTCAAGGACCTCGAGCGGATTCTCTATTTCGAATACTACGTGGTGCTGGAGCCCGGGCTCACCCCGCTCCAGGATCGTCAATTGCTCTCGGAAGAAGAGTACCTGCGGGCCCAGGAGGAGTACGGACAGGACAGCTTCACCGCCACGATCGGCGCCGAGGCCATCCGGGAGATGCTCAAGTCGCTCGATCTTGAGAAGCTCGCGGCGGACCTGCGCGTCGAAATCGCGGAGTCGAAATCCGAGCTCAAGCCGAAGAAGCTCGCCAAGCGCCTCAAGCTCATCGAGTCTTTCATTCAGTCGAGCAACAAGCCGGAATGGATGATCCTCACGGTGGTGCCGGTGATTCCGCCGGATTTGCGTCCTCTGGTTCCGCTTGACGGCGGCCGCTTTGCGACGTCGGATCTCAACGATCTCTACCGCCGCGTCATCAACCGCAACAACCGCCTCAAGAAGCTGATCGAGCTGCGGGCGCCCGACATCATCATCCGCAACGAAAAACGCATGCTGCAGGAGGCGGTCGACGCGTTGTTCGACAACGGCCGCCGCGGCCGCGTCATCACCGGCGCCAACAAGCGTCCGCTCAAGTCGCTCGCCGACATGCTCAAGGGCAAGCAGGGACGCTTCCGCCAGAACCTTCTTGGCAAGCGCGTCGACTATTCGGGCCGCTCGGTGATCGTGGTCGGCCCCGAACTCAAGCTGCACCAGTGCGGGCTGCCGAAGAAGATGGCGCTCGAGCTGTTCAAGCCGTTCATCTATTCACGGTTGGACGCCAAGGGGCTGTCGACCACGGTGAAGCAGGCAAAGAAGCTCGTCGAAAAGGAAAAGCCCGAGGTGTGGGACATTCTCGACGAGGTGATCCGGGAGCATCCGGTGCTGCTGAACCGGGCGCCGACTCTGCATCGCCTCGGCATTCAGGCCTTCGAGCCGGTCCTGATCGAAGGCAAGGCGATCCAGCTCCATCCGCTGGTCTGCGCGGCCTTCAACGCCGATTTTGACGGCGACCAGATGGCCGTGCACGTGCCGCTGTCGCTGGAAAGCCAGCTCGAGGCCCGCGTGCTCATGATGTCGACCAACAACATCCTGCATCCGGCCAACGGCTCCCCTATCATCGTGCCGAGCCAGGACATCGTGCTCGGCCTCTACTATCTGACCTTGATGCGCGAGAACGAGCCTGGCGAAGGCAAGATCTTCGGCGATATGTACGATATCGAACATGCGCTCGCCGAGAAGGCGATCACGCTGCACAGCAAGATCAAATACCGCTGGCGTGGTCTCGACGAAGCAGGCAAACCGGCGTCGTATTGGCACGATACGACGCCAGGGCGCGTCATCCTCGGCCAGGTGATCCCGCGCAACCGCAAAGTGCCGTTCGAAGTCGTCAACAAGCTGATGACGAAGCGCGAAATCTCCAAGCTGATCGACACGGTCTATCGCCACTGCGGCCAGAAGGACACCGTGGTCTTCTGCGATCACATCATGGCGCTCGGCTTCCACCACGCCTTCAAGGCCGGCATCTCGTTCGGCAAGGACGACATGGTGGTGCCGGCGAGGAAGTGGAAGATTGTCGAAGACACGCGCTCGGCCGCCAAGGAGTTCGAGCAGCAGTTCAACGAGGGCCTCATCACCCAGGGCGAGAAGTACAACAAGGTGGTGGACGCGTGGTCGAAATGCACGGACAAGATCGCCGACGAGATGATGCGCGAGATTTCGGCGGTCAAGAAGGACAAGGAGACCGGGCGCGAGCAGCCGATTAATTCGATCTACATGATGGCGGATTCGGGCGCCCGCGGTTCGGCCGCCCAGATGAAGCAGCTCGCCGGAATGCGCGGCCTGATGGCGAAGCCGTCGGGCGAGATCATTGAGACCCCGATCATCTCCAACTTCAAGGAAGGGCTCTCGGTCCTGGAGTACTTCAACTCGACCCACGGCGCCCGCAAGGGATTGGCCGACACGGCGCTGAAGACCGCAAATTCCGGTTATCTGACCCGCCGTCTCGTCGACGTCGCTCAGGACTCGATCATAACGACCTATGATTGCAATACGACGTCCGGGATCAAGGTGCGGGCGATCATCGACTCCGGCCAGGTGGTGGCTTCGCTTGCAAGCCGCATTCTCGGCCGCACGACGGCTGAGGACCTGCGTGATCCGGGCGGTACGGAGGTCCTGGTGCCGCGCGGCACGCTCTTGGGCGAGCCGGAGGTCGACAGGATCGTGCAGGCCGGAATCCAGGAGGTGCGCATCCGTTCGGTGCTCACCTGCGAGGCCCCAAGCGGCGTGTGCGCCGCCTGCTACGGCCGCGATCTCGCGCGCGGGACGCCCGTCAACATGGGCGAGGCGGTCGGCGTCATCGCGGCGCAATCGATCGGCGAGCCGGGGACGCAGCTCACCATGCGCACGTTCCACATCGGCGGCGCGGCGCAGATTTCGGAGCAGTCCTTCATCGAATCGAACTTCGAGGGCACGATACGGGTCAAGAACCGCAGCGTCGTTCGCAATTCGAGCGGCGACCTCGTTTGCATGACCCGCAACATGGCCATCGTGGTGGTCGATCAGGACGGCACCGAGCGCGCGGTTCACCGCATCCAGTATGGCGCCCGCCTGAAGGTCGACGAGGGCGACCACATCAAGCGCGGTCAGCGCATTGCCGAGTGGGATCCGTACATGCGGCCAATCCTCACCGAGGTCGAGGGCACGATCGGGTTCGAGGATCTGGTCGAAGGCCAGTCGATGTCGGAATCGCTCGACGAGTCGACCGGCATCGCCAAGCGCGTGGTCATCGACTGGCGCACCGGCGCAGCCCGCGGCCAACAGGATCTGCGTCCCGCCATGGTGGTCAAGGGCAAGGACGGCAAGATTCTCAAGCTCGCCCGCGGCGGCGACGCCCGCTCTCTGCTGGCGGTCGACGCCATCCTTTCGGTCGATCCCGGCGGTCACGTGAAGGCCGGCGACGTCATCGCCCGCATGCCGAGCGAAAGCGCCAAGACCCGTGACATCACGGGCGGCCTGCCGCGGGTTGCCGAGCTGTTCGAGGCACGGCGGCCGAAGGAGGCTGCCGTCATCGCGGAAATTTCCGGTACCGTCCGGTTCGGCCGCGACTACAAGAACAAGCGCCGCCTCACCATCGAGCCCAGCGTGGAGGGCGAGGAGCCGAGGGAGTATCTCATTCCCAAAGGCAAGCACATCCATCTGCAGGACGGCGACGTCATCGAGAAGGGCGACTACATCGTAGAGGGCAACCCTGCACCCCACGACATCCTGGCCGTCAAGGGCGTCGAAGAACTGGCGGCGTATCTGGTCAACGAGATCCAGGACGTCTATCGGCTCCAAGGCGTCCACATCAACGACAAGCACATCGAGGTGATTGTTCGCCAGATGCTCCAGAAGGTCGAAATCAGCGATGTCGGCGACACCGATCTCATTCACGGCGAACAGATCGACAAAACGGAACTCGACGAGATCAACGCCAAGGCGCTCGAAGAGGGCAAGAAGCCGGCCCACGGTTATCCAGTTCTCCTCGGCATCACCAAGGCCTCGCTCCAGACCCGCTCGTTCATTTCGGCGGCATCATTCCAGGAGACCACTCGGGTCCTCACCGAGGCGGCGGTCAACGGCAAGATCGATACGCTCGACGGCCTTAAGGAGAACGTCATCGTCGGGCGGCTGATCCCGGCCGGAACCGGCGCAGTGATGGGCCAACTCCGCGAAGTCGCGACCAAGCGCGATCAGCTCATTCTGGACGAACGCGAGAAGGAGCAGGCTCTCAAGACTTCCGAGCAGCCGGTGCAGCAACTGCCGGCGGCGGAGTAGGGCCCGGGCTGCCGCGTGCGGCGGTTGGGGGCATTGCAAACGTGCCCCTCGCCCGCCCGTGCGAGGAAATAAAAGTGTGGCGCCGGCCCTCGGAGGGCCGCGCTGTCAGCGGCATCCCTTCCCCCCCGTGGGGGAAGGACAAGGCGAACCTGGAAGGGCACGGCATCGAGTGATACCTTCCATGGCTGGGAAGGAAGTTAACCGTGGTAGCAATACGGAAACGGCCGATAGTTCCCGCCGAGATCGTTAGCGATCCCTCGGTCATGAGCGGCGCGCCCGTCGTCAGAGGCACACGCGTACAGGCCGAAACGATTCTCACTTATTTGCGAGCTGGGCACAGCAACAGAGAAATTTTCGAAGACTATCCAAGCCTTCCAATTGACGGCATCGACGCCGTGACAGCTTGGGCCGAGGCGACTTATGGTCCGGATTGGAAGGAGAAAAAGGCGGATGCGACAGGATCGACCCTTTGAATGGTAGATTTCTGATTGACGAGTGTCTAAGCGCTGCCTTGGTTGCGGTAGCAAAGGAAAGAGGGTTTCAGGCGGACTACGTCACCTACATCGGTAAGAGCGGTTGGTAGGACTGGAACTTGGCCTCTTACGCGTTGGAAAACGACTACGTCTTCGTGACCAATAACCGTCGGGACTTTCTAAAGGAATATGCCAAGATCAATTTGCACAGTGGCCTGATCATCATCGTTCCGGACACCAAGAGGGCTGATCAGCAGCGATTGTTTGTAAAGGTATTGGATGTCGTTTCCATGCGGAACGACGACCTCGTGAACAAATTGATTGAAGTGCTTCTAGACGGCAGCGTTCATATTAAGGATTGGACGAGCCAAGATCACGACGTTGGCCATATCTCAAGCCCACAATGGACCAAGGACTGAGCCGAGCAAGCGTTCTGGCGATACGGTCGGTCATTAACCAGGGCAAACGGGAATCGGCTTGCAACCCAAAGCGACGATCACCACTTACTGTTCCTGCCTCGACGGCAAAATCGCTGCATGCTAATTTTGCTATTGTCGGAGTCCGGTGCCTTGACTTTGTGCCGCTGCGCCGATAAAAAACCGCACTTTTTGCGGCAGGCGGTGAACTTCGCCAGTCGGAACGGCCGTTCGGCAACTCACTGAAAGAAGCTGTTGAAAAACAGGCTCTTTTGACGGGATTGCGAACCCTTGGGCCTCGACGAATGAAGTTCAGACGCTGCCTCTGACATCGAACTGTCGGATGTGAGGGCATGACCGCGACGGCGCCGCAGGCGGCGGTGTCGTGGTCCTCTGTGGCGAAAAACGTCGGTCCGCGGTCTTACGCGGCTGGCGGTTTTTTGGTTTTGCTCGCCCCCTCCCTACCCTCCCTCCTCGCGGGGGAGGGTAGGGAGGGGGGGCGGGGCGCGCCATTTGGCGGGGGTCTCGCCGGACGGGGCGCGGGGTCCTGAAACGGACGGAAGGTGAAGGCCGACGATGCCGACGATCAACCAGTTGATCCGCAAGCCACGGGTGGCGCAAAAGGCCCGCAAAAAGGTGCCGGCCCTGCAGCAATCGCCGCAGAAGCGGGGCGTATGCACGCGCGTCTACACCACCACGCCCAAGAAGCCGAATTCGGCGCTGCGCAAGGTCGCGAAAGTGCGCCTGACCAACGGATTCGAGGTCATCGGCTACATTCCGGGGGAAGGCCACAACCTTCAGGAGCACTCGGTGGTTATGATCCGTGGCGGCCGCGTCAAGGACCTGCCGGGGGTGCGCTACCACATCCTGCGCGGGGTTCTTGATACGCAAGGCGTCAAGAACCGTAAGCAGCGCCGCTCGAAATACGGCGCCAAACGGCCGAAATGACCTCTACCTCACCCCGCAAGCGGGGGAGGGTAGGGAGGCGATCAACAGAGTAAGACGTGGATGGCCGGGACGAGCCGGCCGTGACGAAGGAAAGAAACAGATGTCCCGCCGTCACCGTGCCGAAAAACGCGAGGTTCTTCCCGATCCGAAATTCGGGAACATGGTGGTATCGAAGTTCATGAATTCGATCATGTATGCGGGCAAGAAATCGGTCGCCGAGGCGATCGTTTACGGCGCGTTGGACATGATCGAGGGCAAGACCAAGCAAAACCCCGTGCCGATCTTCGAGCAGGCGCTCGACAATGTCATGCCGACCATCGAAGTGCGTTCCCGCCGGGTCGGCGGTGCGACCTATCAGGTTCCGGTCGAAGTCCGCACCGATCGACGTCAGGCGCTCGGTATTCGTTGGCTGATCACGGCCGCGCGCGACCGCAACGAAAAGACGATGACCGAGCGGCTGTCCGCCGAATTGCTTGATGCATCGAATAGTCGAGGGAACGCAGTGAAGAAGCGCGAAGATACCCACCGGATGGCGGAGGCGAATCGCGCCTTCGCGCATTACCGATGGTAAGGCGCAGCGCGCAAATAGCCGGCTTTTTGAGGATATAAAATGCCCCGCGTCCACCCGATCGAAGACTACCGCAATTTCGGCATCATGGCCCATATCGATGCCGGGAAGACCACGACGACGGAGCGCATCCTCTACTACACCGGAAAAAGCCACAAAATGGGTGAGGTCCATGAGGGCGCAGCCACCATGGACTGGATGGAGCAGGAGCAGGAGCGCGGCATCACGATCACGTCGGCCGCGACGACCGCATTCTGGCACGGGAAACGCTTAAACATCATCGACACTCCGGGGCACGTGGATTTCACCATTGAGGTCGAGCGCTCGTTGCGCGTGCTGGACGGCGCCGTATGCGTGCTCGATTCCAACCAAGGCGTCGAGCCCCAGACCGAAACGGTGTGGCGGCAGGGCGACAAGTACAAGGTTCCCCGTATCGTCTTCGCCAACAAGATGGATAAGATCGGGGCGGACTTCTTCCGCTGCCTGTCCGACATTGTCGATCGCCTGGGCGCGAAGCCGATCGCGATTCAGCTCCCCATCGGGGCGGAGAGCCAATTCAAGGGCATTGTCGACCTCGTTCGCATGGTCGGCGTCGTATGGGAAGACGAGGGGCTCGGCGCGAAATATCACGATGTCGAGATTCCGGCCGACATGGTCGATCAGGCTCGGGAATACCGCGAGAAACTGATCGAGGCGGCGGTCGAACTCGACGACGACGCCACGGCGGCCTATCTCGACGGCAAGGAACCGGACGAGGCGACGCTCAAACGGCTCATCCGCAAGGCCGTGATCACCGGTGCGTTCTTTCCGGTGCTGACCGGCTCGGCATTCAAGAACAAGGGCGTCCAGCCGCTGCTCGACGCCGTGATCGACTATCTGCCTTCGCCGCTCGACGTGCCGCCGATCAAGGGCGTCGACGACAAGGGCAACGAAGTCGTCCGCAGGCCCGACGACAAGGAACCGATGTCGCTCTTGGCCTTCAAGATCATGGACGATCCTTATGTCGGCACCATCACGTTCTGCCGCATCTATTCAGGCACGCTGACGAGCGGATCGGGGGTCATCAACTCGACCCGCGAGCGCCGCGAGCGCATTGGCCGGATGCTGCTGATGCACGCCAACAACCGCGAGGACATCAAGGAGGCCTATGCGGGCGACATCGTGGCGCTGGCCGGCCTCAAGGAGGCCAGAACCGGCGACACGCTTTGCGATCCGCAAAAGCCCGTGATCCTGGAAAAGATGGAATTTCCTGCTCCGGTCATCGAGATTGCAATCGAGCCGAAATCGAAAGCCGACCAGGAAAAACTCGGCGTCGCGCTGGCGAAGCTTGCGGCCGAGGATCCCTCGTTCCGCGTTTCCACCGATCAGGAGTCCGGCCAGACCATTCTCAAGGGCATGGGCGAACTGCATCTCGACATCAAGGTCGACATCCTCAAGCGCACCTACAAGGTCGACGCTAATATCGGGGCTCCGCAGGTCGCGTACCGCGAGAAGATCACGCGCGTCACGACGGTCGATTATACCCACAAGAAGCAGACCGGCGGTTCCGGTCAGTTCGCCCGGATCAAGATCATCGCCGAGCCGCAGCCGCCGGCCAGCGGCTTCGCGTTCGAAAACAAGGTCGTGGGCGGCTCGGTGCCGAAGGAATTCGTGCCTGGTGTCGAGAAGGGCCTGGAGTCGGTGCTGGGATCGGGCGTGCTTGCCGGCTTCCCGGTGGTCGACCTCAAGGTCACGCTGGTGGACGGCGCTTCGCATGAGGTCGATTCGTCGGCGCTGGCGTTCGAGATTGCCGCGCGTGCGGCGCTGCGTGAGGCCTTGCAGAAGGGCGCCTCGGTGCTGCTCGAGCCGATCATGAAGGTCGAGGTGGTGACGCCCGAAGATTACACCGGTTCGGTGATCGGCGATCTCAACTCGCGGCGCGGCCACATCCAGGGGCAGGACATGCGCGGCAACGCCAACGTCATCAACGCCATGGTGCCGCTCGCCAACATGTTCGGCTACGTCAATACGCTGCGCTCGATGTCGCAGGGACGCGCCACCTTCACGATGCAATTCGACCACTACGAACAGGTGCCCAACAACGTTGCGCAGGAGGTTCAGGCCAAGTTTGCCTGATCCTGTCGACTTAATAGAAGCAAAACGCCCACGGCAACGGAGACTGCGATGGCCAAGGCAAAATTCGAACGCACCAAGCCGCATTGCAATATCGGCACGATCGGTCATGTCGATCACGGCAAGACGACGTTGACAGCGGCGATTACCAAGATTCTGGCCGAGCAGGGCAAGGCGAAATTCACACCCTATGACCAGATCGACAAGGCGCCGGAAGAGAAGGCGCGCGGCATCACCATCTCGACGGCCCACGTCGAATACGAGACCGACGCCCGCCACTATGCTCACGTCGACTGCCCCGGCCATGCCGACTATGTGAAGAACATGATCACCGGCGCCGCGCAGATGGACGGCGCGATCCTGGTGGTGAGCGCCGCCGACGGCCCGATGCCGCAGACCCGCGAGCACATCCTGCTCGCCCGCCAGGTCGGCGTGCCGGCGCTCGTCGTCTACCTCAACAAGGTCGACATGGTCGACGACCCCGAGCTCCTGGAGCTGGTCGAGCTCGAGGTGCGTGAGCTGCTGTCGAAATATGAATTTCCCGGCGACAAGATCCCGGTGATCAAGGGCGCCGCGAAGTCGGCATTGGACGGCGTCGACGAAAAGCTCGGCAAGAATTCGATCTTCGAGCTGATGAAGGCGGTCGACGATTACATTCCGCAGCCTGACCGCCCGAAGGATCTGCCGTTCCTGATGCCGGTCGAGGACGTGTTCTCGATTTCGGGCCGCGGCACGGTGGTGACCGGCCGCATTGAGCGCGGCATCATCAAGGTTGGAGAGGAAGTCGAAATCGTCGGGCTTAAGCCGACTCTGAAGACCGTCGTCACCGGCGTCGAGATGTTCCGCAAGCTGCTCGATCAGGGCGAGGCCGGCGACAACGTCGGTTGCCTGCTGCGCGGCACCAAGCGCGAGGAAGTCGAGCGCGGCCAGGTGCTGTGCAAGCCCGGCAGCGTCAAGCCGCACACCAAGTTCAAGGCCGAGGCCTACATCCTCACCAAGGAGGAGGGCGGCCGCCATACGCCGTTCTTCACCAACTATCGCCCGCAATTCTATTTCCGCACGACCGACGTGACCGGGGTGGTGCATCTGCCGGAGGGCACCGAAATGGTGATGCCCGGCGACAACATCGCCATGACGATCGAATTGATCGTGCCGATCGCCATGGAAGAGAAGCTGCGCTTCGCCATTCGCGAGGGCGGCCGCACGGTCGGCTCGGGCGTCGTCACCAGCATCATCGAGTGACGGGCGACGGGACGACAGAGGACGCACGACAGAGAAAAGGAGGAGGATTCGGGCAGGTGTAGGCGAAATGCACGACCTTATTCGTCGTCTATCGTCCGTCGTCTGTCCTCCGCTACACCATGAACGGCCAGAACATCCGAATCAGGCTCAAGGCCTTCGATCACCGCATCCTTGATGCGTCCACCCGCGAGATCGTCGCAACCGCCAAGCGCACCGGCGCGCAGGTGCGCGGGCCGATCCCGTTGCCGACCAAGATCGAAAAATTCACCGTGAACCGCTCGCCGCACGTCGACAAGAAGAGCCGCGAGCAGTTTGAGATGCGAACCCACAAGCGGCTGCTCGACATCGTTGATCCGACGCCCCAAACGGTCGATGCGCTGATGAAGCTCGATCTTGCGGCCGGCGTCGATGTCGAGATCAAGCTCTAGGGCAGAGGATGACACGATGCGTTCCGGAGTGATCGCACAAAAGGTCGGGATGACCCGCGTTTTTACCGAGGCAGGCGAGCATGTGCCGGTGACGGTGCTGCGGCTCGCCAACTGCCAGGTCATCGGGCATCGCACCAAGGACAAGAACGGCTACGTGGCGCTGCAGCTCGGCGCCGGCACCCGCAAGGCCTCGAGACTGAGCCGCGCGGAGCGCAACAACTTTGCCGTCGCCAAGGTCGAGCCCAAGCGCAAGATGGTGGAATTCCGCGTCGACGAAAACGCGCTCATCCCTGTCGGCGCGGAGATCATGGCCGACCATTTCATCATCGGCCAGTTCGTCGACGTCACCGGCACCTCGATCGGCAAGGGCTATGCGGGCGGCATGAAGCGATGGAATTTCGGTGGCTTGCGCGCCTCCCACGGCGTGTCGGTCTCGCACCGCTCGATCGGTTCCACCGGCGGCCGTCAGGACCCGGGACGCACGTTCAAGAATAAGAAGATGCCGGGCCAGATGGGCGTCGATCGCGTCACCACCCTCAATCTCAAGGTCGTGCAGACCGATGTTGTGCGCGGCCTGATCCTGGTTGAAGGCGCGGTGCCGGGCGCCAAGGGCGGCTGGATCACGGTGCGCGACGCCGTCAAGAAAACGTTGCCGAAAGAGGCGCCGCAACCCGGCAAGTTCCGCGTCGCGGGCGGTGCAGCAGAACCCCCTCCCTCCGGGAGTGAGGGGGCGTCGCCGGTGGAGGGAGCGTGACCATGGAACTCAGGATCACGACTCTTGACGGCGAAGAGAAGGGCTCGGTCAACCTGTCGGACACGATCTTCGGGTTGGAGCCGCGCCAGGATCTCATCCAGCGCTGCGTCGTCTGGCAACTCGCCAAGCGCCGCGCCGGCACCCACAAGGTGAAGGGGCGGGCCGAGATCTGGCGAACCGGCAAGAAGATGTACAAGCAGAAGGGCACCGGCGGCGCCCGCCACGGCTCTCAGCGCGCCAATCTGTTCCGCGGCGGCGGCCGTTCATTCGGCCCGGTGGTGCGCAGCCACGCGATCGACCTGCCCAAGAAGGTGCGCGTCCTTGCCCTCAAGCATGCGCTCTCCGCCAAGGCCAAAGACGGCGGCATCGTCCTCATTGAAGACGCCAAGCTCGCGGAGACCAAGACCAAGCTGCTCAAAGGCCACTTCGAGAAGCTAGGCGTCGCCAATGCGCTGATCATCGACGGCGCCGAAATCGACAACGGCTTTCGTCTCGCCACCCGCAATATTCCCAATATCGACGTGCTGCCGATTCAGGGCATCAACGTTTACGACATCCTGCGGCGACACACCCTTGTCCTCACCAGGGCCGCGCTCGATGCGCTGGAGGCGCGATTGAAATGACCACCAACGATCCGCGCCACTACGACGTCATCATGTCGCCGGTCATCACCGAAAAGGCGACGCTCGCCTCCGAGCACAACCAGGTGATCTTCCGGGTCGCGCCGCATGCCACCAAGCCGCAGATCAAGGAGGCGGTAGAGAAACTGTTCGACGTCAAGGTCAAACACGTCAATACGCTCGTTCGCAAGGGCAAGGTCCGCAATTTCCGCGGCAGGCGCGGCGTGTTGTCGGACGTGAAAAAGGCCATCGTGACCCTCGAGGAGGGACACCGCATCGACGTGACGACGGGGCTTTAGAGCGCGCGGGAAGCAGGAACCATGGCACTCAAGCATTACAAGCCGACGACGCCGGGCCAGCGCCAACTGGTCCTGGTCGACCGGTCCGCGCTCTACAAGGGCGAGCCCGTGAAAGCGCTGACCACCGGCAAGATCTCGTCGGGAGGGCGCAACAACAACGGGCGCATCACGGTGCGCTTCCGCGGCGGCGGCCACAAGCGGGCGCTGCGCACGGTCGACTTCAAGCGCAGCAAGCACGACCAGCCGGCGCGCGTCGAGCGCATCGAATACGATCCGAACCGCACCGGGTTCATCGCGCTCATCAAATATGAGGACGGCGAACTCGCCTACATTCT
>Ga0257161_1000117_pt1 | contig 20515 bp, 19 predicted proteins | sample NR01A_FD_185954 | JGI IMG/M metagenome (GOLD analysis project Ga0257161, IMG submission 185954) | Soil microbial communities from H.J. Andrews Experimental Forest, Oregon, United States - NR-01-A | ecosystem: Environmental > Terrestrial > Soil > Temperate forest > Bulk soil | place: USA: Oregon... | reverse complement strand
CAGCACAATCGCGACCTACCAATTCGACACCGAACGCGGCGCGCTCAAGGCGCTCCAAGTGATGTCAACGCTGCCGACCGACTTCACCGGCTACAGCACCACCGCCGAGATCGCAGTCTCGCCTGACGGCCGTTTCGTTTACGGCTCCAACCGCGGCCACGACAGCGTGGCCATCTTCGCTGCCAATCCTGACGGGCTGTTGAGCGTGGTCGGCTGGCAGCCCACCCAAGGTAGCGGCCCGCGCTTCATCGGCCTCGACCCAGCCGGACATTTTCTTTACGCGGCGAATGAACAAGGTGACACCGTGGTCACGTTCCGGGTTGATGGTAGCTCCGGCAAGCTGACGCCGACCGGGCAGGTGATCAAGAACGGGAGTCCGGTGACGATCGTGTTCGCCGGGAAGTAGTGCAAAGCGGAGGCTCGCTGTAGCTACGGCTTTTGGCCGGGACAAGCCCGGCCATGACTCCGAATAAAATGGTTCAATGTGATTGGAACGCGCTCCAGCGAGCAATTCGATGAAACCGATCGCATGCCTGGAGCCAACATCATCAAGGCTCTGGCAATTCCTTGATTTTCTTGTTCGAAAGACCCCAGATCTTGCCATCGGGATCAACGGCGCGAAAATTGTCTTCTATTTCACCTCCGCCATAGCCCCAATTGGCCGTTTCCATCCACGCCTGTCGTACTTGCTCGCGATCGTCTCGATCTTTAATGCGGCTGAAAAACGCACGGTCTTCTGGAATGAAGCCCTTGCCCAGGAGCGCGTTCATGATCTTAGGTCCGGTCAACCCTCCGAAGCCAAGTTGAAGCGGATTATTGAACAGCTCCTGGGTTGCTTTGATTTGCCCGGCCCTGTGCAGAACCGAGCATCCGCCCCAAAAGATGACCTTGGGACGGAGTTTGAAGTTACTACCATCCGTGCGTTTGATCGTCTCGGTTTCGCCGTCTACTTTGAGTTTGACCTCGTCCGAATTCAGGTAGACATGTATTGTTTCGCGGTCGTTGTATAGGTGGTCGATAAAATGGCCGCCGAAGAAGACCCAATCTGCGCTCGTGCCGAAGAATTTCCTGAGCTTATCCATCGTCGGGCTCGGGCCGGTGATGGACGCCCCGTTGTCTTCGAAGCCGAGTTTAACGGCGCCGGTGCGCCACGTCTCTGCGTCTGTCCTCGTTCCAAGACACAAAATACCAAATGAGGCCATAATCGAATCCCTCCTTCGTGATCTTTGCACTTGCAGAATGTGAAAGTGATACCGCTCGGAATCTGGGTTGGACCTGCGCAGCGCGGTCAACCCGGACCAACTCAGCCTCGCCAAAATTCGGAATGCCACAGGATCATCGTCCCTTATGGGAGGCATCGCCGGTCAAGCCGGGCGACACCAGTCTAGCAGGTATCAAGTAAATCTGGGTTGCTCTTGCGCCGGTGCCCATCGCCCGCGTGTCGTAAAGCTGCTACCCTGCGCTCGATAATAAGCGCCTGCACTCCGCAGTGCCGCGCATTTGGGAGGAAATATTGCGATGTTGAGAGCAACCAGCGCCACCGCAGTTGTCCTCGCCCTCACGGTCGTTTCACCCGCCCGTGCCGAGGAACCGCTCGCGATAGCCAAACAAGGATATTTCTTTGTCGGCGGCAAATATTCGACGGCCGGCGATAAACAGGTGATGAATGGGCAGATCTACGTCGAATACCAAATCCCCAAGAAGCGCACCCAGGCCTATCCGCTGGTGATCGTGCCCGGCGCGGCGCAGACAGCGACCAATTTCAACGGCACGCCGGATGGGCGCGAGGGCTGGACGCAGCATTTCCTGCGCCGCGGCTATGCGGTCTACATTGTCGAGCAGCCGGGCCGTGGCCGTTCCTCCTATCAGCCCGACACCGACGGGACCCAGGCTTATCCGCAGGTTCTCTCCGTACAGCAGCGTTTCACCGCGCCGGAGAAATTCAACTTATGGCCGCAGGCGCGCCTGCATACGCAATGGCCCGGCACCGGGATGGCGGGCGACCCCAATTTCGATCAGTTCTTCGCCTCGCAGGTGCCGTTCGTGCAGAAGCCGGAGGTGATCCAGGCCCTCAACCGCGACGCCCTCGCGGCGCTGATCGACAAGCTCGGCCCGGTGATCCTGATGACTCATTCGCAATCGGGCGCCTACGGCTGGGAGGCGGTCGACCAGAGGCCCGGCATGGTCAAAGCGCTGATCCAGGCGGAGCCGTCGGCGCCGCCCGTGCATGACGTTGAATTCCTCGGCGCACCCGAATGGTTCCGCGACGGCGCCCGCACCCGCACCTGGGGTCTCACGGCAATCCCGATCACCTATGCGCCACCCGCCAAGGACGCTTCGGAGCTTACATTCGAGCGGCAGGAGAAGGCCGACGGTCCGGACCTCGCCCGGTGCTGGCTGCAGAAGGAGCCGGCGCGGCAACTGCCCAATCTGCAGAAGCTGCCGATCGCCATCGTGACCGGCGAGGCTTCGTTTCATGGCCCCTACGAGCATTGCGTGGTGAAGTTCCTGGAGCAGGCCGGTGTACACCCGACCTGGCTCAATCTCGGCGCCATGGGGCTGCACGGCAACGGCCACATGATGATGCTGGAGAAGAATTCCGACCAGGTCGCCGATGCGATCGAGAAATGGGTGCGCAAGGCGCTGTCGGAAAAGACCGCCGGCACGCCGCAGCGCCGGGCGTCGCGGTAGCGGCGGCATTCGGGGCGATCACTCCGGCACGTTCACTGGCGCGCCCGTATCGAGTGACCGGATCACCGCCTCGAAAGCGGCCGTGACGTCGATCAGCTGGCGCGGCGAGATCGGAAACGGTGCGCGGCCCTCCACCGCATCCGCGAAGGCTTCTGCCAAGGTGCGCAAGGAATCCGCCGGTGCGAATGTGTGCTCCATCGCCGGCGCACCGATGTAGCCGGTCCTCAGATTTCTCTCGCCGCGCGCCTCGGCGTCGCCTTGCGTACCAAATACATGAACGCGCCAGAACGGCACGGCCGCCCGCACTGTCGCCATCACGCCGGTGGCGCCGCTTGCAAATTCCACCAGGACCGCAACGGTGTCGCGCGGATCGGGCGGTGGCTTCGCGGCACATGATTTGGCGTGCACCTGGCGGACCGGACCAGCGAGGTTGACCAGCGCATCAAGCACGTGAAGGCCGCAGCCCGTCATGCCGAGCGCCGGCGATTCGGCAGGGTCGTCGCGCCAGCCGTGGGAAAGCTGGGGAAGCACGCGGATCGAGTATTCATTGGAGAAATGCCCCTCGACGTGCAGGATATCGCCGAGCGTGCCGCCGTCGACGATGCGTTTGAGCTCGCGTATCGATGCAAAGCAGCGTCGGTTGTAGCCGCAGCCGAGGGGCACGCCGGCATCCCGGCAAGCCGCGACGGCCTGCTCGGCCCCGGCACGGGTGAGCGCCAGCGGCTTTTCGCACCACACCGGCTTTCCGGCTGCGGCCACCGCAATCACCTGCTCCACATGGAGAGAGTGGGGCGTCGCAAGAAAAACCGCGTCGACGTCAGGATCGCTCGCAGCCTCTGCAAGCGTGGCCGTCACGGCAAGGCCATGCTGCGAAGCAAAATCGCGACCCCGCACGGCGTCGCGCACCACGCCGCGGATGAAACGGATGCGTTCAGACTTGCCCTGGACCGCCGTGACAAGGGCCTGACCCCAGCGTCCCAGACCGCAGATGGCGGCGTTAATCATGGATTCCCGATTTCAACAGCAGCCCCACATTGCCCGACAATATCTTCTCCCCATCCGGCCCGAGCGCCCGCACATCGCGCACGAAATCGCGCACCGCTTCGCGGGCGCGGATTTCCTGCGGGTAATCGGTGGCGAACACGATGCGCGCCGCTGGAATTTCGACCAGCGCCGTCTTGACTGATCCGATCGCGCCGCAGAATCCGGCCGTGTCGAATACCATGTTGTGCCGGAGATAGTGGTCGAAATCATGCTTCGGCGTGGCGCCGTGGCGCGCGTTGCCGGCCGTGCCCCAGAACGTCTTGTCCTGGTAGCTGCGCACGCGTCCGAGCATCGAGGCAATGCCGCCGGCGAGATGGGCCATGTGCACGATGAGGCCGGGGTGACGGTCGAATACCCCGGAATTGATCAGCCGGATTGTCGCCATGACGAGGGAGAACTCGCGCCCGACCGAACGCGCCATATCGTAGCCGTCGAATGCTTGAGAGAAATTGAGCTTCAGCGCCGGATGCACGAACACGAACATGCCGAGCCTTTCGCATTCGGTCCAGAACGGCTCGTAGCCGGGCGCATCGAGGAACTTGCCGTCGGCCTCCGACGTGATGACGACGCCCTGAAACCCCAGTTCGTGCTTGCAGCGGTTGAGCTCTTTGCGCACCTCCGGCCCGCCGAACGGATGTGCATAGGCGGCGCCGATGAAGCGTCCCGGATAGTCGCGTTCGGCTTGCTTGGCTTTCTGGTTGCAGATCTTCGAACGTTCAAGATCGGCCGCCATGCCAGCCGCGCTCGTAAGCCAGGCGGCGTCGATCCCGGCCGCATCCATCATACGGATATGCTCGTCGAGATCGTAGAGGAGCGAATGTACCGTGTAGCTCGGCGCTCCGTTGTCGTCGTAGTGGAGGACGAGCCGGTCGCCCGGATCGCCCTTGATGAGCTCGCGCGGCGTGAAATGGTGCTGGAAGTCGACGATCATTCCGAAGTCCCCTTCGTCGAGGACTCTTATCTGCTCACGGTCGGCGCGCCTAGTGCGGTCGCTCCAACCAATCTGAAGGGATCGGCGCATCGTGAAAAACGATAACAGCAGATTCGCGCCGACCTGAGGATGTAGGGGCGACCCTTGTGATCGCCCCATTGCCTGCGGACGCAATGGAACCGGGCGACCACAAGGGTCGCCCCTACAGCGAACAACGTTGGCGCCATGCCAAACTGTCACGCAGCCCTGCGCATCAGTCCGGCAATCCAACCATTCTTCTTATCCAGGAACGCTGCGAGCCTGGCGGAATAGTCCGGCACGACCGCGCCGATAACCGATGGACGTTGCGCCAGCGCAGCGCGCCACGCCGCGACCTTCGGCACGGCCTCGAACAGGCCGAGGTCCACAAAGCGCTCAAAGGTATCGAAATAGCGGAACACCGGCGCGAACACCACGTCGACGAGACTGAACCGTACGCCCGCGAAATAGGGACCGGACGTCAGCGTCCTCTCGATCTGTTTGAACTTGTCCGCGAGCATATCGCGCTTTGCCGCGAAAGCTGCCTGATCCGGGGTGGTTTCGAGCACCCAGATGTCGGCGAGCACTGCGGAGCCAAACTCCATCCAGGCGCGGTGCTTGGCGCGCTCGATCGGATCGTGCGGGTGCAGGGGATGAGGCGTCGTCTCCTCGATGTATTCGACGATAGGGGCAGATTCGAACAGGACATCGTCGCCGATGCGCAGGAGCGGCACCTTGCCGAGCGGCGATATCGCCCGGAACCATTCCGGCTTGTCGGAAAGATCCACATCGACGCGGCGAAAATCGACGCCCTTCTCGGAGAGCGCAATCGCTGCGCGCTGAACAAAGGGACAGAGATCGTAGCTGACGAGCGTGAGATCGGCCATGACAGGAACTCCGGAACCTGAGATACATGCGAACGCATAGATATGGCATTTACATGCATTCGCAAGTAAATCGATCGTGAGGGTGACCCCGCATGGCAAAGCCATCCAAGCCCGTCGTTGACGCCTGGATCGCGCTCAATCGCGCCCAACGCCACGTCGTTGCAGCGATCGAAGCTGAATTGAAATCCGCCGGGCTGCCGCCGCTCGCCTGGTACGATGTGCTGCTTGAGTTATGGCGGGCGCCCGGCGGCCGCCTTCGCCAAGGCGACCTCGAACACAAGATGCTCTTTCCCCAGTACGGCATCTCGCGGCTGGTCGATCAGCTTGAACGTGAAAAGCTGGTTCGCCGCGAACGTTGCGAGGATGATGGGCGGGCCTATTGGGTGGCAATCAGCGACAAGGGCCTCGCGCTGCGCCAGCGCATGTGGCCGGTCTATGCGGCGGCTATCCAACGCCATGTGGGGGAAAAGCTGCCGGAGCAGGAGGCTGCCCGAATTGCCGAAGGCCTGTGGAAATTGGTTCCGTGATTGATCCCTATCTTAAAGGCATGTTGTTCAAGCGCCGGTCTTCGGGATAAACATCACGCCCGGCAGCCCGCCAAAGTGCGCGTCGCAGGTCAGAACGTCGGCCTCGTATTCCAGGGCCGTAGCGTAGACGATGGCATCGGCCGTCGCGAGCTTGTGCTTGCCGCATATCTCCGCCGCCGCCAGCGCGATCTTCGTATCAAGCGGCACGACAAAACACATCTGAGTGAAAGCGACCACCTCATCGGCTTTGTCCTCGCCGACTTCGCGAGCGAGCCACGTCGCGAGTTCAAGCTGCACGATGGTCGGCACGAGCCAGTCCGCCCTCTCAGGCATCGCAACCTCAACGGATTTCCCCGCCGGCGATGCGATCAGCCATTCGATCCATGCGGAGGTATCGACGAGCCGCATCAGAACCGGTCGTCGCGATCGCGGTAGTCCTCTGCCTTCGCGCCTCTTGCGATGCCGGCGAGGTCTTTACGCTCCGGGACCGGAACCAGGAGCACGCCCGTTCCCTTGAAAATGAATGCAAACTCCTGGCCGGCTTTCCATTTGCGAGCGTTGCGCACCGCCTTGGGGATCGAAATCTGGAATTTTGCCGAGAGCGTCGCTGTGTCGGGCATGGTCGTACCGTTGTTTGATCGATCAGGCATTCGTAAGAAATCTAACACGGGCCGAGCTCTCCAGGAAGTCTTATGTGCCGAATCCATGCGTTCGGCTGCCGAGCAACATTCCGCGATCTATAGTCCTATATAGTCCTATATCTGGTGCACAACATTGACGGCGCAGCCGGAACGAAGAGCGCCAAGTGCCGTTTGTGGAAACAAACTAATTTGAGAAATCTAAAATAAATCAACGATCAGGCCGCAGCCCCCTGTGGAACCCGGAAAGTGAATTTGGCGGAACAAACCCAACGCGCCGAGGCGGCGGAATCGAAGGTGACCTTGGCACGGCGATTTCGCGAGAACGCGCGCCGGGGCGAGCGAGATCGGGCAGGCCATGCTAAACTTGGCGGCCAGCGGGTCTAGTTGGCGCCGTAATGCTAGTGCGGCAGGGAGGGGGGCCGATGAGCGTCGCGACCGCAAAATTCTCCGCCATCCTGTGGAGCTTCGCGCAGTTGATGAAGCTGCAGGCGCGCCGGCATGAGAATTTCCGCCGTCGCCTGCACGAGCGCAATCTGGTGGCGCAGATCAAGGCTCGCGACGAGGAGGTGGGGCGCTGGTTCGAAGTGCGTGACGGCAAGGTGAGATCGGGCGCCGGATTTCACAACGCCCCCGACATCACGCTTGCGTTCAAGGACGCGGCGCTCGGCGCCTCGCTCCTCACGCCGCCGATCAACTGGCTCGACCAGATCAACGCGCAAAAGGATTTCAAGCTCACGGTCGATGGCCCCGAGGACCTCACCAACTGGTGGGCCCAGACCATGATGGCGGCGCTGACGGCCAGCTGGCGGTTCGGCACGCAGCTCGCCGACGGCACCATGCGCTATTGCAACATGACCAATGGCGGACCGGTGTTCGTGCAAGTCAAAAGCGGCAAGATCGTGCGCCTGACGCCGATTGATTTCGACCAATCCGATCCGCAGCCCTGGACTATTCGGGCGCGCGGTCTCGAGCTGACGCCGCCGCGCAAGACGACGCTCGCGCCGCACGGGCAGAACGCGAAATCGATCGTGTATTCGCCGGACCGCCTGCTTCATCCGATGAAACGGGTCGACTTCGATGCCAACGGCAGCCGCAACCCGCACAATCGCGGCAAGTCCGGTTATGTTCCGATTTCCTGGGACGAGGCGCTTGATCTCGTCGCATCCGAGATCAAGCGGCTCAAGAGCACGTATGGCCCCGGCGTGATGGCGGTGTCCCACGGCTCGCACCATACCTGGGGCAATATCGGCTACTATCTCTCGGCCCTGCACCGCTTCCGCAACGCGGTCGGCTACACCCAGGTGCACCACAATCCCGACAGCTGGGAGGGCTGGTACTGGGGCGCGGTGCATCATTGGGGTTATACGCTGCGTGTCGGCCAGTCGGAGACCTACGGCACGGTCGAAGACTGCCTGCAGAACTGCGACATGATCGTGTTCTGGGCAGCCGACCCGGAAACCACCAGCGGCTCCTACGGGGCGCAGGAGGGCACCATCCGCCGCCAGTGGCTCAAGAACCCCCGGCTCGGCATCAAGGTGGTTCACGTCGATCCGTACTACAACGCCTCGGCGCAGTTCCTGCCGGGCAAATGGCTGGCGCCGCGACCCACCACCTCGGTCGCCATGGCAATGGCGATCGCCTATGTGTGGATCAAGGAAGACCTCTACGACAAGGAGTATGTCCGCACCCACACGGTCGGTTTCGATGTGTGGAAAGACTATCTCCTCGGTGTCGAGGACGGCACACCCAAGACCCCCGAATGGCAGGAAGAGGAGACCGGCGTTCCGGCGAAAGACGTACGGGCACTGGCCCGCGAGTGGGGCAGGAAGCGCGTCTATCTGGCGCCCGGCGGCTGGGGCAACGGCCATGGCGGCGCCTGCCGCAATCAGACGGGCATCCAGTGGGCGCGCGTCATGGTTTGCCTCACCGCCATGCAGGGGCTCGGCAAACCGGGCGTCAACATGGGCAATCTGCAATGGGGCTGCCCGCTGGACTTCAATTTCTATTTTCCGGGCTACGCCGACGGCGGCATGTCGGGCGATCTCGAAAACACGTCGATGCCGGTCGAGCTTTATCAGCGCATGCCGCAGCTGCCGACGATGTCGTCGACATTCCAGCGCATCCCGCGCATCTGGATGCCCGAAGCGATCGCCGACGGCAAGGCCGAGGGCTATGCCTGGGTCGGCAAATCGATCGAGCACCAGTTTGCGAAATTTGCCTATCCGGCGCCGGGCCACGCGCCCGTGAAGATGCTCTACAAATACGGCGGCTCGATGCTGTCGACCATGAACAACACCAACCGCCATGTGCGGATGTACCAGTCGGAAAATCTCGAGTTCGTCGTCAATCAGTCGATCTGGTTCGAGGGCGAGGCTAAATTCGCCGACGTCATCCTGCCGGCCTGCACCAATTTCGAGCGCGTCGACATCAGCGAATGGGCCGGCCTCGGCGGCTACGGCCACCACGGCCAGCAGCAGCTCAATCACCGGGTCATCGTGTTCCAGGCGCCGGCGATCGCGCCGCTCGGAGAATCGAAATCCGACTACTGGATATTCACCGAGATCTGCAAGCGGCTGGGCCTCGCCAATTATTTCAATGAGGGCATGAACGAGATCGATTGGGTCAAGCGCCTGTTCGATGCCTCCGACCTGCCCAAGCATATATCCTGGAAGGAGTTCATCCGCCGGGGTTACTACGTGGTGCCGGCCGAGAAGGAGAAGCTGCGCGCGCCGGTCTCCTTCCGCTGGTTCTGGGAGAACCGCAAGAAAGACGTTCCCGAAGCTCACCCGTTGCCGTCCGACTATGCGCAGGAATTCCAACGCGGCCTTCAGACACAGTCCGGCAAGCTCGAATTCGAGTGTAACAGCCTCAAGCGCTTCAACGATCCCGAACGGCCGCCGATCGTGAAATACGAGCCGTCATGGGAGGGACGGCACTCGGGCGCGACTTTCGAGCGCTATCCGCTTCAGCTCCTGACGCCGCACTCGAAATATTCGTTCCACACCCAAGGCGACGGCAAGGACTCGTTCCTCCTCAACATCGCCGACCACCGCGTCAACGTGAACGGCTATTACTATTGGGTGCTGCGGCTGAACGCCAAGGACGCGGCCGAGCGCGGCATCAAGAAGAACGATCTCGTGAAAGTCTTCAACGACCGCGGCGCCGTCATCTGCGCCGCGCTGCCGACCGAGCGCCTCGCCCGCGGCGTCTGCCATGGCTATGAGTCCTCCGCCGTCTATGATCCGATGGGCGAGCCAGGCAAGTCGGTCGACCGCGGCGGCTGCCTTAATCTGCTGACGCCGGAACGCACGCAGACGAGGTCAACCCATTCGCTGGCAGGCGCCAACGCGTTGGTTGAGGTCGAGCTGTGGGACGGCCGCACCGAACACATGTCGGCGGTGTTTGCCGAGATGGAGAAGGACAAGGCGGTCAAGCGCGTGCTCGACGCCGCGAGCCTGGTGCCGGCGAAGTGATCTTCTCCCCCTCTCCATTGGGATGTCTTTTGGGGGGAGAAGGTTGCGACAAGAATTCGTGACTTGACCGCCGGCTCCGAGGCTGCGAAGTACAGGCGCGCAACCCGTGGATCATGATGGTGCTGGTTCGCACAATTTTTACGATCGTCATTGCGGCCTCGCTGGCGGCGCTGCCCGCGCGCGTGGGCGCAATTGGCTCCTTCGGGTCCTCCGCTCCCATTGTTTCTGTGACAGCCAGCTGCGCGTCGATGGACCAGGGTTCGTGCCAATCCGCGAGCGGAACCCTCGAATACGCAAGTGACGAACACGTAAGCGACATACACCTAAGCGACATGGCGCCGATGTCGGACGACTGCGACCGTTCTGGCGGTCATGGCACGATGGCGCCGGGAGCGTGTTACACATACTGCAACAACCTGTCGGCGCTTCCGACCATCGTTCCCGCTGGGATCGATATCGTGTTCGTCGCGACCGTCCATCCCGCCGCCGGCCCGGTGATGGACGGAATCGGCGTTTCCCCCGAGCCTCCTCCCCCCAAGCTCGTCTGATATCGTAGGCGTTCAGGGCGTCGCTGCGCGGCCAATGCATCGCGTGTGCGCTGCTGACAGTTGGCGGCACGAATCCGAGCGCCTCCAGACACACCAATCGCATTTCTCGCATCGACGGCGACAGATGTCGCAGCGTGGAGCTTGGATATGGCTGAGCAGGGCAACACAAAATCGAAAATGCCAGTGCAGAAGAACGCGCTGCACGAATACCTGGAAATCGGCGCGGCCTTTGCGATCCTCGCCGGCATTCTCCTGATCCTCGATCAACTCGATTTTCTTCCGCAGCGGTTCGCGATCTCGAATGACATGAGCTATGCGCTCGTGTTCATGATCGGACTTGTCGCGTCGATTTCCACCTGCATCGCCGTCACCGGAGGCCTGCTCGTTGCGATAGCAGCGAAATACAATGAGGCCAGCGGAGGCCTGACAGCGGTTCAACGCCTCAAGCCGCACATCTATTTCAATATCGGGCGCGTTGTCTCCTACACGCTGTTAGGCGGCGCCATCGGCGTCCTCGGCTCGGCGCTGTCATTCTCGGCCGAAATGAACGGCATTCTCACCATCGCCGCGAGCGTGGTGATGATTCTGCTTGGCCTGCAAATGCTCAAATTGCTCCCGTCGCTCACGCGCTTCATGCCGGCCATGCCGAAGGCGCTCTCGCACCGCATCCACGGCCTGGCCGAGCGTCAGACCAAGGGCGGCGCCTTCGTATTCGGCGCCGCCACCTTCTTTCTGCCCTGCGGGTTCACGCAAGCGCTTCAGCTCTATGTTCTCGCAAAGGCTGATTTTGCGACCGGCGCTTTGACAATGCTCGCCTTTTCGCTCGGCACGCTTCCAGCGCTGCTGTCGCTGTCGGCGGTATCGAGCTTTGCGACCGGCGCTTTCCAGCGACGGTTCCTCACACTCGCCGGCGCAGCCGTCATCGTGCTCGGCCTCCTGAATATTCAATACGGGCTTGAACTCACGGGCGGCAACCTGAGCTCAGCACTGTCCAAAGGCACCGCGCAACCAGCGGATCAACCCGCGGCCCTGTCAGACGATGGCGCAACCCAGGTCGCGTCGATGCGGATCGTCGGCTACCAGTACGTTCCCAATCGATTCACGGTCACGCAAGGCGTGCCGGTGCAATGGTGGATCGATGCCAGCGAAGCGGCGGGCTGCGGCCGCATTCTGATTGCGCCGAAGCTTGGAGTGCGGAGATTGCTGTCTTCGAACAGCACGACCGTGATCTCCTTCGTTCCGCAGGAGACCGGGGATTACGGCTTCAACTGCGCCATGGGCATGATGACGCGCGGTTCCAAATTCACCGTCGTCGCCAAAGGCCAGGGATAAACACCATGGCGACAGCAACATTTGAAATTGGCGGCATGCACTGCGCCGCATGCGCGGTGCGCAACGAGCGCACCCTGCGAAAGATTCCCGGCGTGCGCGACGCCAACGTGAACCTCGGCACCCGCCGCGCACGCGTAGAGTTTGACGAGGCTGCGGTTTCGGAACCTGCTCTTCGCGACGCGATCGTGGAGAATGGATATGAGGTCCTGGCTGACGAGGGCGCAGGTCATCGTCAACAGGCCCGGGAAGAGGTGCGCGCCGCCAGGTCACTCGCCTTCTGGGCAATCGCGCTGGCCACCCCTGTCGTGCTGCTCGCAATGTCAGATGTTGCGCTGCCTTTGACCTATCTCGGACGAAACGCGAGCGTCTGGATCGAGGCGCTCTTAAGCAGCGCCATAATTCTCGGCCTCGGCGAGGGCTTTCACCGGGGCATGCTGCTCCAGGCGCGCCATCTTGCGGCCAACATGGACACCCTGATCTCGCTCGGGACGCTGGCCGCGCTCCTTTACAGCCTGTGGGGAATGTTCGTCGGCAGTCCGCATCTTTATTTCGAGACCGGCGCCGTCATTACGGCACTCATTCTGCTGGGGAGATATTTCGAGGCACGCAGCCGCGGTCAGGCCGGCGAGGCGATTGGAAAGTTGATGGAGCTGGGCGCCAAGACGGCACGCGTCATCCGCGACGGCGAGGAGCACGACATCGCCATCGATCAGGTGAAAGTCGGCGACCTGTTGCGGGTGCGGCCCGGCGAAAAAGTTCCGGTCGACGGCGCGGTCGCGAACGGGTCATCCAGCGTGGACGAATCCATGCTCACTGGCGAAAGCATGCCGGTCGCGAAATCCCCGGGCGATGAAGTCTTCGGCGGGACCATCAACATCGCCGGCGCCTTCCAGATGACGGCGACAAAGGTCGGCCAGGACACGGTGCTGGCGCAGATCGTCCAGATGGTTGCCGAGGCTCAGGGCAACAAGGCGCCGATTCAGAGGCTCGCCGACAGGGTGTCCGGGGTGTTCGTGCCGATCGTGCTCGCAGTGGCGCTGACGACAGCAATCGGCTGGTACTTGGTGACGCAAGATGTCAGCCAGAGCTTCGTGCCGGCGGTTGCCGTGCTGCTCATCGCCTGCCCCTGTTCGCTTGGTCTGGCGACGCCGACGGCGATCATGGTGGGTACCGGCGTCGGTGCGCGCCGCGGCATCCTCATCAAGAACGGCGAGGCGCTGGAGCGCGGACGCAAGATCGACGTGGTCGTTTTCGACAAGACGGGAACGCTGACGGAAGGCCGGCCGGCCGTCGCTGGGATTTTCGCGATCAAGGCCGGCGTCGGCAATGACGACGTTCTTCGCGTTGCGGCGAGTCTCGAGCAAATGTCGGAGCATCCGCTCGGCCAGGCCATCGTACGCGAGGCGAAGGACCGGCGCATCCCGCTCGCCACAGTCCACGAGTTCGCAAACGTCGCCGGCAAGGGTATCCGGGGCAGTCTCGAAGACAGCGCTATTGCGGTGGGAAACCTGCGCCTGATGAAGGAGGCCGGCGTTCCAGTCGAGGGGCCTTTAGGTCAAATCGAAGACTGCGAAGCTCGCGCGCAGACCGCCATCGTGGTTGCCCGCAACGGCGAAGTGATCGGCATCATTGCGGTCGCGGATACGCTGAAAGGCGATGCAGAGGCGGCAATCCGGCAACTGCGCGCGGACGGAATCACGCCGATAATGATCACTGGCGACAATAGAAGGACGGCCGAAGCGGTCGCCGGTCAGATTGGCATTGATGAAGTCTTTGCCGAGGTTCTCCCGCAGGAGAAGGCGGAGCGCGTGAAGGCTCTGCAGGCAAACGGGCGCCGTGTCGCGTTCGTCGGCGACGGGATCAATGATGCGCCTGCTTTGGTGCAGGCGGACCTTGGCATCGCCATGGGAACCGGAACGGATATCGCGATCGAGGCCGGCAATATCGTGCTCGTCAAAGGTAGTCCGCTCAAGGTCATCGAAGCCCTCAAGCTGTCGCGGCTGACGTTCAAGACAATCAAGCAGAACTTGTTCTGGGCGTTCGTCTACAACATTGCGGCCATTCCGCTCGCAGCGTTTGGGCTGCTCAACCCGATGATCGCGGCGGGCGCCATGGCCATTTCGAGCGTCAGCGTCGTCGGCAATAGCCTGCGGATCAGGAGACAAAAGCTCACCTGAGGAGAACCGGCCATGATGCGCGAAATGATGGATGGTGCGATGGCATGGATGATGGGAGGCATGGGCGTCGCTTCGGTTCTGGTCCTTCTTGTTCTCGTTCTCGGTGCAGCAGCGCTGCTGAAATATTTGTTCTCAGCGAGATGAGGCAATCATGTCCATGGAGGCCGCAATGCGTTGCATTTTCTCGTGCAAGCCTCGCAAATAGCAGCGGTGACGCGGCGTCACCATGGTAAGATGGCCGCAATGATGGATGAGACAATTGCTGTGTGGCCATCCTTCGAGACGGCCGCGGGAGAAATTGCAATGTCCAAATGGAACATGATCATCGACGTCGCCGAGTGCACCAACTGCCAACTGTGCACGCTCGCCGCCATGGACGAATACGTCGGCAATGATTTTCCAGGCTATGCGGCTGCGATGCCGAAGCACGGTCATCGGTGGATCGATATCCTCCAGAAGGAGCGCGGCCAGGCGCCGATGATCGACATCGCTTATGTCCCCACCATGTGCAACCACTGCGACGACGCGCCGTGCATCAAGGCGGCGAAGGACGGCGCGATCACGAAACGCGACGACGGCATTGTCATCATCGACCCGGTGAAGGCCAAAGGACAGAAAGAACTCGTCGAAGCCTGCCCGTATGGCCACATCTGGTGGAACGAGGAGGAGCAACTGCCGCAGCACTGGCCGTTTGACGCCCATCTCATCGACCAGGGCTGGCAGCAGACCCGCGGCCACCAGTCGTGCCCGACCGGCGCCATGCGGGCCATCAAGCGCGACGATGCCGAGATGGCGCGCATGGTGCGCGAAGAGGGCCTGGAAGTCATCGGGCCGGACCTCGGCACCAAGCCGAGGGTCTACTATCGTAACCTGTGGCGCTACACGAAATGCTTCATCGGCGGCACGGTTTCGGCTGAAGCGAACGGCGTCGTCGATTGCGTCGAAGACGCGCGTGTCCGGCTCATTAAATCCGGCGCCGTGGTCGCAGAGACCACGAGCGACAATTACGGCGACTTCAAATTCGATAAGCTCGATGAGAATTCCGGCGCCTACTCGGTCGAGATCGAGGCGAAAGGCCGGGCAGCGAAAACCATCGAGACGCAGCTCGGCGTCAGCGTCAATCTCGGCGAGATCAGACTGTAGCAATGCCGGATCCGACGCCGCTCATCGCTCCGGAGCTTGCCAACGCCTACTCGGCGCTTGCTCCGGCTGCAGAGGCGCTGCTTCGCGTCATTGTCGGCTTTGCGCTCGTTCCTCATGGCCTGCGCATGACCTTCGGCTGGTTCTCCGGCACTGGCCTCAAGGTCGATAGCCTGAAAGCGTTGGCCGCACAGCTCGACCAAACCGGCTATCGCCCTGGCTGGCTGTGGGCGCCGGCAATATCGGTGACTGAACTGGTGTTCGGGCCGCTGCTCGCGCTTGGCCTTTTCACCCGCCCGGCGGCAGTGCCGATCTTTATTTTTCTCGCAGTGTCGAACGTCGAGCGCTGGCGCGTGGGCGGCTATTTCTGGAATACGCTCGGCCTCGAATACACCCTGATGTGGGCGGTCGCGGCGTTCTATTTCCTTGTTCACGGTGGCGGCCTCTATTCCCTCGATCATTTTTTGATCGGGTGGGGGGTTTGACAATTCAGATAGTGTCGGCGCGTGATCCGCGGATGAACCATACGCCGCCGGACAACACGATAAGCGTTGCGCTCCCACAAACCTCCGCGCGGGTTTGGCTGCTGCGCGCGATCCAGGTGCTGGCTGTGGCCTGCGCTTTCCTCCTCATCCTGCCCTATTTGCTGAGCCCGCTCTACCGTGTCGTCGATCCGGTCTCGACACTCATGCTGTGGCGGTGGGCCACGCGCGCCCGAATCGAGCGGGTGGTGACGCCGATCGATTTCTTGGCGCCGACACTGTCACGCACCGTGATTGCCGCCGAGGACGCGCGTTTCTGCAGCCACCATGGAATTGATTTCGATGAATTGCGCGGCGTGGTAAAGGCCGAGGCTGACGGCGTGCGCCGTCCCCGCGGCGCGTCCAGCATCACGCAGCAGCTCGCCAAAAACCTGTTCCTGTGGCCCGGGCGCAGTTATCTCCGCAAAGCCCTGGAACTCCCTTTGGCGTTGTGGATCGATTTCGTGATTCCAAAACGCCGGCAGATTGAAATCTATCTCAATATTGCGGAATGGGGCCCGAGCGGAGAATTTGGCGCCGAGGCCGGTGCTCGTCGGGCGTTCGGCAAGCCGGCCGCCAGCCTGTCGGCTTCCGAAGCGGCCTTGCTCGCCGCGACCTTGCCCAATCCGATCCGGCGCGACGCCCGACGACCGAGCCCGGCCCTGCGCCGGCTTGCCGCCATTTACACAGTGCGCGCGGCCTCCTCGACCGACATCGACCGCTGCGTGCGACCGGCGCGTTAGTCGCTCGCTTCAGCCAATTTGAAACGATCGGAGCATAGTGAAAAGCGACCTAACGAAATGTAGGGGCGACCCTTGTGGTCGCCCTGTTGCGGTCGGACGCGTGCGCAAACCGGGCGACCACAAGGGTCGCCCCTACAGTTGAACGGGACTTTGCCGCGACGCCGCGGTGCCGGGCTTCCTACCGGCGCGCCGATCGCCTATCTTCCGCCGCGTTCGCGTCGGGGGAAGCCGCATGAATGTTGGGGTCGCCGGTCTCGGCAATATGGGCAGTGCGATCGCGGGGCGGCTCATCGAGACCGGCAACGCGATCACGGTGTGGAATCGTTCGGCCGAGAAGTGCAAGCCGCTCGCCGCCGCCGGCGCAGCTGTTGCGGCGAGCGCCGCGGCGCTGGCGGGGACGGCCGGCGCCGTCATTACGATCCTGACCGACGCCACTGCAATTGATGCAGTGTATGGCGGGCCGGCGGGACTTCTCGCCGGCGACATCAAAGACAAGCTGTTCGTTGAGATGAGCACCGTGCCGCCCCATGTGGGAATTGAGCTTGCCAAGAGAGTGCGTGCAAAAGGTGCGGCTTTCGTGGAATGCCCGGTCGGCGGCACCACTGGCCCGGCGCGCCAGGGCAAGCTGATCGGCCTCATGGGGGCGGACCCGGCGGACGCCGCGCGCGCGATGCCGCTCCTCAACCAATTGTGCCGGCGCATTGAACATTGCGGCCCCGTCGGGGCTGGCGCCACCATGAAGCTCGCGCTCAATCTGCCCCTGATGGTCTATTGGCAGGCGCTCGGCGAGGCGTTGGCGCTTTGTCGGCCGCTGGGTCTCGATCCGGGCCGCCTGATCGACCTCATGTCCGAGAGTTCCGGTGGCGCGAATGTGCTCAAGGTGCGCGGCCCCGCACTCGTCAAGCTGCTCAAGGGCGAGGATCCCGGCCCCGCCATGTTCACGCTCGACAACTGCATCAAGGACCTGCGCGTCATGCTGGCCGAAGGGACGAGGTGCGGCGTCGAGATGCCGCTTGTCGCTGGCACGCTCGCCTGTTTCGAAGAGGCGAGCCGCCACGGCCTCGGCGCCACCGAGGGCGCGGGCATGTCGGTGTATTGGTCGACACGCGCGGCCGGGAAATAGCTCTCTGTCGTCAATCCTGAATTCCCCCTCAAGGAGGCATCATGTCGGTTACCCTCGCGCAAGCCAGCACCATCGTGGATGTTGCGCTCAAGAAGGCCCGTGAGATGAATCTCGTGCCGATGACCGTGGCGGTGCTCGACGCCGGCGGTCACCTCGTCGCGTTCAAGCGCGAAGACAAATCCGGCATCCTTCGCTACGACATTGCCTACGGCAAAGCCTGGGGCGCACTCGGCATGGGGTTCGGATCGCGCACGCTGTTCGAGCGCGCCGCCAATACGCCGCAGTTCTTCAATGCACTCTATGCGGCGAGCGGCGGGCGTGTGGTCACCAATCCGGGCGGCGTGCTGATCCGCGACGCCGGCGGCGACATCATCGGGGCAGTCGGGATTTCCGGCGACACCTCCGACAAGGATGAGGCCTGCGCGGTCGCCGGCATCGAGGCCGCCGGATTGAAGGCCGATCCGGGCGGGCAGAAGGGCGGATGACGGAGGACAGATGTCAGATGACAGAGATCGGATAAGGGCGCCGCGATTGTCCATCTTCTGACATCTGACCTCTGTCATCTGTCCAAGGAGCTCCCCCCATGATCCGGTTGTTTTCGTTCTGGCGTTCGCTTGCGACCTATCGGGTGCGCATCGCGCTCAATCTCAAGGGACTGGCGCCGGATGACGAGACCGACGTCAACCTGATGAAGGGCGTTCAGCGCGACGCGGCTTACCGCGCCGTCAATCCCATGATGGCGCTGCCGGCGCTTGTCGACGGCGAAGCGCCGGCCCTGTTCGAGTCCCTCGCCATTATCGAGTATCTCGACGAGACGCGGCCCGATCCGCCGCTATTGCCGAAGGATGCACGCGGCCGGGCGCGGGTGCGCGGCCTCGCCCAGATCGTGGCCTGCGATTCTCATCCGCTCATTGTGCCGCGCGTGCGCGAGTACCTGGAGCACGAGCTCAAGATCGACGAGCCCGCGCGCATGGCCTGGTGCCGCCATTGGCATTCCCAGGCGCTGGCCGCGCTCGAAACCCACCTCGGCACGGAAGAAACAGGTCGTTTCTGCCATGGCGACCAGGTGACGATCGCGGACATCTGTCTCGCCAGCCAGGCCGCCGGAGCCAAATTCTTCGGCGTCGACATCGCGCCATTTCGCAACTTCGCGCGAATCGCGCAGACGTGCCAAGAGATCGACGCCTTCGCCCGCGCCCATCCGCTCCGGCAACCCGGCGCTCCGCCGGCATGACGCGGGTTGCAGCACGGGTCGCCTTTCGCGTCGCGGGAGATTTTGATGCCTGCGGCAGAATATTGTTTCTCTTGCCTGCCCGATGAAGCTATGAAAGCCCCTCCCTACCCTGGGACCGCGGGCGTCCCGCCCGCTTTCTTTTGGTCGAAGCGCCGGTATCGGGAATGCGGGCGAGACGCCCGCGGTCCCAGGGTAGGAACGGCTGGCGGGCGTCCTGGTCATGGCAAGACCGCCGCCCGTAGGGGAGGACTTCATGGGAGCGAATTTCGGCATCGCGGGTTTGGATTGGCAGCAACGCGTCAACTGGGATCGGCTGCGCAAATACCGGACCGAACGGGCGCGCGAGATGATGAAGAAGCACGGCCTCGGCGCCCTGCTGTGCATGTACGATGAAAATGTACGCTACATCACCGGCACCCTCACTCCGGGCTGGAACCGGCTCAAGCCAGGCCTGCGCTATGCCATGCTGTGCGGCGACGGCGATCCGGTGCTGTTCGAGCAGGGCGACCTCGGCTTTCAGATCGAGCGCCACTCGCCATGGCTGCCGAAGGAAAACGTCCGCCACTCCTTCGCCTGGATCAAGGGCGCCGCCGGCCCCGCCTCGACCCAGCAGGTGACCAAGTTCGCCAACGCCATCATCGAAGAAATGCAGCGCCACGGCGTGGCGGGTGAAAAGCTCGGTGTCGATTTCATCGACATCAACATGATCGGCATTTTCAAGGACAAGAACATCACCTGGGTCGACGGCATGACGCCGATGATGGAAGCGCGCGCTGTCAAGAACGTCGACGAGCAGGAATGCATGCGCATCGTCGGCGCTATCGGCGACGCCACGCACTGGGAATGCATGAAGTTCCTGCGTCCGGGCATCACCGAGAACCAGGTGACTGCGCATCTGATGAAGTACCTCTACAACATCCCCGGCATGGAGGATGTCGAGGACGTGATCGTTTCGTCAGGCCCGAACACCTGGCCGAACTGGCGGAATTTTTCCGATCGCATCATCCAGCCCGGCGATATCGTCTTCATGGATTTGGCCGCGTTGACCTGGAACGGCTACAAGTCGTGCTATTACCGCACCTATTGCGTCGGCAAGGAGCCGTCGCAGGAGCAGAAGGACACCTACGCGGAAGCCCTGAAGTGGCTCTATGACTCGATTGAAGCCGTCAAGGTCGGAACCACGACGCGCGAGATCGCGCAGAAATGGCCGTCCGCCATGGAGACCTGGGGCTACGAGGACGAGGATCAGGCCGCTGCGAACCTCTGGGGACATGGGCTGGGGCTTGCCCAGTACGACCAGCCGGTCATTTCGCGCATCTGGTCGCTCGATCATCCGGTCGAGATCAAGGAAGGCATGACCTTTGCGCTGGAGACGCAGCACGGCAAGCGTTTCCGCTACGGCGTACGCATCGAGGAAATGCTGATCGTGCACAAGGATTCGATTGAGATCGTCTCCAACTTCCCGGTCAAGCAGATCACCGTCGT
>Ga0257161_1000116_pt1 | contig 20621 bp, 19 predicted proteins | sample NR01A_FD_185954 | JGI IMG/M metagenome (GOLD analysis project Ga0257161, IMG submission 185954) | Soil microbial communities from H.J. Andrews Experimental Forest, Oregon, United States - NR-01-A | ecosystem: Environmental > Terrestrial > Soil > Temperate forest > Bulk soil | place: USA: Oregon... | reverse complement strand
GTCGCCGTCGTCCGACCCCGGCATCATGGCTCGCTATTTCTCCTCGGCCAACTTCTCCCCCAACGGCTTCAATTTTGAGCAATGGAAGGACGACAAGTTCGATGCAGCGTTGGCGCAGCTCGCGGCGGCAACCGATCCGACTGCGGTGGAGACAGCATACCGCGCCGCCAATGAGCGCCTGGTCGACAACCCGCCGTGGCTCTTCATCGTGCACGACCTCAATCCCCGGGCCATGAGCAAGCGGGTTCAGGGGTTCGTTTCGGCCCAGTCGTGGTTCGCCGATGTCACCTTGGTTGGCGTGCGTTAGAGTCGTTCTGGTTTGAAGCACTTGGCCCTTTGAGGTACTGAAATACCAGCAACGATCGTTAGTTGGGGGATTTAGACAAAACGAACTAATTTTGGAATTCCCAACGAAATCAATGCTGTCCGGTTTTGTGCGTAACCGGCGCAATGACGGGTGGCAGCCTTGTAGCCCGGATGGAGACAGCGTAATCCGGGGCCAGCCTATCCCGGATTTCGCTGCGCTCCATCCGGGCTACGGGTCACGGGGTCGCGGTCGGGCTTGTCGCGACGCCCGTCGCCGCGTCGCTTAAAACTTGAGCAAGCCGCTCAAGAGTTCATCCGCGCTGCACCGCGATCTCGCGCCCCGCGGCACGCGCGCATGGCACCAACCTTGCTAACTCCTGTGACAGCTTCAGCCCTTCATGTTTGTGATCGGAGCCCGTATGCGCCGCGCCACCACCTTTTCATCGCTGATCGTCGCGTCTTGGGTTCTGCCTTGGGTTCTGTCTGCCCAGGCCGAGACGGTGGTCCGTTACGGCATCTCGCTCGCCGACATTCCATTGACCACCGGCCAGCCGGATCGGGGTGCGGGCGCTTACCAATTCACCGGACATACCATCTACGATTCGCTGGTGGCCTGGGAGATGGATATCGCTGACCGGCCCGGCAAGCTCATTGCGGGCCTTGCGACGGAATGGAAAGTCGACGGGACGGATCAAAAGCGATGGACCTTTGCGCTTCGCCACGACGTCAAATTCCATGATGGCAGCACCTTCAATGCCGATGCGGTGATCTGGAATCTGGACAAGGTCCTCGAAGAGAAATCGCCGCAATTCGACAAGCGCCAGAGCGCGCAGGTGAGGCCGCGGCTGCCTTCGGTTGCGAGCTATCGCAAGCGCGATGACTATACGATCGAGATCACCACCAAGGAGGTCGACTCCTTCTTTCCCTATCAGATGCTGTGGTTTCTGGTCTCGAGCCCGGCGCAATACGAAAAGGTCGGGCGCGACTGGGACAAGTTCGCGAGCGCACCGGCCGGAACCGGGCCGTTCCGCCTCGACCGGCTGGTGCCCCGCGAGCGCGCCGAGCTGGTAAAGAACCCCGACTACTGGGACAAGCACCGCATTCCCAAAGTCGATCGGCTGGTGCTGATTCCTATTCCGGAAGCGCTCACCCGCACCAACGCGCTGCTCGCCGGCCAGGTTGACCTGATCGAAACGCCCGCGCCCGACGTGGTGCCGCGGTTGAAACAGGCCGGGATGAAGATCGTCGCCAACGTGACGCCCCACGTCTGGAACTATCACCTCAGCACGCTGCCGGGTTCGCCCTGGACCGACATCCGGCTGCGCAAGGCCCTCAACCTCGCCATCAATCGCGAGGAGATGCTCGAACTCCTCAATGGGCTTGCCAAGCCCGCGATCGGCCAGGTCGATCCGTCAAGTCCGTGGTTCGGCAATCCGAGCTTCAAGATCAAGTACGACCTCGCAGAAGCCAAACGCCTCGTCAGGCAAGCCGGCTATTCGCCCGAGAAGCCGCTCAAGACCACTTTCGTGATCGCCCAAGGCGGCACCGGGCAGATGCTGTCGCTGCCGATGAACGAATTTCTGCAACAGAGCTTCAAGGAGATCGGGATCGACGTCGACTTCAAGGTGGTCGAGTTGGAGGCGCTCTATACGTATTGGCGCAAGGGCGCCAAGGATGAGTCCATGGCGGGCATCACGGCGAATAATATCGCCTACGTGACGTCTGATCCGCTGTACGCCATCATCCGCTTCTTCCATTCCGGCCAGGTTGCGCCGGTCGGCGTCAACTGGGGCTGGTATGCGAACCCGAAGGTCGACGCCATCATCGATGAGGCCAAGCGCACTTTCGATCCGAAGAAGCAGGACGAGCTGATGGCGGAGGCGCATAGCGCGGTTGTGGACGATGCCGTGCTGGTGTGGGTGGTGCATGACACCAACCCGCACGCTCTGTCGCCGAAGATAAAGAGCTTCGTCCAGGCGCAGCACTGGTTCCAGGACTTGACGACGATCGGGGTGGAGTGAAGGCTCGGACTGGCGTGTAGGGCGGATTAGCGCAGCGTAATCCGCCGATGGGCGGCGCAATACGCTTCGCTATTGCGCCCTACACGAGGCCGCGGCCACGCGCTCTTCGCAAAAATGAGATAGAAAGAGCGGGCGGGACGCCCGCGGTCCCGGGCTGCGGTCCCAGGACATGAGGCCATGCTGGTCTACATCCTCAAGCGCCTCCTCTACGTAACGCCGGTCGTGATCGGGGTGAGCATCATCTGCTTCCTCCTCGTTCACATCGCCCCGGGCGATCCGCTGTCGGCCATTCTGCCGGCCGACGCGACGCAGGAACTGGTGGAGCAGATGCGCGCGGCCTATGGCTTCGACAGGCCGCTGCCGGTGCAATATGCCCTGTGGTTCTGGAAGGTCGTGCACGGCGATCTCGGCACCTCGATCGCCACGGGCCGCTCCGTTGCCACCGAGGTCATGCGCGCGGTCAGCAATACCTTGATCCTGGCGACCGTTGCGACCGTGATCGGCTTCACGTTCGGCGCCTTCTTCGGATTTGTCGCCGGCTATTTCCGCGATCGATGGCTCGACAAGGTCGCCTCGCTGATCTCGGTGCTGGGCGTCAGCGTGCCGCACTACTGGCTCGGCATGGTGCTCGTCATCATCTTCTCGGCCAATCTCAACTGGCTGCCGCCGACCGGCGCCGGTCCGGACGGCTCCGTCGCGTGGCGGCCCGACCTCGAGCATCTGCGCTATATCATCCTGCCCGCAATCACCATGTCGGTCATTCCCATGGGAGTGATCTCGCGCACGGTGCGGGCGCTGGTAGCCGACATTCTCGGCCAGGAGTTCGTTCAGGGGCTGCGCGCCAAGGGGTTGCGGGAGTTCGGCGTGTTCCGCCACGTCGTGACCAATGCAGCGCCGACGGCGCTTGCCGTGATGGGCCTGCAGCTTGGCTATCTACTGGGCGGCTCGATCCTGATCGAGACCGTGTTCTCCTGGCCGGGCAGCGGCTTCCTGCTCAACGCAGCAATCTTTCAGCGCGACCTGCCGCTGCTGCAGGGGACCATCCTGGTCCTGGCGCTGTTCTTCGTCGCGCTGAACCTCGCGGTCGACGTGGTGCAGACCGCGGTTGACCCGCGCATCAAGCGGACTTGAGCCGATGGCAGTTACCATTGATCTCAGCCGCGACGCCCCGATTGCGCCTCCACCCTACCCTCCCACAGGAGCGGAGGAGGGTAGGGCGGCGCGCGGCTATTGGGCGGGCGTCGGGCGCAGAGTGGTGCGCGATCCGGTGGCCCTTGCCGCCGCTCTCGTGATCATCGTGATCGTGTTCGCGGCGATTCTGGCGCCATGGCTCGGCCTCGCCGACCCTTACCGCGGCTCGATGCTGCGCCGCCTGCGGCCAATCGCGGACGCGGTCTACCGGCTCGGGTCGGATGAACTCGGCCGCGACATGCTGAGCCGCCTCGTCTATGGCGGGCGCCTCTCCTTGCTGATGGGCGTGCTGCCCGTGGTGTTCGCGTTTTCCGCCGGTTCCGCGATCGGCATTGTGGCGGGCTTCGTCGGCGGCTGGGTCAACACCGCGATCATGCGTACGGTCGACGTATTCTACGCGTTTCCGTCGGTGCTTCTCGCGATCGCGCTGTCCGGTGCCCTCGGCGCCGGCATTTTCAACGCCATCGTGTCGCTCACCATCGTATTCACCCCGCCGATAGCCCGTGTTGCGGAATCGGTCACCACTCAGATCAGAACGCGCGACTATGTGGAGGCGGCGCGGGTGAGCGGCGCCGGCCCGTTGGCAATCATCAGAGTGCATGTGCTTGGGAACGTGCTCGGTCCGATCTTCGTCTATGCGACGAGCCTGATCAGCGTGTCGCTGATCCTCGCTTCGGGGCTGTCGTTTCTCGGCCTCGGATCGAAGCCGCCGGAACCCGAATGGGGTCTGATGCTCAACACGCTGCGCACCGCGATCTATGTCCAGCCGCTGGTGGCGGCGCTGCCGGGCGCCATGATCTTCATCACCTCGATCGCGTTCAATCTCCTGTCCGACGGTTTGCGGTCGGCCATGGAGGTGAGGTGATGGAGGCGCTTGGCGAGCGCGCGCATGCGGCACAGTCTTCTCCCTCCCCCCTTGTGGGGGAGGGTCGGGGTGGGGGGTCGGGGAGTTGTGGCACTGCTGTGCCGCCTCTCCCGACCCCCACCCCCGACCCCTCCCCACAAGGGGGAGGGGAGAAGCGCGGGCCGGCGCAGCCGCTGCTGTCGGTGCGCAGTCTTGTCAAACATTTCGGCGGCAGGCGAAGCTTTAGCGGCCGCAGCATCCGCGGTGCGGTGCATGCAGTCGACGGCGTGAGCTTCGACGTCGCCAAGGGCCAAACGCTTGGCATCGTCGGTGAGTCCGGTTGCGGCAAGTCCACGCTCGCACGCCTCATCATGCAGATCATCCCGGCCGATGCGGGCGAGTTCCTGTTCGATGGCGAAGTTGTCGGTACGCACGCGCTCGATCTCGTCGCCTACCGCCGCGAAGTTCAGATGGTCTTCCAGGACAGCTACGCCTCGCTCAATCCGCGCCTCACGGTCGAGGAGACCGTGGCGTTCGCGCCGCGCGTTCATGGGCTCTCCCGGCGGGCCGCGATTGCGCGCGCCCACGACCTCATCTTCCGGGTTGGACTCGATCCGAAGCGCTTTGCGGCGCGCTATCCGCACGAATTGTCAGGCGGCCAGCGCCAGCGCGTCAACATCGCCCGCGCACTTGCGTTGCAGCCGCGGCTCGTGATCCTCGATGAGGCGGTCTCGGCGCTGGACAAATCGGTCGAAGCCCAGGTGCTCAACCTGCTGATCGACCTCAAGTCCGAGTTCGGGTTGACCTACGTCTTCATATCGCACGACCTCAACGTGGTGCGCTTCATGTCCGATCGCGTCTTGGTCATGTATCTGGGCAAGGTGGTCGAACTCGGCCCGTCCGAGGTCCTCCTCGGCGCGCCGCGCCATCCCTACACGATGGCGTTGCTCGCCTCGATGCCGTCGATGGACCCCGATCGCCGCACCACCGAGGCGCCGCTGTTCGGCGACCCGCCGTCACCGATCGATCCGCCGAGCGGGTGCCGTTTCCATACGCGCTGCAAATTCGCGGCGCCGGTGTGCGCGGCGACCGAACCGGTTCTGGCCGAGATCGGCCCGGCCCATCGCGCCGCCTGTTTCTTGGCAATGCCGGGGTCCGGGCATCCGCAGGCCGGGCCGATCGCATGAGCGCCGACGAGATCGTCGACGTTGAGGGGCTGACCGTCGACTTCCTCGGCGGCGCCAAGCCGTTGCGCGCCGTTGCGGGCGTCGATCTGACATTGCGTAGCGGCGAAACACTGGCGCTGCTCGGTGAATCCGGCTCAGGGAAGAGCGTAACGCTGCGCGCCTTGATGCGGCTGTTGCCGGAGCGCCGTGCGATCATCGGGGGCAGGCTTAGAGTCGATGGGCAGGACGTGCGCGCTTTATCGAACCGCGACCTCTCCGCCTATCGGGGGCGCACGATTGCGATGATCTTCCAGGAGCCGGGGCTCGCCCTTGACCCCGTCTATCGGCTCGGCGACCAGATCGCCGAGGCCGTGATGCGCCATGACGGCGTGTCGCGGCGCGCCGGACGGGCGCGGGCGCTGGAGCTGTTCGAGCGCGTACGCATTCCGTCGGCGGCCCAACGCCTTGATAATTATGCCCATGAGATGTCCGGCGGCATGCGCCAGCGCGCCATGATCGCGTTGGCGCTCGCGTGCCGACCGAAGGTTCTGCTCGCGGACGAGCCGACCACCGCGCTCGACGCCACGGTGCAGATCCAGGTTCTTCTGCTGCTGCGGGAGCTCCAGCGTGAACTCGGGCTTGCGGTGATCTTTGTCACCCACGACGTCGGCGTTGCCATCGAGATCGCCGACCAGATCGCCGTCATGTATGCGGGGCGGATCGTCGAAACCGGTGGATGCCGCGATGTCATCCGCGCGCCGGCGCACCCATATACGGCGGGCCTGTTGGCATCCCGCACCGGGCGTGCCTCATCAATGGGCGCCCGCCTGCCGGTGATCCCGGGCGCGCCGCCCGATATGGAGAACCTGCCGCCCGGCTGCGCCTTCGCACCGCGCTGCAAACGCGCGCAATCTCTTTGCGAGCGAGGCGACCCGCCGGACGTATCGGTCGGTCCGGCCCATCGCGCGCGCTGTTTTCTCACTTCAGCTCTCCTCGCGGCATTGCCGGCATCCGGGCCGTGAGGAATTCGCGCAGGGCCGGATCCTCGCTCAAGCCGAAGGCGCGGCGATAGGCGTCGGCGGATTGCGTCATCTGCCCCATGCACTTGAGAAGATGCGCCGCCAGCGCCCAGTAGGGTTGATAGCTCGCCACCGCCTCGGCCGGGATCGTCTGGAGCAACGACCACGCCGTCTCGGCATCGCGCGCCTCGGCGACTGCGGCGGCGCGGCCCACCAATGCACCGATGCCGGGCGCGTGACTCACAAGCCCTTCGTACAGCAATGCGATTGACTCCCAGTCGGTGCGGCCGGTTCGCGCACGGCCGGCGTGCGCCGATTGAATTGCGGCTTCGAGCTGATAGCGACCGATGCGACCGGCGCGCCCCGCCGCCCGCAGCAACTGCTCAGCCTCCTCAATCATTGGCTGCGACCACAGCGTGGTGTCCTGCTCCGTCAGCGGCACGTAGCTGCCGTTCGCCGAGCGTCGCGCGGCGCAACGTGCCGCACAGTGAAGCATCAGCGCCAGCAATCCCTTCACCTCGGGCTCGTGCGGCATCATTTGCAAAAGCAGCCGGCCGAGCTCGATGGCCTCCGCCGCGAGCGAGTCGCGGCGTCGATCGGCGCCCTCGACATCCTCCCAGCCTGTGCCGTAGGCGGCGTAGATCGCTGCGAGCACGGCGTCGAGCCGCTGCGGCAGCTCCGCCGCCGCAGGCAGCTCGAAGGCCACGCGTGCATCGCGAATCTTTGCCTTCGCGCGGGTCAGCCGCTGACCCATCGCCGCAGGTTGCACCAGGAAGGCAGCCGCGATGCGCGCTGCATCGAGCCCAAGCACGGTCTGGAGCATCAGCGGCGTGTGCACGTTTGGATCGATCGCCGGGTGGGCGCAGACAAACAAAAGCTTCAGCCGTTCGTCGGGGAACGCAAGCTCGCTTTCGGTCATCTCCTGCGCCTCCGCAGCCGCGGCAAGCAGGCTCGGCGCCGCTTCCGCATGAACGCGGGCATGACGGGCAGCGTCGATCAGACGGCGCCGCGCCGTCACCAGCAACCAGGCCTCCGGCTTCTCCGGTATGCCGGTTCTCGGCCAGGTGACGAGCGCTGCCTGGAACGCCTCTGCGAGCGCATCCTCGACGCCTGCGACATCGCGCGAACGCGCCGCGAGGAACGCCACCAGCCGCCCATAGCTCGCGCGCACCACCTGGTCGATTGTCGTGCGCACGTCCACGGGGCAACCTCCTTCGATTTGTGCGGCCGGGCTCAGCCCGGAGGCAGCAGGTTCGGCCGGACCTCGATCACGCTCCCGGGAGCGGCGGGGATGCGTGCCGCCCACTCCAGCGCGGCGTCGAGATCGGGGACATTGATGACGTAGTAGCCGCCGAGTTGCTCCTTGGTGTCAGCATAGGGGCCGTCCTGCACGTGACGTTTGCCGTTACGCATCCGCAGCGTCGTTGCGGTGGTGGTGGGTTGCAAGCCGCCGCCGCCGACCATCACGCCCGCGTCCTGGAGCGCCTTGGTATAGGCCATAAAGCCGCCCCAATAAGCCTGTCGCGCGGCGGCGTCGGGTGTGTTGCGCAGGTCAAAGCCGGTGGCGTTTTCATAGATCAGAAGCGTGTAGTTCATGGCGATCTCCTGGTTTTGTGAGTGCAATTCGTTGCACTCGCTCCAGTAACGGGCCAGGAGATGGCATTTCGACATTGCAGTTGGAAAAATTTTGTCAGTTCAGGTCTGATCGAATCGAGGGCATCCGCGTCTTTTTGCGGGCCTTCGTGAAAGACGTAGATGGCCGGGACAAGCCCGGCCATGACTCCTGAGAGCGGTAAACTCGCGCCGTGCGACGCGATCACGCGGCTTTTGCCATATCGGCCACCCGCTCCCATGTCGTGGCTTTGAGGCTCGAGCGAGCGGTCATCCTGTCGAGCCAATCGAGGAGGTTTCGATTGCCCGCGGACAATGGCGCCCATTCCGGCGTCTGTGCGAGAAAGTCGAACTGGGGTGCGAGAAGCAGGTCGGCCAGCGTCATGGCCTCGCCGGCAAAATAGGGCTGCGCGCCGAGCAGCCGGGCAAGCTCGTCGCAGACCGCGTGCGCTTTCGGCATGGCGGCGGCAATGGCCGCCTCGTCCGGCGTGAGCCCCATGAGGCGCGGCCCGACGATGCGATGGAAGGTGATCACATTGTTGACCCCTTGGAACAGATACCAGTCGTTGACGTTCATCGCCTGGTCCATCCGGGCTGCGGCTTTGGGCTCATCCGGGGTCAGCGGCGGCGTGGGCAGCACGCGGTCGAGATAACGCAATATGGCCTGGCTCTCGTAAAGCATGAAGCCGTCGTGCTCCAGCACCGGCACCCTGCCGAACGGATGGCGCGAGATGTGCGGCTCCTTTCGTAAGCCACCGGGCGCCACGGGTAAGAGACGGTAGGATGCGTGTTTCTCCTCGAGCGTGACGAGTACGGCGCGTCCGAACGGACTCCCGGGAATGCCATGAACGATGAATTCCGACATCACATTTCTCCCCTTCTGCTGCTGCGGTGAATGGCAACGCGTCCGATAGGTTACTGCCCGGCTTCCGCACGGAAGCGCTCCAGGATGCCGGGCCAGCCGCCGTCGACGTCCTTGCGCAACGAGGCGCCGCCCTCCGCTCCCATCCGCTCGAACTTGCGATGCTCAAGCTCGACCAGGGTCGCGTCAGGTCCTTCGATCGTGAAGCGCACCTCGACCTCCGAACCGACAGTCGTGTCGGGCTTCCAATGGCGGTTGATGTCCCAGCTGACGATGAAGCGGTTCGGTGGATCCCAAAGCAGAATCTGACCGACGGTGGCCTCCGAGCCGTCCTCGCCGGTCTCGTACCAGCGTCCGCCAAGACGCGGCTCGATCGTCACAGTCTTTAGCGGCGAAGTGCCGATGGTTCCCTTGCGCGGCCACCAACGGTCAAGCCCCGCCGTGAACACCTCGAAGGCGTGCGCCTGGCTGGCCTTGACGCGGACGCTCTTGCAGACGGGCGCGATGGTCACGGTCTTATTCATGGTGCTTTGCCTTTTTCATGAGGACTTGCCTTTGCCGATTTGGGTTTTCGCTCAGCCTCGGCCCGAAAGGCAGCGAGCGCGTCGTCCCAGAATCGATCGAGCCAGGATCGCAAGGCCGCGAGCCCATGCGGGTCGATGGCATAGACGCGGCGCGTGCCTTCTGCGTGATCGCTGACGAGACCAGCTTCCTTCAGCACTTTGAGATGCTGGGATACGGCCGGCCGGCTGACCGGCATGTGCTTCGCAAGCGCCCCGACGGACAGCGGTCCGGCCCTGAGCCGCTCGAACACGCGGCGGCGCGATGGATCAGCCAGTGCGGCGAATGCCTTTTCGTAAGCCATAACTTACGGTAAGTGATGTCTTACCGTGTGTCAAGCGGGGATCGAGAGAAACAATCGCTGGCTCGAAATCCCCACCTTGCCTTAGGTAAACCCATTTACCCCGCACGCGTTTTGGGATAATCAAACCGGCATGCGTCACGTCGTAACGATCGGTTCGCGCCTTGACATGACCCGCCTCGGCGGGCCGGTGGAGGACGTTGCGCACTGACGGACGTGTCACGCTCCTTATCAGGCCCCGCCGACCTCGGACGGGGCTTTTTTATTTGGCCCGATCCGCAGGTCCGCCGCAGCAACGGAGGACAAAATGCTCCAGCTGGTCAAGCCCGCGCTCGAATTCCTGCCCGAATACAAAGCTGCGTTGGAGCGCGGCTGGTCTGCGGACAACGTGCGGGAAGACGTGGCTGCGCGCGATGAATTGCAAAAAATCGCAACCGACCCAGCGGCATTTGTTGCGGCGCTCGACGATCCGCAAGCCAAAGGCGGGCCGATCAAGCTCCCAGACGGCTCGACCGTTCCGCGACTACCGGGCTTTCGCCGCTGGATGTGGGATGGCGCGTTCTGTGGCAGCATCGGGTTGCGCTGGCAGCCCGGAACTTCGGAACTACCGCCTCATGTGCTCGGCCACATCGGCTACGCGGTGGTGCCGTGGAAGCGGGGGCGCGGCTACGCCAAGCGCGCCCTGGCGCTGATGCTCGTCGAAGCTCGCGGCGCGGGCTTGACGTTCGTCTATGTGACGGCCCGTCCGGACAACGTCGCCTCGCAAGCGGTGATCCGGGCAAACGGCGGGCGATTGGTGGAGCGCTTTCGCGAGCCCGCAGCCTATGGTGCAGAGGAGTCGCTGCGGTTCCGCGTCGATCTGACGGTCGAGGCAGGCCCGATCGTGGCGCATGCCCCGCGGGGAACGATGGATGCCGCAGAAAGCCCTTGCGGCACATCACATGGAGTGGAGACCATGATCCCGAAGATCACGCTGACGGATGCGCCAACGCCCGAGATGCGCAAAGCAATCGTCGAACCGCTGGTCGAATTCAATCACAGCCGCATCGGCAAGCCTGAGACTTACCGCCCGCTGGCGATTCTGCTTTCCGAGCCGGGGACCGATGAGATCGTGGGCGGGCTCCACGGCGTGACTGCGTTTTCGTATTTGTGGATCGATCTCCTGTTTGTTCCGGAATCGATGCGCGGCATCGGCATTGGCCGCAAGCTGATGGCCGAAGCCGAGCGCGAGGCGGTGCGGCGGGAATGTCATGCCGCCGCGCTCGACACTTTCAGCTTTCAGGCGCGCGGCTTCTATGAGCGGCTTGGCTATTCGGTGTTCGGAATCCTCGACGACTGCCCACCCGGCCATCGCCGCTTTTATTTGACCAAGCGGCTTGGCGGCAGCCAGCCGCCGAGCTGAAGTATCCGAACTGAGAGATCACCGAAGACCCGCGCCGCCAATGCGAGCGCTCGCCGTCATTGACATGGATTTTCGGTTATCGAGGGTCTCGCCGGCGCCCGCGACCTTGCGCCGGCCGCAATCGTTGATAGGCTTTCCCCTCGTGAGGGAGACTCGCCATGAAGCTATTTGTTCTCGCTGTCGCAGCCGCTGTAATTGCCTTCGTACCCCCCGCCGCTCATGCTCAGACGGCGGTCGGCGCAACCAAATGGGTAACGAGTTGGGCCGCTTCGGTGCAAGGCCCTTACCCGGTCGGCAACGCATCGGCGCAGCCCGACCAGCGCTTTGCGTTTCCGGTTCCGGCCAATGGCGCCCACGACCAGACCTTTCGGATGATGGTGCGGCCTGATGTCTGGGGCCGGCAAGCCCGTCTGCGCTTCTCCAATGCATTCGGCACCAGAGCGCTGACCCTGGACGGCGTTTATGCGGGGCTCGCCCTCGGCGGGCCGGCGCTGGTCAAGGGCTCCAACCGGCCCGTGGCGTTCGGCGGCAAGCCGGAGATCACGATCGCGCCAGGCGCTCACGCGTGGAGCGATCCGGTCGATCTTGCCTTCGTGCGTGACCCGGAAGCGCCTGAACTCGCCGGACGCAAGGTCGCCGTCAGTTTCCACGTTGCGGGAGAGAGCGGCCCGATGACTTGGCACGCCAAGGCGCTGACCACCTCGTTCGTGACCGCGCCCGATGCCGGTGCCAAAGGCGCCTCCGAAGAGGAAGCAGCGTTCCCGTACCCGACCGCATCGTGGTTCTTCCTCGATGCGGTCGACATGATGATGCCACGTGATACCGGGTTGGTCGTCGCATTCGGGGACTCCATCACCGACGGCACAGCCAGCACCATGAACGGCGACGATCGCTGGCCTGACGTGCTGGCGCGCCGGCTGCACCGGGCGTTCGGCAGCAAGGTTGCGGTCGTCAATGCCGGTATCGGCGGCAATCAGGTTGCTGGTCCGGCCGAGTATTCGGGCGCAAAGCCGTTTGCGGGCGGCCCCGCCGCAGGCGCGCGGCTCGAGCGCGACGTGCTGTCGCTGTCGGGCGTCTCCGCCGTGATCTGGCTCGAAGGCATCAACGATTTTTCGAAGAACGGCAATGCGGCGCTCGACACCGTGACACGCAGCATGCGCGACATCGCCGCGCGGCTGCGCACGCGCATCCCGGGAGTCCGCGTGATCGGGGCGACACTGACGAGTGCCCTCAACGCCACCAATGCGGCCCATGGCTCGAAGGAGCAGGACGACAAGCGCCGCGCGCTCAACGCATTCATCAAGTCGTCCGCCGTGTTTGATGGGGTCGCCGACTTCGATGCCGCAACGCTCGATCCATCAACCGGCGAGATGAAGGCCGAGTTCATTCCGGAAAGCACGACCGGCGGGCCGGGCGACAGGCTGCACCCCAATCGTGCGGGTTATCTCGCCATGGGAGAGGCGATCGATCTTGGGATATTCGGCGCTGGGCAGTAGTTAGGGGCGCCGCCGTGGAAAGGACAGACCCGCAGGCCGTGGGGTGGGCGGGGTAGCCCGGGTTGAGCGCAAGCGAAACCCGGGGGACAGCGTCGCCGTGTTGATAGGGGGATCCCGGATTTCGCTGCGCTCAATCCGGGCTACGGGACTACTTCGATGCAGTCTCTATCCCAAACACTTCCTTCAGGAACCGCGGCGTCGCCACCTTGTATTCGCGGTCGGCGCGCTCTTCGGCGGCGTTCTGCGGGTTGGTGAAGGCGTGCTGGGTACCGCTGAAGAGCTGCAGCTCGAAGTCGACCTTGGCGGCCCGCAGCTGGTCGATCAGGGCGCTGACCTCGGTGAGCGGCGCCACCGGATCTTCGGCCCCGTGCAGGATCAACACCCGGCCCTTGATGCTCTTCGCCGCTTCCGGGCTGAAGTTGCGGAACGAGCCGTGCACCGAGATCATGCCGACGATCGGAACGCCGGTCTCCGCCAATTCGACCGCCACCGTACCGCCGAAGCAGTACCCGATCACTGCGAGCTTGGTGGCATCGACCAGCGGGTTCGCCTTGAGCACGTCGAAGCCCGCCGTGGCGCGTTTGCGCATCAGCGGACGGTCCTGGGTATAGATGGTGGTCAGCGCCGTCATCTCCGGCACTTCCTTCGGCAGGATGCCCTTGCCGAAGATATCTGCGGCGAACACGACGTAGCCCATCTTGGCAATCATGTCGGAATCCCGAAGGGTTGCTTCCGACATTCCGGCGCGGCTGTGCGCCAGCAGGACGCCCGGGCGCTTGCCCGCAACGGCGTCGTCATAGACGAGATAGCCGTACAGCGGCTTGTCGCCGTCCTTGTAGTCGATCCATTGCTTTTTGAGCTCGGCGCGTGCGGCACCCGCCTGGAACATGGCCGCAAGCGCGACCGCGCAAATGACCGCCGATAGACGCGAAGTTTTCATTGAATCCTCCCAGTTTGTTACCTCAGCTTTGCCCACTGGACCCGCAAAGTCCAGATGGTCTTGCGGGAGGACATTTTGCGCAAACTCAGCCGAACCCACACCGCGCCCGGACATCCACCGCTTTCAAACCGGGCCGCTGTCTGTTAACCCGAGACGGACAAATGACGTGCTAACCCGTGACGGACGGGAGCAGGCTCCCAATCTCACACTGCGGCCGGTTCCTTTCATGTTGCCAGGGCTCCGATCATGGTATGGTACTTGTCAATCGTTCCAAGACGCACGCGGAAAATCAGATCGCGTAGAACAGGCGTGCAAAGTCGGAACCGTCATCGCGGCCCCGTAGCTCAGCGGATAGAGCAACAGCCTTCTAAGCTGAAGGTCGCAGGTTCGATTCCTGCCGGGGTCGCCAGCACTTAGCAGGTGTTTGCAAGGTCAAAAAAAGGGCCGGGGTAACACCTGGGGTAACGACAGCCGGAGAACGAAAAGCCACGAAGGATTGAAGCTAACGGGTGAAGAAGAACGCCCCCCTCCTCCGCGCCCCGTCCCTCCGATATCGGCTTGGCATATTGATGATCAGACCGCGAACCAGATCATTCAGACGACACTTGCCCAGCGCCAGAGTCTAATGGCTAGCATCACCTCAGGTCAGACCGGGCCTCCCTTCGGGCCTCCGCCTCCCCCTCTTGTCATCCCCACGATAACGCTAAAGGCACTCATCATCGCTGGTGAACGTACCGGGGAGGGCGTGCTGATCGAGTCGGTTGCGCTATCCTGGTTCGACATATTGGACTATTTTCGTCGCCACCCGACCGTCATCTCCTGGGCTATGACCCAGGCGAAGAGCGGTCAGCCGGAGGCGGCTGCGATCGATATCAAGGGCATCGAGAGAGTGACCACGCAGATCATCGGCGAATGCACTAATCCTACTGCGTCACAAGTTGCTGAAACCCAGCAATGACGCGGCTCTTGGCAGATGGTACGGTTGCCCGATTTTGCAGAGATTCCATGCATAAGTCGGGCGTTCGCCCGGGTTTGTGACTCAGTAGTGCTAAGGCGCCTGAGGCCTCGTTCTGGTCGAGCCTGAAAGAGGAATGGAATAAGGTCGGGCAGAGATAGAAGCTGAGTGAAAGCCCGCGCGTATCTGACGTACTTCTTCGTCGCTGAGTGGCGGGCCGAGGATGTCCATGCCGACGTCGGCGGCGACAGCCCTCAGCTCGGCCACGTCAGTGGCAAGAAGGCGCCGCCGCTCGATATCCTGGAAGAAGCGTTCGAAACCGCTTGGGGTGAACGTCGCCGTGAAGCGGATACCCTTGGGACCATAAGCCCGCCAGGTGTGCGGACCGAGCTTAGGCAAAAGAACCAAATCACCAGCTGCAAGAACGAAGGAAAGATTAGGCGTCCAAACGACTGCTTGGCCCTCGATCAATTCAAGAACCTCATCCTCCCGGTGATGAAGATGTCGAGGCGGCCCGAAGCTGGCCGGAGCGCGATAGTCAAGAATGGTGAGCTGCCCCCTGCTGTCGGCGGGGCCAACGGATGTGCGACTCCTCGCCCCAAGATGTTCGCGACACAATGCCCGACGATGCTGCGACGCTGATTTTTCCGGACTGTCGGCCCGTTTCGTTGGCCCCGGCGCACACCGCCACACCCCTCCCGCGCTGTGGCCAGCGAGGCTCATCAGGCGTCCACATTGACCCGAGTGTGATAGCCACAGGCGCTGCAGGTGACGTAAAGCCCGCGGACGCCGTTCTGGCGCATGTTGCCGAGCGTCATCGGGCGCGGATAGGTTCGTCAGAACGGGGCATCGTCGGGCATTCTATCCCCGGCCGCGACGCACCGGAACCGGCTCCGGCGCGACGCCCCGGCTCAGCGCTAGTCTTCCGGCCCCGCCGAACCTTGATCGATGGCGCCTGGCGACTTCTTGCCGGGTGTCCCGTTGGGCTGATTGCGTATGCGGGACCAGGATCACATCTGAAGCCCCGGCCCTTTGGAGGGTCAAACCAGCGAAAGAGCCGGCTTGTTGGCCAACCACACGCCGTAATCTAACGCCGACCGCATCGGCACGTTCCGAGCGCTACAGCCCCCTCCTCGCGACGACCCCGTCGCTCTGATTTGGTCGCATCTTCTAGCACCAGCCCGCCGGCATCCGTGATCCTGATACGGCCGACCGCAATCGCCTTGCCGGTCTCGCTCTGTGCAGTTGCAAGCCCGGCGCGGACGAGCTTGGCGAGCATTTGGCGCGTGAAGCCGTGGGTGTGCATGATTGCTTCGGTGGCACCGAACGGACTGATGGCGAGCAATCGGAGTGCTCGGCGCTGTTCGCCGCCGAGACGACGTTTTCGCGGCCTCACGGTGATTGTGTGCGACATCGTAGCATCGCGGGAAAAGCCCCGCCGGTTAGGGCGGGGCAAGTCAGGAGAGGTAAGAGTCATAATGTCCTGTTAGGGCATTCCCGGCGTATCTGAGTCATTCGCCGGCGACTGTCGCGTAGCCGATACAGGGCTCAAAAAGAGGACAGAACGTGCATTTTCTTTGTCTGACGCGTCGAGAAGCCGACCGACAACAAAACCCCGCGGGTGCTTCGTTACCGCGGCTGATTCTCCGGAAGCGATCGGCCAGCGACTATTTCGACGGAAGCCTGGGAGATCGCGCTGGTCGGCAGGGAACGCCACGCCGGCTTATGGCGCGAGGCCTTAAGCCGAACCGCCCCCGCACTGGGAAAGCCAACTTCAGGAAAGCTCGCCCGCCCCAAAACGACCCCCGCCCCCGTAGTGGAGACCTCCCGGGTGCCCCCTCAGATTCTGCTCACTTTTCGCCGCCAGTTGGTAAAGTTGGGCTAGGTTATAACCACGCCGATCAATGACGCGATAACGAACGCGCCAGCATAGATGTTGACCCTGCGTCGGCGGTGTTCCTCAGTGAGGACGTCGACCGCGTTCTTAAGGTACCGGTATAGCTGCACGTCGAGCATCCCGAATCCAGCCGATACGACGATTGCCGTGGTGATCGCGGATAACCAAGCTGAGCCGACGCCAAAGGATGCAGGCCAGAAGTGGTACACGACCAAAATGCAGGGCATATGACAGAGGTAGAGCGCGTAACTCCAATCGCCCAACCTGGGCAGGCCGAGCATGGCACGCGGCGGCACCTTGATTCGTACCGCATCCAGGATGAGCAAAGTCGCCACAGCCCCAGCGGCCCAACGCGCGATCATGGGATTCGCAGGCACCGCCACCATTAGAATGTACAGGGCGAGGATTCCTGTGCCAATCGGGATGCGTATCTTGCCGGCGATCCAAGGGATAAGCAGGCCGCCCGCGAACGCGGCATTAGCGGGAGATAGCCAAATAGAAAAAAGAGAATAAAAGACGTTGTCGCTCCATCCAATGAAGAAAGGTCCGGCACTGATCATCGCAATCCAGATCAGTGCAATCAAGTTTAAGTGGCGCTGCCAGCCAATCACTGCGATTAAAAACAGCGCAACATAATATGTGCATTCGAAGACAAGGGTCCACTCGACGCCCAAGTAGTACAAGCGCTGGCCAACCGGAACGAGCATCAGCGAGAACAGGTGAGGCCCTAGCTTCTGGATGCCCAGGAGCAAGATGATGGACACCCACACTGAAACGGCTACCAGGTAGATCGGATAGATTCTGACGAAGCGATGGGCGAGGAATCGCCACGGGTCGGTTCGCTGGATGAGATCAGCCATCAGCAAGCCGGAAATCGCGAAAAACATCGCGACGCCGATGAGACCGAAACGACCATCGAAAGCGGTTGCCCAGCCGGAATCGCCGAAATGTCGGCCGGAAAAGACCGACGCGTGAAAAAGTGCGACGAATAGGGCGGCCACGCCGCGCAGGCATTGAATCGAGAGGTTCCTGCGAGTAGTCGCGTTGGCTCGAATCGAGTCGTTCCTGGCCATCTGCTTTGATCGTCGCGAGGAAAGGCATCTGATCGTCCGTCAGAAGGCGTTCGACATCTGTGATCAAAGCGACCTCCGATACGAATATTGTGGACGTGTTGTAATCTGGACACTTCGGGCTGAGAGCTTGCCCCCGCTGGGGGCGCTGGATGGCGTTCGGCGGCGTAACGACGAATGCAGCCGTCTTGCCTCTGTCGCTCGCAATGGCTGTGATAAGGCATTTTGGTTAGGGCGGTAGAACGGTGGCAGGCGTGCTAGACAAGTCCCAATTGCCCGTAGGCGAGAATTTGTACCAACTGACTTTGGTGTCCTCGAAAGTCCAAGAGGGGTAACCTAGCGTCGCTCTGGCAGAGCAACGGCCCCGACCTCGCCTTTCAATCCACCCTAAGCCCCCGGGATCGGGGCCACAACGAAAAGGCCCCGTCGACGACTGACAGGTGATTGTCGGCTGAGGGCGCGACGTGGTGGCGGCTAGTCACAGCGTAGGCGGGCTTGAGAGATTTCGCCCTTGCGGGCCATCGCGATGCTTCCCTCCGAGCCTGGGGAACGGACTAACGCCAAGCTGTGTTGACTGGCCGCCGACGGCGGTACGGTGCCCATGGGTGTGGGGCTTAAGACCCACTACGGCGACGGTCGCCGGCGTGTCGCTAACAGTTGCCACGGCAGTGTTGTTCCTGACCGATTGCCGGGCGCGCCGTTGGGCTGCTTGCGCATGTGGGACCGGGATCACGGTCTGAAGCCCCGGCCCTTTGGCGACGAATGCGGAATGAGGGCCGGGGCCGCGTAAGGCACCGTCTGGCAGCCCACGCTGGAATCCAACGCCGGGCACATCGGCCCGTTCCGGCCCGGCCGATTAGGATCATTTACGACCCATGGCAAAAGCCCGCCGGTTGGGGCGGGGCAAGTCTCAATGTATGTTCTGTGGGTACTGGGGGTCCCAGTTAGGGACTTCCGTAGCATATCTGAATCGTCCGTCGGCGATTGTCGCGTACCCAACACAGGCCAATGATATCCACCGGAATAATCCCCTCCCCCTCGTAAGGGGAGGTGTCGTAGCGGGAAACCCTACCGGCCTATCTAAAATAACGCATGGCTGCGCGCGGCTCGTGATCAAGCGATGGTGACAGGACGTCAGGTTCAGCCTTCAATCGCCCTCCGCCCCGCGTCCGTGATCCGCACCTTCGTGACCTCGACCATCGTTCCGCCGGCCCCGGACCCTCTCATACATAATCGTCACAAGCCCGCGGTTGACCAGCCCAACAACCAAGCTCGCTCCGAAGCCCCGGCCACTCAGCAACAATTGCGTGGCTCCGTTGAGGCCCGCGATCGCGAGCATCGCTAACGCCTGTCGTTGCTCGACACTGAGGGTCGATCCCGTCATTTCGTAGGACCAGGATTACATCTGAGCCCCCTCTTGGGGGCAGTTTCCAGGGGAGGGCCGGGGCCGCGTGAGGCACTGTCTGGCAGCCCCACACTTGGCTAGTCAACGCCCGCCGCTGCGGCGCGTTCCTGCGCCGAAAAGGCCGGTCATTGAGCTTCTAATGGACGCGATGACCCGCTCAATCACCCGTCGAGTGCCCGCCGGCCAGCGTCCGTGATCATCACGCGGACAACCTCGAACGCCCTGGCACCGGCTTTGACGCTCTCGCGACGTCCTATCGCAAACCCGGCGTCGACGAGACCTGTCAGCATACGGCGAGTAAAGCCGTGGCCGTGCACAAGCAATTCCTCAGTTGGGCCATTCGGATTACTGGCGAGCGGCTCTAACGCATGGCGCTCTTCCGGACTGAGACGGCGTTTTAGAGGGAACTTCCCCACGGGACTCCAGCGAGGAATTTGAGCGTCCAGCGCCGTTTCGCGCTGAGGTGAACGTTCTCGCGACGTCACGGTGATTGTGCGCGACATTCGTAAGAATTGCGCGAAAAGCCCCGCCGGTTAGGGCGGGGCCAAGTCAGGGGAGGTAGGAGTCATGATGTCCGGTTAGGACATTCCCGGCGTATCTGAGTCATTCGCCGGCGACTGTCACGTAACCGACGTAGGGCTCAAAAAAGGACCGATTGAACCTTCGCGCCGTCACCGCTTCGCTGCTTTCGTCCTTGCCGCACGGCGAACCGCTGGTGCCAGAGCGCCAATTGTGGCGGTGTTCGTCGCTCAGTTAGAACCGACGGCCGCGGAACCCGAAGCGACCGCGACCAAATTCGCGTCCGAACCCGAAGCGGCGGTGGCCAAATTCACGGCCGCGGAATCCGAAGCGGTGGCCAAATTCACGGCCATGGAACCCGAAGCCCCTGCCGAAGCCGCCCCTCCCGAAGCCGCCCCTGCCGAAGCCGCCTCCGCCAAAGCGGGCCAAATCAAAGTAGGCCCCACCTCCACCGTCATCCTCACCTCCGCCGTAAATGGCCGACTCACCCCCATCTCCGCCGCGAAAGGCCGACGCACTCAAAGTCGAGCCGGCCGTGGCGATCGCCGCGGCGGCGAAAACAATCGCTATCTTGCGCATCATGGTGCTCACTCCATTCGTTCTGAGCACCCCAGCCTTTCCGAATCAAACCCAGCGGTTCCCATTGAGTTGCAGCGTGCGGCACTCTCGCCCGGTGTCCCGGCTTCGGAATCCCAGCCCCAAAGATCGAAGTGGAGATGTTCGCCTGCAATGTGGCCTCCGCTATATGTTGATGAACGGAATCGAGCTGCAAGGTGTCGGATGACGATTCCCGAATCGACCGCCTGCGCGGCATCGCCGTCGGCGAATTAAGGGTAACGATTGCATGCGGTTGACCGCCCCGCGCCGATGCGCTGGAAGCTTTGTGGGAAACACGAAAGGGGAGTGAGACGGTTTTGCTCGCGGCGTGACCGCCGACGGCGGCGCTTATAACACATGAATGACGACTCGCCGACCCGCTCCGCGATGAGGGCAAAGCCTACGCCCGCAAACTTAAAGAGGCCGGCGTCGCCGTGACCGCGACGGACTACAACGGC
>Ga0257161_1000115_pt1 | contig 20647 bp, 18 predicted proteins | sample NR01A_FD_185954 | JGI IMG/M metagenome (GOLD analysis project Ga0257161, IMG submission 185954) | Soil microbial communities from H.J. Andrews Experimental Forest, Oregon, United States - NR-01-A | ecosystem: Environmental > Terrestrial > Soil > Temperate forest > Bulk soil | place: USA: Oregon... | reverse complement strand
TTCACGCCCATGAGGCGCACCGGCACGCGCACGTCGAGGATTGTCGATCCGCCCAATGGCCGGCTTCCGTCGCTGACGCCGGCGGCTCAGAAGATTGCCGCTGTGGAAGGGGAATTTCGCGTTGCCCTGTTGCAATCGACCGAGACGTGTAAAAATAAGGAGGCGGCGTGTAACGGTGGCAAGTATGATCCGGCGCCCTCGCCGCGATTTGCGGAACTTCCTCCCCGTTACAACCTCGCACGCATGAATCGCCACGATGGTCCGGAGGACGGCACGCCGCCGGACCGCTGCCTGACCGGCGGGCTGCCGGAGTTTGCAGGCGGGATCGGCAGCTTCCGCCGGATCGTGCAGACGCCGGGCGGCATCTCGATCTTCTACGATGTGGGGCAAGGCCAGGGGTGGCAACGCAACATCGTCATGGACGGAAGTGCCCATTTGCCGGCCAGCATCCGCCAGTGGTACGGTGACTCGCGTGGCCACTGGGAGGGCAGTACGCTCGTGATCGACGTGACGAACTTCAGTCCGAAAACCGATTTTCAGGGCGCCCGGGAGAACCTGCACCTCATCGAGCGCTGGACGCGGACCGGGCCAACATCGCTTGCATACCAGGTCACCGTCGAGGATCCGACCGTGTGGACTCGGCCATGGACGGCCAAGCAAGAGTTCACCAGGCAGAACGATGAGGCGAACAGAATTTATTACGAGCCTCGCTGCATCGAAGGAAACTTCGGCCTCCCGGGTCTGCTGCATGGCCGGCGCACCGAAGAGTTCGCCTTTGCGGAGGGACGGGGGCCTGATCCGAGAACCAGGGACAGCATAAAGGGTGTTGAGTTTGAGGCCGATCCGCTGCAATAAGTCGATTGAAGGTAAAGGGAGACCATCGTGCGTGACCGGCTGTCAAGCTCAATGCTAACGGTCGCGATTGCCACTGCCGCTGCCGGCGCCCTCGTTTCGGTGCCCATGACACGGGCATCGGCCCAGGCTCCGGCGGCTTCCGTCACGCCGCCGGCCCCAGCGCTGAAAACGCCCTGGGGCGAACCTGATCTGCAGGGGATTTGGACCGACGAAACCGACACGCCCCTGCAACGCTCCCCAAGGTATGCAAGCCAAGAATTTTTCACCGCGGCGCAGCGCGCCGAGTTGGACAGAGAGCGATCGGCACTGCTCCGTCGCGACAGGCGGGTGGAGCGCGGGACCGAGCTCGATGTCGCCGGTGCCTACAACGCGCTGTTCTTTTCCCAAAAGCGCACCGGCGCGCGCACGTCGATGATTTTCGATCCGGCCAGCGGCCGGATTCCGCCACTGACGCCGGAGGCTCAGAAAATGGCCGGCGCCGACCGGGAATTCCGTCTTGCGCTGTTGCAAGCGACCGAGACGTGCCGGAGCAAATCGGTGGCGTGTAGTGGCGGCAAATACGATCCGACCCCATCGCCGCGAATGGCGGAACTTCCTCCTCGCTACAACACGGCGCGTATGAATCGCCATGACGGTCCGGAGGACGACTCGTTGGCGGACCGATGCTTGACCGGCGGATTACCAGAGTTTGGCAGCCCAGCCGGCAGCTTTCGCCGGATCGTGCAGACGCCGGGCGGCATCTCGATCTTCTACGACGTAAGTCAGGGGCAAGGGTGGCAGCGCAACGTCGTGATGGACGGACGTCCGCACTTGCCGGCCAATGTCCGCCAGTGGTACGGTGACTCGCGTGGTCACTGGGAAGGGAATACACTCGTCGTCGACGTGACGAACTTCAGCCCGAAGACGGACTTTCAGGGCTCGCGCGAGAACTTGCATTTGGTCGAGCGCTGGACGCGCACCGGGCCGGCTTCGCTGGAGTACGTTGTCACGATCGAAGATCCGGCGGTGTGGACTAAGGCCTGGACAGTCCGCCAAGAGTTCGCCAAGCAGAGCGATCAGGAGAACAGACTTTATTACGAGCCCCGCTGCATCGAAGGAAACTATGGTCTGCCGGGACTGATGCGGGGAGCGCGTACGGAAGAGTTCGCCTTTGCGGAGGGACGAGGTCCGCATCCGGCGACAAAGGACAGCGCCACAGACTTTGTCGGCGTCGAAGATGATCCGTTACAGTAGGTCGTCGTTACAGTAGGTCGTTACAGTAGCGTCAAGTAAAGCCAGGGAGGAGTGCACTATGCGCGGCCGATACTTAGGTTCAACGATAACGGTCGCCATTGCGGCCGCCGCTGTCGGCGCCGTGATTTCGGCGTCCATCACGCAGACATCGGGTCAAGCGCAGAGCGCACGCCCCGCCGCCGTCGGCGGCAAGCCCAACTTCAGCGGCATCTGGCAGGCCAACAACGAGGCCAACTGGGACTTGCAGGCGCATGCGGCCCGTCCGGCCGCCGTCACGCAGCAGGGCGTTTATCCTTATGACTATGCGCGGGTGCCGGCGGCGCCGGTTCTCGCGCTTGGCGCCGCCGGCGCCGTACCCGGCTCGCTCGGCGTTGTGCAGGGCGACGGAGAGATCCCCTACAAGCCGGAAGCCCTGGCGATCAAGAAGACGAACGCCGAGAACTGGATTGACCGCGATCCGGAGCTGAAGTGCTACTTGCCAGGCATTCCGCGGGCGATGTACCTGCCCCATCCGTTCCAGATCACGCAGAGCACCAACAAGATTCACTTTGCCTACGCCTTCTCGAACACGGCGCGCACGATTCATCTGGACAAGGTCGACGGGCCGCCCGACGACACCTGGATGGGCCACTCGGTCGGACGATGGGACGGCGACACGCTCGTCGTCGACGTGACGAATTTCAATGATCGGACCTGGTTTGACCGGGCCGGCAATTTTCACAGCGACGCACTGCACCTCGTCGAGCGCTTCACGCTGAGATCGCCTGACGTCATTTGGTACGAAGTGACGATCGAGGATCCCAAGGTCTTCGCGCGGCCGTGGCGCATCGCCTTGCCGATCTACCGGCGCGCCGAACCGAACATGCAGCTCCTCGAGTTTCGCTGCAACGAATTCGTCGAGGAGTTCATGTACGGAAATCTTCGCAAGCAGCCGCTGGTCAAGCATTGGGAAGGCGATACGATGACGGTCGATATCACGCGCAAGGTGCCGCCAGGCGATCTCTTCTATCAATGGTATGGCAGGTAAGACGGACGGGGGGTGCCCTTTCTTGGTTCTATAGTGGAGGAGAAAATCGATGCGAACGAAGCTTGCCTTAGCAGTCTGCATGGGTTTCGCGATGTCCGGATGGGCGTCTTCGGCCTCGGCACACCACGCGTTTGCCGCGGAGTTTGACGCCAACAAGCCGGTGAATTTCAAGGGGACGATCACGAAAATGGAATGGGTCAATCCCCACACCTGGTTGCACGTCGACGTCAAGAACACCGACGGCACGGTCGCAAACTGGGCAATCGAAGCGGGTACGCCGAATGTCCTGTTCCGTCGTGGATTCACCAAGGATTCACTTGTGCCTGGCACCGAGATCGCAATCGATGGGTACCAGTCGAAAGACGGGACGAATCGCGCCAACGGCAGGGATCTGACGTTCCCAGATGGACGCAAGCTGTTTCTCGGCTCCTCCGGAACCGGTGCTCCCTACGAGTTGACCCCTGGGGCCGCGCCTAAGACCCAATAGATCTCATAAGAGATCGCGTTTCGTCTGAAGCGACGCACATATAGGGGTAAAAACGCGTAGCGGTTCCCCACTTGGTCATGGCCGGGCTTGTCCCGGCCATCCCAGGAGTGTGGTCTGCGCGAGTATCGTCTGCGCGCCCACCCTACCCTCCCCGCTTGCCGGTAAGGTCGGGGGACAGGGATCAAGTCCGCGATGAACCAGTCGGCCGCCGCGAGCTTTGCCACTGTTACGTCGCACCCGCGATCGTAGCTCCACGGGATGGGAATGTCTTTTCTGAGTTTCTTCGAGCAGTTGTCCGAAACACCGTGGAGCGTCGCGCTCCACGAATCGGAGATTGCTTATTCCCTCATTGAATCGTTGCACGTGTGGTCGCTGTGTCTGTTCTTCGGCATGACGGTGATGTTCGACCTGCGCCTCCTTGGCTGGACCATGCGGAAGGTGCCGGTGTCGGAGGTTATTCGTCGACTGCAGCCGTGGACCATCGCGGGGTTCGTCCTGATGGTCATCACCGGCACGCTGTTGGTTTACGCCATACCTCTGCGTTCCTATCAGAATATTTTCTTCAGGACCAAAATGGTTCTGCTGCTGCTCGCTGGCGTCAACATCTTACTTTTTCACTCACGCGTTTTTCCAAGCGTGGCCAAATGGGATGCCGACGCTATACCGCCAAAGGCCGCCAGGATTGCCGGCGCGCTCTCCCTTGTCCTATGGATCGGCATCGTCTTTTCGGGAAGAATGATTGCCTATAACTGGTTCGACTGCGATAGACAGCCGCAACCGGCGATCATCAATTTCCTCACCAGTTGCGTACCAACCGAGTAGGGAGCAGTGATGGACCTGCTGCCGCTCTTTCAGTCGTTCTACAACACGCCGATCGGCGAGGGGATACGCAATTCGACTTGGCTGTTCCCTGTGATCGAGGCCTTCCACCTGCTTGGTCTCGGACTGACCGCGGGAGCCGTGTTGGTGGTGGATTTTCGCCTTTTAGGCGTCGGCCTGCGCAAGCAGAGCGCCGCGCAGCTGTGGGCGAATACTCAACCGTGGTTGCTCGGCAGCGTCACCTTGATGTTCGCGTCGGGCATTCCCCTGTTCCTGTCCGAATCGATCAAGTGTCTGTACAGCTTTGCCTTCTGGGTGAAGATGACGTCGCTGCTCCTGGTGCTCCTTTTCACCTTCACCTTCCGCCGCCGCGTGACGCAAATGGACCCGACCTCCGACCGGCCGCAGCTAGGCCGCGTGACCGCGCTCATATCGTTGCTTCTGTGGTTCGGTGTGGCGTGGGGCGGACGCTGGATCGGGTTTTCGTAGACTGGAGCCGCCCTAGCTGGAGCGGATTTCAGTGCCTTGTTCACTTAGCGCGTCGTCGCCGGGCTTGTCCCGGCGACCTAGATTTGCAAGCACAGAGCACGAGCAATCGAGGTGGCCGGGACGAGCCCGGCGACGACCTGAGAATAGAGCATGTGCTCAAATCTGACCGGAATCCGGTCTAAATCTCCATAGGGGGATGGAAATGGACAGCAGCATCTCCTCGCCAGATTGCAATTCGGCCAGTCCGCGAAGAACCCGGATGATCTTCATCGACCGCCATCTTCTCGCCATTGTCGGCGCCGCCGCGCTGTCGGTGAGTTCGTTCGTGCTCTCGCCGGCCAGCGCTCAGGCCCAGACAACGTCGTGGATCAGCAGTTGGACCGCCAGTCCTATGGCGCCCCGCGGAGTGATGCCGGCGACCTTCTCGAACCGGACGATTCGCCAAATTGTGCATCTCAGTATCGGGGGCGACAAGGTCAGGCTCCGGTTGTCGAACGAATTCGGCACCAAACCCGTCTTGATAGGAGCGGCCAGCGTCGCGTTGGCAGGCAAAAGTTCGGATATTGTCTCGGCAAGCCTGCGTCCGCTGACGTTTGGCGGAGCAAAGTCGGTCATCATTCAGCCGGGAGCCCCGGCGTTAAGCGATCCGGTGGAGTTCAATGTCGCCCCGCTGTCCGATGTCGCCGTGAGCCTTTATTTGCCTGCTGCGACGGAGCTTGGGACGGTTCACGCGACCGGGCTGCAAACCGCTTTTGTTTCGACCACGGGCGACTTCACGGCAAGTACCGAATTCCCGGTCGTGGACAGGTTCGCAAATCGTTTCTTCCTGACCGGCGTCATGGTGGAGCCCAGTTCCCCTGTGCGGGCGATTGTGACCTTCGGCGATTCGATCACCGACGGGACGGCCTCGACCGTCAATGCCAACGCTCGTTGGCCGGATGTCCTCGCCCGCCGCCTGAAAGAAGCCGGAGCTGCCGTTGCGGTTCTCAATCAGGGCATCGCAGGCAATCGTGTCCTGAGCGATGGTGCCGGCATCAGTGCGCTGGCGCGATTCGAGCGCGACGTGCTGAGCCAGCCAGGGGTTTCGCACGTTGTGATCTTCGTTGGCATCAACGACATCGGATGGCCGGGCACCGCAATCGAGCCCGGCGGCATCGTTCGCACAGCAGACGAGATCATTGCGGGCTACAAACAATTGATCGAACGGGCGCATCTGCGCTCGATCAAGGTCATCGGCAGTCCGCTGACGCCATTCGAAAATGCGCTCTCGGGAGGGCCCAATCAGGGATATTTCACGCCTGACAAGGAAGCCAAACGCCTGGCCGTGAACAACTGGATACGGACCAGCGGCGCCTTCGACGGCCTCATCGAGTTCGATCGCGTTGTTGCGGATCCAGCCTATCCGAGCGCAATCGCCGCCGCCTACGACAGCGGCGACCACCTTCATCCAAACGATGCCGGCTACAAGGCGATGGGCGAGGCTGTCGATCTGAAGTTGTTTCAGTAACGGCGTGGCGTCGCACGCTCAACGGGGCCGCTGGGGCGGAGGGCGTTCATGCGGCCGGCCGGCTGATCTTCGGCAAAATCGGCTCCGGTCATGGCTCCTGCTTCTCGGCGATCCGCCGTAGCGTCGAGGCCGAAACGTCTAATCGCCCCCATTTCGTTTCGATTGGCCAAGCTAACTCAAGACCGTCTTCAACAATCGCGGCCTTGGCGAAGGACCGAGCATCGTCCATCAGCGGAGCGAAATGAGCACTGCGAGCAATGAGCCCGGTCACGTCGAGTTTATAGTCCCGTCGGTCGCCCGCAAAACGGACACGGAGAACACGTCCGCCAGCCGGGCGTACCTTTGTGACTCTCGCTATGTCGTCGTTCATGCCGATCACCCCTGGCGTTCGCCACAAATCCCCGAAAGCTCTGCGCGTAGAGTGGGGTGGGCACGCTTCGCTTCGCCCACCCCACGACGCGGAAGAGCTTGCCGTTCATCGCCCCTTCATGGTGCGCCGCTCGACCTCGAGAAGCCGGTCGAGCCGCGAGGTCTGGTGCGACCGTTTCATCTCCATCTCCGCGCCGCCCGGCCCGAGGAAGGGGTCGAGCCTGTTCTCCGCGAGACATTCCATCGATTGGCGCACCGCCTTGTACATGGCGGTGAAGGAGGTGCCCGATGAAGCGGCCACCCGATAGCCAAGCCGGAACAGATCGGACTGCGACAGCGCGAACGTCGCAAAGCCGTCCGGAGGCGCGAAGGTCATCAGCGGCGCCGGCAGCCGTTCGCCCACGAAGCGCATCTCCTCGGCGTCGCGGGTGTAGATAAACAACATGTCGGCGCCGGCGCGATGAAACGCTTCGCCGCGGCGCAGCGCGTCGTCGAGGCCGTGCACGCGGCGCGTGTTGGTGCGGGCGATGATGACGAGGTTGGGGTCGGTGCGCGCCGCGATCGCCTCCTTGATTTTGTCCACCATCAGGCCGGTGTCGACCAGATTGTCGATGCCGATATGGTGCTCAACGCGGCGCGGCAGCAGCTGATCCTCGATCTCGATTGCCGAGAAGCCGGCCGCCTCCGTGAGCGCAATGGTGCGGTGGACGTGCATTGGATCACCCCAGCCGCCGCCGGCATCGAGAATGATCGGCAGCCGGCACACGGCGCGGATATCGACCGCGATTTCGGCCATCTCGGGCAGGGTGATGTTGGCTTCGGTCACGCACTTGAGCCAGCCGAGCGAGCCGCCACTCATGTAGACCGCCTTGAACCTCGCATCCTCGGCAATCCGCGCCATGATCGGATTGAGCGCACAGGGAGCGACGATCAGCTCATCGCCTCGGATAAGTTCGCGGAGATTAGGCAAAATGGCCTCCATTGTTTCGCCGTTGCGGGCCGCACGATGCTATTTTGTGCGGTAGCGCGCGACTGCATCGTGATTCCAGGCCATGCCGGTGCCGGGAGATGATGACGCAACGGCGCAGCCCTCAACGATCGCCAGCGGTTCAGCGAGGATCGCGTTCGCCCAATCCACGTATTCGAGCCAGTGGGCGGTCGGGGTCGCTGCGAGCAGGTGGGCGCTCGCCTCCGGCAAGAGATGCGACGACATTTCGACGCCGCGCGTCGCCGCCACGCCCGCCGCTTGCAGCCAGCCGGTGACCCCGCCGATGCGGCCGGCATCCGGCATCACGAAATCGCAAGCCGACGCATCGAGCGCCGCCGTCATGGCTTTGGCGCCGTCGAAATTCTCGCCGATCTGGATCGGCAATGCGAGCTTGCGGGCGAGCGTGGTGTAGCCGGCGATGTTGTCGTGTCGGATCGGCTCCTCGATCCAATAGACGCCTTCGCCGGCCATCGCCTGCCCGCGCGCCAGGGCCTCCGCCACCGTGAGGGCCTGGTTGTAGTCGACCATGATGGCGATGTGGTCGGCGAGGCGCCGGCGCACCGCGCGGGTGACGGCGAGATCTTCCGCCAGCGTCGCGTGGCCGAGCCTGAGCTTGACGGCGCGAAATCCGCCTTCAAGGAGAAGCTCCGCCTCGTCGGCTGCGGCTTGCGGCGCCATCAGCCCGAGCCCGCATGAATTATAGGCCGGCAACGGCTGTGGCGCCGCGCCCAACATGGTGGCAAGCGGAAGTCTGGCGGCGACGGCGAGCGCATCCCACGACGCCATATCAAGCGCGGAGAGCGCCATCCGCACGACGCCTGTCACGCCGATGAGCGCGAAGCGGCGCTCAAGTTTCGTGGCGATCGTCACCGGAAGAAGCCGGTCGCCGGCGATCAGGCCAACCGCTTCGTGCAACACCGCCGCGATGGCGACGCTGCCGCTCGCACGGTAGCAGAACAGATAGCTGCGCCCGGTGACGCCTTCCTCGGTCAGAAGATCGATCAGCAGCAGCGGCGCTTCGCGTACGGTCGCGGCGCTGGTGCCAAGCGCAAAACGCATCGGGACCATCACCGCGGTGCTCCGCACCGCCCGCACCGTCAGGGCCGGCAGCGCACGATCGAGCGCCGCAGTCACTGCGGCTTCGTCCCGCCGCCGGCGCGTAACGCCAGAATGTCGGCTATCGCGCGGTTGAGCGGGGTCGGCACCTTGACCGCGCGGCCAAGCTCGACAACGCCGCCCGCCAGCCAACGCACCTCAAGCCGGTTGCCGCGCTCGAGGTCGTGATGCATCGACGACGTCATGTCGGCGGCGAGGTCGTCGGCTAGCCGCAGCCGCCGTTCGGCGTAATCCTCCGGCAGGTCGATCCCGTGCGCGCGCCCGACCGCCACCACCTCGCGCATGACGTCGAGCAGGAAGTCGCGGGTTTGCGGATTGCTGCGGATCGGCCCAATGGTGGTTCGCATGGTGGTGGTCGTCCCCGAAAGGGCGACCAGAAACACGAATTTCTCCCAGATCTCGCGTTGGATATCTCCGGCAATCTCGGCCTTGATGCCGCCCGCAAGGCAGGCGTCCAGAAAGCGCTTCGCCCGCGGCGACGGCTCAACGGACCGCGGGCGTCCCGCCCGCTCTTCTTCCCTTGCGTGGACGCCCTCATTTGAGGGGGCCGGCGAGACGCCCGCGGCCCCGGCGCGTCCGTCGAACTCGCCGAATACCATGCGCTCCAGGGCGCCCGTCCGTCGGATCACGCCGGGGCGAGCGATGGAAGTTGCCACATAGCACACACCACCCATGACCCGGCCCGGGCCGAAGACCTTCACCAGATATCGGTCCTTGAGAACGCCGTTCTGGAACGAGATCACCGCTGTTTCGGGTCCGACGATCGGCCTGATCTGGTCGATCGCCGCTTCCGTGTCCCACAGCTTGACGGCAAATATGACAAGGTCGACGACGCCGATCACCGCCGGGTCCTCGACCGCATTGACGCAAGGCAGGCGAATCTCGTCCGGCCCCCCCTCGACCGCGAGACCGTGTTCGCGCATGGCGGCAAGGTGGGCGCCGCGCGCCACAAAGGTCACGTCCGCACCGCCTCCGGCGAGCCGGGCGCCGAAATAGCCGCCGACCCCGCCTGACCCCATCACGGCAATTTTCACGCCCATGCTCCCTGTCGGGCCGACCGGCGGGATGCCGATCGGGGTGGTCGATATAACATTTTCTGGCCCGTCCGCACTCTTGCACCGGCATCGAAGCCTTGAGGAAAAACGGTGCTGCCGATGCCGGTCTCAGTTGGTAACAGCATGATTTTGCTAGCTATTTTCCATGTGACCGGACGCGCCGTAGCGACCGCCGGTGCAGATCTCTCGGCCGACAATTCCGGCCGGCCAAATCATTGTGCTGCCGACGCCACGATGACACCAAGATGACGGATTATCGATTCGCCGCGTGCGCCGGCCGGTCCGAATCGAGCGGGGAAAGATTTTTCATTTCTCAATTTGCCATCTGGCGCATGTTCGCGTGATATGCGATTGTTTTTAATCCCGAACCACTAGACAGATCGAAGATGGGACGAGGCAAAGATTTCCGCGATCGTCGGCGCGGCTATTCCGACGAACCGCCAGAACCCCCTCCCTCATTTGGACGCCCTGCGCAGCGGTCCTTTGACCGTCCGCCGCGGGAGGCGTCTCGGCCTGTGCCGACAGGTCCGGAACGGCAGGCCAAGGTGAAGTGGTTCAATGGCGAGAAGGGATTCGGATTCGTCGAGTTGACCGACGGGTCCGGCGAGGCGTTTCTGCACATCAGCGTCGTCGAAGCTGCTGGGCATACCGCGCTCGAATCGGGCACCACGTTGACGGTACGGGTGGGGCAAGGGCAGAAGGGCCCTCAGATCACCGAAATCACCGCCGTCGATGCCAGCACGGCAGAGCCGTCGGCTCCTCGTGGTGGTGGTGGTGGTGGTCCGCGATTCGGCAGCCGGCCACCGCCACGGGAGCGCTCTTTCGACCGGCCGACCGGGCCGGCCGAGGAAGTCGAAGGCCAAGTCAAATGGTACGATCCGAAGAAGGGCTTCGGCTTCGTTGCGGTGGACGGCAGCAAGGATGTCTTCATCCATCGTTCGGTGCTTGCGCGCGAAGGCATCAATGAGCTGGCTGAAGGCCAACGTATCCACATGAAAGTGGTGCCCGGCGCCAAAGGTCTCGAAGCGATCGGACTATCGCTCAAGCACGACGGCTGAGCTGGGCGGCGTCGAATCGAATCAAAAGGGCGCCGCCGGGCGCCCTTTTGATTCGGCAGGTGGACTCGAAAACAGGTCAATTTGCCGGCAGTACCGCTCGGCCGCAGCAATAGTTGTCGCCGCACCCGCGATAAGGCAAAATTATGCGGATGCGCAAACGACAACGACCAGGGAGGAAACCATGAAGCTCTACGCTGGACTGCTGGCGGCCGCGACCGCCGCTGCACTCGCCACTCCCAGTCGAGCCGACGACAGCGACAAATTCGTTGTCCGCGGCGACGCCACCAAAGTGATCATGGAGCAGAACCAGATCAACATCGCAACTGCGGAGGCGATCAGCAAGGCCTGCGTCGAGGAAGCCGTCAAGCAGGGCGTCAGGGTCAGCATCGTCGTCTACGACCAGTTCGGTGAGCCGGTCTATATGTACCGCATGGACGGCCAGGCGAAGGTCGCAATCGACACTGCGATGATGAAGGCCCGCACCGTCGTCAATACGCGCCAGCCCAGCAAGGCGACGATGAACCAGGTGCTGTCGGGCCGCTCGTCGGAGCTGCGGCAGTATTCGTTCGGCAATTTCGCCAATTCGGGTGGCTTGCCGATCGTCATCAACGGCAACCAGATGATCGGCGCCATCGGGGTCGGTGGCTCGGCGCCCAATCTGCCGGCATGGAGCGACGAGATCTGCGCCTGGCGCGCCATGACCAAGGTGCTCGGCCCGCAGCCTGCGCTGCTGCCCGACATTCAACGGACAGCAGCGCCGGCGCCCTGAGGACCCGCGCCGCAGCGATTACGCCGCAGAACTAAAATTGAGGGAGCGTTCGATGATGGATGCAAGGAAATTGCACGCGAGGACATTATCCGTTGTCACGGTGGCCCTGGCGGTTGCCGGATTTGCCAACCTGTCGGCCGCGCAGGAAGCGCAGAAGCTGTTCATCGAAGGCGACATCGTGCGCGGCAATACGCCCGCCGGGATAACCGGCCCCGTCTGCGTGCTCGCCAATCAGTTCAAGCGCAAGGAGAACGTGGTCTTCCGCATCCGCGTGCGCAGTGTTGCGGGTGAGCCGCTCGATGACAAGACCATCAAGGCCATCACGGTCGAGCTGTCGGACGGCCAGATATTTCCGGCCTCGTACCGCGCCCGCCCGCCGGCCAGCGTGCGCACCGCATTCGGCCTCACCGAACCCCTCGATTATTTCTGGTCGGCGGCCTGGCTGATCCCCCAGGACTATCCGACCGGCTCCCTGAGCTACCGGGTGGTCGCCACTGACACGCAGGGCAACATCCAAAGCTGGACGCCGTTCCGGGACCCGAGGTCGCTACCCATGGTGATGCCGGGCGACGTGGAATTCACCAAGTGAACGCCGCACTCCGCGGGTTGACGGCGACGCGAGCCGCCGCCAGAACGCGCTCCCGATTATTCTTGGCTGCGTTCACTCCTCGGTGGCCCACTTATTCTCGATTCCGGCGTAGTCGCACAGGGCCACAATGGCCCGGTGCAGGCGCGTCTTAAGTGGTCCCTCCTCGTTGAGGTGCTCGCTCTCGGCCTCATTGAGCTCTTTCACGAGTTCGCGAAGCCGGTCGTCCGCCACGGCTCGCCTTTAGAAATCAGGCTTGTTGGCGACCGGGATGCGGTAGTCGAACAAATGCTGGTTGTTCTCGGCGCATACCTCTTCGAGCATGGGCTGCTGCACGCGCCGATATTGCCGCACCGCCGACCATGGCTGATTGAATGCGTCCGGATCGTCGACCGTGTAGGTCACTTCGAGCTTTTCGCCGTTGTCGATCAGTTTCCAGCGCTCGACGACGTGGAGCTTCATGCTGTGCGGCGTGCGGTAGTAATCGACGAATGTCTTGTCGTTCTGAGCGGCGGTATCGATCACGAGCGTGTCGCCTTCGTAGTGGCCCACCGACTCGCCATACCAGGATGGCTTCGGATTCTCCGAGTGGGGCACGTCGAGATAGATGCGGCGCACCTGCGCATCGCCCGAATAGATCATCAGCACCTGCCGGGGCGTCTGGATAAAGTAGACCGGCCGCACCGGGTACGTCACGAAAGCCGGAACGCCCGCCGGCATGCAGCTTGAGCGCGCCGTGAAGGCGATCTTTCCGGCGAGTACTTCGTCGTTGTCCTTTTTCATCCGCTCCTTGACCCAGGGTTTCAGGTTCGGATTGCTGAGATCGGCGATCCGGTATGTTGGCTGCCTGCCGATGTTGTTCGGCACATAGGCGTGGGCCGGGTCCTGCCGCGGGATTGGCGGCCCGCCCGCAACGCCCGTTATCTCGCCGGTTGTCACCCATCCGACCTGGTTCAACGAGAAATCGGGCGGCGACGCCTTCTGTTGCGCCGCAACTTGTGGCGCCAGCGCCGCGCAGACGAAGCCGCTCAGAACACCGCCCGCCAGAAATCTTCCTCTTGAAAAGAGCATAGACATTGTTCCCTCCTCGTGGTCGTTTTGTTATTCCGCGAAAAGTTCAAGCGAGGCCGCGATCATACTCAAGAATCGCGTTCAGCAGAACCTGGGCTCCGGCTGCGCATTCCTCGAGGCTCGTCGATTCCGCTTCGTTATGGCTGAGGCCCTTGAGGCAGGGGACGAAGATCATGGTGGTGGGAGCTATTCGCGCCACATAGACCGCATCATGACCGGCGCCCGACACCATATCGCGCGTCGCCAAGCCCGCTTCCTCGGCCGCGCGCCTGACGCACCCGATCAGCTCAGGCGCGAAACGAACGGCCGGCGATGTCCAGATTTGCTTTTCCTGATAGGTCAGCCCGAGCGGATCGAGGATCGCGGCCAGCGCGAGCCTCATGCGCTCCTCCATCTGTTCGAGGACATCGTCCTCCCGATGGCGCAGGTCGATGGTGAAGAACACCTCGCCCGGTACGACATTGCGGCTGTTCGGCCGGTTCTCGATGAGGCCGACCGTCGCGACCCCTTCGGGGGCGAATTCATGGCCGATGGCGTCGATAGCGTCGATAACCCGCGCGGCGCCGAGCAAGGCGTTCTTGCGCAAATGCATCGGCGTCGCGCCAGTATGGGCGTCCTCGCCGCAAACCGTCACGTCATACCACCGCATGCCCTGCACGCCGGTGACGACGCCGATGGTCGCGCCCTCGCCTTCCAGGATCGGTCCCTGCTCGATATGAAGCTCGATCATGGCGCCAAGCTTGTGAGCGCCGGCCTTCTCGGAGCCGCGGTAGCCGATACGCGAAAGCGCGTCCGCGAACGTATTGCCGTCGCGATCTTGGCAAGCATTGGCGTAATCCACCGGGAATGCGCCGGCGAACACGCCGGAGCCCAGCATGGCCGGGGCGAAGCGCGAGCCTTCCTCGTTGGTCCAGTTGATGATCTCGATGGGCGCGTTGGTTTCGTACCCTAACTCCTGCAAGGTGCGAACGGCTTCCAACGCCGCCAGCACGCCCAACACGCCATCGAACTTGCCGCCGGTCGGCTGCGTATCGAGGTGGCTGCCCATGGCGAGCGGCGCCAGTCCTTCCCGCCGCCCCGGGCGTCTCGCAAACATATTCCCCACCTCGTCGACCGTGACCGTGCAGCCGGCCGCCTCGGCGGCCTTCCTGAACCAGTCACGCACTTGTCTGTCGTCATCGCTCAACGTCAGCCGGTTGATGCCGCCCTTCATGGTGCGGCCGAAGTTCGCCGTCTCCATCAGCGTGTCCCAGAGACGCTGGGCATTGATCTTCAGGTTCTGCATGGTGTCCCCGGCGTCGCCGCGATCGTCACGGGGTAACGTCGTAGCGTTGCACCCCTTGCGGGGCGGTGAGTTCGCGCCATGCGGCATTGGCGACGTGAGCGGCCGGAAACGGAGCGCGCGCTACATATTCCCCGGTTCCGGCTTCGGCCCGAAGGTCTCCGTCGAGCCACGCGACCCTGCCGCGCGTCAGCGTCGCCCGCGGCAGGCCCCGGCAGGCATATCCCTCGAACACGTTGTAATCGATGCGGCTGACCTGCGATTTCGCCGTAACGGTCTTGGTGGCGTCCGGATCCCAGATGACGAGGTCGGCGTCCGACCCGATCGCCACCGCGCCTTTGCGCGGGTAGATGTTGAGGATGCGAGCGACGTTCGCGGACGTTACGGCGACAAACTCCTCCCGTGTGAGCCGCCCGGTGTTGACGCCGGCCGTCCACAGCACCGGCAGTCGGTCTTCGAGACCTCCCGTGCCGTTCGGGATTTTGATGAAATCGGTGCGGCCAAGCCGCTTCTGGGCGGTGGTGAACGCACAATGGTCGGTCGCTACGACCTGGAGCGAGCCCGATTGCAGGCCCGCCCACAAGCTCGCCTGATGATCCTTGGGCCGGAACGGCGGCGACATCACCCGGCGCGCCGCGTGGTCCCAGTCGCGGTGGCGATACTCGTCCTCGTCGAGCACGAGATACTGGATCAAGGGCTCGCCGAAAACGCGCTGGCCCGCGGCCCGCGCCCGCGCGATCGCCTCGTGCGCCTCCCGGCACGACGTGTGCACCACGTAAAGGGGGCATCCCGCCATGTCGGCAATCATGATGGCGCGGGTGGTGGCTTCACCCTCGACGGCCGGCGGGCGCGAATAGGCGTGGCCTTCGGGACCCACGATGCCGGCCTCCCGACAGTGCTGCTGCAGGCGGAACACCACATCGCCGTTCTCGGCATGCACCAGCGGCATGGCGCCAAGGCCGGCGCAACGGCGAAACGACTCGTAGAGTTGATCGTCGTTGACCATCAGGACGCCCTTGTAGGCCATGAAGTGCTTGAAGGTGTTGATGCCGTAGGTTTTGACGCAGGTCGCCATTTCATCGAAGACTTGCCGGTCCCACCAGGTGACTGCCATGTGGAAACCATAGTCGCAGGCCGCACGCTCGGCCTTGCGGCGCCAGTCCTGATAGGTGGCGAGCAACGACTGGCCGGGACTTGGAATACAGAAGTCGATCACCATGGTGGTGCCGCCCGACAACGCCGCCTTGGTGCCCCATTCGAAATCGTCGGCCGTCACCGTCCCCATGAAGCCGAATTCAAGATGCGTATGAGGATCGATTCCACCCGGCAGGATGAAACAGCCGCCGGCATCGATGACCTCGGCGGGCGCCGCGGTATCGAGACCCGGCCCGATCGCGGCGACCACCCCATCCTCAACGAGTACGTCGGCTCGCCGCGAACTGTCGTGATTAACAACGGTGCCGCCACGTATCAGAATTGCCACTGGCTCAACCCCTCCCTGAAAGATTCTCTCGTCCCGCCTGCCCGCACGCCGAAAACCGGATGGCATTGATTTCGTTGGGAATTCCAAAATTAGTTCGTTTTGACTGAATCCGCCACCGATCCGTCAGCAAGCGCTCTTTGCTGGTATTATTATACCTCATGCCGGTAATGTATCGTCAGCTCCCTTGATCAATCCCGAAACAACAGGTCATCCCGTCGCAGTTGATCGGCTAATTTTTACGAGCAAACCGCATGCCAGCGATTTGATCCTTGATTCTAACAGGTGATTTTTTTCGACATGCGGGGACGAAATAAATAAATGCATATTATCTTGCCAGCGGGTGCGAATACACGAAAGACCACTACGACAGCATTTTCTCAGGTTGACCTACCTCTATGCTGTCATCGCCCGGCTTGACCAGGCGATCTAGGGTGGATTTCGGTCAGGTCTGAACCGTTTCTCTGGAGTCATGGCCGGGCTTGTCCAGGCTTGTCCCGGCCATCCACGCCTTTCTTGCTGAAAACCCGGAGGAAAGACGTGGATGCCCGCGACAATCCCCGGATCAAGTCCGGGGACGGGCATGACGGCGGAGAGATGACCCGATTCATCGGAACGCGCGCTAGGGACAGATTTGGCCAAGCCGTCCTGAGCCGCCGCAATAGCTGACGTCCTGAATCTGCATCCGACTATTGTCGGGATCGGTGAAATAGACTTCCGGCGTTCCCAAGGGACTCGTCGGCCCGCCGCCGTTGTTGGCCCGTTGCCGCCACCTCACCCGGCACGTCAAAGGCTTGATGAGCGCAGGGACGCCGTTTCTCAATCGGTTCGAGACCGTGCTCGATCAAGATTGCCATGACGCGCTCAGTGTCGAAATTCTCGATGGTGAAGCACGCGTGATTGATGCCGGAAACCGCATTGGGGTTGTTGGCCGCCGCATTGAAGACGATGCCATCCGTTCCCTCGCCGATTGCGAAGACGCTGGGCATTGATCTTCAGGGTCTGCATGGCGTCCTCGGCGCCGCCGCGATCGTCAGGGGGTAACGTCGTGGCGTAGCATCCATTGCGGCGCGGCCAATTCGCGTTATGTCGTATTCGCCAGTGAGCGGCCGGAAAAACGGCGACGGCCGCGGCAATGCCAACCACTATCGCTGCGCTTAAGAACCGGCCTGTTATGATATCTTTTTTACGGATTCCATATAACTTCCGATTCAACTGAAGCGTCGATCACAAGAGCGCCCACGTTGTTCCTCGTTGCCGGATCGGGACCTCTTCCCTGGGCAAAGGCAAGGTCGGCCTTGCGAGCTGCGAGCAACATCGATGGGAAGGCGTAGTTTCCTTCGATGCACCGCGGCTCGTAATATATTCGATTTTCCTGCTCGCTCTGCCTGGTGAACTCTTGCTTGATGGTCCAGGCCCTCGTCCACGCACTCGGGTCTTCGATGGTGACCTCGTATTCGAGGGTATTCGGGCCGGTCCGCGTCCAGCGCTCGACGAGGTGCAGGTTCTCGCGCGAGCCCTCAAAATCGGTCTTGGGACCGAAGTTCGTCACATCGATGACTAGCGTATTGCCTTCCCAATGGCCGCGCGAGTCGCCGTTCCACTGGCGGATGTTGGCCGGCAAGTGGGGGCTCCTGTTCATGACGATGTTCCGCTGCCAGCTGTCCCCCTGACCGGCGTCGTAGAATATTGAGATGCCCCCCGGGGTCTGAACGATCCGCCGAAAGCTTCCGCCGAACGCGGTGTCAAATTCGGGCAGCCCAACAGTCAAGCAGCGATCCAACAATGAGCCGTCCTCCGGACCATCATAGCGATTGATGTACCCGAAGTTAGTCGCGAAGTAGCGAGGAGGAGGCTCCGCGCGTCGCGGCGAGGGTGTGGGATCGTATTTCCCGCCATTGCACTGTACCGCTTTGGTCTTGCACGTTTCGGTCGCTTGCAACAGGGCGAGGCGAAATTGCCGATCGGCGGCGGCCGCCTTCTGAGCCTCCGCGGTCAGCGGCGGAATCCGTCCATTGGGCGGATCGATGACCAGCGACGTCCGCGCCCCGGTGCGCTTGACAGACGTGAAGACCGCCAAGTTGTAGGCGCCGGCGAGCTCGCGCTCGGTCGCGAGCCGGCCGAGCAACGCCGATCGCCTTTTATCTAGTTCTGCCCGCTGTTCCTCAGTAAAAAATTCTTGGTTCGCATACCTGGGAGGGCGCTGGAAGGGCGTATCATATTCGTCAGTCCAGATGCCCTGCAGGTCTGGCTCGCCCCAAGGCGTCTTCAGCGCTGCGGGTGGCGCCGTGGCGGAACCCGCCGGGGCTTGAGCTGACGTCGGATCGACGGACACTGAAATTCCGGCAGCGGCCACAGCCATGGCTACCATTATCACCGCGCCTGAGAACCTCTCGCGCATGATGGTCTCCTGTTGCCTTGCGGCCTGTCAGGGACAGATTTGGCCAAGCCGTCCCGAGCCGCCGCAATAGCTCACGTCCTGAATCTGGATCCGAATATTGTCGGGATCGGTGAAATAGACTTCCGGCGTTCCCAAGGGACTCGTCGGGCCGCCGCCGTTGTTGGCCCGTTGCCGCCACCTCACCCGGCACGTCAAAGGCTTGATGAGCGCCGGAATTCCGTTCTCGATCGGTTCGAGACCATGGTCGATCAAGATTGCCATGGTGCGCTCGGTGTCGAAATTCTCGATTGTGAAGCACGCGTGATTGATGCCGGAAACGGCATTGGGGTTGTTGGTGGCCGCGTTGAAGACGATGCCATCCGTCCCCTCACCGACCGCGAGAGTAACGCCATCTCCTTGAATCGCGCGAATCGGGAGCCGGAACGCCGTCTGATAGAAGTCTTTCTCGCGCGCTCCATTTGCGATGGTGAGGGTGACGTGGTTGATGGACTTTAGCTGGAATGCAGGTTTCGCAGCCGCCGCGGGCGCCGGCGGGAGTACGTCGCCCCTGGCGCCCGAGCCATATCCATAGGTCGTGTGCGAAAGCTGGACCTTGATGCCGTTGGGATCCGGCACGAACAGCTCAGGCGTGTCGCCACGCCGCGTTATCTGGGCGCCGCCGAAGCCGAGTTCGGCAAGCGTGCGCATCACGCGCTCGGGATCGAAATCCGCAACCGTCATGCCATAAGAAAGAAAATCGGGTTTTGCGCCGCCCTTGACCGCCGTCAAAGCAAAGAAGTGCGGCCCCTCGCCGACGCGAAACACGATCGCGTCGCCTTGCCGGACCGGCGGACCGAACAGTCTCTCGTAGAAGGCCGTCGAGCGCTCCAAATTCGAAACGGCGATCATCACGTTGTTCAAGCGTCGGGTTTGAATCACCGGCCTCATCTGCTGCGCCATCACACGCGGTGCCACCATGGTGGCGGAAAGCGCGAGCAGCGCGCTCCTGCGCGTCATCGCACCGGGACGGTGGCGTCGTTTAGTCAGGTCATCCATGGCTCTCTCACTCCTCCCCTTAGAAATCCGGATGCGCTGCCGTGGGCAAGCCGATCCACTCATCCTTGTAATGTTCGACCGGGTTGTCGGCGCAGACCTGTTCCTGCCATTCCGTCATCAAGCGCCGGTAGGTGACGAGGACGGTCAGAGGCGCGGTCAGCACTTTCGGGTCTTCGATCGTCAATTCGAGCTGCAATCCCTTGAGACTGGTGTCGGGGTTGACGCCTGAGAACCTGGCGCCGCCTCCGACAATCCCTTCCGCCTTCTCGTACTTGTCCTGCGCCGCCTTGGCCGAAGCGCCGTCGATCAGCCGGTAGCGTTCGATCACATGCATCGCCTCGCTCTGCGGCGTGCCGAAGCGGTCAGCCATGGTAAAAGCGTCGGTCTTGACGCCCACGGTGTCGATGACGAGCGTGTCGCCGTCCCAACGGCCGACCGAATCGCCCATAGCCGAAGGCGTCAAATTCTCCGGATGGGCGCCGTTCATGCGAACGTGGCGAACATTGTCGTCCTGACCATAAACAATGGTGATGTTGCCGTCGCGCTTCGGCAGCATCTGGAAGCTGAGCTGCATCGCGAAGGTGAAAGGCGGCGCCACCGGACGGCACTGGTCTTGCGCATTGGGAAAGCCCTTGCCCGCGATGGCGAGCTCACCCTTTTGCCTCACGACCGCCGCGGCTTGCGGCGTGAGAATCGGATTATGATAGTCGCCGACCAATTGGCCGGCATTGCCGGTGCCGTCCGGACGGCGGCGCAAATTCCGCAACGGCTGCGGACCCGTTGGCATCGGCTCGAAATTGAACGCGTTCTTGCCCCAGCGAACCCCAGTGATGCCCGACGCGCCGTCCGCCGCAAACGCAGGCAGAGTGAACGTCGCCGCGGCGAAAATGCTGAAGAACAGAGCCTGGCGTTTCATCTCATGTCTCCCTCTCGTCCGTTTTTCTTGTCGGCCCCGGGTACGGCAGTGGCCTCGCTGCCAGCGTAACATTGACGCGGGAAGCCGATAAGGCCCTTCTGCCG
>Ga0257161_1000114_pt1 | contig 20717 bp, 31 predicted proteins | sample NR01A_FD_185954 | JGI IMG/M metagenome (GOLD analysis project Ga0257161, IMG submission 185954) | Soil microbial communities from H.J. Andrews Experimental Forest, Oregon, United States - NR-01-A | ecosystem: Environmental > Terrestrial > Soil > Temperate forest > Bulk soil | place: USA: Oregon... | reverse complement strand
GGGAGCGAAGCGCAAGCCGAAGGAAGCCATCGCAGCTTAGGCTCGACTCGGCGTTTCCGAGCGCTGCTGCCGGCTGATCAGGCGACGGCAGCGGCGCGAAGGGGCGAGAATCGAAACCCCGGCCCCAGTCGCGGCGGCACAGGGGACCGGGGTTCACGCGTCGGATCCAGGGGAGGTCGCGCGCAACTGCACAAACCGTCGAAAGTGACGCCACATTCCCAGCCATCTTGGAATAAGGCTAACCGCGCGGCGACGGCAGCGCGCCGCGTACGAGCCCTGGTACATGGCGTCTACGTCGCGGGCGTGTTGTTCGACCCGCTGCGCCATTTTCTCGTAGCCCGCAGCGATCCCACGCATCTTCTCCCGAATGTCCGCGTCGCGCACTCTCTCGGCTCGTGCGAAGATATCTTCGGCGCGTGCTCGAAAGTCACCGGCGAGCAATCGAAAAATGTCGGTCATTGCAGAAGGCTCTAAACCAGCATCAATGCCCGCCAGTACACCACACCGATGTCGGAATGTACGTCCGGTTCCCGACGTAGCAATCAGACGATGCGATAGACGCTCGCCCGGCTGATGCCGAGCGCCTTGGCGACCTCCGGCGAACCGACGCCTCGGATCCCATTTTGTGCGCTCGACGGGCGGGGGCACTTATCGACGGTGGGGTCGGCCGTAAAAAAATGCTATTGAGCAGACCCGACCGAGGAGGAGCCGGGGCGTTTTTGTGCGTCGATTATTTCCAACGGAGGGAGGCATGAAGCAAGTGGCGCGTCTCGCTGTGGGGTTTGCGGGGCTGGCGGCGGGCTATGAACTTGGTTCCTTACTCACCCCGATCGTCGGCCGCATAGGGTTCTGGGTCGTCGCTCTTGCGACCATGTTTGCGGTGGCAGGCATCGCAGACCAAGTTGCGAGACGCCTTTTCGGGATACGCCTGTGAGAGTGGCCTGGGCGTGGTCCTATTCCCTCGCTCCATCATGTCCGGCGGCGCTGGGCTCACTCTATGAACTATTCCCGGTCGCCGACAAACCAGAGGACCTGCGGCGGCAGTTTGAGTTGTGGATCGTCGGGTCCTGCGCGATCAGATTCTGCGGGTAGCAGTTCTTTGAATAACGGCGCCATCGCGGACCTCTTCGAACCTTTCGGGGATATCAATTATGACCATCTGTGAATCACACTCGTGGTGATCCTGCCGTCAGCGTTGACGCTCATCAGTTGGAGAAAATCGCCCGGGGCGGACTCGGTAGGGCTTGGCCACTTCGCGCGCTGAATTCGACGAGGCGAGCCTCGCTGGCTGGCCCACGTCGGCAGCGGGTGATAAGTTATGCACTGACTTTATCCTTTTAGCCCTGACCTTCGCGGGCGCTTGCCGGGCGCGCGCAAGACGCCAGTCGTTGCAGAAGGGAGGCCAGGATGATCTGGAACACGATCAAGAGCCGGGTGTGCACCGCTGCGTTCGATCCGAGGTACGAGGCATACCTGACGAAGAGCCCTGTCGGGTTCGTCGTCAACGGCAGGCCGGAGAACCGGCATTGGGTGATCGGGCCGTACGAAGGTCTCAAGAAACTGGCCCGCGACCTGCGCGTCGATGCAATGGCGCAGGCGTCCTTCAGTCGGGCCTGCTTCGGTCGGCGGCACACCGACCTGCCGCCCATCGGCCCGCAGCCGTCGGGTGGCTTCCGCAAGACGATGGAGAACGCGGTACCGCATTCGATCAACCCGGTGCTGATCAACCTGCGGCAGGTCGATCCCAACCTGACGCCCCGGCGCAGCGATCTATACGACGCATTCGCCGACTTCTATTCGAAGAAGACGCTGGAGGCGCACCATATCGTCGAGAAGTCCATCCTCGGCGACCTCGGGTACAACAAGGGCGATCTTCGCAACGACATCGCGCCCTGCGTGCTGGTCGTCCCAGAACTGCATCAGCAGATCTACACGCCCGAAGTTAGCAAGTTCCGCGCCGACTTCTCCTCCGGCATGTCGAGCCAAGCGCAGGCGGCCTTGCTGACCACGATCTACACCGACCTCTACGCCCCGACCCAGATGACCGACCTGTCGGCGATCGCCAACATCATCATCGGCCAGGTGGAGCTCGGACAGCCGATCTGATGCCGTCTTGCCGCGACGGCTTCATGCACGGCGAGTGCGAGCGGTTTGGTCGCGCGAGATTGCCGCCCAGGGTCGCCTTATTCCTGCCGGTACACCGTCACGATGCGCCTTCCGCTTCCAACACCCGATAGACCGACGCCCGACCGATGCCGAGCGCCTCGGCGATCTTGGTGGCGCCCAGGCCCTGGGATTTCATCGCGCAGGCTGGCCATCCTCAACGTTGAGGACGAATTGCGGGGACGAGACGTGGCTTCTTTGCGAAATTGTCGAGAAGCCGACCGACAATAAGCCCGGACTGTTTCGTCATCATGGCCGACCGCAGGGCGATACCGATCAACCGCGGCTGGCCCCGGCTATTGAGGGCATGAAAGCGAGGTGCCGATGAGCACCATGCCAAGCCACACGCAATCCGAATTCTCCGCGGCCTCATTACTCGTCAAGCCGTCAGTCGAGACAGCTGCCGGTCGCCCGGCCAAGGTCAAGAATGGCCAGCTCACGACCAGCCGGCCATCGCTCGGCAAGCGAGCGTCGCTGGCTTTCGCCTATTACATGATCGTGTTTTCCGTTGGCGTCGCGGCCACTTTGGCTTGGCAGACTTATGGCGATGCGACGAGACAGCTGATCGCGCTGGCCGCCTCTGCTCCCGATCAGCCGCAGCTCAACGCTATGTCGCTCGATCTCGATGCGGTGCGGCGAAGTATCGACGGGCTCGCCATTGCCATCGGCACCAGTATCGCCACCAGTCAGGAGCAGATAACGCGCAGCGTGGACCAGCTCGCAGCCGGCCAGGAGCAGATGACGCGTGAAATTACCAAGTTGCAGGCGGTCGAGCGCTACGTCCTTTACAAGAACTCAGATCCTCCGCCGCGGCCAGCCCCTGCCCAGATGCCTAAACCCGCTTCACGGCCCTCGCAGGCACCAACTGTGCTCACTCCCGCCAAAAATCCTTGAACCGGTTCGGCGCCAGGGCCGTATAGACCGCCGTCGACGTGATCGACCGGTGCCCCAACCACCCCTGAATCGCCCGGGTATCATGCCCCCTGTTGGCCAGCGCAGAGCCACAGGCGTGGCGGAGCATATGCGGGTGCGCTTTCAGCTCTAAGCCGAGGCCCGTCCGCGCTGCCCGCTCGATCATCCGAGCAAAGCCCGCGGTCGTGAATGGCGTGCCGCGCTCGCTGACGAAGACGAATGGCGACGGCGGACTCTCACGCTGCAGGCGGCGCAGCGCTCGCAGCTCATCGCCAAGCAGCGGATGCGTGCTTGGGGTGCCGTTCTTGACCCGCCGCACGTGCAGCACCGCGCTGTTCCAAGCTCACTTGGTCCCAACGCAAGTCGCAGACCTCGGCCGCCCTCAGTCCGTGCCGGAATGCCAGCAGGATCATGGTCGCGTCCCGATGACCGTGGCGGTTGGCCTTGGCGGTCTCTATCAGGGTTTCGACCTCGCCGGGCGTCAGGTGCTCGCGGGTGCGAAGCTCGGCATTCGGTCGCGGTATCGGCGCAACTGTTCGGAAAATCTCAGTTGGCGCCACCAGATCGAGTGCAGAATTTGTCAATGAAATCACCCTTGCCCGCGAGGCAACTGTTCGTACTTCACATAAAGTACGAACAGTCAGCAAGCGGTGAAGCTCAGATGAGTCAAGCCGACGTTGGCAGCGACCCCGTCCGATCCTGAAGGGCCATTTCCGGAAAAAGTCCCAGCCTTGCGGGCGCGAGCGCGGCTTTGCCGACATGCCAAGCATTGCCTTGCACCACGATCGGGCCGTCACGAAATGACGCCGCCTAATCGATCGCGAAGCAATAGAACAGGCCGGCGCTGCCGGACTTTCGGAAAGTCTCTTCGTTGCAGCCGCTGGTCGGGTGCGCGGAGTTCCACGAGTTCGGGTTACCGCCCTGGCCCTTGCGATCGGAGTAGCCGACCTGAGCACTACCGGCGTCACTTGAGGTCCAGTTGTGGCAGGTGCGTTGCGCATTGCCGGGGAACGCGGTTCCGTCCGGACGTGAGCCGGTCAGGATTTCGTGGGTCTCCGGACTCACCTCGTCGGAGACTTCGGTGACGGCCGTATCCTTGGCGAGCTTGCTCTGCGAGCCGTGCAGCGCCGCGAGATGTGGCGCAATCAGATCGCCACCCGAGTTGTACCAGGGGCCTCCGCCGATGCGGTCGCGCGCATTCACGGCGGGCGTGGTCGCGGTCGCCTCGGTTGAAAGATAGGCGCGCCAGGTATGGTCGCCCGCGCCTTGCGCTTGCGCCAGCGCCTGGCAGTGCGCATCCGCCCCGGCGAGACCGCCGAGATCGCCGCCTTTGCCAAGCCCCTTGCTGGTGACGAAAAAGCGCGTCACCGATTTGTTGCCGCCCATCGGGATCGACGATGGCGCGTTTCCACCTGCTGGCACATTGGCGGGGCCGCGTTGCTGCGCTTCGGTCCTTTGACCGAACGCGGATAAAACCAATGCGACAGGCAACGCACAGCCTACCCAAAGTACTGGAAGCGCTCTTCCAAATTTGCCCATACGCGCCTCTCCTCACTTGCTCGTATTTCGCTGGTGGCATGCTAATACCAACACATCCGGCGGCTCGACGCGACAGGAGCGCTTGTGCTGGCAGCCGTCGCGTTCGAGCGGCTGCGGCAGACGGATATCGCTGGGATTGCCGGGGAGTGACTCATTCCGAAATTTACAACTTCGATTCCCGAGGGACAGTCGCGATGAATTCGGTGCCGGGATCAAGGCGACGCACCTGGATAGCGGCATTCAACTGCTGCGAAAGTGCGCGAACGATCCGCATCCCGAGCCCCGGAGTGGAGCGCGGTTCGAAATCTGCCGGTAGTCCCTGACCCTCGTCACGCACCGAAAGTTCAATTGTGTCATCGGCGGCACGCGCGACGCGAACCCAGATGTTTCCGCCTTGATCAACCGGATATGCGTATTTTGCCGCATTGGTTATGAACTCATTGGCCATGAGGGCAACCGGGACTGCCCGATCGGTCATGACGTTGATACCAGGCTCGACCGCGACCTCGATATGGCACAGCGGCGTGGCTTCGTTCAGATCTTGACAAATGTCCCTGACGTAGACGCCGAGATCAAGCCGGTCCGTCGCGTCGCCTTGATGGATGCGTTCGTGCGCCTTTGCGACCGCCGAGACCCGAGAGGCGGCTTTTTCGAGGTGCTGGATTAACGCTGGATCGTTTACTTCATTGGCCTGGAGCTTAAGCATACTTGCCACGATAGCGAGAGATCTCCTTGAGCAGCACCTGGTGGCGCTCAAGCGCGGACTTGAGGCTTCGTTCGTGGCGCTCGCGCTCAATGGCCATTCCCAAGAGGTTGGCTACGCCCTGGAGGAAGGCAAGGTCGTGGGTGCTGAACTCGTGCTCGGACCGGCTGTCGACCTCCAGCACGCCGAACGGCTTGCCCTCTCCTTGCAGGATGACATTCATGGCGCGGTGAATGCCATACTGTACAAGTAGCTCGGGGGTTCGGAATCGCTCCTCGTTCTCAAGATGATTGGAGATGACCGGCTGGCCTGTGCGAAGGGCGAAGCCAGCAGGCGATGCAAGGTCATCCCCGATGCTCACCACACCAACGATGCCCGGCTCCCAGCCCACACCGGCGCGGACCAAAAAGCGTTTCTCTGCCGGAATGTGCTCAAGCACCTTGCCAAACTCGGCCTGCATACCCTCGGCCGTCAGGCGCACGGTAGCGTCCAACAGCTGACTGAAACTCGCGCCCTGAAGCGCCGACACCCCGAGTTCTGCAAGTATCTCTTGCTGCCGGATTCGCCGCTTCAGGGCCGGTGACAAAGCAGGTGATTCAATTTCATTAGGCTTTTGTTCGACAAGCGGCGTCGCATTCCTCCTCGTCGATGGTTCGTTCGATTTCGGTCGTTTTGTTGTAGCTGACATGCCGAGCGCCGAGGTGCAGAGAGCCGAATATGCAATTGCGAAATAGGGTTGACCCATATCGAGCCAACTGGGCCAAAATGCCGCCCCCCCCAGGGGGCGCTGCGAACTGCATCAACATCAATGACCCTTATCCAGCCTCATCACGCAGCCTACCGCCGCGCCAAAGCCGCTGCTTCACTCTGCGGCCTCTAACAACGACGCGCCTCCGAACAACTGCCAGCGATCCACCAGAGCGCCGCCATGCTCGGCAGCGAACCCCCGTAGCTGCATCGCATCGTAATCCCCGAATGCGACGAGCACCGGAGGCGCACCGCTATTTGCCACTTCACCGTTTTTGGTCGTGCAAGGCGTTCCGTCCGGCTTCACGAAGGTCAGCCGCCTCGCCATGAACAAGATGGCGGTTGCGCGCTCCCAGCAAATGCGGAACCACTCGGTCTCGGTGCGGGCATGCAAGAGCGCAGTGCCACGGCCGTGCTCGGCGAGCCGGCCAATCCATCTGGCGACGACATAGCGATCGAACGGCGGATTGAGCCACGTCCTTGCGCCGGCAGGCCACGCCCGGCGTAGGCCGTCGTCGGCTTCGCATAGATTGACCTCGGCGCAATCCCACGGCCGTGGATCGGCGGCACAAGGATCAAGATCGAACGGACCCAAGGCTTCGATGATCCATCGCGGGGTCAAATGGACACGCGAGGTGCCAATGGTCTTTTGGTGGGAGCCGAGGGTCATCGAACTTCGCCTCCAATCGCCCCAACATACTTCACGATGTCAAACAGCAGGCCGTCGCCCTCGTCAAAGGCGACGGCAAACGTCACCAACGCCTCGCGCACGGCAAAAGACTGGCGCGGATCATTCTGCTGCTTCCCGTCTTACCAACGCCAAAAGCAGCTCACGTTCGCTTCTCTCAGCCTCCTTAAGAACATCGAATTCTTCCTGTGGCAGATGCCGTTCGATGGCGTCGCTTACCAATATCCGAAGATCGGCAGGCGCAATCGCATCTAACTCGACCGACACGGCACCGAAGTTCTTTGCCCTTGTGTCGGTCGCCTTTGTTGGCCGAGTTGGCAGGTCCCAAGCCGTTATCTGTTCGGGTGTGACAGCCAACCGCTCGAAATAGATTTCCGCATCGGGCGCCATCTCCCTCAACGTCTCCTCGATCTTCTCGCCGGCATTGACACCGGACGGATCGAAGTCGCCGAGGTGGTAGATGTGGACGGGCACTATCAGGTCGTTGATGGCCTCGGCCGCGCCATGAAGGAACGATAGGCTGGCGTACCCCCTCGCCACCATTAAGGGCACATCGTACATGGAAGTAACGGGGAAGATGACTCCGGCCAGCGCATCCTTTTCCAGCCAGATCTCGGCATAGGCATCGATATCGTCCCACAAGGCTTTTCGGTAGAACTTGGCGGTGTGCGCAAGCGCCTCCGCGACGCTGGAATGAGTCTTCGGCTTCCGCTGCCAACGGGTGCTATCAGCGAGCCATCCGTACGGCATCATGCCGCTACGCCGCATGAGCACCAAATCGGTCTGTACCTTGGTGTAGCCGGCCTCCGACTTCTCGACGATTCCGCGCACGGAGGCTTGGTAGAACACTTGCCGGACCGTCATGGGCTGCATCTCTGCGACGATCGATAAGAGTTCCTGCCGACGGAGTTCGACCTCGGCCTTGGTGGCCCTCCCACGTCTTATGTGGCTAGCCTCATAAACCACGGCATCGGTCATCATTGGATTTCCTAAAACACGTGCTCCGGCGAACCTACCGTTCCCCAATGACAAAGAGCCGCCCGCTAGCATCGGGCGGCTTTCTGCTGTTAGGCGGCGGTGTCCCCTGAAACGTTGGCGCAGAACTGTGCCCGCAGGCCGGCAACGTCCGCGTGATATTGCTGGCCAGTCTTCCGGGCGGCTTTGATCAGCCCCTTCTTGAGCATGTAGTAGGTTTGCGTCCGCGACCGCCGGATCACCCGGGCGATCCCGCCCGCTCCCCACACCACCCCAAGATCGTCATCACGCTCGTGAGCTTCATCACGTCGAATCTATCGCGAGATGATCCTCGGGAAACCGAAGTGGAGGTGGTTCCTGCAATGCATCCCTGAGGCAGGTCCGGGGAGGCCAATCCCGCCACCAAATCAGGGAATGGCCGATACCTTGGAGGAGGCGCAGGCGGCGTTCGCCAAGCGTTATGAGGAGGTGAAGCGGGGGAAATGATGGGCCGGAGTTCCCAATGGGGAAGCCTCCTCGAAAACGTCGCCTCGGTCGGGAAGCGCACCGGTCTTTGCACGAGAATGGGCGGCCACGGCGTGCTGGCGGAAATGTGGAAAAATTCTTGACATAAAAAGTATTGTAGATTCAATTACTTGACTGTGTGGTAAAGCTCTTTCACTTGACTTAAGTGATTTTTTCGCTTAGCTGAGTCTCAGCATCCCGGCAGCGCTTCGCGCTGTCGCCAGCCGCGGGCCTTGGAAACGGGGCTCGCGGCATGCTATTTGCGGGGCATGATTCGCGTCGCCTGCTACGTTGACGGGTTCAACGTTTATCACGCCATTGATGACATGAGCCGCGCCACACGCGGTGAATTGAATTATTTGAAATGGCTCGACCTCCATAAGCTTATGTCCGTGTTTACGGACCCATCCGTTCACAAGATCGACTGCGTAAAGTATTTCTCGGCATATGCGACATGGATGCCTGAACAATCAAAACGACACCAAGTGTACGTGGCCGCACTCTCAGCCACTGGCGTAGATGTAATCCTCGGAAAATTCAAAGAAAAGGATATTTACTGCAAAGTTTGCAAGTCTACTTTTGTGGGCCACGAAGAAAAGGAATCTGACGTAAATATAGCGTGCCATCTCGTCGGTGATGCATATAGGGACATCTTCGATCACGCATTCATAGTGAGCCGGGATTCAGATTTGTCGGGGCCAATTCGCTATTTGAGAGACAATTTTCCGAGCAAGCGCGTCAAAATCATCGCTCCTCCCCAACGCGGTCACAGTAAAGAGCTATGGGCTTTGGCAAACACACGCGCAGCGATTCAAAAAATGCACATGGAACAGTGTCTGCTGCCGATGGAAATCAAAGACAGCAATGGTCAACCTGTGTGTACCATGCCTGTCCAATACAAACGGCGATCCACATCCTAATTACCGTTCCCGCGTTGACAAAAGACCCTCCGCGGCGGAAAGGGGTTTTTGAGAATTGCAGTTACCGAATGCAAAGGGGCGCCCCGAAGGCCGCCCCTTGCTTGCCGCTGCTGGCCGCCGAGCTCAGCTGCCGCCCGCCATGCCACCAGCCCGCCGCTGCTCTGCCACCGGGTGGCTTGCTAGGCCAGGCGGCTCAAGCTGCTGGCTTGTGCGGCCGGCGCTGCTGCTTGGCTGCTCAGAAAAAAGCCCGCGACAAGCGCGGGCAGATACCAACGGGTAGAGATCGCCATGATCACCCAAGCTGAAAGGTGATCGAGCCGATGGTGCGCCGATCGAGCGACATCGTCAATCGGGCCACCAACAGCTTGCCGATGCTGCCAGCAAGGGCCGGCTGGCAGCCGGGCTGCGCCGCCGGCGCGGGGCGACCCGAAGGCCGCCCCTGGATTGCCGCTGAGCGGACCGAATTACCCGGTTGCGCTCGGTAATCCTCCGGCTCCTCCTTCCCCGGCCCGACACCGTAGTGCGCCTCCGCACTGGACTCATGCCGCGGCGTCTTACTCGCGGCGCGTCTTGAGCTTCAATATTTCGTGCGGGTCGGCAACGACGCGCATGGGCCGGTCGCCCTCATTCTTGATGACAAGCTCGGTGCCCGGCTCCAGCACACCGGGGACTGTTACATCAACCGCGCCCTCGATCTTGGCTGCCGTGCGCCCAGGCGACATGCTTTCCAGCACCGCAATCTCCGCTTCGCTGAATCCGACACCGGATGCCGCAAGATCACGCCGGGAAATGAAGTCATGCCCCTGCGCCTCACGCCGTCTGACATGGTCCACGTACCGCCGTAACAGGTCGCGATAGTCGATCTCGAACATTTGGTCAGCTCTTTTTGATTCCCCGCCCCCGCTGCGCTGCCACCGCACGACGGCGCAGCGAGCTTAGCTCACCGCCAGATGACGGGACACTCCCACACGCACGGCTTACGGCGTGAGGCAATCGGCTGGCAGTCCCGTACAGCCGCAGCGAGACGCATGGATGCATTGTCCCGCATCGTTGTGATAGCCCTCATGGTGCCCGCAAGGACACATCTTCGGGCCGTTGCCATAGCACCATGACGGCACATACGGGTCCATCTTCTGAAGGCCCCTGGTGGCTGTCGCTCACTGGTCCTGGCATGTCGTTCTCCTTGGCAACTGCACACGTGCGGCTTATACCCATGCGTTATTTCGGATAGGCCGGTGATGCACCGCCCGGGCGAAGCCACTGCGCGGGCTTCCTTCTTCCACCCAATGGCACTGCCGCGCCCATCAGCTTGCGGTCAGCCGTCGGCCTTGACGTCGGATATTTTCAGCGAATAGAACTCGTTGATTGTGATGGGGGCAGTCGATTCGAAAAACTCGCCGTTGATTTTGACGAAGGCCGCGAATCGTGGCTGGCGCTCTGCATTATGATCATCCGGCTCGCCAACCAGAAAACCACAATCGGTCATCGCAGTTGGCATCATGTGATCCAGCGTTGCGTTGTATCGTTCCTCAGTTGTTTTTTTCCACATCGTGTTCTCCGTTTTCGTGCCCAATCGCATGCCGGGCGCCACCACGAACGATGGCGCCGAGGCTGTGATCATCCGTCCTGCATCGTGATGATATCGTCGGCGGCCCGGCCGGCAAGCAACGCCCTGATCAGCTTCGCGGCCATGGCTCCGTCGCTCTGCGGGCGCTGATTCCGCTCCAGACGATCGGCTAACGCATGTGCGTCGGCCACCGTGAAGGCGCGAGGCGGGGCGAGTGGTTTACTCAACGTCGTTCTCCTCCAGGTCAGTCCGGCACCGGGCGCGGCTGATGCGGGCACCTTGACGCGTGTCGCTTATGTCAATGCGTTATTTCGAGAGGGCCGCTAGGGTAGTGGCCCCGAGGGGGCGAGGCCATTCAGTGGCTGTCCTACGCGAATGTCGATCACAAACCGAGTTGGCATATTCAGTTGGCGAAAGGAGGTGATGCACTTTGCCCGGAAACATGCCGGACCCATTCAATCCGGAGATGCGAGGCCCCGGTCTGCCCACCTGCCGGCCGGGGCCATTCCGCTGCGCAAGGCGCCGGTAATGTCTTTTGGTAGGGTGAGGGTCAATGGCGCTCGCGCCTTCGTTCTTGATCAGGCCCGTCCGGCGGGGGCATGCGGGCCAAGATTTCGCGGGCTTGCTCATAGAGCGGCCAGTGATGAAGCCACGCCTGCAAGTCCCACACAACATGGACGACGGCGAGCGCGCCATCCTTGCGCATGCTGTACAGGGTTTCTCGGATTTGCCCGGCGCTGATGCGCTCGATGCTGGCAACGCCCGTCACCGCGTATTCGGGGCATCCGATATCGCTACATTCGGCAATGAAGTCCATGATCATTCCTCAATCTGTGCACGTCTCGTAGGGCGGGCAAGTCACGCAGCGGCTATCTCCTCCTTGGTCAGGGCGGGATACCGCATCCCTTCGGTCATGGCCCGCTGCAGCGTTGCGAGGCCATCGGCGAGGTGGCATTCCTCTGCGGTCGGCTTGCCGCGCTTGCGCCCCCATTTGTCGATGGTCTCCTTGAACAGTTTGTCGAGTGCTACAATTTGGGGCTCGCCGAGGTAGCATGAGATTTGGCGGCAGGCACCTCCCAGGCGCTCAGGATCGATAGTGTCAGTTTTCATGGATAAGTCCTCCAAGCGGGCCAATCCCGCCCCGCTACCCTCCCCCTGAATAGCTTTTGAATATTTTTCATCGATTTTGACAGGGGAGGGCAGAAGGCCGAGATTAGCCCGCGGCGGCTTGTGATGCCGCGAAGTCCACAAGCTCCTCGGCGAATGACCACGCCTCCTCCCCGTCCTCCTCGCACTCGATGGCCACCCTCGCCTTGGCGACGAGTCCCGCGAAGGTCAACGCCGGTGTATCTTCGATCTCGTTGCGGAGGTCGTTCAACTCCTCCACAGTAACCTCAAGAGTATTGTCCTCTGAGCTTTCCGGCCTCTTGCTAGCCCTGCGCCACTCGTCGTATGCCGCAATGATTTCGTCGGCGCGCGCCCTGGCCTGCGGTGAAGGGATGACATACCGCGCCCCTACGAATCCTCCCGCGTACCAGGGACCCACATCCGGCGGGAAATCGAGTTTCGTGACAGTGAGCCACTTCGGCTCCCGCAGGTCGGCGACGCTGATGTGGTCATAGTGCGAAGGCTTGATTTGTTCATTCTTGGCAACGGTCAGACCGCCTTCGCGCATCATTTCTTCAGCGGCATAGTGCCGGCGGGCGGATGTCTGGATTCCAAACGCCTCGTCTTCCGGCCGCACCAAAAGCGCGTCGGGCATGGGATGCGATGCCTCATGCTTTGAGTGGGCTTCCTTCCAGGCGGCCCACAATCGATCGTACTCGGCATTGGCTGCGAAATACTCATCAACCAGCGCCAGGAGATGAGCATCGGCATCGGATGAGGCTGCGGCGCCCGTAGGCAGCCCGCCCAGGGCGGTCGCCAAGGATGGCACCCCAGCAGCCGCCACGGCCGGAACGCTCGCCAACAACCGGCGGCGGGAGAGTGTGGTGTTGGTCATGATTGAATCCTCCACGGCGGCCCAATGCCGCCCCGGTGCCCCGCAATCGCACTGCGAGGCACGAGGTCGGCATCAGCGCGGGGCAAAGCCCGCCTCGGCGAACTGCGTCTCGACCAGCCGCAGCCCGGCCCACATGACGTCGACTTCCTCACGGCCGTCCGCGTACTGCTTGCGCCGGTTGGAGCGACGGAGGCAGTCGTCGTAGGACGTGCGCTTGAGCAGCTCGGCGAAGGCGTTGGCCTCGTCGCGCGGCAGGTGCAACGGAATCGTGATAATTTCGGAATCGGTCATCGACCTGGTCCTTTCAGGTCGGTGGCAAGGGCCGGCTCGGTGCTGTCATCACCTTGCCGGCCCGCTCTATTCCCCTGTGACGGACATCTCGCCCGAGAAAACCCGCCTTACCGCCGCCGGGGCGACGTCTTGGCGCTGGCCATAGTCAAACCAGCGCCGAAGCCTTCAATTCAGCTCCGTGCCGAAGCTGCGACCGTCAAAGCGATCGCGAGCGGGTCGCATGCGAGCGTCATGAACAGCGCGAGCCATCGGATTGCTGCCTCGGGATCGGTCACGCCGAAGACGGCGGCGACGTACTGGATGGGCGCTGCTTCCGATTCCACCGTTTTGCCTTTGGCGACGACGGTCGCGCGCTCCGTCCGAAGGCTTGCCAATGTGCCGGCTTCCCGTTGCCGCTCGCCCACCAGCTCGCCCCTAGCCTTCCGCTGCCCTTCGATGATGTTGATGGCCGATGCGGTACGGCCGCGCTTGGTCGCTTCGGCAATGGTGGCGTCGATTTGCGCGACACGGACGTCAAGATCGGCAACAGTGTGGGCCTGCATCTCGATACGGGCGTCGAGGGCTGCCGCTTGGACACCGACCGCGGACACGGCGGCCGTGTGCTCGCCCAGGTGCGCGGCGATCAGCTGCGAATAGACCCCCGCCGCGTTGATGGCTGCGATCGTGAGGATCAGGACGGCCAGGACGTTGCGGACCGTCCACGACGACGCTCGCCAGTGACGGGCTAGCCAGGCGACCGTTGCCAGCTTCCCGGCCTCCATGGCCACGCCCATGACGACGATCGCGTTGGGCGCGCCGGGGAACAGGACAGTCATGCCCCGGATGCTGAAATAGGCGGCGGTCCCGGCAAGCATCACGGCTGCGGCGACGGCTAGCACGTCGATGACCGTAACGGTGGTCGTGCGCGTCCGATCGGGCACAATCGGTGTAACTGCCTCAGGCTGCGTAACATTTTCGGCCGTTGCGCGTAACGTTTCAGTAACGGTCGGCGTAACAGTTTTGGGCGCTGCTGGCGTCACGGTCGGAGTGCTTGGTGGCATAACGGGCACCGTCACGGGAGGCGTTACGCGGCGCGTCACGGTCCCCTTGCGCTTCTTCCGGCGGAAACGTCTTGCACGCTCGGCGGCCGTCCGGTCCTTCGTGGACCCGACTGGACGCAAGGGCGTGATGTTGTCTCCGTCGGCCATCTGCTTCGTGCTCCTGTGTAGCCAGCCGGCGCCGGCACGCGAGACACCGGCGTCGGCTGGCAGACTGACGGCACCCCACGGATACCTGCCGTCAGCTTTCGTGTTGGTCCCGCCCGCGCCACCAGGGGGTATGGGGTGGAGGCAGCGCGGGCGGGCGGCTAGCGGCAGGTGTGCAGGCGCCGACCGCCAGCCGATCGGTAGCTACTCCGCCGCGACGAGTCGCGGTTTGCCGGCTTCGCTGACTTGGAATGTGCCACCGTTTCCGAAGGTATGGTTCCAGAGCGCGCGCAACATATTTGTCGTGTGGAAAAGCTGCGCTTTGTCGTTTTTGACCTCGCCGGCCCGGATGAGAGCCGTCAGGGTGGCGCAGACGAACATGCGTTCGCTGTCCTCGGGGCTTGTCGGCTTGTAATAGCCGTTGCCATTTGTGTGCCCATTCGCAGTCGGCGCCGAAGAGGCCTGCGGGCCAGGGCCGGCTACCTGCTTGGCGCTCTTGACGTTGCGCAGGGTTTTGCCGTTGCGATCGGTTTCGGTGAATTCGATCTCGTATGTCTTGCCGACCTCGAACAGCCCGACCTTTTCCGGGAAGATGCCGAGGCGTTCATCATTGGCCCCGACAATGCTGCCTCGACCGGTCGATCCGGGCTGGTTGATGAGCTTTACAGTGATGGTCGTCGTACCCATGACTACAGGCTCCTTTCGAAGGTCTGCGAGATCCCGGACGGGAGTTCTCCCATTGAATTTCTGAAGGCGCGGGCCTCGGTGAGGATTGCCTCGGCGATTCGATCGGTCAGGCCGATTTCGGCGATGGCCGCGCGCCAGTCGGTCACGGTCAGGATTTCTTTGTCTCGGAGCGTGGCGACCCGACCGAAGCCGCCGCCGATGCGGACTTTGGTTTCCCGCTCTGCCAGCTGCACAGCGCGGGCCGCTCTGCCGAGCGCTGCCACTGCTTGATCGGTCTCGGCAGCGACTTCGCCGATATCGACATCGCAGACGCCAAGCTTCGCTTCCTCGCGAGCTTCCTGCTCCCGCCGTTCGGCCTCTAAAGCCGCCTGCGCGGCTGCCTCAGCGGCCCTGCGGGCTTCCTCGGCCTTGCGTAGGCGCTCTTGTTCTAGGCGCCTCGCATAGGCCGTGAGGCGGTCGACGAGGGCGTTGCGGACCTTCTCAAGCAGGGTGCGGGGCGATCGGTAGCGGTCGTTGATCGCTTTCACCTGCTCATTGAGCGGGCGCACTTGCGCGTCGCGTTCGGTCTCCATGCTTTCGAGCGATGACTTGGCCCTGTCCACAAGCACCTTGGCGGCGCGGGCGTCGTCGTCAGTCTCGATGACAGGGCGATCCTTCATCCAGTCTGACACGGCCGTCGTCGACTCCTTGGCGAAGTCGATCGCTGACGGCGGGAGGTTGCCACCGATGACGGCGCGGGGGTTGGGGTCGACGCGGTCAAGCATGATCGGTCACCTCGCGACGATGATGTGGGCGACGTTGTTGTCGTCGTTGACGTAGATTGCCGTGCGCCCGAGCTGCCGCAGGACCGGCAGCTGCTCGTCGATGGCGCGGGCAGTCGCACTCAGGTTCTCGGGATAGAAGGGCGCCGCGAACCGTTCGCGCCCAGAGACGAGGATGTGCAAGGTCATAGTCGACTTCCTGAAGCCAGAATCCGGGCTTGAACCGTGACGCCGCTGTTCGCCGGCACGGTTCAGCTGCGTAGATTTTGGCTATTCGGCTGCGATTTCTTGGTCTGCTAGCATCCGGTCGCAGGCGTTGTTGAGCGCGCCGATGACCTCCGACGTGGCGTCTATCAGGTAGCCCGTCTCATCGTGGATGTTGGTCGGAGCCATATGGGCCGTGTCAGCGACGATCGCCTTGGCGTAGGCCGCGACAGCCGTCAGGATGGTTTTCAGATGATCGGCTCGCTCCAGAATGTCGAAGCGGTCGGCGGCATATCCGACGATTTGGTGCGGGGTTTCGGCGGCCAGAGCTGCCATCAGGGCTTGGTGCGCCAGCTGGCAGAGAGGCAGCACGGCTGCGTGGCGGGAGCGGCGGACGGCGGCGGCAGATGCAAACGCAATTCGAGTTGTGTTAGGAATCAAGTCAGCCATTGGAACCTCTCTCGAAGGTTTCGGTGGTTAGGGCCGGTGGCGAGATTGCCGTCTTGCCATCGGCCTGCATCTTTGCTAGCACGGTTCTAAATTCACTGTCAATCCCTGCTAGCAGAATTAATTTCGTGAAGACGCCTATCAAAAAGCGCAAAAAACCAGGGCCGCCGCGCACCACGGGTCCGGGTGAGCAGGTCGTTGTGCGATTGCATGAGCCAATGTTGTCGGGGATCGACAATTGGCGTTCAATTCAAGAGGATGAACCAACACGGGCGGAAGCTCTCCGCCGGCTTGCAGCGCGCGGCCTTGCAGCCGAATCAGCTGAAGCCGTCAAGCCGCACCGGCCGGTGAAGCGAGGACTTACCGGGTTGTGAGCCCAGTGCGGCTTTTTGACTCAACCAATTTCAGCGGCGAAGGAGAAACCGCAATGGACGTTACCGATCGCACGAAAGAGGCTTTGCGTTGCAGGCGTATCCGGCGCGGCCTGATTGCCGATGGCTTTGAAGAAATTGGAGCGAATGGCGGCCATCTATGGGAACTACATCGCGACATCAAGCGGGATCACGCGATTATGGCGGTCGCGATTGCGCCGGAAGGCAAAAGCCTCTTCATCAAGACGAGCGGTAAGAACTGAGCCCGCCGCGGCGAAGTGACTCAGAGGAAAGAGCGATGGCGAAGAAGACGAGGAAGCCGCGACTACTGTGGACCAAGGAAGACATCCGGATGCTGAAGACGCTTGTGCGCGAGAAGGGAAAGACAAGCTTGATCGCCCGTAAGCTGAAGCGCACTGTGCGAGCAACGCAGCAGAAAGCGAGCACGCTCGGTGTGGCGCTCGGAACGTCTCAACGGAAGAGAAAGGCGTAGTGCCCGAATGCCCGGACACACCCGAAAAGAAGCCCGCGGACAAAGGGGCACGATGCGCGCGGGCAAGGAACACAACTGGAGACGCTGATGGTGCGCCGATCGGTTGGTGGCGTCAATCGGGTAGACGCCTGCAAAGCGATCGACGATTGTTCACTACGAATTCGGGGCGCCGTGACACCTGATGATTCTTTCGGGCGGTCGGGCACAAATCATCGCGCCCAAAGCGGTGCTAAGAGAAGTATGGGGAGGCCAACGAGTATGCTGCGGTCATTTTCTGCTGCACTCGTCGCATTTTTGCTTCTGGCCGGCCGATCGGCGCTGGCGGATGTCATTGAGCCTCGACACGTTCGGGTGATCGACGGCGACACGATCACGATGAACGGTAAAACGATCCACCTTGTCGGCTTCGTCGTGCCCGAGACGCGGGACGCTCAGTGCAAGGCTGAACGGGAGCTTGGCGATAAAGCCGCGAGACGTATGCGCGATTTGATCCTGTCCGGCGGGTTGGACTACTCGCCGGCCGTATGCTCCTGCCCCGCAGCCACGCTGGGTAAGTGGTTTTGCAATTTCGGCCGCACCTGCGGCACTCTCAAAGCGAACGGCCGGGACGTTGGCGACATTTTGGTCGAAGAAGGGTTGGCGGTCGCTTACTCGTGTAGCAGCGGCGGATGCCCCAAGACGACGAAGCTTTGGTGCAAACCGGCACGGTGAAAGCAATCATGCAGGCCGACATCAAGGCCGGCCCTGCGCCCCCAGGAGCGGAGAAGTCCGTGAATATTGCCGCTTGTGTACCGAGCCAAATGCCCCGACATCCACAATCATCCAACCATGATTATTGGACATCTGTTGGACACGGGTGCCAACTCAAGCCAGCGGATGCGCTTGAACAGCGTCGTCGCCGGCTCCAGCAAACATCAGAATAAGCGAGGCTTTTCTGATTTCTGAGACCGTGGCGCGCCCTACGGGAATCGAACCCGTGTTTCCGCCGTGAAAGGGCGGCGTCCTGGACCGCTAGACGAAGGGCGCAGCTTAAGCGGGGCGAGATATAGAGGCGTTTGAACCAGCGGGCAAGCAGATGGCCTGTGGCGATTACTCGCAAATTTCGACCTCTGAGCGATAGTCCAACGGCACTTGGCCGTCGTCGCAGGCGAGGCGGATGCCGGGCGGCCCTGACCGCGACCCGGCCCCCATGCGATGGCAGGCGTCCCCGATCGTCCGAAAATCACCACTTCCCGGTATTCGGCATCGACTTCCACGGCTCCTGGGCCGGCAGCGCGGCGCCCTTTTGCAGGAGCTCGACGGATTGCCGGTCAGGAGAGCGCACGAAGGCCATCACGCCGTCGCGCGGCGGCCGGTTGATGGTGACGCCCGCCTTCATCAGGCGGTCGCAGGTCGCATAGATGTCGTCCACCTCAAAGGCGAGGTGGCCGAAATAGCGCGCTTCGCCGTAGTCCTCGGCGTCCCAATTGTAAGTGAGCTCGAGGAGCGGCGCGTCGCGGCCGGCGGCGAGACTGGTCTCGACCAGGGTCCGGTCCTGCGGGGCGGCGAGAAACACGTTGGTGTAACGTCCCTTTTCGTCGGGACGGCGCCGCATCTCGACGAGCCCGAGCTGGTCGCAAAAGAATTTGACCGCGGCGTCGAGATCGCGAACCCGCAGCATGGTATGAAGATATCTCATGACGGACCTTTCGATTTGGGTGGTACATGCGATCGAAGCCTTGCCGGGGCAGGGCTCAAGCTCAACAGTCCAGGCAAGACTAAAGGAGCACCCGGGATCTGACGACAGAGGGTGTCATACATGATTGCGGCCGATCTTGAGACCGGGATTGCGCGGCTGCGCGACCTCGTCGATGCGGCGGAGGTCGTCGTGCCATTCACCGGGGCCGGCATTTCCACCGAATGTGGCATTCCGGACTTTCGTTCACCCGGCGGCCTGTGGACGAAATATCAGCCCATTGCGTTCGATGAATTCATGGAAAGTGCCGAAATGCGAAGCGAATCCTGGCGCCGGCGCTTCGCCATGGACAAGCAGTTTTCCACAGCACGGCCCGGCTGCGGCCATCTGGCGCTGGCAAGCCTGCACCGTTTTGGGAAAATCCCCGCGGTGATCACGCAGAACATCGACAATCTGCACCAAGCCTCGGGGTTTGCGGCCGACAAGGTCGTGGAGTTGCATGGCAATACTACCTACGCCACATGCCTTGATTGCGGTCGGCGCTATGAGCTTGCCTCGGTCAAGGCGCGTTTCGAAGAGGACGGCCGCGCACCGGACTGCGATTGCGGCGGCTACATCAAAACCGCAACAATCTCGTTTGGCCAGGCGATGCCAGAAGCGGCCATGCGGCGCGCCGAAGCGCTTGCCGGCGCCTGCGATCTCTTTCTCGCCATCGGCTCGTCTTTGGTCGTTTGGCCCGCAGCGGGTTTTCCATTGCTGGCCAAAAGGAGCGGAGCGCGCCTTGTCGTTCTCAACCGCGAGGCGACCGATTTCGACGACGTGGCCGATCTCGTCATCCGCGCAGACATCGGTCAGACGCTCAAACCCTTCATCGCCCACTGACGCTACGCAGCGATGCTACGCGGCGGAATTCGCACGCCGCAGAATACAAGAAGTGCTCGCGCTCTGCTGTTCTTCGTCTGCCGATTCGCGATCGCGGCGTCCGCTAATGTCCGATTGCGAGCACAATACGAACAAAAAACGTTCTTTTCCAGGTCATGGAGAATGGTATGTTGAATCAGAAATTAGCGAAGCGCCCGAAAGAGGCGCCAAAAACGGCGGCAGCGTGCGTCCTCATGACGACGAATGTAATTAGGCCCAAAGGGCCGGGAACGACTTTCGTGTTGGAATCGGGTTCGCTCGACAATCTGATCGGCAATGCGGCGGCATCGGTCATCGAGATTTCGGGCGTGATCAAATGGTTCGATGTCTCCAAGGGGTTCGGGTTCATCGTCCCGGACAACGGCATGGCCGACGTGCTGCTGCACGTGACCTGCCTGCGTCGCGACGGATTCCAGACCGCTCATGAGGGCGCGCGAATCGTGGTCGAGGCGGTGCCGCGGCCGAAGGGTTGGCAAGCCTTCCGCGTCCTCTCCATGGATGAGTCGACCGCAATCCATCCGGCGCAGATGCCGGCGCCGCGGACGCACGTGACGGTGATCCCGACAAGCGGGCTCGAGCGCGCGATCGTAAAGTGGTTCAACCGGCTGCGGGGCTTCGGATTTCTCACCCTCGGCGAAGGCACGCCTGATATCTTCGTCCACATGGAGACGCTGCGGCGCTACGGCATCACCGAGTTGCGGCCAGGCCAGACTGTTCTGGTCAGATATGGCCCGGGCGCCAAGGGCATGATGGCATCAGAGGTCCGTCCGGACGGCGGAACGCATTTTCTCGCCTCCCATTGATTCGCTCTTGGGTCCGATCGGCATCGGAGGCGCCTAAGCGAAACGCCTCCGATTGCGGTTGTTGGCGCAATGAGGTAAAGGGTAACAATGAGCCCCAACCTCCGTGCGCCCATGATCAAGCGTCTCGCCTTTGCGGTATTGCTCGTCGCCGTCGCGGCGT
>Ga0257161_1000113_pt1 | contig 20725 bp, 21 predicted proteins | sample NR01A_FD_185954 | JGI IMG/M metagenome (GOLD analysis project Ga0257161, IMG submission 185954) | Soil microbial communities from H.J. Andrews Experimental Forest, Oregon, United States - NR-01-A | ecosystem: Environmental > Terrestrial > Soil > Temperate forest > Bulk soil | place: USA: Oregon... | reverse complement strand
GGGACCGGCGAGTTCGGCTCCGCGACCTCGCTGGTAGATGAAGCGTGCAACTGCTCGACATGCGATTATCGAACCCTTGAAGCGGCCATCTTTTTCTTTTTCAAAAATCCAGGCCGCCTGCCTGAGCGTCTCGGCAAATTCCTGTTCGACCTCGTCAGGTTTGGCCGGCATCGAGGCAGATTTTTCATGTATCATTGCGCGCCTTCCGCCGGGCACGCCGCATGGTGGAGACGCGGCAACCGAGTGCGGTGCTCGGTTTTCGGCTGGCCGGCCTCCGTCGGAGCCCACATTAGCCAGCCTCGACGTGGAACGCCAATCGCGCTATTGCAGAGTGGTGATCGGCGGGTTTTCGCCGTTGCTGCTTACAGGACGCTGACAGCGCCTTCGCAGAAATGGCGTAAGACGCTGAAACGACTGAGAGAGTATGGCTCTACATCCATTATACAGAAATCCATGACCCATCATCACCACGAAACCGGCCGCGATCATCCGGCGCGGGCCATGTCGCCGTCTCTGTTGCGCATGTCCGCCGCAGAGCGGTTCGTCGCGGCGCTTGCCATTGCGGGCGTGCTGTGGGTCGCGGTGTGGTGGGTCATGTTGTGAGCGGACCATGGCCGCACACCTCCGATTCCATGATTTGACGCTTGGTTACGACCGCCACCCCGCCGTTCATCACCTCACCGGCGAGGTGGAAGAAGGCGCCATGCTCGCCGTGGTGGGACCAAACGGGGCGGGGAAATCGACCCTGTTCAAGGGATTGGTCGGTCTGCTTGCGCCGCTATCAGGCGCCGTCGACCGTGGTCTTGGGGTTCGCGATATCGCTTATCTGCCCCAGGTGGCCGAGATCGACCGTTCGTTTCCGATCAACGTCTATGATCTTGTCGCCATGGGGGCGTGGCAGCGCATCGGCGCATTCGGCGCCATCCGCAACACGGAACGCGACAGGATTCACGGGGCGATTGCGACGGTCGGGCTTACCGGGTTCGAACGCCGCCCCATCGCCGGACTGTCGGGAGGGCAAATGCAGCGTGTGCTGTTTGCCCGCCTGCTACTCCAGGATTCGCGGCTGCTCGTGCTTGACGAGCCGTTCAACGCCATCGATGAGAGGACGGTTGCGGACCTTGTTGCACTCGTCCACCGCTGGCACGGCGAGCACCGCACGGTGCTGGCGGCGCTGCATGACATGAACCTCGTGCGCCGGCACTTTCCCCAGACGTTGCTCATGGCGCGGGAGCCGATTGCCTGGGGTGAGACCGGCCTCGTGCTGACCCCGGAAAATCTCATCAAGGCGCGGCGCATGTGCGAGGCATTCGAGGAAGCCGCGGCCGAATGCGCGGTCGCGGCGGAGTGATGTTCATCTACGACGTCCTGGTCTCACCCTTCGCGGAATTCGAGTTCATGCGCCGCGCGCTGGTCGGCGTATGCGGGCTGGCGCTGGGGGCAGCGCCGGTCGGCGTCCTGCTCATGCTGCGCCGTATGAGTCTGATGGGCGACGCCATGGCGCACGCCATCCTGCCCGGGGCAGCGATCGGTTATCTGATGTCGGGCCTTAGTCTCTTCGCCATGACGACGGGGGGGCTCATTGCAGGATTCATGGTGGCGCTGACGGCCGGCGCCCTCGCCCGTGCGACCGAGTTGAAGGAGGATGCATCGCTTGCGGCGCTGTTTCTCGTGTCGCTTGCGCTTGGTGTCGTGATCGTATCGGCACGCGGCAACAGCGTCGACCTCCTGCACTTTCTGTTCGGCAACGTATTGGCGCTGGACAACGAGACGCTCGTGCTGATCGCCGCGGTCGCCACGGTCTCGCTATTGACGCTGGCGCTGATATGGCGGCCGCTGGTGTTGGAATCCGTGGATGCCGGTTTTCTGCGCTCGGTCAGCCGTTCCGGCGGCCCGGCGCACATCTCCTTCCTTGCCCTGGTGGCGCTCAATCTCGTCGGCGGTTTCCAGGCGCTCGGGACTCTGCTGGCTGTCGGCATCATGATCCTGCCGGCCGTCATCAGCCGGTTCTGGAGTCGCGACCTCACGGCAATGACCGTCAGCGCTGCCGTCACCGGAATCGTGTCGGGCTACTGCGGCCTGTTGCTGTCCTATCACGCCGGGTTGCCGGCCGGCCCCGCCGTCATTCTGTTCGCGGGAGCGGTCTATTGCGCCTCAGTGCTGTTCGGCCCGTGTGGCGGCTTGCTGCGCGGGTTGGTTTCGCGCCGACACCTGGAAGCCTGAAGATGCGGCGCGGCCTTGCGGCGCTTGTCGTTGCGGCTGTCGTGGTTGTGGCGGCAATTTCGGCAGCGCAATCCCAAGCCACCGGGAACGGCGACAAGCTCAACGTCGTCGCCAGCTTTTCGATCATGCGCGACTGGGTGGCCATTGTCGGCGGTGACCGTGTCGAGGTCTCGGCCCTCGTCGGGCCGGGCGGCGATGCGCACGTCTATGCGCCGACCCCTCGGGATGCCAGGATCGTCGGCGCCGCCAGACTCATCGTCGTCAACGGCCTCGGGTTCGAGGGCTGGATGGATCGCCTGGTGCAAGCATCCGCCACGCGGGCTCCCGTCATCGTGGCGAGCGCCGGCGTCGTGCCGCTGCCCCCACCCTACCCTCCCCCGCAAGCGGGGGAGGGTAGGGTGGGGGACCGCTTCGGGAATAGACCTGCCGGCATCGATCCCCACGCTTGGCAATCGGTCCGCAATGCCGAAATCTATGTGTCCAATATCCGCGATGGTTTAATGCGGGCCGATCCGCAGGGGCGCGGGACCTATGAGGCCAATGCGACCGCCTACATCCAGGAACTCGCTCGCCTCGATGCCGAGATCAGGCGCGCCGTTGCGACGATCCCGCCCGCGCGGCGGAAGGTCATCACGACCCACGATGCCTTCGGGTATTTCGCGGCGGATTACGGGATAGCGTTCATCGCCGCGCAGGGCGTGTCCACCGAAACCGAAGCATCCGCCAGGGATATCGCCCGGATCATTCGGGCGACCCGGGAACAGACTATCCCGGCACTTTTCTTCGAAAACGCGGTCGATCCGCGCCTCGTCAGGCGCATCGCCGCCGAGACCCGCGCCCGCATCGGCGGAACGCTGTTCTCCGACGCGCTCACGGCCCCGCCGGGGCCGGCCGCAACCTACGTCGATATGATGCGCCACAATATTCGCGAGATCGCGGATGCATTGAGGTGATCGGAGTGGAGTTATCCCTCCCCGTCTTCGGGGAGGGTGGCCGAGCGAAGCGAGGCCGGGCGGGGCTCACAGGCCGTGCCGTGGAAAAAGCCCCACCCCGACCCTCCCCGAAGACGGGGAGGGAGAAGCTGGCGCCAGCTTCATGTCGAAAATTCAAACAGCCGCGCCGGATTATCGGCGAGGATGTGTTGCCGCGTGGCGGCGTCGGGGGCCCAATCCGCAAGCTTGTTGTAAAGCTCGATGGTGCCGACCTTATCGTGAAAGGAAAGATGCGGGAAGTCGCTGCCCCAAATCATCTGTTCGGGCGCCGTTGCGATCAGCGCCTGCGCGAATGGCTTGACGTCGGCGTAGCCGCGGGCTTGTGAAAACCTGTAGATGCCGGTGAGCTTCACCCAGCACCGCCCGGACCCGTCGCCGACCAGCGCCAAAAAATCCCGGAAGCCCTCTTGCGACGGGCCCTCGGATGCCGGGAACAATCCCATATGGGCGACCGCGAACGCCACCGGCAGTTCGTGCAGCGTCGGCATCAACTCGACGACGAGCCAGCCGGGCAGCAGCAGATCCACGTGCCAGCCGAGTTCGCGGCAGATCTTTGCGGTACGCACAATCTTTGGCCGCAGCGCGCCGGCAAGGCCCGCCTCCGGCTTGCGGATCGGCGAGATGTTGATCCGCACACCGCGCACGCCGATGTCATGCCAGCGCGCGAGGTCGGCATCCCTCGCGTTCGTTTCGTCGAGATGCGCGATGCCGCGGCGTATCGCGGGGTCGAGCTCTGCCATAGCGTCCAACATGCAGGCATTGTCGAGACCGTATGCGCTCGGCTGCACGAACACGAAGCGCTCAAAGCCGAGGCCGCGCGCGATCGTGAGGTATTCTGCGAGCGGTGCATCGGGCGGCCGGTAGCGCAGGTCGGTGGTGACGTGCGGATATTTGTCCGCCGGCCCGAAAAGGTGGAAATGGGCATCGCAGGCGTTGCGCGGCACCGCGTATGCGGGCTCAAGACCGTCATCGAGGTGTGGCTGCTTGGCGGGCATCGTTCCCTCTTAGTTTCTAGCGTTGCACTCCCTGCGCTCCACACGGGCGGGAGGATGGGAGGAGGCCAAAGTCATAGTCAACGGGCCTTCGCTGCGCTAGGCTTCCATCCAATGCGGTCATGGCCGGCTTGTCCCGGCCATCCCGATAATCATGCCCTGTGCCCCACCGATCGAGATGGCCGGGACAAGCCCGGCGAAGACGAGTCCGCCATGAACCTGCACCAACACGATCCCCACCACCAACACGATCACGGCTCGGAGCTCAGCGAGATGCAGCTGCGCGTGCGTGCGCTTGAGACTGTCCTGACCGAGAAGGGCTACGTGGACCCGAAGGCGCTCGATTTCATCATCGACGCGTTCGAGACCAAGATCGGTCCCCATATCGGGGCGCGGGTCATCGCCAAGGCGTGGGCTGACCCCGATTTCAAGCACCGCCTCATCGCCGACGGCACCGCGGCGGTCGGCGATGAGGGTCTGGCCATGCGCGCGACCCATCTCATCGCGGTCGAGAATACGCCGCGGCTTCACAACATGGTCGTCTGCACCCTGTGTTCCTGCTACCCGTGGGATATGCTGGGACTGCCGCCCGTTTGGTACAAGTCCGCCTCCTATCGCTCGCGTGCCGTCATGGATCCGCGCGGCGTGCTCGCCGACTTCGGCGTGAACCTGCCGGCCGACACCGAAATCCGGGTGTGGGATTCGACCGCCGAAACGCGCTATCTGGTGGTGCCGATGCGGCCGGCCGGCACCGACGATTGGAGCGAGGAAAAGCTCGCGAGCCTCGTCACCCGCGATTCCATGATCGGGACCGGCCTTGCGCACACGCCCGGGGCCGCGCCATGAACGGGGTCCATGACATGGGCGGCATGCACGGCTTCGGCAAGGTCGAGCCCGAGCCTGATGAGCCGGTGTTCCATGCGCCGTGGGAAGGCCGTGTCCTCGCCATGAACCGCGCCATGGGCTATCTCGGCTTGTGGTCTATCGATGTCGGCCGGTTCTCGCGCGAGACGTTGCCGCCGCATGTCTATCTCGGCAGCAGCTACTACAAGAAATGGACCCTCGGCCTCGAAGATCTGTGCGTGCAGTTCGGCCTCGTCGGCAATGACGAGTTCGCGGCCGGCCGTGCCCTCCATCCCGCCAAGCCGGTCGAGCGCGTGCTGACCGCCGCGGACGCGCCCACGACCCTTTCCCGCGGCAGCTTCGACCGGCCGCCGCCGACGCCGGCGCAATTTAAGCCAGGCGACCGCGTGCGCACCCGCAACATCAATCCGCCAGGCCATACCCGCTTGCCGCGCTATGCCCGCGGACATTCCGGCGTCGTCGAATGCGTCAGGGGTTATCACGTGTTTCCGGACGCGGTCGCGAACGGCCAGGGTGAGGACCCGCACTGGCTCTACACTGTGGTTTTCGACGGGCGCGAACTCTGGGGCGAGGCCGCCGATCCGACCGTCAAGGTGTCGATCGAGGCCTGGGAGCCCTATTTGGCGGCGGCTTAGATGTTGCAACCCTCCCCTGAAGGGGGAGGGTCGGACTGCCGAAGGCAGTCCGGGGTGGGGTGGCGGCGGCGCCGCCGAGACACCCAGACCGAATTTGCGGCGCGGCCGTCACCCCCACCCGGCCCGCTGGCGCGGGCCGACCTCCCCCCTCCAGGGGGAGGTGATCAGGACGCCTTGAGCCCGTGGCGAAACCCCGTGCCGGCCGTCGCATTTACGCCCGCCGTCACTTCCGCGTCTGCCTGAAGTACCTCAAATCCGGCGGCGCCTGGTCCTTTTTGGCCGGCATCAGCATCCCGTCCCCGCTCAGGAAATAGTTCTCCGTGCCGATGACGATCTGGTTGTTGCCCTCGGTGCAGGAGTTGAGGCTCCAGTTCGGACGCGGGTTGGGGCTGCGCCGGAAGGTCTTGTCGACGCTCCACGGCCGCGTCAGGGCGTGGTCGAACACTGCGATTTCGTCGTGAAGGAGGTTCGGGTCGTTCTTGTCGAGATGGAACCGTTCCTTGAAGGTCGACTCATTGTCGAAGTGCAGCGGCAGCCCGGACGCATCGTAGGCGCGTGGCCCCTTGAAGGGCCCGCGGGTTTCGACCTCGAGCACGTCGTAGCGGCCGTCGCCGTCCTCGTCGATCCATTTGCCGATCGCGTAGCCTTCGTAGGCGGGCTCGGCATCCTTGGGCCAGTCGCGCCAGTCGCGCCCGTCCGTGAAGATGCGGCGGATATCGTGGCCAACCAGGATATAGGTGGTTTCCGGCGTGATGACGTATTCCTGCACCGGCAGCGCCATCAGCCGCGGCATGCCGCTCGGGAGGCACCGGGCGGTCGGGTAATTGCCAAGGCCGCCGTTGGCCTGATCGGCCATGCTTTCCTCATGGACCTTCTGGTACTCGGACGTCAGCGGGGCCTGCTGCGCCGGCCCCCATGCTTTGGTCGGATCGAACTTGATCGCCTGGCCTCCCAGGCGCGGGTTGATGGGGTCCCACTGGCCTTTCCAGTTGGGGTATTTCGCATCATCGGCCGCCTGCGCACGGCCCATGGTCACCAACACGGCGACGGCAAATGCGAACGCTCGGGCCAAGCTTCGGTACGACATTAAGTCTCCTCCCTGCGTTGTCGCTTGCTTGATCGCGATCGACGCACATTCGTGCAGCTGCGGACAGGATACACTGATGGCGCGGCGCAGGGAACCGCTTGTGTCTTCACCGCCGCGAGAGAGGGAGCGCCGTGTCCGCCTCCTTAACGAAAGCCCACGAATGCGGTAGCCTCATCGGCAGGGATTAAGGAAACACCGAGAGGAGGGGCGTAAATGTCCTCGTTCGCATTGAGTGCGAGGTTCGTTGCCGGCAGTGTCCTGGCCGGGTTTATCGGAGCAACGGCGGCCGCACCGGCTCTGGCGCAGCAGAAGACGGAGCCGCCGGATTTCTCGTCGAACCAGGTCGGGTGGGTCGGGGTGAACGGCGGCGGGCCCGGCTTCGAGCCCGTTCCGGGCCACCTGCCGCCCGTCAGCAGTGATCCGGCACACCCCTTCGTTCCCAACGGTGCGGGCCGGCAGCCCACCTATCGGATTGCGGACCTCACCAATCCGAACCTGAAGCCGTGGGTGAAGGAGCGCATGAAGAAGGACAACGACGAAGTGCTCGCCGGGAAGATTGCCTTCACGGCGCGCTCGAGCTGCATGCCGGCGGGCGTGCCGGGCTTCATGGCTTACGGCGGCGCGAACCCGGTGCACTTCGTGCAAACGCCCAAGCAGGTATGGATGGTCTACTCGGGCGATGCGCAGGTGCGGCGCATCTATCTCGACGTGCTGCACTCGGAGCATCCGAAGCCGTCATGGTACGGCGAGTCGGTCGGGCACTACGAAGGCGACACCCTCGTCATCGACACCATCGGGCTTAATGCCAAGACGGTCGTCGATCCTTACCGCACCCCACACAGCGAAAAGCTGCACGTGGTGGAGCGCTGGAAAATGGCCGCGGACGGCCAGGCCATGGACGTGACCTTCATGGTCGACGACGCGGACGCTTTCAACGCGCCATGGTCGGGCACGCGGCGCTATCGGCGCGTGCAACAACCGTTGCTCGAAGAAGTCTGCGCGGAGAACAATCAGCACCTGTTCGACTATCACATCCCGGTCGCGGACAAGGCGGATTTCTGAGGGGATGTTTTTTCGGAGGGTCGTATGGTGGGCAAAGCGAAGCGTGCCCACCCCTCCTCCGTCCGGTGGGCACTGCGCGCAAGAGCGCGCCTTTGCCCACCCTACAAATTCTCCCAGCTACGAAATAATGTCGACTTAAAGGGGTGCAAAATGAGATCAACGACGTTGTCCATGTGCGTTGCGGCGATTGCGGCCTGTACGGCCGCCACGGCGCAAGGCGAAGAAAAGATTCACGAGCTGCGGGCCTCGCCCACGACCGTGCATCGCGGATTTTTTGATGCATCGCTCAAGCCGGTGCTGACCATCGATTCCGGCGATGTGGTGCGGCTGTGGACCACCACGGGCAACCCGCGCTACTTCGAGAGCCTGGGCGTTCCGAAGGAAAAAATCCCGGCCGAACTCTACGCGGCCTTTGAAGGCGCCCCCGGGGAGGGCCGGGACGATCACACGCTTGACGGGCCGATTGCCGTGCGGGGCGCCGAGCCGGGCGACGCCGTGGAAATCAGAATTCGATCGATCGATCTCTGGCTGCCGATCGCTGCCATGAGCTTCCGGGCGAACCGCGGCTCCCTGCCGGAAGACTTTCCCTATTCGCGTGACCGCGTGTTTTTCATCGATCCCGCCAAGAAGGTGATCGAATTCGCTCCCGGCATCGTGGTGCCGGCGAAGCCGTTCTGGGGCGTCATCGGGGTCGCGCCGCCGCGCTCGATGGGCCGGGTGCCGAGCGGTCCGCCGAACGTGTTCGGCGGCAACATGGACAACCACGACCTGCAGCCCGGAACGAGCTTGTTCCTGCCCGTCCACACCAGCGGCGCACTGATATCGATCGGCGACGGTCATGCCGTCCAGGGCGACGGCGAAGTCGGCATGTCTGCGGTCGAGACATCGCTTCGAGGCGAGGTCCAGATCGTGCTGCACAAGGGCATGCGCATCGGCTGGCCGCGCGCCGAAACCCCAACCCACTACATGACCATGGGCCTGCACGAAGACCTCAACATGGCGGCCAAGATGGCCACCCGCGAGATGCTCAACTTCGTGGTGGAGACGAAGGGCGTGTCGCGCGACGATGCTTTGATGCTGCTTAGCGCGGCCATGGACCTGCACGTGACCGAAATCGTCGACATCACCAAGGGCGTCCACGCGATGTTGCCGAAAGCGATCTTCCAGAAGTGATCGAAGGGGCGCAACCAGCGCCTCTTTCCGCTAATTATTCAGCCGCTTGGCACTCCCTCCCCAGGGCTCCTCAAGGCACACTTGACAATCAGAACAAAACGAGAACATATGGCCGCTCAAGCCGCACAGGAGGAAGCAGTGGGCCGTCTGGACCGTGAAAAATGGCGACAGGAAATCAGCGCGAAATTCCCGCACCACGTCGACGTGGTTCCGCCGCCAATGGGGTACAGCCGGCGCGAGGAGGAGGAAATCATGACCTTCCTCGAGAGCCGGATCGGCACGTTCGATCTGTTCGGCGCGCTTGCGGAGGGCACGCCTTTCATTCGTTATTGCTTCGAGCACGCGGCTGATGCGCAAGCCTTCCGCGAGCGGTTTGATCCTGCGACCGCAACCGCCACACTGAAGAAGGCCGTCTGAGTGCGTGGCCCCTCCCGCAGCGCCGTAGCCCGGGTTGAGCGCTTGCGAAACCCGGGAGCAGCGCTGCCGTATTGATCAAACCACCGCAACAGCGCGACCACAAGGGTCGCCCCTCCATGATCCCCAGGTCGGCAATTGCACAATAGTTGATGACGAAGCCGGTGCTGCCGTGCCATTTTTACCGCGTATGGAGCATCGGAGACTCAACAGGATGAATAGAGCGAGACTGGTATTCGGCATGATCGGCGCGTCCCTTTGGTGCGTTGGCGCGGGCGCGGTGGAGTTGCCGGCGGGGCCCAATAAGGACGTCGTGGCGCGCGCTTGCGGTTCATGTCATGACCTCGACATGGTGTTCGACGCTGCCGGGCAGACCCGGGAAGGCTGGAATGGCACCATCGAAGAAATGGCCGGATATGGCTTGAAGGTATCCCCAGACGAACGCGCGCAAATTCTCGAATACCTCGTGAGCTTTCTCGGACCGGAGGCCAGGAAGCCGCGATAGATTCTAGTTCAAGGCGAGATCACGCAGCCTGCTGCGGCGATCCGCGTTCCGGACGCGATCGGAAAAAAAGCGAGCAGACGATGGAGGAAACAATGACGCGGCTGCCGAGACGTTGCATCATCGCTGCGCTGGCCCTCGCGGCGCTGCATCCGCCGATCGGAGCGCACGCCCAATCCTATCCGACCCGGCCCATCACGATCATCGTACCGCTCGCGGCCGGCACCGGCATGGACACCGTGGTGCGCCTCTATGGCGATGAACTGTCGAAGTCGCTGGGCCAGTCCGTCGTGGTCGATAACCGTCCCGGCGCCGCGACCATGATCGGAACCGACGCGGCCGCCAAGGCGACGCCCGACGGCTACACGCTGTTGGTGGCGACGAGCTCGGCCATGGCGATCAATCCGGTACTTTACAAGAAGATCGCCTACGATCCGGTGAAGGATTTCGTGCCGATCTCGTTCTACGTGAAGTCCCCGTTCATACTGGTCGTCAATCCGGAGCTTCCGGTCAAATCGGTGCCTGAACTCATCAAATATGCCCGGGAAAAAAGCGCCAATCCCCTCACCTTTTCGTCGCCCGGCGCCGGTGTGGCGCAGCATCTCTCGGGCGAATACATGAAACAGAAATTCGGGATCGAAATGACCCATGTGCCCTATCGCAACACCGGTCAATCGATCACCGATATCGCGGCCGGGCATGTGAGCCTTGGTTTCGCCGAGGCCGGCGCTTCGGTGCCGTTGATCAAGGACGGCAAGCTGCGCGCGCTTGCGGTGTCGGCCTCGGCGCGCCTGCCTTTGCTTCCCGACGTGCCGCCGTTCTCCGAGGCTGCCAATGCCCCCGATTTCGAAGCGGTCTCCTGGCACATATTGTTCGCCCCCGCCGCGACGCCGCGCAACATTGTCGACCGGCTGCATGCCGAGATGGCGCGGATCATGGCGGCGCCGGCCATGTGCAAGCACACGGCGGATCTGGGGCTCATTCCGTTCGATTCGCCTTCGGTCGAAGGCATCACCGGCTATCTCGCCTCCGAGCGGGAGAAATGGGGCGCGCTGGTGAAGAAGCTTGGCCTCGAAGGATCGCAGTGACCTCGTTCGCGACAGCGCGTAGCCCGGATTGAGCCACCGGGTCCGGCCTTCGGCCGGCCCGATGATAAACTCAGCGAAATCCGGGACCGGACCATCAATGCTGCAGTGCCGCTCCCGGGTTTCGCTTGCGCTCAACCCGGGCTACGAGTTTACGGCATCACCGCAGCGAACCGTCGCGGCATCGCTACTTCACGGCAAAAACGTACACCGCGCCTCCCGGCGGCACGTCGAGATACTTCCCGGGGAACAGCAGGTTCAGCCGCCCCTGCATGCGCGCCGCATCCACGCCCCAGCCCGACTGGACCGCAACGTATTGCTTACCGTCCACCGCAAACGATACCGGCACGCCGTTCACGCCTGAGAGGGTCGGGTACTGCCAGAGAATTTTGCCGGTCTGGGCATCGAAGGCGCGGAACAGACGATCGGCGGTTCCACCGGCGAACAGCACGTCGCCGCCCGTCGCCAGCACCGGGCCCCAGTTCTCGGTCGGCAGATTGGTCGTCCACACGCGTTTGCCGGTGTCGAGATTCCATGCCTGCACCTCGCCGATATGGTCGGCGCCCGCACGGATGCGCAGCACATTGGTGGTGACGCCGGTGTAGCGCTCGCCCGCCACGTATTTCGGCACCTCGGCATTGAGCTCGGTGCAAAGGTTCTCGTTCGCCGGGATGTAGATCAGTCGCGTTTTCGGGCTGTAGGCGGCCGGCGGCCAATCCTTGCCGCCCCACAGGCTGGGACAAAACGTTGCCAGCTTGTTGGTGCCGGGCTTGTGGGCAGGATCGACGATCGGACGTCCCGTGCCAGGTTCGACACCCTTGAACACGTTGTGACTGACGAAGTTCTGCGCCGTGATGAAGTTGATCTTTCCGGCGGTGCGCTCAAGCTGCCAGAGATAACCATCGCGCGCCACGTCGACCAACCCCTTCACGGTCCTGTTATTGAAGGTGTAGTCGACCAGGATCGGCGGGGAGACTTCATCCCAATCCCAGGAATCGTTCTGGTGATACTGGAAGTGTCCTTTGATCTGACCGGTGTTGCCGTCCAGCGCGACCGTTGACGAGGTGTAGAGATTATCGCCGGGACGTTGATCCCCCATCCACGGGCCGCCATTCCCGGTGCCCCAGAACGCAAGATTGGTTTCCGGATCGTAGGTGCCGGGCACCCACACCGAGCCGCCGCCGGTCTTCCAGTGGTCGCCCTGCGGCCACGTTTCGCTGCCGGGCTGGCCCGGTTCCGGAACCATGAAGGTTCGCCATGCTTCCTTGCCGGTTTCCGCATCATATGCGGCAACGAAACCGCGTATCCCCAATTCGCCGCCCGACGTACCCATCATGACTTTGCCGTCGGCGACGAGCGGCATGATCGACGTGTAGTAGCCATTCTTGTATTCCGCGACTTTCGTCGTCCACACCTCTTTGCCGGTCTTGGCATCGAGCGCCACGAGGACCGCATCGGCCGAGGCAAAAAACACCTTGTCGCCGTAGAGCCCGACGCCACGGCTGGTCGGATGCAGGTTCGTCAAATCCTCAGGCAGTGGCCGCTTGTAGCGCCACAAGAGATCGCCGGTCTTGGCTTCCAGCGCAATGATCTGGTTACCTGGAGTCGCCACGAACATGACGCCGTTGTTGACGATAGGCGGCGCCTGATGGCCTTCCACCTGGCCGGTCGCAAAGCTCCAAACAAGTTCGAGCCGGCCGACATTGGCGGGAGTGATCTGGGCCAGCGGACTGTAGCCCCAGCCGTCATAGGTGCGGCGGAACAACAACCAGTTGCCATCCTCCGGCTGACGCAGCCGCGCGGCCGTAACCGGCGCATATTTCTGGAGCACATCGGGCATTGGTCCAGGCACCGGCGTCGCCGAGGCCGGAGCGACGGTCTCCTGCGCGAACGCCGTGCCTGCGGCCGACGCGGCGATCATCGCCACGGCGCAGACGCCGTGCATCAATTTCCTGGTTTTCAACATGGCTCTCCCCTCCTTGCTGTCCTCGCCGGGACGGCGCTACCCCTCGCCAGCCTCCCCTTTGCGGGGAGGATCGAGAAGGGGCCGGCCCCCGTCGCGCCGCGTTCTCATTCACTGTTCCGAAACGTGCTGTTGCACATCGGTCGGCTGCAGCTTTTCACCTTGGCATGCAGAGGCAGCGAATTGAAGTACCACATCGACGCGACTCTGAAGGCCCTTCAGGCCGGCGCGATGCCGAGGCGTCCGATAAATGGCTTCGCGACGACAAGCCTGTCATCGACAATTTTCAGCGGCAGCGCCGCTAAACCGCGCGTCGTAGGACCGTCGATGATCGCCGCACCCTCGCGCGGATTGTACCTCGAATTGTGACACGGACATTCGAGGATCTTCTGGTCGTCGATCCAACCGTTCACCTCGCAGCCCGCATGCGGACAGATCGCCGAATAGGCGACCACGCCGTCGGCCGCACGCTCCCGCGTCGCCCCGGCGAGCGTTGCAGGATCGAGGCGAACCAACAGCACTTTGTTGAGCCGGGAGCCGTTGCGGATGAGTCTCGTCGTCGGCTCCATCGGCCAGGCGATGACCAGAGGCGCGGCAATGTCCCGCGGCGACAGGCCGTCCGGACTAGCGGCATCGATTGCGACGAGATAATCCCCCTCCTGCGGGCGCTCATCCGCCGGCTCCGCCGTCGCAGGCGCGACGCCGGCACACAGTGCCGCGTCGACGCCAAGCGCGCACGCCACCATAAAGACATCGCGACGGCTTGCCCGCATCTTTACAACCTCACCTCGCCAGTACTCGGAGCCCGACGGACAGAGCAGTCATCCGGCTCCCACGCCACTCAAATACAATAGCGCATTCAGGCCAGTGCGCCACAACGTCCACCGGTGCGGCGCCGCAATGCGGTCACGCAAAGGGAGACTCCGATCGATCGCAGATCCCCTCAAGCTCGTCGCGGTCTTTGCCGCAGCGCCATCGGGACCTCCTATCGAAATTGCGCGACCCACACCTGTCGGCTACTCTTGCCGCTTGGACCGGAAAGATGCGATGACCGCAATGCGTGGCTTAAGATGCTCTCTGGCAGATTGCTACGCCGCACCCGCGTTTTTCAAGCTGCGAAAACAATCGGTGGAAGGAGACGGCCCCATGACGACACCTCTGCGAGCACTGGCCCTGGTCGCCGGAGCGATGCTTGCGACCACGGTATTCGTTGCCCAAACGCCCCCGGAAGCCCCGCCGCCCTATCGTCCCGGTCTCGGCGATCTCATGACCATGACGGTGCAGCCGCGGCACATAAAGCTCGCGCTCGCGGGACGCGAACAGAATTGGGTTTACGCCGCCTACGAACTGCATCAGCTCGATGAAGCATTTGACCGCCTGTCGATCATGTGGCCGCAGTGGCGCCAGGTGCGGATTGTCGAAATGATCGAGACCATCATCAGGCAGCCGATGTACGATCTTGGCTTGGCAATCAAGGACAAGAATGAAGCGAAATTTGCCACCGCCTATGGGGAGCTGACGGAAGCCTGCAACTCTTGCCATCTCGGCGCGCGGCAGGTTCCGATCGTGATCCAAGAGCCAAAGGAATCGATGTTTCCGGACCAAGACTTCCGCCCGAAGCCGTGACGGATTTGAAAAGGCGTCACGCCATCGCCGTCGGGCGCCCCGGGCGCTGACCACGAGCGCAAGTTGCGGCCGCACCGGGGCGGACTGATCGCGGCCTCACTTCCGGTTCGAGGCCGACTCGCCGCTATTTCAGAATCCGGCGTGACCACAGCCTCGGCAATCCTTCCATTGATAGTCCTATTTGCATTGAGAGTAGGATGCTGATTTTTCCCAAATAACGGACAACGGCAATCGCATACCTTCGGAACCTACCTACTCTCGCCGCTCATGACTATGCGGTGGATCGCAACGACCGTCGACGTCGAGAACTCGAAGATCTTTTTTGGGTTGTATTGCTCGAGCCGCAGCCGCTTGGCGTCCTGCGACAGGAACCGTTTGATGTAAGCGCGCGGTTTCTCGGCCTCCTGGTCTTTGGAAATCTGTGCTACCACAAAGGACCCGCGGCTAATCGGCAAACGTGGATTTACAAAAACGGTCTCGCCGGCGAAATAGCGCGGCTCCATTGAGTCGCCGACCACATAGACCGCATAGGCGTTCGGAACGTGCAACAAGGTGGGCGGTGCAAGAACCTCAGATACTTGGTTCCCGCTAAGGACAAACTCGTCATCCTTCCCGCCCACAGCCTGGCCATAGACCGGAATCCACTCGCCCCGGGGCAGACTTACCAGCTCCGTGCGCAGGTCGTAACGGCGGCCTATCGGAAACGACTGCTCCTTCAGAACCCGTTCCTCGAGTCCCAAAATCTCCGCCACCCGGCCGCGAACGTCCTCGGGTAATCGGTTTGGCACTCCCCTTTTTATGAATTGTTGGAAATACGCATGGTTCTTTCCAACCTTGAGGGATAACTCGGACAGCGAAAGTCCGAGTTCCGCCACTCGTGAGACAATCATGCCGCGCACAGCATCCATTAGTGTATCTTACGTAACTTTCCACCGATGTATAATAGGTTTTTTTCTTGCACAAAAATAGGACTCTGCCTATAATGGCTATAGATCGGCAACGCATCCGCTGTTGTGCAGTTCCGTCCTCGGCCCTCGGGCAGCCCTGCGCTCATCTACGGAATTTCCTCTGGAGGCGTCGTGAGGAGTCAATCTGGCGCAGCACCCGAACAAAAGACGATCATACCTTCCTTCCGAAACCCAATACCGATCGCCGGCCCTCACCGACGCATAGCCAAGAAATCAGGCTCGCGCGACCGACGCCTCAAGAACTCTGCCCTGAAATACTCCGATCGAACGCTGCCGATCAATCAAAATGATTCAGGCGGCGCTGATCCGACGCGGTCGTCGCGGAGCGCCGATCTCGCCTTTCAGCGAGCTATGCGGTCCGCGACTGCGCGAGGGCTTGAACATCCGCCTATGATCGGCATTGTCAAGGATATTCGGCCGCTACATACCCCGCGATTGTTCGAGCCGGTTCCCCACTCGTCGGGATGCACTTCTCCAGCCCTCGAATGCGCAGAGTTGGTGGCGCACGACGACTGCGTCGGCGGCGGCGCCGGAAGCCCGATCAAGGTAACGCCCGCGTAATCCAAGGCCTGAGCCATGGGCTCCCAACGCCGCCATCGTCTCCGGTGAAATAGCCGTAGATCGTACGCGAACGTGCCCGGCGGGCCTCGTGACCGCCTCGATTTTGAATCGCCGGGAACACCCATCAGGCGAAATACCAAAAGGCTGGAAGAAGGATCACCATGGCACTCCGGTCTCTCAAAACCGAACGCGAACGTGGCCCGCTGCAAGGCGAACGTTCCGCCATTTCTGCCGTTCGCAAATCCGCGCGGCGACACCCCGGGGGCGACGCCGGTGCCTTCGGACGCTTGAAGCGCGCTATTCGCAGAGCCGAGCGTCGGTCCGGAGATGGCCGCGAAATCGGCGGAACCGGCGCCACTATCTTGCGCTTGCGACCTGCGCCGCTGGTGCGGCTGATCGAAAGGCAACGCATCGGCACCGAGGAGATACGCGCGGCCGACGATATATCGACCGCGTTTCACGCCCAGGCCGGCGCAGTCATGATCAAGTCGCCATCGCTCGAAAAGCGCGACGCCACCTGTCATGGCCGCGAGCCGGTTTGGGTTATCGACGCGGTATCGCGCTACAAACGATGGGTGCGCCATTGGTCGCAACGCGCGCAGCATGGCGACCCGACGCTTGAGATCCTGATTGCCGCCGTGATCGACGAGCGGGCGTTCTACGCCATTGAGGCCGACGTTGGCGTCCGCCACGGCATGGCGGCAAGTGTGGTCATCGCGGCACTGCGCGACTATGCGGCCCGCGCCGATTGGACCGACCGCAACATCGGCGAAGCCTGGACCAAGGAGGCCGAGGCGATCTTCGTGCTCCGTCAGCGACCGAACATATGATCGGTGCGCCCCGCTGTTGCGGCGAGGCGCTGGCGTTGTTTTTTGCAGGATATATCAACGAGTTTAATCTTCTTGTATTTTGATCTTGACAGTCGGGCGAATATATGAGATTAAATATCTATCGTGCTTAGTTGCGCCTGAGCGAAATACTCCTCGGGCGCTTTTATTTTTAACTCCATCAACTTACCAGTTTTCAAAAAAATTTCATTCTGGTTATTCGGTTTGATGAACAAAATAATCAAACCCGGCCGATGCCGTATAATTAACTGACCGCGCTTAATCGACGAAATCATCCCGCTCGTTGACCGCAGTTCACTTTCGCGGGCCCCCGTTTGCACCTGGAGATCGCACGGACGCGCGCTCATCCGCCGCGATGCGCGCAAGTGCCGGCGCACCCGACCTCCAGCTTTGCAGGCGCTTATGGCCCGCGACCGGCGCCGCCGGCCCGTCGTGCATTAATTGCACGGCGTAAGCCGGCGGCGCCGACGAACCTCGGCGCCGCTAAGATCCAGCGCGATAAAAGACGGCCACCTACTCCAGCCTGAAAACTTCGGCTATCACGGCAAAGCCATAAATTGGGAACTCGTTGCTGAAGGCTTGAGAGCCTATATGACTGATCCAAACTATTTCAAGACGGCGGCGCCGAAGACAGCGGCCAAGTTTCGTAAGGTCGTGAACGACAATCCTTATCTCAAGCACGCCATACAGTTAAATTCGCTTGGCGCTATCGGCATCGTCGGCGCTGGTGTTCGCAGTCAAGATAGCGACGACCAGTAGCCGCTCCCGCGCGGCCGTTCTCGGAGAATCCAGCAATAGCACGCCCGGAGTGGCGCTGCGTGCGGCAGTACCGCATTTGCGCGTCGCCCAGCGCGAGCGCCCGGACACGCATTTCCTCGCGAACCAACGGAGTTTCATGATGCCTGCTCTGACCCAAGACAACGTTCTGCTCTGGATTCACGGCCGCCGCCTTGGACTTGTCGGCGACGGCAGTTTCAGCGCCTCCTCGGGGCTCATGGTCGACAGCCAGCTGGTGGGCTCAAAGCGCGGGCCGGTCATTTCCCAACTCGCGCCCGGCAACAACGGCGTCGGCAACGTCGCATTTCCAGCGGCGGTGGATGGCGATGTCGTGCTGTTTGCGCTCGATCTCACGACGCCGGCCAATGTGACGTCAAATTTCGAGTCCGTCATTTCGACTGCCGGGCAGATTCGCCAGACCTCGGCAACAAACCTCAGCACAAGGAATATCTTCTTCCAAATCGCGCCGGCATCATGAAACCTTAAGGAGCCGCCATGCACCGCTATCGGGAATTCGGATTGATGAGCGAACAGGACGAGGTCTTGCGCCGGGCCTTTCGCGACGGTTTCAAACGTGCCGGCCTGTCGTTTGCACAGTTTCTCGACGCCCTCGCCTGGTATCGCGACCACGCGCGGCCGGCAGCCGACGAGGCGCAGCTTGCCGATGCGTTTGCCCGGTTCGCCGCCGACAGCGGTTGGCCCGCAGAACAGCGCGACGGCGTCCTCGATCTCTACCGGACCATCCACGACAACGGCCCCGCAGCGATGATACAGGCGCCGCGCCCGGACGAGGACCGCGCGAGCATCGCGCGCGCCGATGAATTGCTGCGCACCGATCCCGCACGCTATTGGGGCGATATCGAGGTGCAAGACGCCGCATTCGAGGCACGCGAGCGGCTCGACGGTGTTGCACCGGCGGAGGACACGGCGCCGCCGCCGAAGCCAAGCCGGGATCGGCAGCGGATCGAGGAGATCGAGGCGTTGCTTCGCGATCCGAGCGGCGACGGACAGCGCCGTTATTGGGCCGACGCCGGGCTGCGCACCGACTATACCCATGCACTGGCGCGCGCGCATGGCGGCATCGACGGCGCCGATGGCGAAAGCGCGCCATCATCGCCGGCGACCTCGGAGAATATAGCCGTAGCTCCGTAGCCCGCATTGAGCCAACGGGTCCGGCCTTCGGCCGGCCCGATGATAAACTCCGCGAAATGCGTGAACGCCCTGTGTCCGACGGCAAGGCCGCCCCGAGTTTCGCTGGCGCTCAACGCCGGGCTACGGGGTTATCGACAACATCCGTTCTTGAACACGCATCATCTCATTATCCCATCGCAAGACCACGCGGCATCGATCCCACGCGCCGGGATCGCGGACCGCTCGTTCCCGGGCGCGGCAGGATACTCCTATGACGCAGGTGACCCCGACGACCAAGCGGACCACACGCAAGGCACAGGCTGCGCCACCCCACGTTCCACCGCCCGTCGCGGAGACATCGAAACCTGCACCGGCGACCGAGGTCGCCGCGCGCACACCACAGCAGGTGCCGCCGATCCCGCAGAGTGCAATGCAAGATGCCGCATTCGCCCGCAACTGGTGGAGGGTCGTGATCGACGCAGAACGTACGCCGTATGATCGGGTGCTCGCCGACGTGGCGGTGTGGGGTCCAAACGAAGCGAAGCTGCGCGCCGGCGATCTCGTCGAAGTGGTGGACGAGCAGTCCACGCTGTTTGCGCTGCTCTATCTGGTCGAGCACGTTCCGGCGAAATTCATTCGTTTCGCCGAACTGATCAAGGCGCCGCTCGGCGGGGTGGCGATAGGCCGGATCGAGGCGCGGGGAATTCACTACGCCCAATGGCGCGGTCCGGCCAAGCGCTGGTGCGTCATCGGACCGACCGGAACGGTGGTGCGCGACGGCATCCTGACCAAGGAAGAGGCCGATCGCGATGTAACCACGCGCAACACGCCGACCAGCATGGCCTTCGTCAGCCATCCGCGCATGTGAGCGCCTGCCGCGATGCTTATACGTCCGCGACCGGTCGCGTCACAGATTCCGACGCGACCAAATGCAACAGACGAGGTGATCAATGCCGGACAATCGTGTCGCGCCCCCGTCGCACTTTGCAACGGCTGCAGCAGATGAAGTGAGCCCTCCCGACAAGGGCATTGCCTCGCGGGCCACCGAGCCGAGGGGCGGTGGCCCGCATGGTGCTGCCGTGCCCGGCGGTGGAGGTGACACTCCGGTTGACCGGCGGAGCGATGCGGCTCTTGCGGCCGATCCGCAAGCCAAGTCTGCGGCGCCAATGCCGAGAAACGCAGCACCAGTTTCCGAGCCAGATGCCAAAACCTTTCCCGAATCCTGGCGTGAGGACTTGGCCGGCGGCGACAAGGCATTCCGCAAGACGCTCGATCGATTCGACAGCCCGGCGGCGCTTGCAAAGGCCTACAAGGAGCTCACCGTCAGGCTCTCCTCCGGCGACCTGAAGGCGACGAAACCACCCCCCGACAATGCGACGCCGGAGCAGCTTGCAGCCTGGCGTGCCGAACAGGGCCTGCCGCAAAGCGCAACCGCCTATGTGGATGGATTGCAGCTTGGCGATGGCACAGTGACGGGCGAAGCCGAGAAGGCGTTGCTCGCTTCCTTTGCGGACGAAGCCCTGAAAAGCCGATGGACGGCCGATCAATACAACCGGGCGGTTCACTGGTATTTCGACATCCAGGATCGGCTGGCGGCCCAACGCGACCACGCCGACGCGGCTTTCAAGCACGAAGCATCGGCGGACCTCACGCGGGAATGGGGCCATGATTACGCGACCAACCGCAACGCCATTGCGCAGTTCTTCGATCGGAGCTTCCCGGAGGATTTTAGAGAGACGTTGCTCACCGCCCGCTTGCCCGATGGCCGTGTCCTCGCCAATCATCCGACCTTCAACAAGGCGATCCTTGAGGTGGCAAAGTC